>Ga0207891_1000136_pt1 | contig 62615 bp, 61 predicted proteins | sample LinPmetageLP50_FD_184061 | JGI IMG/M metagenome (GOLD analysis project Ga0207891, IMG submission 184061) | Marine viral communities from the Pacific Ocean - LP-50 (SPAdes) | ecosystem: Environmental > Aquatic > Marine > Oceanic | place: Pacific Ocean | collected 2011-08-27 | reverse complement strand
CGGGTATGAGTAAAGGGGGCCAGCGGTGACGGAAAGCGATTTCGCCTACTTCGCCGCCGATATGTTCGGCGCCTATATGATCGGCTGGGGAACTGGCTATTTGTGGAAATTCTTCCACCAACTTTCGGAGAAAATCTAATGGGTATTAAAAGCCTTTTAAGCAGCAAAGCTGCACAAGCCGCCGCGACAGTATCCGCACTTGTCGTAGGTCTGTCATCAACTGCACACGCTGAACTTCCAGCCGCTGCAACTACCGCGCTAAGCTCAATCAGTACCGGCATCACCGATGCGTCTGACGCTGCTTGGCCTCTGATCGGCACTGCACTTGTTGCTGGTGTATTGATCAAGCTAGTTAAACGATTCACAAACAAAGTCTAATTTGTCTTACGAGCGGCCCCCTTCGGGGGGCAAACTATGAAATATATAACTCTCATATTTATACTAATTTTCTCACCGTCTTTGCTTGCGTTGTCCGGTTGGTACGCTGAGCATGCCGGCAATGGTACGACCGATTGCGTATCGGATAAGCAGACAGCTTGTGAGCTTTGGGAATATGGAAACGCGGTCGGTTGGTGGCGTCAAAGCGGCGGAAGTTATACTTGTTCTAGGGCTTCTCCAAGTCATTCGGTAATATACGGTTCTCTAGGATTATATGCTTGCAGTTATGAACTGCCATCTTGCGAACCTATGCAAGGCCATACATTTACCGAAACTCTTAGATTTGCCAATGATGAAGGGGAAGATCCCGCAAACGGCTGTTACTTTTCATGTAAATCCATTTACGATTTAGAAGGCCAAAGCCAATACGAATGCACATACAATGGTCAATTCGCACAAGAAAATCCCGATCAATTAGACCCCGACGAATATACTAACGTAGACACCGAAGATCCTTTCTACTGCAACAACAGCACTTATGATGGAACAGAGGACGGAACGTGCATTGATTATAATCACCCAGATAATGAGGGGGGGTGCTCGCAACACGGCAAATCATTTGGAACGGTTGATTACGGGTTTGGCCAAATCACCGGATGCTTTGGCGGCGGCCAGACAGGTTATGAACCGGAAGCTGATCTCGATGGTGATGGCATAGTAAATGACGATGATCCCGACATAGACGGTGACGGGATTCTTAATGACGATGATCCCGACGAAAATGGAGATGGCATAAATGAGAAAAAAGATACTGATGGGGACGGGATACCGGACACCAAGGACTCGGATATCGATGGGGATGGTATTCCAAATGGTCAGGATACTGACAAAGATGGGGATGGCATACCTAATGAAGATGACCAGACGCCAGAAGGAGACGGACAATCCGAAGGGCAAGCCTCAACATGTGCAAAGCGACCAACAAGCAGCGGAGACAAACAACTAGCTGCTATACATCAACAGCTTTGGTTAAACAGGTGCAGTGGTGATCCTAATAAAAAACTAGAAGACAAGCTCGACGAAATGATCGAGAAAATGGATGACTTGACCGAAGAAGTCGAACAAGCGGACGCGGAAAAAATCGGTTCTGATCTTGAAGAAGAAGCCATAGGGGAAATGGATGGCATTCTGGATGACTATATTACCGAAATTGATTCCGAAAGTTCGGGAAATGGGGTGATGGGAGGTGTCGCTTCGGGTAGTGGTATAGACGATTCATTAACGTCTTTTTTACCAGCGCCAGCGGCTTGCACTCCGATGCAATTGACGTTTTTATCTAAATTCAGTTTACCGATACCGTGTGAGAGATTCGTAACGTTCAAGGAGTGGTTTGGTTGGGCGTTATCGTATTACACGATATACGCTATTGTTATGCTGGCACTCGCGCCATTGCCTAGTAAGGTGTAAATTATGCCGTTTCCTGTATTAGCTGGTATCCCGTGGCTAGCTGCCGTTCTCGGTGGTATTTTTTCAAGTGTATTTGCGTACTTTGCAAATTTCCTCACCAAGCGGTTAGCGATAACGGCGGCTGTTGTTGCGGTCATAGTCGGCGTCACTACCGCATTTTTTGCCGCGATTGCTGCCATTGTGTCCGGCATATCCGCAGTAGCGCCAGAGCAAGTATCGGCAGCGGTCGGCTTGGTTGTTCCTAGTAACGCTACGTTTTGCATTTCTGCATATATGTCCGCCCTACTATTGCGCTGGGCTTATCAATGGCAAGTAAAAATTATCCAATATAAGTTGTTCTAACATGTCTGTTTATATCGTTACTGGAAAGCTCGGAAACGGTAAAACGCTTGTTAGCGTTGGTAGGCTGTACGATGCGCTAGCTGCTGGTCGTAGGGTCGCGACAAACTTAGACTTGGATTTGGTCGCAATGGCTGGCCCCAAGAATAAAAAAGTCGATGTTATTAGGCTCCCTGATAAACCAAGCGTTGAAGATTTAAACGCGCTCGGCGCTGCGTATGAAGGCCCATATGACGAAACGAAATTTGGCACCCTGGTACTTGATGAATGCGGGACGTGGTTTAACTCTAGAAACTGGCAAGATAAAAGCCGAAAGGCCGTAAATGATTGGTTTTTACACGCTCGCAAATTGCGTTGGCATGTCTACTTGATAATCCAAGATATTAGTATTTTGGATTCGCAAGCTAGGGACGCGCTCGCAGAATATACGGTTTTTTGTCGTCGCCTCGACAACATAAGAATCCCGCTTCTCGGGCCGGTGTTCCAAACTGTATTTGGAATCCGGTTAACTTTTCCGCGTGTCCATCGCGCAAAAGTTGTGTATGGCACATCGACTCAGGATATGACATCCGATATATGGACATATCGCGGAAACAACATGTTCGACTATTACCAAACGGATCAAGTATTTTTAAATGATTACCCACATGGCATTTACTCGATGCTCACCCCATGGCACACAAAAGGCCGCTACATGGTCGCCAGAAATAAGGAGTTCTATATGAGAATGACTAAAATATACTTTAAACGATTTAAAGCGCCGATGGCGCTCGCGGTAGGGTGTTTGCTCGGTGTCTCGATGGCTGCGGCCGGTGTTCTTGGATACAAACAATCTCAATATCAATCCAAGATGAATGAGCTTCAAGCATTGGCAGACAGTCTTACCAAATCAGTTCAACCGGATAACGAAGAAGCTGCCGGTCGGTACGATAGACTCGCGGGTCTAGAAAGATCGTCCATCGCCAATTATTTGCACATTGGGCAAAATCAGAATGTCTCTATTACTGTTGCGGATAGTGACGGTGTAGAAAATGAATACGATATTAATGAGCTTTCCCGATTGGGAGTAAAAGTCAAAGCATTTGGCAAGTGTGACGTTGAGCTTACATATCAAGGCCAGAAAATATATCCGGCCTGCTTCAATTACTAACGTTACCGATTGTAATGGCAATGTTTATATTTCTGATCCGTAAAATAGCGTTTACTTTTCCGAAGTTGCTCAATAGACCTACTGCCCTTGCCAGTACGAATTTCTTTTTTTACGGCATCTAAACCGGCTTTGGCTTGTCGACATGGAGCGCTTTGGGAGCTGTGTATTTTTACCGCGTTCGGTGATTTTTTTGGAAGATACTTCTTTGTTGGCTTTTCCGGCTGGGTAATTAGGACTGGTGGTAAATCACGACTGGTAATAGTCTCGAAGTTATCGGTGTAATGAGGTGCAACATCTGAATAGACAGTTCTGCCGTTCCTGTCTTTGTACTTGTACATTTCGCCAGCGTAAAGCTGACCTGAAAATAGTAGTAGTGCAATCAATCCTTTGACCATGTGAGCTCCTTTAAGCCGTGTGCTTGGCTCTAATATGCGGTGGTCAAAATTCTATCTGATGTTTATCTTATTAAAAAGCCAATACTGAAAGCGCTTAAGATCGCTACAGTGCTGAAAATTACGAGTTTCGTGGTGCTCCATGGGTTGCTTTTTGCTGGTTTTGCTGTGAAATCAAGCAATAGCTGAATATAGGCGGGTATATGCGGGATTTTTTTAGCTAAGCGTTTCGCTTGGCGGGGTAGCTCTAAAGTTAGTTGATAGATGTGCTCTAAAGCTAGTTCAAGTTGCTCTGTCATTTGCTTTACCCCACATGCTTTTGGGGAGCTCCCGGGAGTGTAGAGGGTGGAACCCTTTACAGCGGATTTAGCGTGAATGTTTTGAATATTTGATGTCTTCATAGCGCAGCTCCATAAAATTTATGCTTCCGTGTCGCCCCAAGATCAGAAAAATGACATTTGCTAGATATTTTCAAGGTCGCGTTTTTTAGCGCTCTGTATAACCTTTAAAATATCTAGGAAATGTCATCTGATCGGCTTTTGGGGTGCGCGGTAGCAGAAAATTTATGGACAAGCGGCGTCAAATATTCAATTCACGCTGAACCGTGCCTTTGACTTTGATTGAAGCCTCCAGCTGCTAGCTGGTTCTCCGCGAATAGCGGCCTGCGGAGCATTCCCATATCTTGAATTACATATTATTCTTCGTTGTTTTTTAAGGGCATGGCGTGCATAGAAAAACATGGAATGATGCTGTCGATCGCTGGGTTTTGACTACGAGTCATAAGCGCGATCATTCAAAGGATCTGATTAAGCTAAGGTGGTTAAGCAGGTATTTATCTGGCGTTCCGCTTACAGACATTAGCTTAGATATTATTTTTACTATTGCGCATGAGAAGAAGTTAGAAACGTCTCCGTCAACTGCGAATCGGTATCTTGCGCTGTTGAGGGCTATTTTAAGGGCTGCGAGGGATTATTGGGGCTGGATCGACTACGCACCAAAGGTAAAGCTATTTAAGGAGCCTGAGCCGCGTGTTAGATGGCTTAAAAGAGCGGAGGCAGCGCGGCTGATAAAGGAATTGCCTCCGCATCTTTCCAAAATGGCAGCATTTACTCTTTCAACTGGCCTTAGGCAGCACAATGTAAGCTACCTACGTTGGTCACAAATAGACCTTGATCGTGAATTAGCGATCATTCCTGCATCGGAATCTAAAAATAATCGGCCTATCACAGTTCCGTTAAACTCTGATGCGATGAATATCTTGAATTCAGTTCTGACTAATCATGACCAATATTGCTTCGTTTATAATGGCTCGCCCGTTGATAGAACTTCTACAAAGGCATGGGCCGCTGCTAAAAAACGGGCAAATATCGATAATTTTCGCTGGCACGATTTAAGACATACTTGGGCTTCTTGGCATGTGCAGAACGGGACTTCGTTGCAAGAATTACAGCTTTTGGGAGGGTGGAAGACGTTTGAAATGGTGCTTAGGTACGCACATTTAAGCGGGGATCATTTAGTCCAGGCTGCAAAAAGAATAGAAACAGGAGATCAGCTGCCGTTATTATAACGGCATTAACAAAATTTAATGTTTTAGCTTTGAAAATTGAAAATCCTCGTGTCGGCGGTTCGATTCCGTCTCTGGGCACCACTATTTTCCTGTTTAAAATCAAAAAATTATTACTAAACACCGCTCCCCCAGCTATTCCACATACACCACTAGCTTGCCGATATTTCCGCCGCTCATTAGTTTCGCCAGTCCATCGGGGGCATTTTCTAAACCATGGATAATATGGTTTTTATTAATCAGTTTTCCGTCCAGGAGCCACTTTTCCATGGTCGCTAATACGTCATTTATTTGATGCAAATAATCCAGTATTAAAAACCCTTCCATACGCAGACGCTTAGAGGTTATTAGCGGGAAGTTTTTAACGCCGTACTGCTCTGACTTTCCATATTGAGAAACGCTGCCGGAGGCGACGATTCGTCCATTTATAGCCATATTCGGCAATACCGCGTCGAGAATTTCGCCACCCACATTATCAAAAAATACTTGGACGCCATCCGGCATCAGTTCCGCTATGGCGTGCTGCAAATTTGTCACGGCCTTGTAGTCGATGGTGCCATCCAGTTTGATCTTCTCTTCCAAGAATTGGCATTTATCTGCACCGCCGGCTAAGCCGTAAACTATGGCACCGGCTGCTTTAGCAATTTGCGCGGCCATGATGCCAGTCGCGCCTGCAGCGCCACTGATGAGCACCTTGTCTCCCGCTTTGAGACGTCCAATTTCCATCATCCCGATATAGGCCGACCAGCCAGTAATTCCCAGCGTGCCGAGATAAGCATCTAACGGCACGTCCGGGTGGGGCTGAAACTTTAGCGTGATTTTATCGCTCAGTAAGGCCTCACCATCAATCACTAGATAATCCGCCCAAGACTGTAGGCTAAGAATATATTCGCCCTCTTTAAACTCAGGATGAGCAGAGGCTTCAACACGGCCAATAATATTGCCGCGCATTAAATCGCCAATTTGTAGCTGCGGGAGATAGTCTTCTTTTTCGCTAAGCCATAATAGGTTGGAGGCATCCAATGACAGCAAACAGCTTTTGATCAATACTTGCCCTTGTTTTAAGGCCGCCACGGGACGAGATTCCCAACGCAACTCCGACCCATCGAGCTTATCTTTTAGATAATGATCAATGACCCATGCATTGAAATGACTTGGTAAACCCATACCGATAACTCCTTGGAAAACAGTATCTCATTAATTTTATTTTCAACTATTTACCGCGCTTGAGATTTAGCTGCTCGCGCTGCTCTTTGCCAATGTTACATTAGCCGAGGAGATTTAATGATTATTATCCGCCCTAAATTTGTATTTCCCGACGAGCGATTTTTATGGATCTAGCAACATTAGCAAATACAATCTGGTCTGAGCTCTCACGGGCACAAGCAGATCGAGAACATCCATGGCGCACGCCGGTACTTGCCAGCGTTGACAGTGAAGGCTTACCTCAAGCGCGCAGTGTAGTGCTAAGAAAGGTTTGCAGTGACACGCAGACTTTACAGATTTATACAGATTCCCGCAGTCCGAAAGTTAAGCAATTACAGACATCCGCTCAGATTCAACTGGTATTTTGGAGTAGTTCGCTTAACTGGCAGTTGCGGGTAAGCGCTCAAGCTAAAATTTCAAGAAGGGGCCCCGATGTCGATGCCGCATGGCAACAAGTTAAGCAAAGCCCGGCCCGACAAGACTATCTCTCTCCCCTCGCGCCAGGCGACACGCTGGACACGGAATTGCATAGGGAGCCGAGCAACACTCATCATTTGGCCATTATTAGCGCGACCGTCACTAAAATGGATTGGCTGTCTCTGAGCCCGGCAGGGCATCAGCGCGCAGAAATTTCTGGGAACACCCTGCGCTGGCTAAGCCCTTGATCAATGGCTGCACAGCGACGAGTTTAAACTTACGTCTAGCTATTGGAGCGCGCGTATACTTTTCCAACCTTGAAAACTGTCAGAGGCAAACACGATCAGCAGCACCAAATATTATAATTTTGTAGCCTCTCGGCGATTAGGGACATGCAGCATCGCAGTCCGCACCCACTCGTTCGTAGCAGCGAGTCAGCGCGACATATCAGCAAGCTAGAGCATTTTCTGAACTACCTTGAGACGCCTTTGCGGTAGTGTTTTTAATAATAAATCGTCACGGTTACCGTATCGCTATAGCTACCTTGAGACGGTGTGATCTGTGGTGCTGTGCGAGCATAAATACTTTGCGCCTGGGCACTACCCGTGCCGGTATCGGCAAGGGTGTCGCTGTTGAGGGTATCACCCCAGCGCTGGCTTCGAGCGACATCTCGATATAACTCATAGCTTACATATTTGCCGGCGCCATTGTGCATACGACGGGTGCTACCGCTCGCATTCTGGCCGTTGTCTAGCCCGATCTGATACGGGGTGGTGTTGGTGCATTGCGGCGCGACAATAGCCGTGGTGTCTATATTGGCGCTGAGAACGCCTTGGGTGCCAAAGCTTATGTTTTGAACAGAAAAAACCGGATTGCAGCTCGCCTCGACGGTGGCGCTAGCGACGAAGGGAAAACTGCCAGTCCCGCTAAATGTACCGCCACTAGTGCAGCTAGTAGGCCAGTCGGGATTGCCAAGCAGTCTCTCATTCGCTCGAAATGACATTAGCGCATCGATAATATTCGAGAAATTATTGCTGTAACTCCCTGGGATAGCTGTGTTTTGAGCAGAAATGATGTCGCCATAAACAGTAATGCTGCCACTTCCAGAACCGCCCAATACCGGTACCGAATACTGCAGATCAACCTCGTATTTATCCACCCCCGATATGGTATTAGGCCAAACCACTGTGCGCGCGGAATCCCGATAGAGATTGAACTGCAGCTCGTTGCCCCCACTGGTCATTCGCCTTGGTACGATAGTAACCCCAGAGCCTTGAGCGCCAACCCCAATACTGAAACAGAGCCTTGCCCGCGCCGTTGCGAGCAAAGATAAACCGCCGGTACTGCATTGGTAATTGATAGTCGCCGTAACACCGCCCCAACCAGTGAATGGGTCACTGGCACCAAAGCTCACATTGGTCATGCTCGCAGTGCAGCTTGTTGATGCCTGAGCAGCTGCCGGTATAGCTAAAAGCACTGTTAGCAACACTTTGCTTAAGTAACGCGTCGTCATGGTTGCTCTCGACAGATCAGCGGTCCGATGGCGGAAATACCATCTATTTGCTTCGGCATGATTATGTCTACAACACAACTGTCACCCCCTTGCAGCTCTACGATAACAGGGTTGTGCGTGGGCAGAACCTCCACATATGCTTGGCCATCGTGCCCCACAATCGCGAGGGTGTTTCCGTCCTGCAGCAAACGGCTGCCAAGAGGAATTACTTGGCCATCACTATTATGAAGCGTCAGTAAGGCGGCACGTACTCGGCGCATACCAAAATCAACCCGCAGCCCCGCTCGCTCTGCTGGCACTGCTAGTACAGATTGCTTGTCGAATTGAATGTTACTTGGCAATTGCAAGGGATCTATGGAGACCTGATTGCCACGGTATGCACCCAAACCCGTCAACAAATAATAACCCTGTTTATTAGTGCGACCAATTGGGCGATTTTCTAAATTTACTGGCACGTCGGCAATGCCGTTAGTGGAGACCAATGCAAAACTGTCGCTGACCTCACGGGCGGGGAAAATACTTTGCGGCGCGTCGGCCATCCAAATGAATGAGCCACTTAGGTCGCCGAAGGCCGAATCACCACTGGGTAACGAGCGAACCCCCCCGCCAATCTGGGCGTAATCTCCTCGGTAAAGTGCATCGGCCTGGACGTAATCAACCTCACCTGTACGTTGCATTTGCACGCCCCAACCAGTACCGCCGTCAGCAGACACCCCGCGACGGAGATAGGCAGCCTGTTGCTTGGCGCCATCGCGATTGTGGCTGGCAGAAACACCGCCATTGACGCGACCACCTAGCGACACTGACAGGCCGGCATACAGGCTGTAACTTTCGCCGTTGTCGAGCTCTCGCGCCGCGTTGACAAACAGTGTGACGCCTCCCAAAAGGCGGCGGCTGTAGCTTGCGCCAATACTTCTAAAACGTCCTTCTTCCAAGGTATCTAGGCGGCTGTAGTTTAGCGATACTCGACCACTAGCACTGGAACCTACCCCGAGTAACAATCGTTCGGTACGCTGGGGCGGTGGGCGGCCGTCATTAGAGGCAATATCGCGGTAACTGCCAAAGCTGCGTTGCAAACTGTAATCGACGGTGACACCGAGACGACTCCAATTATATCCCAAGGTACGCTGCCAGCCGTCAGTCTGGTGGCCCACACTGCGCGCCAATGCGCCGCTAAACAGGCCCGCTTCACCCAAGGTAAATAAGGCCCCAAGACCGCCAGCCACGAGCTGCTCATCAGCTTCCCCGTGTGTTTCTAGCGTGAGGGTATCGCTGAGACCATAACGCACGCTGCTACTTGCAACTGGGTGATCGCGATAACTAAACGAGTCCGTACCATATAGCTGGCGAACACTACCCGCCTCCAAAGAAAAGTCACTGAGGCCGCGCTGCAATAAGCGAGGGGAACTGTAAAAAGAAAAGTCCTGCACCGTAGTGCGGCCAAGGGCATCGGTTAGCACCATTTGCGCTTGGCTCAAACCGCTAATCGTTGGCGCGCTATCAATGCGATAAGCGCCTGGTAAAACCTCCCCGCTGTATTGGCGCAGCCCCTCTACATAAAGCTCGACTTGCGATGGCAGCGCCGCTTCGCCGAAAAATGCGGGCAGCGGCTGAACAACTAAATCTGGCTGAAGGGAAAAATTACGCCGCAATTGCAAGCCACCTAGTCGCGTCGCACGGCTCCACGACAAGCCGCCACTAATAAAATCCCCCGCGGTGACAGTGAGTAAATCGTCCTGCGACGACCAGGTCCAGTTAGTATCTAGACGAGTGTAATCGTCATCGCCATCCCGACTGTTTGTCCTTAATAAACCGGTATTTTCAACGACCTGATTATCGACAAAGGCGCGCATTGCGGTGCTTGCCGCGAGATCGTACTCCCCCCGCTCATCTACCGTCGTGTACATATCGTAATTGAATAAAGCGCCGAGACTAGCCTGTGCATGAGGGGTGCGATTGCTATCTCTACGATAAGACTGCACGCTCATACTGAGTAGATGCGGCGCAGCCGTCAGGTGCAACTGCTGCTGAAGTACGTCGTAGCGGTATGTAAGATTGGGGATAGCATCTAACGCTAGATACTGGTCATCCGACGGATTGGTCAAGACGATCCCAATTGCGACGAGGTGCTGGGGTTCTACATAAAACGCGCCATTGTGTGACATCACCTGCAGGATATATCTGGTCGGCACCATATTGAGAAACACTTCAAGATAAAGTGACTCTTGGCTACCCGGCATAACGGGGCCATCAAGAAGCATAATACTGCCGTTAGCTGTCGACTCGGGAGTCGCGACAGAGGGAAAGTCAGCGTTAGCCCAAACCGATGCTAACGCACAGCTAATCAGTAAGGTCAGCTGGCGCCAGGGGGTGCCGCGTGGGCTGACCATTGACCTGCATCCTTATTTCCGTCGCTGTTGCCGCGCTACTGGGCAAATTAAAAGTCCAAATCCGCGAACTCCCCGCCAGTAAGTAACCTACTAGGCCTTTATGTTCATAGACAACGCGACCTTCGCTGCTCAATAACGTGAGATCCGTAATCTGGGCGCGGCCGCTACCGGTATTTTCCGTCGCTAATTTCACGCCCGTCTCGGTATCTTGCAAGCGCCAATTAAGCTTGGCGGCAGTCTCACCCAAGTGGGATTCTATAAATGCTGGAACAGAAAAACGCAGTAAAAAATTAAGCCCTGGCTGCGCGCCGAGTTTACCGCCGACACCCAAATCATCGACTGACGCCGCAGGTAATTCATCTATTAAAATACGGAAACTGCGTTCACCTGAGACCGCGCCTAAGCCTGCGTCGCCGCGCTGAATAACCCGCACCACCTGTTTACCGCCCGGAGCGATATTTAAAAATGGCGGACTGGCTACCAGTGCAGTAGAAGGGGTAAGCACCTCTTTTCCATCCTGCTGTTGCCACATAAAAATACGCACCTGTGCGCGGAGCGCGGTGGTGCCGGTATTGCGCAGGGTCATACCCTTAGCCACCTCATTGGGTGCAAACTCCAATAACGTGGGCGCAACGCCTAAACCGGCAGCAAATGCTGGAAGAATTGTCAGAGCCAGAAACAGCCCTAAGAAGTGATGTAGCCGCAACGAGGACCATAAGGCAAACAGTAAACGGCGCATAAAGTAGGGGCCACAACAAATTTTTAGAATGTAACGCTAACCGTCACTGTATCAGAATAAGCACCAGCGGGTGGCGTTGTAGCGTTGTCACCTGACTCAACGCGTCCATACACTGTTATATCCTGCTCAATACCGGTACCTGTGCCCGCGTTTACACTGCCAAAGGTGGTGCCATCGCCCCACAATGTGCTGTGCCCAGCATCACTGTAAAGACGGTAACTAACGAAGTTAGCAACCCCAGCGTCGGCCATGCGACGAGTCGTGCCGTCAGCGTTGCCGCCTTGGTCCAGCTCTAAGTCGTAAGCTGCATCGTCGGTACAGGTGACAGACACTGTCGACGTCGCCGTGTAATTGGTGTTGAGCAACTGAACGGTACCAAAGCCCATGTCCGTGGCCGGGGTAGTCAGTTCACAACTGTCTTCGATGGTAATCGTGACATCAAAAGTATCGCTTGTTTGAGCGAATAAGCTACCCGACCATGTCAGCGTGGCAACCAGTAATCCGTATAGGTAGTTTCGTTGAATAGTCATTTCCAAATACTCTTTAATATAAAATCCTGTGGAATTTGAGTATATGCTTTCTAAGAATCACCTATAGCTAGTAATTGTACTGACCAAAGCTTCGCTTTAGCGCAGTAAAAAAATCATGAAAAAACAGGTCTCAGAGGCCTTAAAAATTAACAAATACTCGCAAAACTGGAGATCTGCCCTTAGACACCACAAATTTTATGAGGCTAAAGGTCGCATTAAAAATGTTATTTAATTACTAAAAATATTTTCTCCTGCCACATCTTTTATTTAGTAAATAATATGCATGGCTCGCGATTTCGCCTCGAGGTACTTTCTTAAACCTTAAAACCTGAATTTCAAAACGTACTACCACACTCAATCTGAGCCGGCACTATGATTGCCGCCACTTTAGTTGTCGAAATAATATAACCTTATTATCCCAAGCCATTTGGGACAAGCTCACGCTCGCAATAGAAGATGGTCTGCTCCCTTAGCGCACGCTAATGCTGGCGAGTGTCGATATTCGTGGATTTCCTGAAGCTCGAACTGCAGCGCTTCGAACTGTGGATGATAAAGCACAGACTCTACAATTTTTTACCTACGCTAGAAGCCCTAAAGCATCGACAAGGGCGCTGCTTCTGGCGCGAACTTGCCGTAGGCAACACGATCTTCAGCAGAAATTTTACGCGGTAGAACGCAACACAGTTATTCGACAGAGCACATCGAATAGCTGTGTGCTGTATTATCGACTAGCATTTACGGCGACGATGTTGGATGTTTCCACGCCATCGCCGGCCGGCAAGACCGAGTCGTCACCATCTAACTTAATCAGATAGGCTAAAACATAAGCTGCGGGAAACCGAGCTACCGTATCGCGTCCAGGTTTCTTGGCATCGAAGTACACCACTAAGCCTTTATTCATCGCCTCTTTTAATTGTTCACGACTTAAATCCGCGGTAACAATTTCGCGCTGATCGCACTTAAGAAAGGCGCTGGAGCAACGGGAAAACTTGCGCTCTTCGGCCTTGAAACGCAGTTGCTGGCCATCAGCCAGGGTCGCCGCCCGATAGTAGCGCCAGCCGCCAACGTATTGCATTTCTAGTAAAACCTGGTGGCGCGTTACACCGTCGTCATCAACAATGGTTCGGAGATAGCGCTCGCTGAAGTCGTCGACCCAGCCCCTCGGAATGCGCTTCGTAATGCTCATGCCGCGCAATACCGTGTCTCTATCCGCTCCCACTTGCTCGTAGCGGGTCAACTCAACCATGTCTTTCACTGTTAATACGTTTTCGTTTTCTGCCTGTGCTGACATCCCAAACCAACTGGCCAGCAATGCCATCAATAGAACTCTCATACAATCCCCCTATTTACAGCCCTGAATCGGGTTTGCGGTGTTTTTCGACAGCAACACCCCCAAAATTGACTTCGCAATCAATATCTACGGAAACCCAGTAAGAATAGATCTTTTTCAGCGTATAGCAACGCACTAAGACCACCGCGCCGAAGGCCGGTGGGTTTCGGAGAGTATTTTGAAATGAAGGGGCCGACGTCGCGCCGGCCCGCGCTACGGCAAGCCCCTTATGACCAGCTCAGATCCTGCTTGCGAAACGGCGTGCTGCGCACTCGTTTACCAATCGCTTGATAGATTGCATTGCCAATAGCTGGCCCGATAGGCCCGACCGGTGCCTCGCCTATGATGGCAAAGCGATCATGGCCAGATAGCGCCTCAAGATGAATATTAATTTCAGGGATATCTGCCATTTTGAGCATGGGGTAGCGGTCAAAATTGCTCTCGACTACGGCGCCATCCACGATGGTTAATCCTTCATTGAGAGACATGTTGAGCCCGAAAATAATTCCTCCCTCCAGCTGGGCAAGCACGGCATCCAAATTGACGGTACGACCGCAGTCAAAGGTAAAATCAATGCTATGCACGGTCAGCTTGCCCTCTTGGCTAACCTCGACATGAGCGACCGCACACACCGTGGCACCAGCCTGCTTTTCTCCTGAATGAGGCCAATTACTAATGGCGATGCCGCGCCCCTGCCCTTTCGGCAAAGGCTTGCCCCAACCAGCTCGCTCCGCCGCCAACTTTAGGCAATGTGACCAAGCGGGGTCCCAATCTGCCAATAATTTCAGGCGATACTCGAGCGGATCAATACCGCCAGCCACCGCACATTCATCGATAAACGTTTCGACGGTAAAAGCATGGGCGTTGTAACAAGGAGCGCGATAAGCGCCAGTCGCGATATGCATAGGCAAATTGCTGGCCGCAAGACGCACATTGGGTATCGCGCCGCTAAACGCATACGCCATATCGGTAAAGCCGAGATTCAAGGCCATACCGCTAAAGCAGGTCTCGCCTTCCAGGGATTCGGGCATCCCTTGTTCATTGAGCCCTGCCCGGAAACGCGCAGCGAGCTGAGTTCGGTATGCACCCTGCTGGGTTGTTTCTTCCCGCGACCACATAACCTTAACCGGCACGTCGGGATACTGACGCGCAACAGCGACCACGGCGCGGACATCGTCGCCGATAACGCGGCGACCAAATCCGCCACCAACCAAGGTTTGATGAATTGTTACGTGATCTGGATGTATACCAGACTCGTCAACCGCAACCCAAAAAGCCTGCTGCATATCCTGAGTTGAATGCCACAGCTCCAGGCTGTCTTTGGTATACAAGGCAGTGCCATTAAGCGGCTCCATGGTTGCATGCTCGCAGAACGGAGTTCGGTAGGTCGCCTCTACAGTTTTCGCCGTCTTTACCGCATCGACATTCCCCGACTTAGTCAACGGCACGCCAGCCCAGCGCTCGAGAACCCGATCCTGACGCTCATGGATTTTCTCGTCGGAGCTCCAAAACGCGCCGAGGCCATCATCCCACTCCATCGGTAGCGCATCTAAGGCCTTCTTCGCCTGCCAGTAATGGTCTGCAATTACCGCCACACCACTGCGACACTCTGACCCTTCAAAACCAAAGGTAGGACTCGCGTCAACCGGTGAACCTGGGGTTGCGGAAGGGTCAATCACCACGACCGCGCGAACACCCGGCATAGACAGCACGGCTTCAGGATCATGGCTTTTTAGTAGGCCGCCGTGCACCGGAGATTGCCGCAAAGCCGCATAGACCATCCCCGGCCGCGTGACGTCTACACCGTATTCGGCACTGCCATTAACCACCTTGGGCAGCTGTACTTTATGGGGCTTGGTCTTACCCAGCAGCCTCCATTCACTCTGTGGCTTTAAGGAAGGTTCCGCCTCAAGTTCTACACTCCCAGCTTCCGCTGCCACTTCACCAAAACGCAGTTTACGACCACTGGGCAGGTGAGTAAGGACACTGTTGCGGGCTTCAATTTCAGCTATCGGCACATCCCAACGCTTGGCCGCCGCCAGCTTAAGTCGCTCCCGTGCGCTGGCACCCAACTGCATCGTGTAAGGCATACGATCATGATCGGTACTGTGGCCACCGAAAAACGGCTGCAGACCAACGGCGTAACTGCCGGGTTGCTTATACTCGCGGCTAAAAGAGGCAAACTCGACTTTGACATATTGCCAGTCACACTCAAGCTCTTCGGCAATATTCATGGCCTGCTGGGTAGATGCACCATTGCCAATTTCCGGTGTTGGTACGGTGACAATGACCGTGTCATCTGCGTGAATGGTCAACCACGGCGACAGTTCGCTGCCGCTCTTGCCACTGGCTTTGCCGCTTTCGGACGCCGCCATAGAATCAATTGGGACCAGCTGCAGTGACAGCCCACCCGCCACCGTAGCGCTCGTGATTAGGAATTTTCTCCGCGACATTTTCATCTGGCTCATGCCCCCATCTCCTGCGCTGCGCGGCGGATACCTTCGCGAATACGAGGGTAGGTGCCACAGCGACAAATATTAGAGATATTGGCATCAATCTCCTCATCGCTCGGATTGGGTATGCGCTTGAGCAAATCGGCCGCCGCCATTAAGACACCAGACTGGCAATAACCGCATTGCGGCACGTTTAACTCCACCCACAATCTTTGCAATATGTGGTCGCCAGATTCAGACAAACCTTCAATGGTTGCAATGTCAGCGCCGTCCACTGCCTGCACGGGGATTAAACATGAGCGGGTAGCGTTGCCATTCAAATGAACGGTGCAGGCACCGCACATGCCAATGCCACAGCCAAACTTTGTGCCGGTCATCTGCAAATGGTCACGCAGAGTCCACAGCAACGGTGTCGTTGGGTCAATGTCGAGCGACTGGGCTTGCCCATTGACTGTAAATTTAATAGTCGTCATTTCAATCCCGCCCTCGATTTAGCCAGCGCCTCAAAATCAGCATTGATCGCTGCCAGCTTTTCATCTGTTATTGTTTTGGAATCAAACTTTTGCATGAATGCCAGCGTAAAGCCGCGGCCCTGATCTATACGCGGCTCGGTGGAAAAACCCGGTAAATATTTATCGACGATAGCCCGCGCTTCCGGGTCATCGAGTATGACCCCAACCAAGGTGGAGCTCGTGGTGTAAACAACCACGCTTGACCCTTTCAACTCAAGCAACTCAGCGTCTATTGCCGCCAGCTTTTCGGCGGTAATCATATCCGGATAAAACGGCTGAATATCAAGCAAGGTCAAAGGCCGTGCCACAGCAATTTGGCGAATCTCTGCGATCCCCGGAATATGGCGATCAAGGACTTGTTTTGCTTCGTCGTAATCCAACAGCGCGCCAATTTCAGACTCGGCAACGGAATAGGAAATACCAGGAAGGGTCACCGCCGGCCCAGGCGGCGGAGGCATAACAAAAAACCAGATGGCGGCGAAAACGGCGAGTAATATCACTACACCGCCGACAATTATTTTAGATTTACGTCGGGTCATAGCCAGTGCTCTACAAACAATCAACAGCCACTATAGTACACCAGTGTTGATTATATATCTCACTTAAGCGACCACTTTTAATGACGATTTGTTAAGCTTAATTCAATCGCTACTGGCCAGGATCCCGGCCATTAATAACGCGCTCCCTCACACGCCCAGCGCTTTCCATAAACACAGGGTCGGCACTTTCCCCACATTGATAAAGGCCCCACGAAGGGGCCTTGCACAAAACATAGAAAAAACTCGGACCTAGACCCTTAGCTCTTCTAGCATTTCACTTGATATTCACAGGCTCAAAGACTATGCAAATCAATAAGCACAGATGATGATCAGCTTTTAAACTTCACTAAAAAGTTATAAAACGATGTCGCGAATTTACCGTAGGGTGGGCGCAATAATGTCATCGGCGAAAACGACGGCTGATAGTAAATTGGCCGCAATTTCGAAAACGTCACAAACCCTTCATAGCCGTGGTAATGCCCCATGCCACTTGGGCCAACTCCGCCGAAGGGAATATCGTGCTGTGCAACATGAAAAAGCGCATCGTTAACCGTCACACCGCCGGACATGACGCGCTCAATATATTGGTCTTGCAGCGCGCGCTTATTGGTAAATGGATAAATCGCCAAGGGACGGTCATTGGCGTTGATATAGTCAATCACCTCATTTGGCTGATCGTAGCCCATCACCAACAACAAGGGGCCAAAGGTTTCTCGGCTGCGAATATTCATATCCGCGGTGGTATCGAGGATCAAATGCAGCGGCATTTTGCGCGTGGCAGGATCGCTGCCCTGCTCGCCGTGTAAATTAATTACCCGTGCGCCTTTGCTGCGCGCATCTTCCAGGGTCCCTTCCAGTCGCTGCAAAGAACGGCCATCAATAATAGACGTGTAATCTTGGCTATTAATATCGGGACAGTGCTTTTTCACCCACGCCTGCGATGCGCTGACAAACTCTTCAATTTTGCTTTGATGAACAAACACATAGTCGACGTTGGTACAGATTTGCCCCGCATTAAACTGCTTAATAAATAGAATACGGTCTACGGCTTTTTCCAAAGGATAATCTGGATCGACAATGGCCGGCGCCTTACCACCTAGCTCCAGCACTACAGGTGTTAAATTCTTTGCGGCCGCAGCCATAACCGCGCGGCCGGTTTGACCAGAGCCGGTAAACACTAATAAATCAAAAGGTAGCGTCGAAAATTCGATCCCGACTTGTCCCGTTTCCTCAAAGAACGCTAACTTCTCAGGTGGAAAATAATTCGGCACTATCGACGTTAACAAGCGAGTCAGGGCAATAGAATTTTCAGACATCTTCACCATGGCGCGGTTGCCCGCCGCAAAGGCTGCGGTGATCTGAGTCATACTAAGATTGATAGGAAAATTCCACGGAATGATGAGACCAACTACACCTAGCGGCTGGGGAATCACTCTATTTTTACCGCCGGGAAACATCATCTGATCAACGTGACGGCGCTGAACCTTCATCCAGCCCTTCATCTTTTTGATAATGCCATTGATGCCGTCAGTAACAGTGATAATTTCAGCGAACAAGCTTTCGTGGCGCGAACGATTGCCGTAATCCTCTGATATTGCAGCAATAATCGCGTCGCGGTTTTCATTGATCATACGTTTCAGGGTCAGCAGGTCTTGCTTGCGCTGCGCATAATCCGGCACCGGATCAGCTAGATAGGCCTTGCGCTGGGCATCAAAAGCCTGCTGTAAAATTGAAGCCTGTTCAGTATTATCTGCTATCTCAACACTGCTATTCATAACGCACTACCCCCTATTCCAGATTTTAATTATGCTTATTCGAAAGGCAAGATTTACCCCCAAGCCTAGCAACTTCATCATACCCTGTACAATGTGTCCGGTGTAATCATTCGGCCTGATACGCACAAGCGCACGACCGAATGCTGCCTACATGCGGCGATGGTAAGTAGTATTCAGAGTGGATATAGCTGAAAGCGACTATTTGACGCTTTCAATATGCAATCAGGCTTTCAGCAAATAACTCTGCCCGTATAACTCATGCCAGTGCTTGCCTTGCTTATTGATCACCTCGGTATCGAAATAATGCTTTACACGACGGCGATCCTGAAGATTATCTTTTAATGTGGCGCCCAGTAAAAAATGAATTAAATCAGCAGCTTCCATTTTACCTTCGCTATAATAATGGGCGTAAACCCCGAGTGCATGAGCTACTGATACCGCTTCGGCAGTAGACATCACTGCGGCTGCCAAACGGTCAGTGCTGCGGCCACTTAGGGTCACCCCGTTTCGCAGTTCATGAAATACCGTCACCAGCATTTCGACAATCATCGGGTCGAGCGTTAAATCAACCCCAGACCGCCGCAACAATTTGGTCGCCTCCCGCTGCACCACGTCCATCTCATCATTGATGTCACTAATAGCGTCTATTGTTTCGAAATTCATGCGTCGCTTTAAGGCCGCGCTCATATCAAACAAACCTTTATCCAGGGAGTTTGAACTGGCAATAATATTGAAGCCGTCCCGCGCGTAAAGTGTTGCATCCGCTCCGCTCAGCTCAGGAATTTGTATTTGTCGCTCAGACAATACCGCCAAAATGGCGTCTTGGACCATTTGTGGGCAGCGTGCCAGCTCCTCAAAGCGCACCAATTGCCCCGCCGCCATGCCCCGATATACCGGACCGGGAATCAAGGCCTCCTTAGTCGGACCATCGCGCTGCAACAACGCCTTATTCCAATCATATAAAAGCTGACTGTAATGGGAGACAGCACCCCCCTGTATAGTCAGCTTGGAATGACCCGATACCGCACAGGCCAGTAATTCAGACAACCATGACTTCGCCGTTCCCGGCTCACCAATAAGCATGACGCCGCGATTGGTCGCCAGCGAAATAATCACCCGACTTATCAATTCACGCGAGGCTACGAATTTACGCTCTATGCCAAGCTCTTCATTGCCGAGAATAAAATGCTCCACCGCAAACGGAGACAAAACCCAACCCGGCGGCACCGGCGCGGTATCCCACTCACGCAATTTGGCCAGCTCTTCACTGTAAGCATCTTCCGCCGCAAGCCGCTGTATCGCTTTATCTACCATTTCCGCTCCTATCCTAATTATGCCTGCCACTGACCACGTTTTTCTGGTGCCATCCGCTCTTGAGGTAAAATGCGCGGCAATTCGCTTAAGGGAATATTGCCTTGCACAACGTGGTCCAGAGCGCTATCGCGCATCGTAATCAGGCCGGAGTCTAGGGCTTGAGCGCGCAGCGCACCCATCGGCACTTGGCGCGAGATACTATCTCGTAGCTCCGCATTCAGTTGCAGATATTCACTAACCGCTACCCTTCCATGCGTACCCTTGTTGTGACAGCGCTCACAGCCCTTGCCGCGAAACGCCTTGAAATATTTGGGAACATCGCGGGGAAAAAGCTCTTTTAATATCGCAGGATCAGGTTCCGCTTCAACCTTGCAGTGCTCACAAATACGCTTAGCTAAACGCTGTGCAATCACAGCCAATAATTCGCTAGCAAGGGAGTTGGGATGTACATTTAGATCAAACAAGCGCTGCACGGCATCAATCGCATCGTTACAATGCAATGTCGACAAAACCACATGCCCGGTTTGAGACGCCCTAATGGCCTCCAACGCAGTCTCGTGGTCGCGAATTTCACCCACCAGAATTACATCGGGATCTTGGCGGACAAATGAGCGCATAGCATCCGCAAAGTTAAAACCAATTTCAGGCCGCACTCTGGTTTGCTGAATATCATCGATGGAGTACTCAATAGGATCTTCCACGGTAATTACTTTACGACTAGTGTCATCAGCCAACATCTGTAAGCCGGCGTTCAGCGTGGTACTTTTACCCGACCCTGTCGGGCCTACCACCAAGACTAGTCCCGCAGGATTACTCAATAAGCGCCGATAATGGCTGGCCACTGCCGGTGCCAAACCAAGACTATCAATACTAATTAATGGCGAATTCTGCGGAAGTAGACGAATCACGACATGTTCGCCATGAAGCGATGGCTGTACCTGTACGCGCAAATCAAAACGCGACGCACCCACCCGCACCTGCGAACGACCACTCTGCGGCAGCCGTCGCTCTGCAATATTCATGTCGGCGCGCAACTTCACCACATTGATAAGCCCGCGATAACCCGCGCTACTGATTTGATAGTGGTGCAAATCCCGCAGTTCACCGTCTATACGCAGACGTACACGCACACGGTCGACATACTTCTCAAGATGAATATCGCTGGCTCGATCCGCAACCGCATCAAGCAATAAAGCCTCATACACCGCCACCATGCGTGCATCCGATGCGGCGCTATCCAGCAAGTCTTTATCTTGTTCATCAGACTTAGCGTCTCTTGTCTCGAAAGCAGAATATCCTTCTTTTACTCCACGATTTAAAGAGCTCCACAACCGACGATAATCGACCGGCGTTACCAGCACTTTTTCAATTTTTAAACTAGGGTAAACCAGCTGAATTTCCCGCATCGTCGTACCGGGGCTAGTACAAGCAACCACGAGATTTTCTCCCTCTATGCATAGAGGTATCGCCTGCTGATGGTCGAGAAATGCCTTAGAAAACTGCAAAAACACCTTAGGATCTGCGCGCTTCAATAGCTCGTCTAAGGTGCGTAGAGGCAAACCATATTGCTTGGCCATTGAGCGATACAACTTAAGCTCATCGAGGTGCTGAAACTTACTAATCTCATCAACAATCAGCGTGTTGTTTGCTTTGGCAAGATCTCGGGCCTTAGAAAGCAGTTCCGGTGTGATTAGGCCAAGCTCTACAAAAATCTGATCATCACTATTCAATAAATCTACAAAGCCGTGCTCTGTGCGCGCTATCTTATGCCTGCCGCGATTATGGTATTTCACCAATACCATGCGCGAAGCCTCGCCGGTTTCGATGCAAATGAATTGGCCACCTACCGAAAGCTGCTCCCACAGATTCTCTCTATTGGAAATAGTGGGCGTAGACACCAGAATCAAATCAAAAGGGCCATCAGCTGGCGCGCCCGTATTACCGTCACCAAGGCGTAAGTCAACGTTGTTAATATTCAATTCGGCCAACTTTAAACTAGCGATATCGACAAGCTGACTATTCTTCTCGATAGCGATTACACTGCCAGCAACCGCAGCCAAGACCGCTGTGGCGTATCCGACTCCGGCCCCCAAGTGGAGAACTTTGGCGCGAGGAGGCAATTTACAGAGCGCTAAACTGCGCTCGACCAATTCCTTAGACGGAATACTCCGCCCAACAACCAAGTCCTGTTGTGAATTCCGAATAAAGTGCTGACGATCAACGGCCGCAATAGCTTCGTTATACCAGTGATACTGAGGTGCTTCTGCTTGCATAAACGTATTTCTTAGATGGCGAAGTAAAAATGGAATTTATGTATAACAGAACGACGACTCCCTTTCTACACGCAAAAACAGCTACCAAGCTTGAGGCAGCGCGCATCATGTGCCTGCTAAATTCACTGCCAATTTCGAGACCCGCTTAATCACCGACTTGCGAGAAAACGAATGGCGCGCGCATAAAAAAAGGGGCGCAACCATAAATAGACGCATGAATAACAGCAGCTCGCCAGCTGTCACAAACCCGGAGAGATCCCCTTTTCGAAACAAGAACCAATCGCTTTTCATATATTTTCAAAGAACCAGAATCTAGATCCTCCGGATTGAACTACTCATTCATAGACTCGTATTAGTCGCTGACGGCGACAACGAAGATCATCAAAGCACTAACTTACTTATTTACGCCCTCAATCTTCCCGCCGAAGAATTAATTTAAATTATTCCGTCGCCATTGCCACAAAATAAAATACAAACCGCACTTTTCTTGTTGTAAATCAAATTCTGAACTCAAGATTAGGCGTCTAATAAGCAGACAAGAGAAAAGCAATTTGGAAAAATGGAGAACCGTGATGAAAATGTTAAAAGCAGCAGCCTGTGTTGTGACGGGAGCGAGCCTGTCCTTTTCCGCGCTAGCTTATGAAGCGGGAGATTGGATAGTTCGCGCAGGGGTAACACAGGTCGCCCCTGACGCCTCTAGCTCCGCTGTTAGTGTTAACGGCGACAATGGTGCGGCGCTCGGCGCCAACAGCGGTGTCGACGTAGACGACAATGAACAACTAGGCCTAAACATTCAGTACATGATAAGCAAACAGTGGGGAGTAGAATTACTTGCGGCAACCCCCTTTAAACATAAGGTAAACGGTACGGGGGATATAGCCGGACTAGACGTTGGCGAAGGCAAGCAGCTACCACCAACCTTAAGCGCGGTGTACTACGTCGATACCGGTTCGGCATTTATGCCTTACCTGGGTGCCGGTATTAACTACACCGTATTTTTTGACGCGGAACCCAGTGACTCATTAAAGTCTGGTCTGGGCGCTACTAAAATGAAAATGGACGATTCAATTGGCCTTGCTGTTCAAGTCGGTGTCGACTACAAAGTAAATAAGCATTGGCTAGTAAACGCGTCCGTACGAAAAATTGATATCGAAACAGACGCCACTATTAGTCTCAGCAATGGAGACAGAATTGACGTCAATGTTGATATTGACCCCTACGTATACACCCTATCAGTAGGTTATGTATTCTAGGAATATCAACCACAGAAGCCAAACACCTCCACAAATTGAGTAGAGGTGTTTATTTTTTTCATTCTTAATCATAAATAACACCGCGACCTACCTTTTATTACCAGTACTTATTGGTATCGCCATTTAATTTAATGCATTAAAGACGGCCACCTATTATTTTTTCATCACGAAGATAAATGCTTATAACGGGCCAGCAGTTTTAGCGCACATCGATGATCCCGAAAACCGAATCAAATCAAAAAATCCACTCGCCTGTTTCCACGTCACCTTCAGGTATTCGCCAAGTCTCTTTAAGCTCTTCGAGCCAGACTTTAGTTATTTTATTTACCATTGACACCTGGAACTCTATCAACTCGCCAGCTTTTTAAATGCACACAATGGCCGAAAAAACCTACTGGTTTATTTATAAATGAGGAGGAATTATTAATTTAATAAAATACAGAATGGAATAAATGCGGAATTTTAAGAGGAAGTGCTTGGGTGCGGCCGCAAGGTCTTTCCCTTACGGCCACACCCAAAAGTATTACTTTATTTTTGGATTTAAACGGCCTGAGTCATATTCCATATACATGGCTTCTAAACTCATCGGTTTAATCTTAGAGGCATTACCCGCGGTACCGAAGGCTTCATAGCGAGCAACACAAATCGCCTTCATTTCTTTAATGGTTTCTTGCAGATATTTGCGTGGATCAAATTCACTTGGGTTTTGCGCTAGGAAGCGACGAATCGCACCGGTCGATGCCAAACGCAAATCGGTATCGATGTTTACTTTACGCACACCGTATTTAATACCCTCGGCAATTTGCTCAACCGGCACGCCATACGTTTCAGGAATTTTACCGCCGTACTCATTAATAATCGCCAGCCAATCCTGAGGCACACTAGAACTACCGTGCATAACCAAATGGGTATCTGGAATACGTGCGTGAATCGCTTTAATACGGTCAATTGCCAAAATATCGCCTGTAGGCGGACGGGTAAATTTGTAAGCGCCGTGGCTAGTGCCACAGGCAATTGCCAAGGCATCTACACCGGTTTTAGCAACAAAGTCTGCCGCCTCTTCTGGATCGGTCAGCATTTGGTCGTGAGACAATATACCTTCGGCGCCGACGCCATCTTCTTCGCCAGCTTGACCGGTTTCAAGCGAACCTAGGCATCCCAACTCACCTTCAACCGATACGCCGCAGGCGTGCGCCATATCAACCACCTTGCGAGTCACATCGACGTTGTAGTCATACTCAGCCGGTGTTTTACCGTCTTCTAATAAAGACCCGTCCATCATGACCGAGCTAAAGCCCAGCTGCATAGAGCGCTGACAAATTGCAGGGCTAGTGCCGTGATCCTGGTGCATAACCACCGGGATTTCAGGGAATTCTTCAATCGCCGCCAAAATCATATGACGCAGGAAAGGGGCGCCCGCGTATTTACGCGCGCCAGCAGAAGCCTGCATGATCACGGGACTATTGGTTTCGCGAGCCGCCTCCATAATGGCGCGGGTTTGTTCTAAATTGTTTACATTAAATGCCGGTACGCCATAACCGTATTCGGCGGCGTGATCCAACATTTGACGCAGACTGATAAGTGCCATTAGTGATTTCCTTTTAAACTCATTAATAATTCGTTTGGTCGGAGGTCAGAAGTCTGAAGTCCGACGAACAGTTCGCGTCCGACGCCAGACGTCAGACAGCCCCACCAGCCCGCTCTTCCAGGATCGCTACCGCAGGCAATACTTTACCTTCTACATATTCCAAAAATGCACCGCCGCCAGTGGAGATGTACGACACTTGATCGGCTATACCAAACTTATCGACAGCAGCTAGGGTATCACCACCACCGGCAATGGAAAATGCGCTGGATTCTGCAATAGCGCGAGCAATGTCTTCGGTGCCATCGGCAAATTGATCAAACTCAAATACGCCAACCGGGCCATTCCAGATGATAGTGCCAGCTTGTTTCAGTATTTCGGCAAGGCAGGCAGACGACACGGGGCCGATATCAAAAATCATATCGTCATCACCGACATTTTCAACCGGACGCAAGGTCGCAGGCTCTTTTGGGTCGAATTTCTTACCTGTTATCACGTCCGTCGGAATCGGGATATGGCACTTTTCCATCAGGGCTTTTGCCTTGGGAATCAGATCTTCTTCATACAACGATTTGCCCACATTGTAGCCAGCCGCCGCGAGGAAGGTATTAGCGATACCGCCACCAACCACCAGCTGGTCAACTTTGTCTGACAGGGTTTCGAGCACTTCTAATTTGGTCGATACCTTTGAACCGCCAACGATCGCGACAAAGGGACGCGCGGGATTTGCCAAGGCGCGCTCTAAATTCTCTAACTCACTAGCCAGCAAAGGACCTGCGCAGGCTATCGGTGCGTATTTGGCCACGCCGTGGGTTGAGGCTTGCGCGCGATGCGCCGTGCCGAAGGCGTCCATCACAAACACATCGCACAGCGCCGCATAGGCTTTTGCCAGATCGTCGGCGTCTTTTTTCTCACCAACATTGAAACGCACGTTTTCCAGCAGAGCGAGCTGGCCATTTTCTAGCGATACGCCATTCTGCCAATCATCTAGTAAGGCTACTGGTGTGCCGAGTGCCTCACTTAAATAATCCGCAACGGGCTTGAGAGAGTACTGCGCGTCAAACTCGCCTTCTGTCGGACGGCCAAGATGAGACATCACTATCACTTTCGCGCCGGCTTCAAGCGCCAACTTCAAGGTAGGCAATGCCGCACGCAGGCGGGCATCTGAACTTACTTTGCCTTCGCTGATAGGCACATTCAGATCTTCTCGAATCAGCACGCGCTTACCGGCCAGATCCAAATCCTGCATTTTAATTACTGCCATGTTCTATTCCCTGTTCTTCGAGAGTCACTGTTCAAATAAGCCATCGCGGCTTGTTCGATATTAAATCTAATCTAGCGCAGATGATAAACCGCCATACCCATGCCCATACCCTATGCAATATTTGGGCACAGTCCAAACTTTGCGCCTATTGCAGCCAGTGGGCGGTGACATCCAACATTCGGTTTGCGTAGCCCCATTCGTTGTCGAACCACGTAAACAAACTCACCAACTCGCCGGCAACACGCGTCTGCCCCGCATCCACAATCGCCGAACGCGGATCGTGGTTAAAATCACAGGACGCCAGCGGTTCATCGCTATAGCCCAATATGCCTGCCAAGCGCCCTTTGGCCGCCATTTTTAAGGCCGCGTTCACATCCTCTGCACTCACGTCGGCATCCAAGCTGACGGTTAGCTCCATCGCCGACACATTGTGGGTGGGGATTCGCACCGCCCGCGCCGCAAAACAGCCGTCAAGTTCTGGAATAATGCGGCCAATGCCCGCAGCCAAGCCGGTATCAACTGGAATCATCGATAAGCCCGCGGCGCGGGTTTTTCGCAAATCGGTATGGTGATAGGCGTCCAATACCGGTTGATCATTCATGGCCGAATGAATGGTCGTGATGCAACCGGACCGCACCCCAAAGGCTTTATTCAAGACATCGATCACCGGCACGATGCCGTTGGTTGTGCACGAGGCGTTGGAAACAATGCGCTGTTCTGGATCAAGCTCTTGATGGTTTAGCCCGTACACAATGGTCGGAATACCTGGCTCACCAGGCTGCGACAATAAGACGTGACGGGCACCGCGCTCAATGTGCGCCTCTAAATCTGCATAGCGACTGATGACGCCAGAACACTCCAGCACCACATCGACGTCGTGCCGCGTCCAGTCTACATTCGCCATATCGTCGTGATGACTAACGGCAATCACATCGTCATTAATCACCAAACTGCCATGACGATGCTCAACCGAGCCAGGAAAGCGCCCGTGGGTGCTGTCGTATCTGGTCAGGTGTGCAATGGTCGCCAGGTCCGCCGGCTCATTTATTGCGACAATCTGCATGTTTGCCCGCAAAGGCGATTCGTAAAGGGCGCGCAATACACAGCGCCCTATGCGGCCGTATCCGTTTATGGCCAGTCGTAGCATTAGTATCTGCTCACACTAATCTAAACAGTCTTCAACGGCGTCAACCACCGCGTCAGTCGTGATGCCAAAATACTCAAACAAGGCATCTGCCGGCGCAGATTCGCCAAAGCTATCCATACCCACAATCCGGCCATCGAGGCCGACGTATTTGTACCAGTAGTCGCGGTGGGCGGCTTCAACGGCAACACGGGCGGGAACGCTGCTCGGCAATACCGACTCGCGGTAGTCACCGTCCTGGCTATCGAACACGTCGGTGCTTGGCATAGATACGACCCGCACTTTTTTGCCTTTGCCGCTCAGTATTTGTTGCGCAGCCATCGCCAGCTTCACTTCTGAACCTGTCGCAATAATGATGGCCTCTGGCACGCCGTCGCAATCGCTTAAGACATAAGCACCGCGGGCAACGTTAGCCAATTGCTCAGCATCGCGCTGCTGATGTGGCAAACCTTGGCGGGTGAAAATCAGCGCGCTTGGGCCGTCGGTGCGCTCAAGTGCCGCTTTCCACGCTACCGCAGATTCGGTCATATCGCAGGGGCGCCACAGTGACATATTTGGTGTGCCGCGCAAGCTGGCGATTTGCTCGATGGGCTGATGGGTTGGGCCATCTTCGCCCAGGCCGATAGAGTCGTGGGTGTAAATATGAATTACCCGCTGCCCCATGATCGCCGCCATACGCACTGCGTTGCGGGCGTATTCCATAAATACCAGGAAGGTTGATCCGTAGTTAATAAAGCCGCCGTGCAGGGCGATACCGTTCATCATCGCCGACATGCCGAATTCACGAACGCCGTAATGCAGGTAGTTGCCGCTGGCGTCTTTGGCACTGATGGCTTTGGCGCCCTTCCAAATCGTTAAGTTAGAACCCGCCAAATCCGCTGAGCCACCAAAGAGTTCTGGCAGCATTGCACCGTAGGCATCTAAACAAAGCTGGGATGCTTTGCGGGTAGCGACATCTTTCGATTCTGCTTGGCACTGCGCAATATAGGCATCGGCCTTGGCAGCAAAATCGGCGGGTAAATCACCGGCAGCGCGACGGCCAAATTCTGCCGCCAACTCTGGGTATTTAGTCGCATAGCCTTCAAAGACTTCGTCCCATGCGGCTTCCAGGGCCTTGCCTTTGTCCTGGGCATTCCAGTCCTCATAGATTTCTTCAGGAATTTCAAAGGGCGGATACGGCCAGCCCAGAGCTTCGCGGGTCAGGGCAATTTCAGCATCGCCCAGCGCAGCGCCGTGGCTTTCTTCTTTACCTTGTTTGTTTGGCGAGCCTTTACCGATGATGGTTTTGCAGCAGATTAAGGTCGGCTTGCTTGTCTCTGCGCGCGCGGCTTCAATGGCGCGGGCGATCTCGGCGCTATTGTGGCCATCAACAGCTGGGATAACATGCCAGCCGTATGCTTCAAACCGCGCTGGGGTATCGTCGGTGAACCAACCTTCTACTTCACCATCAATCGAAATACCGTTGTCATCGTAGAAAGCGACCAATTTACCTAGACCCAAGGTGCCAGCCAGTGAACACACTTCGTGGGAAATACCTTCCATCATGCAGCCATCGCCAAGGAAGGTATAAGTGTAGTGATCGACAATATCAAAACCGTCGCGGTTGAATTGCGCGGCCAATACTTTCTCTGCCACCGCCATGCCCACTGCGTTGGCGACACCCTGACCAAGCGGGCCAGTGGTTGTTTCTACGCCCGGTGTATAACCGTATTCCGGATGGCCCGGCGTGCGGCTGTGCAACTGGCGGAACTGCTGTAAATCTTCAATCGCTAAATCGTAACCGGTGAGATGCAGTAAAGAATAAATCAGCATCGAGCCGTGACCGTTCGAAAGCACAAAGCGGTCGCGGTTTACCCACGACGGATTGTTTGGATTGTGCTGCAAGTAATCGCGCCACAAGACTTCGGCAATATCGGCCATCCCCATGGGAGCGCCTGGGTGACCAGAATTGGCTTTCTGAACGGCATCCATACTGAGGGCGCGAATGGCGTTAGCTAGATCACTGCGAGAGGGCATCGGTGGCTCCTGAAATTTTAGCGGGCTGCAAAGAGGCGGTATTTTCCCCTACCAGCGACCAGACAGCAAATAGCAGAAGCGTAAAAATGGCCTATTTACTTGCGTCATTTGCCATCCACAGCGAAAATCATTGCCTCTGCGAACAATTCAGGTCCAAAACCCCATGTTCAACAATATTTTGATGGTATGTATCGGCAATATTTGCCGCAGTCCATCCGCCGAATACCTGCTTAAACACAAGCTGGCTCACAAACCCAATATCACCATTCACTCCGCTGGCTTGGGCGCCTTAGTAGACAAGCCCATCGATCCCAGTGCCGGCCAACTTCTTAGCGCCAATGGCGTCGACGCCAGCGAGCACCGCGCGCGCCAGCTCACTACCGACATGCTATTAAAAGCCGACTTAATTTTGGTAATGGAACAACGGCATATAAAAGGCGTCACCGATCTTGCTCAACAGGTCAGCGGAAAAACCTTTTTGCTGGGGAAATGGTCGCAAAATCAAGCTGTTCCCGACCCCTACCGCAAAAGCATGGAAGCCTTTGAACACGTATACAAACAGATCGATCAATTCACCGATGATTGGCTGAAGTATTTGTAGGGGCGGGAATACAACAACGCCAGTAAATGAACTCAAGCCAACACACTAGCCCTCTTGCACTCCAGCTGTCTTAAAGGCGAGGAATGGCACAAACCTTACCTTGCCCACGAGAGAGTTGATGTTTAAACTATGTATAAACATCTATCGTTTGGAGGTAGCCATGACTGACATCGTCCTCGACATCAAACACTGGGGCAACAATCTCGGCGTACGCTTACCCGCCGCCGTGGCCAGGGCCGCACACCTTCACGCCGACCAACGGGTCCGAATTACCGTAGAGGGCGAGCGAGTCATTATCACCCCCTTTCGCGATGAATCCTTAACTCTAGAGCAACGCTTGGCCCGTTTCGACCCAGAGCGGCACGGCGGCGAGGTCATGCAAACCGAGCGCAATCTCGGTGCCGAAAAATGGTAAAACGCGCCGCGCCCAAAATATGGGCACCTGATCGCCAAGATGTGATCTGGATCGACTGCAATCCACAGCGCGGGCAGGAAATGCGCGATGTACATCCATTTCTAGTCTTGTCGCCCAAAACCTTCAATCAGCGCACTTCACTGGTCATCGGCTTACCAATGACAACCGCTGACTACAATGCCGACAACCCCTTTGCCGTTAATGTCGGTTTGGCCGGCGGACGCAAAGCTGGGCAAACCAGTTACGTGCTATGCCATCAACCCAAGTCTTTCGACTGGCGTATCCGTGGCGGCGCGCCGCACCCAATGAAAAAAGTATCGGATGCCCCCTTTGCGGAGGTTCTTGCCCTGTTAAACCAAATCATCCAGCTGACTTAAAAACGTCTCGCAATTACCCGTCCACACTGTATTAACACCACGCACACTCCTTACAGATTCTCAGCATTTTTCCTGCGCTTCGAATTTTTGCTCCACGAAATCTATATCAATATTTTTTGATATAGATAAAAAGCCCTGCTACACTGCGCGGCATGAACACTGCCACCCAAGCCTCGAGCAACAGTACGTCGCTAGATACCGAGCTATTGCAACTTTGCAAAGCGGGCGGTGATGCGCTGCGTCTGCAGGTTTTACGGGTGCTAAGTCGCGACGCTTACTCTGTTCAGGAGCTTTGTCATATTCTGGACTGCCGCCAATCCGGCATGAGCCACCATTTAAAGACGCTGACTGTCGCTGGACTCATCACCAAGCGCCGCGAAGGCAATAGCCTATTTTATCGCCGCACTTACACGCCGAGCCTTCCGGAACTGAGCGCCTTGCATGACGCCCTACTCGGCAGCGCCGATTTAATCGTCTTAGCCAGTGACCAGCAGCAGCGCTTGGAGCAGGTGTATTTAGAACGCGCCGAACGCTCGCGGGTATTTTTTGCCGAGCACGCTGGCGAATTTGGCGAACAACAGGAACAAATGGTGGCCTACGGCGTGTACGGCCAGAGCTGCCTTGAATTACTGCGCAGCAGCCAGGCCAACGGCGGAAAGCTGGCCATTGAAATAGGCCCCGGCGAAGGCGCGTTTTTAGCAGAATTGTCACCCCACTATGACAAGGTGATTGGCGTGGACAATGCCGACGCCATGCTTACCCGCGCCAATGAATTTATAAACCAACAAGCCTTGAGCAACGTATCGTTCATTCTCGGCGACAGCCGCAACGCGAATCTGCAGCAAAATGCGGCGGACTGCGTAGTCAGTAATATGGTGCTGCACCACGTGCCCTCGCCGGCAGAAATATTTAAAGACGCGGCGCGGCTGCTAAAACCCGGCGGTATTTTTTGCGTCACCGATTTATGTCGCCACGATCAAAGCTGGGCGCGCGATGCCTGCGGCGATTTGTGGCTGGGCTTTGAGCCCGACGATCTAACGGAGTGGGCACAGGCCAGTGGTCTGCAGGACGGCCCCGCTGCGTACTTAGCTCAACTAAATGGATTTCGCGTACAGGTTCGGCAATTTATAAAACCCGATCATGTTCAACTTCACACCAAGAACCGCAGCGTTTAAAAAACGTCGGCAATTAAAACAGAGGACCCAGCAACATGTCTGACTACAGTATTTTTACATCAGAGTCGGTGTCGGAAGGACATCCAGACAAAATGGCCGACCAGATTTCTGACGCCGTATTGGACGCCATTATCGCCCGCGATAAATACGCCCGCGTGGCGGTAGAAACACTGGTAAAAACCGGCATGGCAATCGTCGCTGGCGAAGTCACCACCTCGTGCTATGTCGATTTAGAAGACATCATTCGCGACGTGATTACCGGCATCGGCTACAACAGCTCAGACGTCGGTTTTGACGGCGCGAGCTGCGCGGTACTCAACGCCATTGGCAAACAATCTGTCGACATTAACCAGGGTGTCGACCGCGCCAAGCCAGAAGACCAGGGCGCTGGCGACCAAGGTTTGATGTTTGGTTACGCAACTAACGAAACGCCGTCATTAATGCCTGCGCCGCTGTTCTACTCTCACCGCCTTGTTGAGCGCCAAGCATACCTGCGTAAAAACGGGGTATTGCCGTGGTTGCGCCCAGATGCCAAAAGCCAAGTGACTCTGCGCTATGAAAATGGTGTGCCGGTTGCCGTGGACGCGGTGGTTTTATCTACCCAGCACAACCCAGAAATTTCACTGAGCGACTTACAAGAAGCCGTGCGTGAAGAAATTATTAAAAACGTATTACCTGCAGAGCTGCTGCACGCCGGCACCAAATACCACATCAACCCCACCGGCAAATTTGTCATCGGCGGCCCGGTAGGCGACTGCGGCTTAACCGGTCGTAAGATCATCGTAGACACCTACGGCGGCATGGCACGTCACGGCGGCGGAGCGTTCTCGGGTAAAGATCCATCGAAAGTTGACCGCAGCGCGGCGTATGCTGGTCGTTATGTTGCCAAGAATATCGTCGCTGCAGGCCTAGCCGATCGCTGTGAAATTCAAGTGTCATACGCAATCGGTGTTGCAGAACCAACCTCTATCTCAATCAACACCTTTGGCACCGGCAAAGTCAGCGACGATAAATTAATCGCCGCAGTACGTGAGGTATTTGACCTGCGCCCCTACGGCATCACCAAAATGCTGGACCTGGCTCACCCCATGTATCAGCCGACCGCCGCCTACGGTCACTTCGGTCGCGATCCCTATGAGCACACATACACGTGGAAAGAGAACGGCGAAACCAAATCTGAAACCAGCACTGCATTTAGCTGGGAGAAAACAGATCGGGCGGAGGCGTTGAAGGCAGCGTTGTGATGCTGAGTCGGGCGTCTGAAGTCGGATGCCTGACGTAAAAATGGAGAACTGCCATGGACCGGCGGAAGTATCAAAAATTATTGGTTTGGCAAGAAGCGATGAATTTAGCTCGTAGGTTGGGGTGAGGAACGAACCCCAACATAGTGAGACGCTCTACCACCGTTTGTTGGGTATCGCTACCGCTCCACCCAACCTACAGAGTCACACGTCATTTTCAAATTGAAAGGGTACTAGGTTATATAAACGAAAAAGAAAATTGGCAGGTCGTAGGTTGGGGTAAGGAACGAAGCCCAACATAGTGGGATGCTCTACCACCGTTTGTTGGGTATCGCTAGCGCTCCACCCAACCTACAAAGTCACACGTCATTTTCAAATTGAAAGGGTACTAGAATATATAAACGAACAAGAAAATTGGCAGGTCGTAGGTTGGGGTGAGGAACGAACCCCAACATAGTGGGATGCTCCACCACCGCTTGTTGGGTATCGCTAGCGCTCCACCCAACCTACAGAGTCACACGTCATTTTCAAATTGAAAGGGTACTAGAATATATAAACGAAAAAGAAAATTGGCAGCCAACCTTGGAACGCGTTTTCGCAAAACTAGCTGCACTAATTAACCGACTTAGGGCGAGTATCGGCTGATACGCATTTGCGTCTCCCATCTCCCGTCCAGCATTTAGCTTACAGAGGAATACAACATGACAACATTCACAGATTACAAAGTAGCCGACATCAGCCTAGCAGCTTGGGGACGCAAAGAACTCAGTATCGCAGAAGGCGAAATGCCAGCACTGATGGCACTGCGCAGCAAGTACGGCGCAGACAAGCCACTGGCTGGCGCTAAAATTCTCGGCTGCATTCACATGACAATTCAAACCGGCGTATTGATCGAAACCTTGATCGAACTCGGTGCCGAAGTGCGCTGGTCTTCATGTAATATTTTCTCTACCCAAGACCACGCTGCCGCCGCAATTGCCGCTGCGGGTATTCCTGTTTTCGCTTGGAAAGGCGAAACCGAAGAAGAATACGAGTGGTGTTTAGAGCAAACTATTCTTAAAGATGGCCAGCCTTGGGATGCCAATATGGTATTGGATGACGGCGGCGACTTAACTGGCCTGCTTCATCAGAAATACCCACAAATGATGGATATCATTCACGGTATTACCGAAGAGACCACCACAGGTGTTCACCGTCTTCAAGAAATGATGAAGAAGGGTGAACTGAAAGTGCCCGCGATCAACGTTAATGACTCTGTGACCAAGTCTAAAAATGACAACAAGTACGGCTGCCGCCACAGCTTGAACGATGCGATCAAACGCGGCACAGACCACTTGTTATCTGGTAAGAAAGCGCTGGTTATCGGCTACGGTGATGTGGGCAAGGGTTCTGCACAATCGCTTCGCCAGGAAGGCATGATTGTTAAGATCACCGAAATCGATCCAATCTGCGCAATGCAAGCCTGCATGGATGGCTATGAAGTGGTATCGCCATTCATCGACGGCGTCAACGACGGCACTGAAGCCTGCATCAACACCCTGGTGCTGGGAAACACTGATTTGCTGGTTACCACCACCGGCAACGTCAACGTCTGCGATTCAAACATGTTGAAGGCCCTCAAAAATGGCTGCGTAGTCTGCAATATCGGTCACTTCGACAACGAAATTGATACCGCCTTTATGCGTAAGAACTGGGAGTGGGAAGAAGTGAAACCACAGGTTCACCTCGTGTACCGTAACAAGGCAACTAACGACCATTTAATTCTGCTTTCTGAAGGTCGCCTGGTTAACTTGGGCAACGCAACAGGCCACCCAAGCCGTATCATGGATGGCTCATTCGCCAACCAAGTACTGGCGCAAATGTACCTCTACGAGCGTCGTTTTGCCGACTTGGAAGATAACTTTAAAGCGGCTGCCATTACCGTTGAAGTATTGCCTAAGAAGCTGGACGAAGAAGTAGCAGCTGACATGGTCGCTGGATTCGGTGGCGTCATCACCAAGCTCAGCACCACTCAGGCTGACTATATTGGCGTTAGCGTTGAAGGACCATTTAAGCCCGAGAGTTATAAATACTAAGATAGTCGGAAGACTGATGTCGGACGTCCGACGCTAAGGCTAAGCGCTTTACGTCAGACGCCTGACCTCCGACGCCCGACCAAAGTCTTTCAACATCACCGGAATACATCATGTCCAACCGTTACAGCTTTGAATTCTTCCCGCCAAAAACCGAAGCCGGTCGCGAGAAGTTAAAAGACACCCGCAGCCAATTGGCCGCGCTGAATCCCGAGTTCTTTTCGGTGACTTACGGCGCTGGCGGCTCCACCCGCGACAACACCCGCGGCATTGTGCTGGAAACTAAAAAGGCAGGTTTATCAGTTGCGCCGCACTTGTCTTTTGGCGGCGATGAAGAGTCTGAGATTCTAGAATTATTAAACAGCTACAAAGACGCTGGTATCGATCGCATCGTTGCCCTGCGCGGTGACATTCCCTCGGGCATGGGCGCCACTCGCTTGGTTTATGCTCGTGAGTTGGTTGAATTTATTCGCAAACACACTGGCGATCACTTTCAACTAGAAGTGGCGGCCTACCCGGAAATTCACCCTGACGGCAAAAGCTACGATGCTGATATTGGCTTTCTAAAAGATAAACTGGACGCCGGTGCAAACAGTGCCATCACCCAGTACTTCTTCAGCGCCGATTCCTACTTTTACTTTTTAGACGCCTGTGACAAGGCCGGTATCGACAAGCCGATTTACCCCGGCATTATGCCGATAACGAACTATACCAATCTGGCGCGTTTCTCGCGCAATTGCGGCGCAGAAATTCCCCGCTGGCTGTCAAAAAAACTTGAAGGTTACGGCGACGATCAGCAAAGCATTATTGATTTCGGCACAGAGTTTGTCACCGAGCTTTGCCATATTTTAATGGAAGGCGGCGCACCCGGTATTCATTTTTACAGCATGAATCAGGTTGATCCAATTAAGAGTATTGCTGAAGCTGTGATGCAATCACATCCATAAGCCCCACTCAGACGGCGTTTAGTGCAAACGCCGTCAGCTTTAAGCAAGCTGCAGTAAAAGTCGGCGCTGACCACATTTTGGCAAAGCAGATTTCATAGTGTGTATTTGAGACCTATGTTGGTAAAAGACGGATGGTCGAATACTCCGAACAAGATGAAAGTCTTTAGGTTTTTCTTCAGCGGGTAAATCGTGTCGGCGTAGTTTTTGCGTTTCTTGCAGTAACTATGACCTCCGTCCGCAAGAATTTGTTAGCCGCTGCCAGATCCATCGCCCAATACATACTTTTTCAATTGCATTTCGTCTCTCATGACGTGGAGGATTAGGACATTTTTTCCTTCAAACCGATAGAGAATTCTGCACGGGCTGCATACGACTTCGCGGTAAATAGAGTCAGGAAGTTCCGGTGGCTCTCTCCCTGAGTTCGGAAACTGCTCCAAGCGATCAACTTTCTGGAAGACTTTGACAACAAGTTGGCTTGCTGCCTCTGGGTTGTCTAAAGCAATGTACTCGGCAATATCGTCTAGCTGATCTAGCGCTGGCTCCGTCCAGATTATTTTAGCCATTTCCCCATTCGCTCCTTGGCCTGGGTGTGAGTCAGCGTCTTCTTATCGAGTAGTGCTCTTTCTCCTTTCGAAAGAGCTTCCAGCAGGGTCAGCCGACGTTGCATGAACTCGTAGTCTTGAACGTCTACAAGATAGGCTGAGGGCTCACCATGCTCGGTAATTAAGACGGCCTCCTTGGACTTATGTAGATCTGCAAGAATTTTAGTAGCTTGTCTCTTTAGGCTGGTCACCAATTCAACCTTCATGTCTCTACCCTCAAAAATTCAAAGTGGCACTATAGTATCACTCAAGTTTTTGGCTTGCCACCGAACGCGACGCAGGGACAGCCAACCCCCTACACTAAGAGCAGCCAAGATGGAGCGCTTTCTTGTTATGCATTATTGCTTAATAGCTTTTACTTCGTAGTACGAAGTGAAGATTTTGCACCGCGGTATTGGGGTCATATATGGTCCGCCCCGTATTACAAAATAATTTTCTCGTCATGGTAAAGGGTTGCTTCCATATATGACCCCAGATCCATTCGAGGGCCGATGTTGGCACAGGCGGGGGAACTACAGCGTCGGCGGCTTGTTAGCTGAATTTTCTTTCAGCAATTTTGATAGCGCATGATTGAGTTCAGCCTCGTCTTTTAGTGCCTGACTCAGACGATCTGATAGCTCACCGAGAATGACACGAACACTGCTTGCTATCTCAAGGCAGTATTCGTCGGTCTGGTTGTGTAGGCCCTCGCTCAATGCAGAATGCAGTAACGCAAGCGGATTATGCCCGTTGATGAGCAACGCTTGAGGAATAGCATCTTTGACTGAGTTTAGCGCTTTACTAAATTGAATCTCGCGTTTTGCAGCTCTTAATACTTCAATACTTTCTTCAGGAGCGGAAAGCTTCTGCGATACTTTTAGAATCTCATCAAGAATCCTATTTTTCTGATTCTCCACGACCCGGCGATAATAGACAAATGCACCGATACCTAGGCCTTGATTTTCGCACCTTCGACCTTTCAAAAATATTTCTCTATCAGGACCAATTAGTTTAATTAATTTGGATGGAGTGGGAGGGCCATAAAGTGGCAGCTCGCCAAACTTATAGCATAGGCCACGACCATTCTCACCCTCGGCTTGAACAGCCAGTGAGAATGTTTTTTCGTGTTGTCGGCAGTTTGAGCAGAGATACGAAACATATATGAATGAGTAATCTTTGGATAGTTGAATTTCGCCCTTTGTGGTACATCGAAAAAATCTCGTTCCATTGCAATTATCGTCTGGGCAATGAAGTTGTATTTCTGGCTGTTTCAAAAACACTCCACGAAAAGGGCCGCTATCGTAGGTTTTTCGTTCCCCCAAGTCGAAAATGTGCGTAAGAGAAGAAGGCGGAATCCCTTCTAGGAACTCTGCAAAGGATATCTCTTCTTCATGCTCTTGAATGTCGTCTCGATTTTCGGTCATAAATATCACTCAGTTCTATATAAGCTAGCACCGCGGTTTGGAGCTGACATGGAGCGCCAGCGGAATGGCAATCCCAGCCGAAAGCGACAACACCGCCTTATATGTTAGGCATTTGGTACAAAGGCAATAAATACATTGCTGCCGCCATAAAACTGCATACTTAACGCAATTAAACCCCGACCATCAGGTTCTTCGAATAAATACTTGAAGACTTCTGGATTCGAACCTCTGTGATCGAGCTTGCTGAAGTATGATTTTACGTGCTTAAGTGCACTATGTTCATTATCTCCGTTTTTTACTACAACTTTGAATTTTGGATCTGGCACGATCATCCAGTCATGCAGGAAACGGCAGTGACCATCAAATCGGTGCTTAAATTCGTGAAAATATAGTGCCCTAGCAATTTGATCAAAACACTTATTTACTCTCTCGGTATCTGCCTTGACCATTAAGGTATTGAATGCCGTACCTTCCTGATCTACTGCTATAACATCTTGGCCTTCCTTCACTATTGACCTCAGAAGCCCTGGGCGCCGATTATAGGCCCGCCACACCTTTGTAGAGAACTGCCTAAAGGCTACTGAATTGTTTGCAATGTTCATACACAAGCAATAGAGAAGGAATTCATCGTCATGTGACTTAACGGTGTTATGGATATCACATGCAGGGACTTTAATTAAATCTCTCCTAAGGTCGATTCCTTCCGGTAAGTCTTTTTTCTCTGGGAATAGACATTTAGGGGGCACATGTTCTTGTGACGTTGAATCTACTTCACACATGTAACACTTAGAATTCAAGTCCGCATTCCCTTTTTGCATAACGAGGCTGTAGAAAAACGCCAGCCAATCCCTTTCTTTGAAAATTGCGTGGCTCTTACGTGAAATCCCCGCAAATAATTCTCTTCGATTTCAAAAAATCAACCTATTTATAGATCAAAAATCAAACAAAACCGGACCTTGAAAATTCCCGTTAGTAATTCTCCAGCCTCAACGCTGCGAGCAGCGGCCGAAGGTCCGCTACCTTGCCTGGTTAGCCGGCATCACGCAATGATTCCGCTATAACCTCTGGATGCTTAAAGGCGATGCCAATTAGCGCCTTAGCTGCACCGGAAGGGCTACGCCGACCTTGTTCCCATTCCTGCAAGGTGCGAGCAGAAATGTGAAGGGCCTGAGCGAACTGAGACTGCGAAAGCCCCGTTTTCATACGTGCGGCGGCAACTTCATTGGGTGCGACCTGTGTTGCACGAGAGCCTTTACCCGCCTTCATTTCACGAACGGACTGCAAAAGCTTCTCACCCAGCTCTTCTCCTGTCATAGTTTGATGCTTAGTCATTCTCAATAGCCTCCCGAATTGATTTGAGTAGATGCGCGGGAATATTTCCCCGTACACTTTTTGCGTAAATCACCAACAACCACAATTCGCCACATTGCAGGCGGGTAAAATAGATAACTCTTACGCCTCCACTTTTCCCGGCGCCCTGCCTCCGCCACCGCACCTTTCGGCAACCGCCACTGCCAGGAATAACGTCGCCAGCCTCGGGGTTAGCTGCCAGCCACGCACAGAAGGCGCCCCGATCTTCTTCAGACCAAAGATCCTTGGCGTCTGCCGTAAATGTAGGGGTTTCTATGATCGTATACATGCCGCAAAAATACGTCAATGACGTATAGATGTCAATGAGGGGGTTTCGAGGTTAACTACCTAGCGCCACGCAGGCCGTGATAGGGAGCCCGCGGCTCCTGAAAAAGGGCCATTGGCGATTATCCGACGTGATTTAACACCTTCCTATGGCATTTGAGTGCCCAATAGGGACGGCCTGAGACGAGGCCCGCTTTTGTGACTGGTCAGCATTCGGCTTAATCAACACGCCACTCACTTTTCTGGCGGCGGTTTTTTCTGATAGCGTCGCCCTGTCATTTTTTGATGCACGCCCTTGCGGAGGGAGTGAAAGCTATTTTCCAATACGTCTACCCCAACCAAAATACCGACAACCACTAGTGCAATAAGTAGCGCTGGACCATATTTATCTAAGCCTATCATCACGCCAATTGCCGCCAGCACCCATATTGCCGCCGCAGAGGTAACACCTAAGACCATGCCGTCGCGGGATAAAATCACGCCGGCACCGAGAAAGCCAATGCCAGTAATTATCTGCCCGATCACCCTTGAGGGATCGGTCACGCCATTCTCGACCGATACCGCCATGGCCATAAACACATAAGTGCCCAAACAAATAAGTGCGGCGGTGCGAATACCGATAGGCTTGCCTCTAATCTGCCGCTCTAAACCGATAATTGCGCCGGCCACAATGGTACTAAGCACCCCCGCCCACTTTAATGGTGCGATGGAAAGTGACGCAATCTCGATAAAATCTATAGCCATTTTTTATACCGAAAATAAATTAAAAGCCCGCCAGAAATTGCCAGCAAGATACCGATGAATATAGCAAATGCATAGCTATTATCCGCCCCCGGAATACCACCTACGTTGACACCCAACAGGCCCGTGGCAAATCCCAAGGGCAAGAAGACCGCCGACACAATCGACAGCACATACATACGGCTATTGGATTCTTCTGATATTTGATTCACCAACTCTTCTTGGCTGACTGCCGCACGCTCACGAATGCTGTCTAAGGTTTCTATATACTGCGCCAAGCGATCGCTGACCTCGCGTACTTGCAGTCGCTGTGCATCACCAAACCAAGATAAGCGCTCGCTTTGCACCCAGCTCAAGGCTTCGCGCTGTGGTGCCAAGTAGCGACGCAGCGCAATCGATTGTCGCCGCACTTGGCCAAGCTCACTGCGTAATTTTGCGCGAGCATTGCTCAACAAATTCTCTTCAAGCTCGTCGACTTTATCTTCTGCACTATCTATTGGCACTGCCATGCGTCTGACCAAACGATCGCAAAGCATGGCGACAAATTCTGCACTGGATTGGGGGCCCTCTCCCTCGGAAAAGCTCTGCACGATGTCATCGACGGAGAGCAGCTTTCTTTTGCGAGAACTGATAATGCGATGTTCGCTGACGCACAGGCGAATAGACACCATGTCCTCTGGGTCTGCCTCTGGGTTCGTATTCACGCCGCGCAATGCCATAAGCAGCCCACCCCCATGCGAGGTCGCCCTCGGCCGCGTATCCTCTGCCACGAGTGCGGCAACAGCAATGTCATCGAGACCACTATGATCTTCTAACCACGCCAAGGTAGCAGGTTTGCTGTAGTCAAAATGCAACCACAGTACCCCGTGTTCGGGTTGCCATTCTGCGAGCTCAGCTGCATTGATGTCGCGAGCACCTCCCCGACCATCCAGTAATTTTGCGTAGATTAAAAAGTCATCCATTCCAAGTATCTCGTTATTGCGTATTCTCATTGATAATCGCACAGCAACACGGCGATAAACCATTATGTATTAAGGCTCGCTCAAGGACCCAGTCTATTTTCTTATACCTTGGGCAAAGAATTTATGCGAATTGCCCTAAATGTAAATTGACCGCGTACACTCACTTATCTCAATAAAAAGAAAACCGCAGGATAAATTATGAAAATAGGTGTTTGCCTCCCCTATATGCCACGCAACATTAGTCGTCAGAATTTTAAAGACTGGTGCCGAATCATCGACCAAGGGCCTTTCTATAGCTTGTCCTGCGGCGAGCGCGTGACGGGCTATAGCTATGAGATGCGTAATATTCTGGCCTTTGCTGCCGCCGCCACCGAGCGCGTCCGCATTATCCCCGCGCTGTATGTATTGCCGATGCATAGCGCCGTGCAAGCGGCCAAAGAAATTGCCACCCTCGATATTTTGTCAGAAGGTCGCGTCACCTTAACCGTGGGTGTGGGTGGCCGTGAAAAAGACTATGAGGCACTTGGAGCCAGCTTTAAAAATCGCTTCCAGAAAATGGATGATCAAATCGCTGTCATGAAAAAAATCTGGCGCGGCGAGTTGCTCGACGGCTTGGAGGAAATCGGGCCGACTCCCATTCAGGCAGGCGGCCCGCCGATATTAGTGGGGGCAATGGGACCAAAAAGTATTCAGCGGGTATCGAAATGGGCCGACGGTCTGTACGGCTTTGCAATGGATGGCAACCCCGACTTAATCAATCATTTTTTCAGCTCCGCCGATAAAGCCTGGCAAGAATCAGGTCGCGAGCAAAAACCCTACCGCATGGGAGGATTCTGGTATTCGCTGGCCGATAACGCCCAGTCCGCGTTGAGCGATTATGTATTCGACTACCTGAAAACCTTTGGCGAAGACGATGCCCGCAAAATTGCCAAGACCATGACCATGCACGACCCAATTGCGATCAAAGACGGGCTGGACGCCATAGAAGCCCTAGGCTGTGACGAGATTCAACTGGTGCCGGCAAGCGCCGAAGTTGCCGAGGTCGATCGTTTAGCAAATATGCTGGCAGGGCGCTAAATCGCGGCCCTGACACGCTAAACCAAGACACGGCAATTATTTTAACTTTGCGAATATCTCGAGCACGGTACTCAATTGCTTAGCCGAGATATTCGCGGTCAAATCGTCTGCGCAATGCATACAGGTGACAAGCGCGTCATTGTAAATTTCCAGCCCCGTTGGTGTCAGCTTCACCAAGCTAAAGCGCGCGTCGCGCTGATTTATCTCTTTCTCAACCAGATGCAGTCTCTGCATTGGATTTAGCTTTTTAGTGATACCCGACGCCGACAAACTCACCGCATCCGCAAGCTCTGTGCGGCTCATGGTTTGATCTAGCGCATTGCGTAGATGATGCATCACCATAAATTCCGCAAAGCTAATGCCGTGCGCACTGAGTTTTCGATCTGCGTGTTTAATGAAAGAAGAGCTCAAGGTAGCGAGCTCCGTTAATAAACTGAGAGATGCTGGCAATGTCATAAAACCGACCTATATGCTTGACTAGTAAAATATTAGTTAAGTATATTCAATGCCCCGTTAATCTTCAAGCTCTGGATCTTAGTACTCCTTCAACATGATATTAACGGGTTCAGCGCGAAGCAGGCCGCTCCCTGCAAGACACACTGGCGCAGGCATAGTGGGCCTACGGGCGCCCTGCCGGTCAGCCCTACGGCAGTCCATTGCCTCGTTATTTCCTCTCACCATAAGCCCATAGCCTGCCCTTTATGCCCTGTGGGTACGCGAGCTTCTAAGTTCAGAGGCAAGCTTTTACGCCATTACTGGCTGATATTCTGTTTAATCTCTCATCAAGGCAAAGCTCCCTGCGGTGTATAGCCCGAGGCGGCTGGATCCTCAATCAAGTTGAGGATGACGGCGGCGGTGCGTTGAGGATGACGGCTTGGAAGGTTGAGGATGACGGCCTGGAAGGTTGGGGGTGACGGCTTGGTGGTAGGAATGGTCGGTCAGGATGGTTGGGATTGCAGCTTGATACGCTGGGATTGTTAGCCGAGACGTCAACGAGGTGGGCCTGATTAATACGTACATAGACGTTTCGAAGTAGTAAAGCCGTCATCCCCGACTCCGATCGGGGATCCAGATGAGCGACAGCGAATGCCTTTACTTTTCTCGGACTACGAAACAGAGCAGAGCCCGAGGTTTATGGATCCCCGATCGGGGTCGGGGATGACACAGGTGGTAGTCCGCACTGCGAACGCAACCTCCGTCATACTCGGCCACGACCAAGTAGCCAGAAGCGCAGCGAGTGCTGTGGGTTCTATGCTTTCGAGAAAACGCCTCGCACTGAACCTCTGCAGGACTGACTGTACCCGTCAATATCATGTTGAATGAGTACTTTAAAAACGACACACGCAGCAATTACCGCCATCTATATCTAATATTCTGATCAATTAACCCAGAATTTTGCACTTTTCTATTAATTTATTGTTTATATACTGGATAACAAGAAAACAAGGGGCCATAAAGGAAGATTCGCCATGCCAATAAAGAATACTAGCAGCCGCTACGGCTGGGTCAGCGTGGGAATACATTGGCTTATGGCGCTTACGGTGATTGGCATGTTCGCGCTGGGCATTTGGATGCGCCAGCTGTCATATTATGATCCTTGGTATAGAGATGGCCCAACCCTCCACAAGGGCATTGGCATTTTATTATTCATCGCGCTGCTGGCGCGCATCGTGTGGCGTAACATCAATATTCGCCCCAGTGACGATCCAGCGCTAAAAACGTGGGAGCGAGTTACCGCCCACCTTACCCACTTTGCTTTATATGGTTTGATGTTGGCGTTAATGGTTGCCGGGTATTTAATCTCAACAGCCGACGGTCGGCCCATTGATGTTTTCGGTCTATTTAATGTGCCAGCGACACTACATGACCTGCCCGACCAGGAAGATATCGCCGGCGAGGTCCACGAAATCCTCGCCTGGATTCTGATTTTACTCGCCGGTGTTCATGCGCTAGCCGCATTGAAACATCACTTTATAAACCGCGACTCGACCCTGCTAAAGATGCTCGGTCGTGACGCCAACCGCACTAAGTGAACTCAACTCAAAAGGAATGTGAACTATGAAAAAGCTAATCGCTCTCGGCTTCACCGCTCTGCTAGGTTTTACTGGCGCACTGCACGCCGCAGAATACAAAATTGATACCGCCGGCGCCCACGCGTTTGTGCAATTTAAAATCAAACACCTTGGCTACAGCTGGTTGTACGGGCGTTTCAATGACTTTGAAGGCCGCTTTAACTACGACCCAGCCAAACCAGAAGCATCTACAGTAGATGTCACCATTAAAACCGCCAGCATAGACAGCAACCACGCTGAGCGTGACAAGCACTTGCGCGGCAAAGACTTTTTAGCGGTAGACAAATACCCCACCGCCACCTTTAAAAGCACCAGCTTTAAAGCGCTTGGCGATGGCAAAGCAGAGTTAAAAGGCACACTTACATTGCACGGCGTGAGCAAGCCAGTGACGATTGCCGTAACTGAAATCGGCGGCGGCAAAGATCCCTGGGGCGGTGTTCGCCAGGGCTTCCACGGCACTACTGAAATCGCATTAAAAGACTTTGGTATCGACTACGATCTGGGCCCAGCATCGCAAATTGTGGAGCTAACCTTAGATGTAGAAGGCATTGCACAATCAATGATGTAAACCAATTGAACTTATTCGACGTAACACTACTCGAAGTTTAGGAATTACCCTCATTCAGTCTCTATATTATTTGGCCGCTTTGCGGCCTTTTTTGTTTTCCGGCTCAGGTAAATATTTTGCCACTGCACCATCGGCGTTAAATTGCGCATCCAATAAGGCGATCAAGGCATACACTCCCATCAGTTTGCGCATCACGTACAAAAAGTCCTTGGGGGGCAAAGCAAAGTATTTGCTGATAGACGCAGCTACTGCACGCTTGGCAATACGCTGGGGCAATCCGCTGTTACGCCACCAGTAATGTCCGTCTTCGGTAACTGCCCGCGCTGGCACGTGTTCATCGATTGCCCGCAGCGGTTCGGCAATATCGACACCGATATCCACAAAGTTATCGAGCACCGACTGGGGGAAATGCGACTTCATAAAGCCCAAGCTTATTGAGTATTCCAAAAACCTAGGCTTATCGCGCTGGCAGGCCGCCAGCAACATATCGCAAAACTCGCTGGCAAAGTCCTCAGGCAATAATCGCATCGCGCCAAAATCCAGCAGAAGCAATTTATCGTCGTCGCCCTCTTCGTCTATGCGCACGCGAAAATTGCCAAAATTGGGATCGGTTTGCATACGACGCCATTCGAAAAGTTCGCTGAGAAACAGCTCTAGCACCGCTTTACCCAAGCGATTTCTGCGCGGCTGAGCAAGTGCGGAAACATCCGCAGAGTTAACTGAGGTCGCCTGCTCATAGCTCATTGTTAATACCCGACGGGTACAAAATGCGGGGTAGCTTTTGGGCACCACAAAACGAGAATCTTCACGCAGCGCATGTCTAACAAAATCCAGATCACGACGCTCCTGCTCGTAATCGACTTCTTTATGAAGCAGTAAACGGATATCGCCAAACCAGTCGTCTAAATTGCGCACACTGGGCATGAGGCGCGACACCTTCAGTAATTGCATTACCGCACTGAAATCCGCATCGATGGTGTCTTCCACCCCCGGATATTGCACCTTAATACAAAGCTGCTCGCCGGTATCAAGCAACACGGCGCGATGGACCTGGCCCAGCGACGCCGCCGCCAGTGGCTGGGTATCTATCTCTAAGTTCGCCAAGGCCTCTTCGCCCAACTCATTAACCAAGACCTTGCGAATAGATTGCCAGGACATGGGCGGGGTATTGTCTTCTAGTTTATGCAGCGCCTCGGCAACCTCGGGCGGCATCATATAGTCGCTGTAGGTCGCCATTATTTGACCAATTTTGACGACACTGCCCTTTAAGCGGCCAAGCTCTTCCACGAAGAAATCGATATTCTCGGTTCGCTTGGCCAACGCCGCATCATTATCGCCGCTAAAGCGCTGCCAAATATTTTGCCGCACCGCCCGTGCACCGTAGCGAATGCCCAATTTCGACAATTCAAAGCGCCGCGAGAAAGCGCCCGTTTTAAGGCCGTGAAGTGATTTATCCTTTTCACTCATATCTTGAAATACACCTATTTCCTTTGTCCGTGTCACTACCGTAGACCACTACAGTAATCTACTATTCGTTTACCGAGGAATTTTAATCTCAGACGCCATCACCAAACCTCATCCTAACAGGACACGCAGTATGAAGCAGCTCCGCGCCCTTACACTGATCGGCCCCGGCTTCGTTGTTGCCGCCACCGGTTTAGGCGCCGGAGATTTAGTGGCCGCCGCCGTATCGGGCGCCAAGCTTGGCACACAACTACTGTGGGCTATCGCCTTCGGCGCCGTCATCAAGCTGGCGCTCAATGAAGGTCTAGCGCGTTGGCAGCTCGCCAGCGGCACAAGCTTGCTAACGGGCTGGTTACAGCACCTACCGCGCTGGATAAATTATTACTTTCTAGCGTATTTATTTATCTGGGCATTTTTAGTTGGCGCCGCATTAATGGCCGCATGTGGCTTGGCCGCCAATGCGCTATTCCCCCAGCTGTCTATCAATAGCTGGGCCTCACTACATTCTTTACTCGCCATTGTGCTGGTGTTGTTCGGCCGCTATTCGCTGTTTGAGCAAGCGATGAAAGCGCTGATACTCCTGATGTTTGCGACGGTGATGGCCGCGCTACTGGCTAGCGATTGGTCGAGCATTGGCAGCTCCTCGACAACACTCGGTGATATCAGCGAGAATTTTAATTTAGTCATGGCGCTGATCGGCGGTGTCGGCGGCAGCGTTACTCTGCTGTGCTACGGCTATTGGATGCGGGAAAAAGGCTGGCATAACACCGACTCTCTAAAAATTGCCCGCATTGACCTCCTGGTTGCCTATTCGATCACCGCCTTGTTTGGCATGGGTATCATGATACTCGCAGCGCAATCTGCGCCGGAATCAGAATCTGGCACCCATATATTGATCGCCATGGCCGACCAACTTGGCATATTGCTCAGCCCCGTCTTTAAAGAACTATTTTTAATTGGTGTTTGGGCCGCGGTATTCAGCTCAATGCTCGGGGTATGGCAGGGTGTTCCGTATATATTTACCGACTCGACCGCACAGTGGCGCAGCAAACTCAGCAAAATAGACTCCAGCGACAAAGGCTACCGGCTGGCCTTGCTGTATATCGCCATACCACCTATTGCCCTACTCTATTTGGGCAAACCGGTATGGCTAATTATTTTATATTCCGTCACCGGCGCGTTATTCATGCCGTTTTTAGCGCTGACACTGCTCTACTTAAACAACCGCATTATCAAGCCTAGCTTGCGATATGGCCTGATCAGCAATAGCGCGATCGTTGTGGCGCTGCTGGTGTTTTCATATATTGGCGCGCATTATTTTTTATCGTAGTAAGCGTGCTATATACCAAAATACGATGCTCTATTACTGCCACTCGTCACCGTAGTCGTGCAATAACTCTTCACCGGCGCCAATATCGCGCAGCGCGACAACACTAAGGTCATCGTAATAAATAACGTTGGCTGATTTGTGATGGTTGATGTATTTCAAACTACAGGTCACATCAATGAGCTGACCATCGGGCATGGTCAGCGTGTGTAAACCGGCCTCACTCGCTGTTCGCGTTTTACACACCCCAAGTTGGGTACCTTCGGGAATAGAAACGCGGGCGAATAGCCCCTTACCATGAATGGCACTCTTCTTTACCCGATAGCACTTGGCCATATCTCGCCTCTGTCTGCTGACTAAAAGAGCTAAAAGAACTCAAATCAGACGCCATAAAACGAAACCGGATTATGCCTCGCCCTGCTGCCTGATCGATTCAAACAAACAGAGCGAAGCAATCACTGCGCCAAGCTTACTTTGCCAGCATATCCATCAACGCCGCCCAGCTCACCTTGTCTGCATTAGCATCATATGCCAGCGGCATGTCATATTTTTTACCAAGCGCCGTTGAGCCCGGATTTGTGAAGCTGTGCACTACATTGGGAAAGCTTAACAACTCAAAGTCGACACCGGCGTTCGTCATCTCTTCAACAAAACCTGCCACTTGCTTAGCGGGCACCATCGGGTCAGCGCCACCGGTAGCCACTAACACTTTTGCTTTAATGGTGCCGGGTTCAACTTGCGTTTCAGTACCCAGAGAGCCGTGGAAGCTCGCCACCCCAGCCAAATCCAGTCCACGACGCGCCTGATTTAGGACCACCGCACCGCCAAAACAATAGCCAATGGCGAATAACTTATCGCCGTCGACAGAGGACTGCTTACGCAAAATGCCCAAGGCCGCATCAAAACGCGCATTCATTTTTTCTGGCTCAGCCAAAGCCGCATTCATAAACGCCGTCGCATCTTTAGGGTGAGTGGTCGACTTACCGGTGCCATACATATCCACCGCAATCGCCGTGTAACCCAGCTCAGCTAATTGTTTCGCGCGCTCGCGAGCGTAATCATTCAGCCCCCACCACTCATGCACAACCACCACCGCAGGTGCGGCCTTGGTCACCGCGCTATCGTGATACAGCACGGCAGTTCCCAAACCATTCGGCAACGTCAGCTTTTCTTCGACGACCGCTGCATGTAAAACCGAACTGCTCAGGGCTAACGTAAGTATCATGGCAAAAAAACGCATTTCTTACTCCTCACTGTTTTGAATAAATTGATACGGAATATACTCGCTTCACGATGACAAACAACCGTGTGAGAGGCAAGAGAGGGGCATGTCGGGTGTCGGACTTCAAAAAAACACAGGCATTCGCTTTCGCTCATCTGGATCCCCGATCGGGGTCGGGGATGACGTAGTATGGTGCCATCATTCACAACATGCACCCGACCGTAATAAGCGACGCTTCCCAGCCATCATCCTAAACGCGCCTCGCCGTCGGTAACCACCAACCCTAGCAATCCTCATCCTCAACCCCCTAACCGTCATCCTCAACTCGATTGAGGATCCATAAACCTCGGGCTATGCAGCACTACACCGTTACGTCTGACGAAAAAGGCATTCGCTGGCGCTCATCTGGATCCCCGATCGGGGTCGGGGATGACGTAGTATGGTGCCGTCATTCACAACATGCACCCGACCGTAATAAGCGACGCTTCCCAGCCATCATCCTAAACGCGCCTCGCCGTCGGTAACCACCAACACTAGCAATCGTCATCCTCAACCCCCTAACCGTCATCCTCAACTCGATTGAGGATACATAAACCTCGGGCTATGCAGCACTAGCCCGTTACGTCAGACGTCTGACGCCCGACGCAAAAGGCATTCACTGGCGCTCGCATTGATCCCCAATCAGAGTCGGGGATGACGTGGTATGGTGCCATCATCCTCTGCGCGTCTTGCCACGGTCATGTCCGATACCCCAGCCGTCTTCCTCAATGTGATTGAGGATGCAGTCATCTCGGAATTCGTGCCGCGCCGAACTGGCTAGCACGTACTTCAGACGTCTGACGTCCGACGTCCGACGTTAAACACATTCGCTTACGCTCAAATGGATCCCCGATCGAGGTCGGGGATGACGTAGTACAGAGCGTCAGGGATGAAGGAGTGTTAAATTGCCCGGGATGACGCAGGAAATAACAAAACGGTGACCCGCAGCGTGGCATCGGCTACGCCGCGGCCGCAACATCACATCATGTCGCGCTCAACATCTCTTAAGCGACTCGAGTAGTATCGGCAGTTCTTCCGAATCCAATCTTCTTTGCTGCGACGGGCTTTTTTCATCGCCGCGCCGCTTGCGTAGCCTTTTAATTTTTTACCGTCGCCGAGGGCTTGCTCTAGACGCACAGCTTCAATTTTTCGGGCGCGACAAGCTTCCCAGCCTGCGGCGTGGACTGCGGGGAAAATACAGAAACAAAATAAGAACACAGCTAGACGAAATTTCATTGTGACCTCCTTGTCAGTTTTGAAATTAGCCTCACAACCATAAATCACTCGACGGCATCATGTAAAATCCTCGACGCAAATTCCTGCCTCTTCGAGTTACTTGCCTGTCTTCTCACCCACTCGAATGGCATAATAGACCGCTATCACCACGCTAAACGGAATTATCATTACATGAGCAGAATCGACCTGCCCCAGTATTTAGCCGACGCCACCGTCGCACCCGAACTGCAATCCATTATTCTCGGCCTTGCCAATGTGAGTGCGGATATCAGCAAAGCGCTGGCCAAAGGCGCGCTTGCTGGCATTCTCGGTGCAGCTGGCGCCGAGAACGTGCAGGGCGAAGATCAAAAGAAGTTAGATGTTATTGCTAACGATATGATCAAAGAGGCCCTTGCCGCCTTGCCGGCGGTACGCGGTTTAGCCTCTGAGGAAGAAACCGACGTAGTACCCTGCCACACTAGCGGTAGCTACTTAGTCACATTCGATCCTTTAGACGGCTCGTCGAATATCGACATCAACAGCATGGTGGGTACGATCTTTTCAGTCCTACCCCACACCGGCGAGGCAGTCGTAACTGAGCAGGACTTTCTGCAACCAGGGCGTCATCAAAGAGCGGCAGGCTACGTGCTGTATGGTCCATCCGTGATGCTGGTGCTGAGCACCGGGAACGGCGTGGTGATGTTTACCCTAGATCAAGATACCGGCAACTATCTGCTCACCGAAGCGGACGTGACGATTCCCGCCGACGCCAAAGAATTCTCAATCAATATGTCGAATCAGCGCCACTGGGTTGCCCCGATGCAAAGCTACATTGCCGATCTGATTGCCGGTAAAGATGGCCCCCGCGGCAAAGACTTCAATATGCGCTGGGTAGCGGCCATGGTGGCTGATGTTCACCGCATTCTGTGTCGCGGCGGTTTATTCACCTACCCTTGGGACAGCCGCAAGCCCGACCAAGCTGGCAAGCTGCGCCTAATGTACGAAGCCAACCCGATGGGCTTTTTAGTAGAGCAGGCAGGCGGCGAAGTATGGACACCCGAAGGTAAAATTTTAGATATTCAGCCTGAGCATATTCACCAACGCGTTCCTGTTATTTTGGGTGCCGCCAACGAAGTCGCGCTTTGCGTTGACTATCATCAGCGCTGAACTCCCTCGGCGCCCACACCGGACTATTCGGCAATGCTTAGTTATCGCCACGGCTTTCACGCCGGCAATCACGCCGACGTGTTAAAGCATGTGCTCGAGGTACTTATCCTCGACTACCTGATGCAAAAAACCACTGCGCTTTCTTATATCGACACCCACGCTGGCGCCGGCTTTTATCACTTCGCCAGCGCCTTCAGCGCGCAAAATCGCGAATTTGAAACCGGCATCGCGAAACTGCGAAACGCGAGTGAACTTCCCGCGCCATTAAAACGGTATCTAGAGGTCATCGACCAATGCTGTGCCAATGAAGCTGCGGGTTATCCCGGCTCACCAGCCATTGCATTAGCGATATTGCGCGAACAAGACAAGGCGCATTTATTTGAGCTACATCCCAACGACCACCAGAACTTGAGCAAGCGCTTTAAGCAGCACGCCCAAATTAACGAAGCAGATGGCTTCGCGGGTTTAAAAGCATTGCTGCCACCACCGAGCAAGCGCGCTCTGGTATTAATCGACCCGCCCTACGAAGATAAAAACGACTACCGCAATGTCATCTCAGCGTTAAAAGACAGCCAACGACGCTTTCCCAATGGGATTTATGCGCTGTGGTACCCACTCATTCCGCGAGATGAGTCCAAAGATTTAGGTCGTCGCCTAAAAGCCCTATCACCAAATAACTTTTTACACGCCCAACTTTGTGTTCAAGCAGAACAAGGCACTCACGGCATGTATGGCAGCGCGATGTTTGTCATCAACCCGCCGTGGCAGCTAAACACCCAACTGCAAGAAGTCATGCCGGTATTACAAAGCCTGCTGGCTGACGGGGAACATAAGCCCTTTCTGCTTGACGCGGTAATTGCGTAGATTAGGTTTTGCGGAATATTAAAAAATTAGTGATTAAGCGCGCTGAGGTATTGGTCAGAAGTCTGGCGTCAGACGTGAAAATCAAAAGCATTCGCTAGCGCTCATCTGGATCCCCGATCGGGGTCGGGGATGACGTAGTGTGGAGGGTCGGGGATGACGTAGGATCCCGGTCTGTAGGTTGGGCTAAGCAAAGCGCAGCCCAACACAGCCCCACCGTCATCCTCAACTCGATTGAGGATCCATAGACCTCAGACTCAGACCACCTCCGTGTCGCTTAAATGCATAGACTATTCGTATTAGTTACGACGGAAGTCTGGTGTCGGGCGTGAAAATCAAAAGCATTCGCTAGCGCTCATCTGGATCCCCGATCGGGGTCGGGGATGACGTAGTGTGGAGGGTCGGGGATGACGAGATAAGGCGAAGTCATTCTCAAGGCCTTCAATGGCGGCGATATGCACACCCACTTAACATCCTCAACGCCTCCGGCTACCATTCTCAGCGCCCCCCAACAGTCATCCTCAACTCCCCAACCGTCATCCTCAACTCGATTGAGGATCCATAGACCTCAGACTCCGAGAAACGCATTGCTTCTTAAAAACATAAAGAATTCGACTTAGTTACGACGGGAGTCTGGTGCAGGAAGTCTGGTATCGGATGTCGGGAGTAAAACCCGAAGGCAATCGCTCGGGCTTTTAGTTATTCCAACCAGCTTAAATCCAAAACAATTTATTTATACCTGCCATGACACAAGGTTTGGGGTCGAGCATCATGGCAGGGAACAGCGTAAATACTGTACTTATACGACTTCGTTGGCAATAAATTCCATGGTTTCTATGGAGGTATCAAAATGATCTCTGTGGCCAATCATCAGGGTCGTCACGCCTGACTTTTTCCAGTCCTGCAGCCTTTCACGAATACGCTCTTTAGGACCAAGCAAAGATATTTCGTCAACTAAGGCATCGGGGACGGCTTTGATCGCTTCGTCATGTTTCCCTTCGTACCACAAGTCCTGAACCTTCTCGGCCTCATCACCAAAACCCATTCTGCCCATTAGGTTTTTATGGAAGTTATCGTGGCGAGCACCCATGCCGCCGAGGTAAAGGGCCATCGTCATCTTGCCGGGGTAGAGTGCCTCTTCGAGATTGTCGTTAACGATGCAATTTACCATCGCATTGATTTCAAAATCATCGGGCTTATTTGCGAGGCTTTCGTCAAATATATTCAGGCGATATGGCGACACAAAAATTGGCATCCAGCCGTCAAATTTCTCCGCGGCAAGTGCAATGTTTTTTGGGCCTTCAGCACCTAAAAACACCGGTATTTTTTTGCGAAGCGGATGCGTAATGCTCTTGAGTGGCTTACCTAAACCGAGGTTATTAGGTCCCTGATACGGTAAATTATATTGGCTACCATGAAACTCAACGGGCGCTTCGCGAGACACGGCCTGTTGGAAAATATCCAACCACTCGCGGGTGCGCTCAAGCGGGCGTTTAAACTGCTGGCCGTACCAACCTTCCACCACCTGTGGGCCGGAAACACCTACACCCAAACACAGCCTGCCGTTTGATAAGTGGTCCAGGGTCATCGCCGTCATCGCCGCACATACCGGCGTTCGGGCTGACAATTGCATAACGCCTGTACACAAGCGAATTTTACTTGTGGTGGCCGCAATAGCTGCCAGCGGCGTGAAACAGTCGGAGCCGTAGGCTTCTGCCGTAAACACCGAATCGAAACCCATGTTCTCGGCGGCCTGCGCCAATTCGAGGAAACGATCCGTAGGATGCTTTTGCCAATAACCGAGATGTAAGCCGAGTTTCATACCAAATCCTCTTTATTATTCCGATGACGCTCTAAAGATTATACGGCGCGAAGAAGCACCAGCCGATGACATCTCCGCTCAAATACCCTTATCGCAGGGTGACGAAAAAGATCATTGCTTTGGGGATGTCCGGGGTCTGATGTCGGGCGCCTGAGGTAAAACCGGAAGCAATCGCCTTAATGTAGACGGATGTCCGAAGCCGGAAGTAAAACCCAAAAGCATTCGCTGGCGCTCACACTGGATCCCCGATCGGGGTCGGGGATGACGTGGTTTTTAAGGGTCGGGATGACATGGTTTTTAAATATCCCGGACGACATAGTGCAGTGGTGCCACCCAAAACGCATTACCGCCGTGATCCTCGACACACCACCGCCGTGATCCTCAATGCACCGCCGCCGTCATCCTCAATGCACCGCCGCCGTCATCCTCAACTCGATTGAGGATCCATATACCTCAGAGTATGCGCGCACTACCGGCGTCTTAAGAACTAAAGAGCGTCGCTTTATTTACGACGGATGTCTGGTATCCGAAGCCGGAAGCAAAACCCAAAAGCATTCGCTTACGCTCACTTGGATCCCCGGTCAGGGTTCGAGATGACGAAGTGTGGAGGGTCGGGATGAAAGGGCCACGCCAAACCGTCGAAACGTCACCCCCGACCGGAGCCGGGGGTCACATAGCAACCGCTTCAGGCAAGGCGCTTCACAACGATTGGTAAATCATCGAGAGGCTTAGGAAGCGGTACGGTCTGCATTTTGCCGCTGAAATTATCAGCCATACGGAATTCGTATTGACGCAAGAACTGATGCATAAAGTTCTTAACCTGCATCAGCGCAAAGTGCATTCCAATGCACTTATGTGCACCGCCACCAAAACCGACAAAGCTAAAGGTGTGGCGTTTGTGCTCATTGCGCGGCTCTAACCAGCGATCAATATCGAATTTTTCTGGCTGATCCCAGTACTCCGCCATGCGGTGGGTGTGCTGCGGCGCCATAAACAGAATGGTGTTTGGTGGAAGTGTATAACCACCCAACTCGCACTCGTTGATAGTCCGGCGCTGCATCATCATAACCGAGGGATGTAGACGCAACGCTTCCTTCACCGCCACTTCCATCAACGGCATTTTTTCAAGATCTTCGTAATCTAAAAACGGCTTATCGATAGACATTGCTTCGTCGCGCAAGCGCTGCTGTAGCTCTTGGTTTTGACCCAAGTGATAAAGCATATGAGTCAGTGCACTTGTGGTCGTGTCATGGGCTGCAAACAGCAAGAAACCCATGTGCGCGATAATATCGTCGTCAGAAAAATACTCGTCGTCTTCGGTTTTTTCACGGCAAAAATAACTGAAAGTATCTGTGCCATCGCCAGCGCGGCGATCTGCAATCAAGCTACCAAAAAACTGGTGTAAATAGCGCTCGCCAATTTTACCTTTGCGGTATTTAGTGCCAGGAAGCTCTTTAGTGATGATGCCCATCAAGCCATTGGCAATATCCAAAAATGCTTTATTTAACTTGGCTGCCCGCTCGTCACTCTCTTCCAGACCAACAAAAATCTTCGCGGCGACATCCAATAAAATTTGTTTAATAGCGGGGAAAAATAATAAATTACCTTGCTCGCCCCAGTCAGAAATACCTTCCGCAATCATCGGCCCCATTGTGCCAATGTAGCCTTTCATCGCATCGTTCTTAAATGCAGACTGCATCATACGACGCTGGAATTTATGCTCTTCGTGATCTCGCAGTAACAAGGCGCCCTTATAAAAACGCCCTAGCGATCCCATATAACCCATCTCAGCAGAGAAGTTTTTATCTTTATCCAGATAAACTTCTTTGTAGAGGTCTGGGCCAATCAATAAGGCACCGCGGAAACCCGCTAAACCAAAGCGGCTAACATTGCCGAATTTTTTATACTGATTGTCGATGGTGCCGTAAAGGTCATTCACCAACTGGAACGTCTGGCCAATAATTGGCAGACCAAATGAGCCCGGAATATGATCAAGGTTTTCATTGTTCTTGGCGGATTTGTAATCTGGATTTGCTGCCGTGGTCATAATCGGCCCTCCGTAGGGTTCGATGAAATTCATTATTTGGAACAATCATAGGCTCGGGCAACATACATATCAAGCGTCCGATATGAAATATTGGTCATCTTCGGTATATTATTGGCCTATGACAACGAAGCACTGCGCCACACCACCGATAATAAGGTACGAAAATTGAGGAAAGTAGACCACGACAACCGTCGCGAAGAAGTAGCTTGCGCCGCCGCCAGCCTGATAGCAAACAAGGGTTTGGAAGCGCTCACTACCCGCGCACTGGCCAAGGAGCTTGGCTGTTCTATTGGCGTCTTGTCACATTACTTCAGCAGCAAGGAAGAAATCGTCATCGCCGCATTCCGCTGGGCAGATCAGCGCATCGACCTGCGTATGCAAGAAGCGATCGCCGACGAAAGCCCCAGTATCGAGTCTTTCTACCCCGTAATTAAGGCCGGCTTACCGCTAGATGCGGAATCAGACCTTGAATGGCGCGTCCGCCTCAACCTCCACACATTCGCACTGACCCACGACGCCAGCTTGCAAGCAGAGCGAGAAAAGAATAGCCAATTCAGAGACATAATGGCGACTATGATCAGCGACATGCAAAACAAAGGTCATGTCACTACAGCGATAAGCGCCAAAGAAATCACCAGCATCGCCTTCGACCTCGTTAACGGCATGGCCAAAAACCTGCTCATGTGCCCCTTCAATGAGCGCGAAGAAAAAGCCGAATACCTATTTCAGCTGCTAGAACTGCTAAAGCCGAAGGCGAGCTAGAAAGGAAGAAGTCGGAAGTCGGAAGTCGGAAGTCGGAAGTCGAGAATTATAAGGTAGATTTGCAGAATTGAAAGGCATTCGCTCTCGCTCAACTGGATCCCCGATCGGGGTCGGGAATGACGAGATATAGTGCGGTCACCCTCTACTCACCCAACCGTCATCCTCAACTCGATTGAGGATCCATAAACCTTGGACTCTGAGCACCACCATACGTCGCTGAAACCAAAGGCATTCGCTCTCGCTCATCTGGATCCCCGATCGCGGTCGGGGATGACGAGATAAAGTGCGGTCATCCTCAAGGCCCCACAGACAGTGGTCCACAGAATCACTAATCATTCTCAATGGCCTCAACCGCCCCCAACCGTCATCCTCAACTCGATTGAGGATCCATAAACCTCGGGCTCTGGGCACCACCATTCGTCGCTGAAACCAAAGGCATTCGCTCTCGCTCATCTGGATCCCCGATCGGGGTCGGGGATGACGGGGTTTTGCAGGAACGGGGATGACGTAGTTTAGAGGACTCAGGGATAGCACAGTTTTCACTGTTCTAGGATGACGTGGTTTTGAATGCTCGGGGATGACGTGGTCTTGAAGGCTCGGAGATGACAGAGGTCTTGAGTATCCGAGGGTAACAATAGCTGAGATTGAGTTAGCTACCAAGTATGCGAATTTAGGGTCGCCCTGACTAAGCTCAACTCACAGTGATTTTTAGGATGGCAAAGGGGAGGTTTCAAATACCCGACTAACGCCGAGCATCAATATTATCTGAATGATTCATCTAATAAAAAACGCCCGCTCAACACGGGCGTCTGCACAATCAAACCAATTAACGAGACTTGGCAATCACTTCGTTGGCATACCACGACATCATGCCGACCTTTTCTTCCACAGTTTTATCATCCGCTTCTGATGCGTATACATCGCGAAAAGCAACTAACACTTCGTCGATTCCGATATCTTCAAGGCGCTTTATGCCATCCGCAGAGTAGGCTTCTGCCGTCATCGCATGGAATTCAAAAGGCAGGTGATCGCGACCGAACTCTTTGCGGAATTCATTAATCTTATCGACCATGCCTTTGATGGAATCCAGCTCGCCACCAGCGGCGATCCAACCGTCACCCAATCGGGCGGCGCGGCGCAATGCTGGCACAGAATGTCCGCCAACCAAAATGGGCGGTCTTACGCTCGGCACGGGGCAAATTTTAATTTCGGGCATATCGAACATTTCACCCTTATAGCCAAAGTACTCTCCTGACATAAGGCCGTTAATGATTTCGATCATTTCGTCCATGCGCTTGCCGCGCTTTTCCCAGGCGACATTCGTTACCTCAAAATCCTCTGACCACGGGCTGATTCCCACACCGTAACCGAAGCGATTACCGGTAAGAATGGCGAGGCTAGACAATGTCTTAGCAATTAAAGCCGGCTCGTGAACAGCAAGCTTGTGCACCGATGTGGTAAAACGAACTTTACTGGTCAATGCCGCCAAATGAGCCGTTAGCAAAAAGGGCTCGATAAACGGAACACCATCCAAAAATTCGCGGCTGCCATCACTGTTGTAGGGGTATTTAGAACTCCCCTCTTTAGGATAACAAATGCTGTCTGGCATCGTAATGGTATCGAAGCCCAACTTCTCTGCCTCTAGCGTCAAAGGCAGATACTGCTCCGCGGGGCACATACTGTGGTGATAAGCGAATTTCATTGCTACGTCCTTTCCCGTCGTTATTGTCTTGGCGTTTGCTCAAGGATACGTGCGCAAACGTGGATCGGTTGACAATAATACAAAGTAAAATCCGCCGCCTCATCCGAATGGCGCAGCAGGTTTAAAAAATTAGACCGTATTAGGGAAAACAAGGTGGGACGGAAGTCGGAAGTCGGAAGTCGGAAGTCGGAAGTCGGAAGTCGGAAGTCGGAAGTAAAAATCATAAACTACATCCACCGAAACTAAAGGCATTCGCTCTCGCTCATCTGGATCCCCGATCGGGGTCGGGGATGACGAGATATAGAAATCCGCCATTTTCAACCACCTCAATCGTCACGCCCAACTCCCTAGCCGTCATCCTCAACTCGATTGAGGATCCACATACCTCGGACTCGGGGTACCACCGTACTTCGCTGAAACCAAAGGCATTCGCTTACGCTCACCTGGATCCCCGATCGGGGTCGGGGATGACGTGGTTTTGGGGGGCGGGGATGACGTCGTTCGGTATGTTCATCCTCAAGGCCCCACGGACAATGCTCCACATGCCTCGGAATGCCCACACGCACCGCACCTCGTAAAAACACCATAAAATCCGTTCCCAGCTCTTCAAAGAGGCATATCCATGTAAAATAGATCACAATGTAAGCACAGCAATTTCACTACGGAAACCATACAATTAGCTCATGCGTTTTACTTTCTTAGGCACAAGCGCTGGCACGCCAACAGCCAGCCGCAACGTCACCGCGCTCGCAGTTGCGCTTGATGACCAGCGCGACTGGTATTTATTCGACTGCGGAGAAGGCACCCAGCACCGCCTGCTCAAAAGCCGCTACTCCTCAGCGAAACTTAAAACCATTTTTATCACCCACGTGCACGGCGACCACTGCTATGGCCTCCCTGGTTTAATCGCAAGTGCCAACATGAGTGGCCGCAAAGCCCCGCTCACTATTTGCGCACCAGATGGCATCGAACAATATGTGCGAAATACTTTTGCCTATACCGACGTACATAATTTGCGATTCCCGCTAACCTTTGTGCGATCCGATGACAAAGACTTTCGCTACGAAGACGACCATATTTCTGTTAACGCCATTGCCATGTCGCACCGAGTCCCGTGCTTCGCCTACCACGTCAAAGAAATCCCACCGTATCATTTAGATGAAAACAAACTGGACTCTTATCAGGTTCCCCGCGGCCCGCTTTGGCATGAATTACAAGAAGGGAAAGACATCACACTAGACAACGGCGACATCATCAAGGCAAACGACGTGCGCAGCGCCTCATGGCAAGCACGCAGCGCCATCGTAGGCGGCGACAACGACAAACCGGCATTGATGTTAGATGCATTAAAAAATACGGATCTATTAATTCACGAAGCCACCTTCACCGAAGACGTACTCGCCCGCGTCGGCCCTCAATACATGCACAGCACGGCGGCCATGGTGGCCAAAACCGCAGCCGAGGCAGAGTTAAAGCACTTAATACTCACCCACTTCAGCCAGCGCTACCGCTCAGATAAAAACGCGAAAGAACACACCGTGAAAGACCTGTACGACGAAGCGCAAGAAATTTACAAAGGAAATTTACAACTAGCCGAAGACTTACAAAGCTATCAATTGGAAAAAGATAAAACCTTAAGGACGTTGTAGCGTTTAGACGGAAGTCTGACGAAAGAAACAAAAGCATTCGCTATCGCTCACATGGATCCCCGATCGGGGTCGAGGATGACGTAGCTCGGGGCTGGGTATGACGTAAGATCCCGGTCTGTAGGTTGGGCTAAGCAAAGCGCAGCCCAACACAGCCCCACCATCACCCTCAGCTCCATTACCGCCATCCTCGACTCCACTATCGTCATCCTCAACTCGATTGAGGATCCATATACCTCGGGCTCTGAGCCCACACTGAACTTCCCAAGAACCAAAAGCACACGCATGTCGGATGTCTGATTTGGAAGTCAGAAGTCTGGCGTCAGATGTCGGACGTGAAAGTCAAAAGCATTCGCTATCGCTCATCTGGATCCCCGATCGGGGTCGAGGATGACGTAGCTCGGGGCCGGGTATGACGTAGGATCCCGGTCTGTAGGTTGGGCTAAGCAAAGCGCAGCCCAACACAGCCCCACCATCATCCTCAGCTCCATTACCGCCATCCTCGACTCCACTATCGTCATCCTCAACTCGATTGAGGATCCATATACCTCGGGCTCTGCGCCCACACTGAACTTCCCAAGAACCAAAAGCACACGCATGTCGGGTGTCGGGTGTCGGATGCAAAAGACACAGGCATTCGCTAGTGCTCATCTTGATTCCCGATCGGGGTCGGGGAGGACTGTGAGAATATAAATATATACTCGGTCGTGGCCAAGTATAACGGAGCTCTGCACCGCGGAGTGGCTGATCAAATTGGCCAGAATACGCAGCGATAACATATTAAACTCGCTTTCGCATATCAGTGACCTACGAGAAAATTTATCATATAGTACTTAAAGGTAGTACCTTTAAATATCGGGGTGGCAAAATGGCAACATCTATAAAACTTGACGATGATATGAAAAGCCGAATACAACACTTGGCTGAAGCGCGACATCGCTCATCGCACTGGATCATGCGCGAAGCGATCCGTGATTATGTTGAACGTGAGGAAAAACAAGAATCGTTCAAACAAGATGCATTATGCGCCTGGGAAGCGTACCAGAAAAACGGACTGCACCTGACTCTTGAAGAAGCTGACGCTTGGCTGGAGAAGCTTGAAGCGGGTGAAGATGCAGAGCCACCTAAGTGCCACGTCTAATCTGGTCGCCGCCAGCTCTCGCTGATGTACAGAAACTCTATCGCTTCCTTGCGATAAAAGATGAAGATGCAGCGCGCCGTGCCATCAAAACAATACGTGCAGGCGCAAAAATACTCGCACACCAACCGGAGGCAGGACGCCCTGTTGACGATATGGATCTCGTGTTTCGGGAATGGCCGATTGATTTCGGAAGTAGCGGCTATATTGCGCTATATCGCTTCGATGGTGAAAAAGCAATCATCCTTGCCGTGCGACATCAAAAGGAAGCCGGATACCAAAACAAGAAATAGGCCAATCACTAGCGCACCAATTCCCGCTTGCTCATTGCTATCCCACCGTCATCTTTAACAGCCCCGCTATCATCCTCAACAGCCCAACCGTCATCCTCAACAGCCCAATCGTCATCCTCAACTTGATTGAGGACCCATATACCTCGGGCTTTGCATCCACACTGAACTTCGCAAGAACCAAAAGCACACGCATGTTGGGTTTGGAAGTCAAAAGTCTGGCGTCAGATGTAGGACGTGAAAATCAAAAGCATTCGCTATCGCTCACACTGGATCCCCGATCGGGGTCGGGGATGACGTAGTGTGGTGCTGCATCCTCAACGCCCCTCCCGTCATCCTCAACTCGATTGAGGATCCATATACCTCGGGCTTTGCATCCACACTGAACTTCGCAAGAACCAAAAGCACACGCATGTTGGGTTTGGAAGTCAAAAGTCTGGCGTCAGATGTAGGACGTGAAAATCAAAAGCATTCGCTATCGC
>Ga0207891_1000135_pt1 | contig 62630 bp, 55 predicted proteins | sample LinPmetageLP50_FD_184061 | JGI IMG/M metagenome (GOLD analysis project Ga0207891, IMG submission 184061) | Marine viral communities from the Pacific Ocean - LP-50 (SPAdes) | ecosystem: Environmental > Aquatic > Marine > Oceanic | place: Pacific Ocean | collected 2011-08-27 | reverse complement strand
GCTTGTACTGGATCCCCGATCGGGGTCGGGGATGACGGTTGGGAGGTGCGTACGGCTGCGAACCCTCGTCATACTCGGCGGCGCGCAGATTTTATTACAAACCACGTCATACTCGGCCACGACCGAGTATCCAGATGAACGAAGTGAATACCTTTGGTTTTTACGAAGTGTCGCGTGCCTCGTCCACCACTTGCAGGTATCGTAATTGAGGCGGGGTGATGCCTGGACGTAAATTCCAGGCAGTGTAAATTTTCTCAAGCTAGCAGTTTAATGGCTGTATTGCGGAGTAAGGGATATTACGAGATGAGTAAGCCGTCAATATCCAAATGCGCTTCCAGGCAATCCGCAAGGCGCTCAATATTGCTTTCAATAACGCCGGCGTAATCGAGGTCTTCGATCTCTTTTGCGCCAGCCCAGCTCAGTAACTCATTGCGGGTTTCGCTTTCATCAAAGAGGCCGTGCAAATAGCTGCCGATGATGTGACCGTCGTCGCTGCGGCAGCCGTCTTGATGGCTAATTAAATCTGCGAAGGCATTGTTTAGGGCGGTGCCGGAGCTGATGCCGGCGTGAATTTCGTAGCCGCTGATTTTTGCGCCGCTGCCGATCAGTTGACCGCTTACTCTGCGCAGGGTTTTCTCGCTGCCGAGGGTGGTTTCCATGTCGAGAAAGCCTAGTCCCTCACTGGAACCGGCATCGCCTTCTATACCGTCGGGGTCGTGGACGGCTTTGCCTAACATTTGAAATCCGCCGCAAATGCCGAGTACTTTGCCGCCATAACGCAGGTGTTTATTGATATCGACGTCCCAGTTATTGCTGCGCAAATAGTCGAGGTCGCGGCGGGTGCTTTTACTGCCTGGAAGTATGATTAGATCGCAGGGCGGAATGGCTTCGCCTTTGCCGACAAAGCATAGGTCGACTTGAGGGTGTAGCCGCAGCACGTCGAAGTCGGTGTGGTTGCTGATGCGGGTGAGTACTGGCACGACCACTTTAACGGCATTGTCAGACACCTGCTGGCGCTTGTCGATGGCGTCTTCAGCTTCTAAGTGCAGGTCGTGAATATAAGGCACAACGCCAATGACTTTTTTGCCAGTGCGTTCTTCTAGCCAGTCGAGCCCCGATTGGAGAAGGGCAATATCGCCGCGAAAGCGATTTATGATAAAGCCTTTTACCCGTGCCTGTTCTGTTTCGGAAAGTAAATCCAGCGTGCCGACAAGGTGAGCGAATACACCGCCGCGATCAATGTCGGCAACGATAACAACGGGGCAGTCCACCGCTTCGGCAAAGCCCATATTGGCAATATCGTTGGCGCGTAAGTTAATTTCGGCAGGGCTACCTGCGCCCTCAACGACAATCACGTCGTACTGTTTACTCAGGCGTTGGTGTGACTCTAATACCGCGCTCATGGCGCGCTTTTTATAGTCGTGATAGTCCTGCGCTTCCATATTGCTCAGCGCTCTGCCGTGGATGATGACCTGGGCGCCGGTGTCGCTATTGGGTTTGAGTAAGACCGGATTCATATCGGTGTGGGGGAGTAGGCCGCAAGCTTGGGCTTGCACGGCTTGGGCGCGACCAATTTCGCCACCTTCTGGCGTGACCGCACTGTTTAAAGCCATGTTTTGCGGCTTGAAAGGTGCCACACTCAAACCACGCCGTTTAAATACCCGGCACAGTCCCGCGACGGTGACACTTTTGCCTGCGTCTGAGGTAGTGCCTTGAATCATTAATGTTAAGGTCATGGTTGTGTGTCACTTAATTCCATTGGCATGTTCCGTGGGTCGCCGTCGCGTCGCTGGTTGCTCGTAGGTTGGGAAGAGCAAAGCGAAACCCAACATGGGGTGTGGCACGAAACTAGGGTTAATAGGTGGCATATCCCGATTGTTGGGTTTCGCTTCGCTTAACCCAACCTACATCGAAGTTTGGCGTATAACGAAGTTTTTAGGGCTCCCCGTCTCCCGTCCAGCGTTTTGCAGTCAACAGGACTAATCTTAGACTTCCGACTTCCGACTTCCGACTTCCGACACCAGACCTATTCCCGCCAGCCGTCTTGCATAATCAGTTCATCAATATTTTTGCGCGCCGCCCATTGCTCGGTTTCTAACATGGGGCGCGGATAAAATTCATCCACTGGGCCGAGGCATAGCACGGCAATGGCGCGACTGCCCTCTGGCATATTTAGTAAACCTTGCAGGGCGAGTGGATCAAACAAGGATACCCAGCCCATACCTAAGCCTTCAGCGCGGGCAGCCAGCCACAGATTTTGAATAGCGCAGGACGCGGAGGCTAAATCCATTTCGGGTAGGGTGCGGCGGCCAAAGATATGTTTTTCGCGGCCATCCATTAAGCAGACCACCAGCAGTTCGGCGCAATCTCGCACGCCCTCAACTTTCAAGCGCATGAACTCGTCTTCGCGTTCATCAAGTGCCTGCGCGGTTTTAATTCTTTCGTCTTGAACTAGTTGATAAATATTTTCGCGCAATTCTGCTTTGCTAATTCGAATAAATCGCCAGGGCTGCATAAAGCCAACACTGGGGGCGAGGTGAGCGGCCGCGAGTAATTTCTTTAAGGTAGCTGAGTCTACCTGCCCGCCGCTGAAGTGGCGCATGTCGCGGCGTTCGGCCATGACGCGATACACGGTGTCGCGATCCTGGTCGTTATAGCGCAATGTGTTTTCTGGCTCCGTCACTGTGCTATGTCCTGCTGCTAATGGGCGTGAAATAAGTTTGGCCTTCACTGCTGATCATGCTGAGTTTTTGGTCGTAGAGGCGCTCTAGTGCGGGAACTGTCAGCATAGCATTGGCGTCGCCCCAACGCGCTTCGCCGGTGGGATAAAGCAGCAGTATTTTGTCGCACCAATGCGCGGCGAGATTCAAATCGTGCAGGCAGAGAATAACACCGCATCCCGTATCTGCTTGCTCGGCAAGTAGCCCCATAATCTGCACCTGGTGTTTTAAATCAAGGTGGTTGCTGGGTTCATCGGCTAACCACAGTTTGGGGCTTTGGCTAAGTGCTGTGGCGATGGCGAGACGCTGGCGTTCGCCGCCGGACAAGGTGCTGACGAGGCGTGATTCTAAATTGCTCAGTTCTAATTTCTGCAAGGCCTGGCGCGCGATGGCAAGGTCGTCTGCGGTTTCAATATCCCACGGCGCAATAAAGGGGTGGCGCCCAATCATGGCGGTTTCTAATACGGTGGCCGGAAAGCCTTCGCCGTTATTTTGAAACACCACCGCCAATTGCTGGGCGACCTGCTTGCGGCGCAAATCTTGAATATTGTGATTGTTTAAATTAACGCTGCCCGCCCGCGGCTTTTTTAGCCCCGCCAGGGTGTGCAGCAAGGTGGTTTTGCCAGCGCCGTTGGGGCCGAGTATGCCCCAAATTTCACCGGCTTTAACGTCAAATGAAAGCGGTGTTCCACTTTTGCGTTCCGGAATATCAATAACGAGATCAGTCGCGGCCAGCATGTTCAGCGACTCCGGTGCAGTAAATACAAGAAACTGGGTACGCCAATCAGCGCAGTAATAACACCAGCGGGTAATTGCTCTGGTGCAATTAGGGTCCGCGCCAAGGTGTCGGCCAGTGTTAATAGTGCGCCACCGGCAAGCGCTGCTGCGGGTAAAATCAGGCGTTGGTCATTACCCAATACCAGCCGCAACATATGGGGGACGATCAAGCCCACAAAGCCAATGCTGCCTGCCGTCGTCACGGCAAACGCGGTAAGCAAGCTGGCGGAAATATAAATCGTCCATTCCAGCGGCCGAACCGAGACGCCCAAGGCTGATGCCTGCATTTGGCCCCGAGCTAACACATTTAAGCTTCGGCCCAAGGGCAACATAACGACAGAAATGATCGCTAATACGGTTAATGCCATCCACGGGGAGCGCGCATAGGCGAGGTCGCCCATCAACCAGTAAAGCATGCCCGGCAGTTGATCGCTGGGGCTGACCGCCAACATAAAGGTAATAGCTGCGCCCCAGCCAGAGGCGATAACCACGCCGGTGAGTAATAAGCGGGTGGGTGTCCAGCTGCCCGTGCCGTGGGCGAGACCAAAGACGGTAACGGCTGAGATCATGGCGCCGATAAAGGCCGAGCCTGATACGGCGGCGGCGCTTAATCCACTGAGCATGGCGAGCAAGGCGCCGACGGCGGCACCGCCAGACAGGCCGAGCACGTAGGGGTCGGCCAGTGGATTGCGCAATAAAACCTGCATTAAGGCACCGGCAACGGCGAGCAAGCCGCCAGCGGCAAAGGCAGATAGTGCGCGAGGCAAACGCAGTTCGAAAACGAGAGTGCGATGCAGCGGTTCTCCGCCGCCATGTAAAACTTGCCACAGTTCTTGATTTGAAATGTGTACGCTGCCAGTGGTGATGGCCAGCGTTAAAGTGCCGAGCGTGAAAACAAACAGCACCAGCAACGGCGTAAAAAAACGCGGCAGTGATGTAGTGTTATTGTTACTTTTAGCGCCGGCCACGTGCGGTGTCCAGGTGTTGGCAGAGCAGAGTGGTGCCTTGCAATAGACGCGGCGTAGGTCGTTGCAGCGTGGAGGGGGGGATAAAAAATAAATTATCTTTTCTCACCGCAGTTAAGCCGCTAAAGCGCCGCCAGTCCTTCAGCCAGTCGTGATTTTCTTCCCCCATGCCACCGGCGATAATGGCCTCTGGGTTGGCGGCAAGTACCGCTTCATTGTCGATGCGTGCGGTTAAATTTGGCAGATCGCCAAACACATTTACACCGCCGCAAATGCGGGTCGCCTCGCTGATGATGTGTTCATTGTTGACGGTCATCAGGGGGTTTATCCAAATTTGCTGGAACACACTTACTTCTGATGCCTTGGTGTAGCGCTCGCGCAATTTTTTGATGCCGTAGCGAAAATCGGCGGCAGCAGTATTTGCGGTGTTTGTGGTGCCAGCTAATTTTCCAAAGCGTTCAAGCGAGTTGGCAACGTCTTCAAAGGAGCGCAGCTCACTGTAGTAAATTGGCATTCCCAAGGTCTGTAGTTGTGATAGTTGCTCGCGGGGATTACCGCTGAGCCAGCCAATTAATAAATCGGGTTTAAGGGCGAGAATGGCTTCTTGGTCAAAGCGGTTGTAGCTGCCGACACGGGGTAGTTTTTTTGCCGCGTCGGGGTAGTCGCTAAAGCTAACCGCAGCGACTAATTTGTCGCCAGCGCCAGCGGCATAAACTAATTCGGTAGCACCGGGCGAAAGCGCGATTATTCGCTGCGCTGTTTTGGGCAAGCAGAGCTGGGCGCCGCTGTCGTCTGTGACGCAGACTTTCGCATGGGCCTGCGCCGAGATCAGCACGCTGCCAAGTAGTAGTGTGCAGACTAGTGTTAAGGAGCGACCCATTACCACTCCACGCCTTTGCGGGCCTTAATGCCGCCGCGGAAGGCGTGCTTTTTGTCGTCGATCATCGACACTGTGTCGGCCAATTCTTTGAGGGGTACTGGGGCGCCGCGACCGGTGATGATCACACTTTGCTCGCGGGGGCGATTGCGCAGTGCCTCGTATACTTCTTCGGCATCGATATAGCCGTATTTTAAAATATAGGTAAGTTCATCTAGCAGAACGAGATGGATGGATTCATCTTGTAATAAAACTTTGGTTTGCTGCCAGGCTTGCTGGGCTGCTTCGCGATCCTGTTCTTTATTTTGGGTTTCCCAAGTAAAGCCAGAACCCATCACAATGAAGGGGACTTCGGGGCAGCGCTGCTGAATAAAGTTGCGCTCGCCGCAGTCCCACGTACCTTTGATAAATTGCACAATTGCGGCTTTATAGCCGTGACCGATGGCGCGAATAATCGTGCCAAAACCGGAGCTGGATTTGCCCTTGCCGGGACCGCTTAATACGATTAACACGCCGCGCTCTTCAGTGGCCTTGGCGACTTTTTCGTCGATCATGGCTTTTTTAATCTGCATTCGCTTTTGGTGCTTTTCTTCGTCATTAAGCGTCATGATGGCTCCTGATTGCTGAGTCAAATCTGCGCCGTGTTACAGCGCAGATTGTGTGAGCGGTGAATGATACCTTTATTTTGGTGTGTAAGTGATGCTTAACATCGCTTCACGGCCGATTGAAAGGTAGTCACCAAAGCTAAAACTACGTGCGCTGACGTATTCTTTGTCAAAGATGTTTTTCAGTGCCAGTTGTAGTTTTACTTCTTCGTTTACACGGTAAGACACCGAGCTGTCGACTAAGCCGTAACCACCGAGTTCGTCGGTGTTGGCGGTGTCTTCAAAGCGGCTGCTCACCAGTCGTAAGCTGCCATTCACACCCCATTTCTGCCATTCGCGGCCGAGGTCGAGGTTGGCTTGTTTGTCGGCGCGGCGGCGCAGATCCAAACCGGAATTTGCATCGATGGCGTCGAGTAAGCTGATATTTGCTTTGACGCTCCAGTTCAAGATTTCGCTCGCAACACTGAATTCCCAGCCTTTTATTTCAGCACCTTCGATTTGGTCCGGGCCAAAGGTGGCAGGGTTGTATTGAATCAGGTTGTCGACTTTGTTTTCAAAGCGAGCGACACCCCAGTCACCCCATTGGTGATTGCCGCGTAATTCCAACTCGATATTCTTTGATGTCTCTGGGTTTAAGGTATCGACACCGTAAAAGGGGTAGTACAAGTCGTTAAACGTTGGCGCGTTGTAGCCTTCGCCGTACGAGCCAATAATTTTGATCTCGTCGACTAAGTCGTATCCCACTGACACATTTTTGGTTTCGTTCTTGCCGAACTGGTCATTATCGTCTTTGCGAAAACCGACCAGCGCGTCGAGGGCGCCAAAATCACCTTGCCACTGTGCGTAAACGCCTTTATTGCCGCGTTCCACTTCGCCGTAGCTAAGGTTGCTTTCGACGTGATCCAGCGAGCGCTCGGCACCGACGGTAAGGACATGGTGTTCGCCAATCATGACATCGTTCTGCAGGCTGTAGATACGGCGTGTGGTGTCAAACGTGTCGCCACTGACGCCAATGGCAGCGGGGTCAACGTAGCGATAGTTAATAGTCGATTGATCTTTGGACTCGCCGGCTGACAAAGTCAGGAGCCAGCTATCTAGCGGGCGGAATTCGCCGCGAATATTGGCGATGCCGACTTCGGCTTCGGTGTATGGCGAGCACGCATAGGTCACGCCGCCAGCCCGACAGTTATTGTCATAGTCGCTTTCGGTTTTACTGTTTTGATAGAGCGCAAATAATTCTGCGGCATCGTTGATTTTATGACTGAAGGTGGCGTTGATAGCGGTTTGCTCAAAGGCGTCTTTGTCGCCACTGACGCCGGCTTTGCTGGCAGTATTGTCAACACCGTCGGTTTCTTCACGCAGGACGCTGATATTAGCTTGGGTTTGCTCATTGCCGCCGCTCACGGCGACGATTGCCTTGCGGCTGCCTTGGGTGCCCACCCCAAGTTGAATCATTGGTTTGAGCCCGTCGGTGTCGTGGTATTTGCGGGTAATGATATTGATTACGCCACCAATGGCTTCTGAACCGTATAGGCTGGAGCGAGAGCCGCGCACAATCTCGACGCGCTCTATCAATTCCGGCGGAATATTGGTGAGGGCGGGTGCACCGTTGGTGGCCGAACCGATGCGTACACCGTCGATCATTAACAGAGTATGGTTGCTTTGATTGCCGCGCAAAAACAGGCTGGTGCTAGCGCCGCGCCCGCCGTTGCGAACAAAGCTGACGCCAACAGCGCGGGACAGCAACTCTTGCAGGTCGTTGGGCTGAATGCGTTCGATATCAGCGCGCTCAAAGACCGTGACCGGCGCCAGAATATCCGCCACCGATTGCTCGGTGCGCGTCGCCGTGACGATGGTAGTTTCTATATGGGATTCATCAGCCGCAAAAAGCGGTGACGTGGCAAGGGTAAAAATACTGCTAACAGCAGCAAGGGTGGTTTTGTTCATTGTGTAAACCTCAAAGCTATAAAAGGAAGCAATGAGGGAGGGGTAGGGGTTATATACAAGTATACGACCGCTGATGGAGCCCTCCGCTTCATCGGGTGAATCAGTAAAGGCCGGTTCCGGGCTCGCACTTCAGAAAACTGAAAAATGCTTACCGTTGCGGGGGCAGCGTCGGCATTGCGGAGACTCGTTAGAGTTCGCGCACCTGACTTCCCGTTTAACTCATTGACCCTGTAGAAGGGGCGCAGAGCACCTGTTACTTGGCGCGCACTCTAAAACTGCGCTGGGGGTTTGTCAAATTAGCGTGGCTGGTGGTTTCAGCACCGAGTGACTTTAGGAAGGCGTTTAATGTCGTCTAGTAGTTGTCGGTTCATGGGCGCTGGCGTGTTGTGCTGCTCAGCGAGCTGGCAGACGTAGCCGGTGATGGCGTCAATTTCGGTATCGCGGCCAGCTTCCACATCCTGCAGCATCGACGAGCGATTGGCGGCGGTGGTGGTGGCAACCTCGGTGACGAGTTCATAGAGGTTTGCCACCCACTCGCTGCGACCCAGGACTGAACTGAGCGCCAGTATTTCATTGACGATTTGCTGAATCTGAGCGCGACGCTCTGGGCTATTTAACAGTTCACCATTGCGGCAACGGTGAATGACGGTTAGCGGGTTGATGACACAGTTGATGGCGAGCTTGCGCCATAGCACCGCGTCAATATTGTCGCTGACACTAAGTTGTAAAGGCGGAAAAGAAAGGGATTCGGCAAGTTCTAAAAGCACCGTGCGCTGGTCATTTTCGGTACTGCCAATAAAGGTATGGCCGTGACCTGCATGCACATATTCAAAGCGATTTTGCTGATAGCAAGCTTCGGTGGTTGAGCCTTGCAGTACGGTGGCATTAGGAAACTCTCGTCGAATTTGCTCGACAATCCCCAGGCCGTTTTGAAGTAAAACCATGACGGCTTGCGCTGCGATATGGGGTTTTATGCTGCGCAGTGCGTCCAGTGTTTGCTGGGTTTTGGTAGTGATTAATAGATGCTGAATTGGCGTCGATATACTTTCGGGGCAATCCGCTGGTATAGGGCAAAGCCACGATTGATTTGCGCTGATTAGGCGAATGCCGCCGTGTTGTCGGTAGTGATCAAGCGTATCTTGATCGCGAAGAATAAGGCGAATATCCGCACCCGTCTGATAGCCATATGCTGCCCACAGACTGCCGATCGCTCCCGCTCCTAAAATGTACAGAGTGCGTTCTGACGCTGGCGATAGACTGGCTTTTACCATAAGACGGCCTTTATGACGCAGTGAGACGTTTTGTCGCTTATCCGGGGATGCTAAACTGCCGACCGCAACATAACAAAGGAAACTAGGCTATGCCAGCGTTTGATATTGTCTCAGAAGTGGATCTCCACGTTTTTACCAATGCCGTTGATCAGGCAGGACGGGTCATAGAGACGCGTTTTGATTTTAAAGGTGTGGATGCGCGCTTTGAGCGCGATGCACTGACCGTGACTATGTTCGCCGAGGCGGAGTTTCAGTTGCAGCAAATGGAAGATCTATTGCGCGCGGCCCTAGTTAAGGTGAAGATCGACCCGCTGGCGATGGAGCTGGGTGATGTAAAAGGCGCGGGCAAGCAGGTAAAGCAGCTGGTGACTATGCAAAGCGGTCTGACCTCCGACGTGGCGCGTAAAATTGTAAAATTGATTAAAGAAAGCAAAATTAAAGTACAGAGCCAAATTCAAGATGAGCAAGTGCGAGTGACAGGCAAAAAGCGCGACGACCTTCAGCAAGTGATGGCCTTGTTGCGTGCTGAGGAGTTAGATCAGCCTTTGCAGTACACAAACTTTAGAGATTGATAGCCCGTTGCTGGAGAGCTTAATGCGCCTTACGGTGAGTATTGCAGTGGTAGTAAGCTCGTGAGTCATCAGGAAGAGCTAGTCGATCTGGTCTGGTGGCGACAAAAACCCGTCTGGATTATGGTGTTTCTCGGCTTCTCGGCGGGGGTTCCCCTGCTGCTGATTTTTTCCAGTTTGTCGCTATGGTTGCGGGAAGCCGGAGTCAGTCGGGCTGAAGTTACCTACTTTAGCTGGGCAGCGCTGGGGTTTTCATTCAAGTTTGTCTGGGCGCCGCTGGTCGATAAATTGCCGCTGCCCTTGCTTAGTGCGGCGATGGGGCGACGGCGCAGCTGGCTGTTATTGGCCCAGCTGGGGGTGATTGCGGCCATTTGTCTGATGGCCTTAACCGATCCTCAACAGCAATTGCAGATGATGGCGGTTGCCGCCGTGTTGCTGGGCTTTTCTGCGGCGACACAGGATGTGGTTATTGATGCTTTTCGGATTGAATCTGCCGATGCCCGTTTACAGGCGTTACTTTCATCGACGTATATCGCCGGCTACCGGATTGGCATGATTGCCGCCGGCGCGGGTGCACTATATCTGGCCCAGTTTTTTGGCAGTACCAGCGATGTGTATCATTACGACGCGTGGCGCAACACGTATTTGTGTATGGCGGCGGTGATGGGCGTGGGGGTGCTTACCACCTTATTGATTGCTGAGCCGGAGTCTGGCCGGAGTCCATACCATTATCCTACCGGCGATTACCTGCGGTTTTTTATTGGTTTTGCCCTCTCTGTCGCGGCCTTTGTGGCGGTGTTGTTTATCGTGCCGCCGTCACCCCAATGGTTTGAGGGACCTGGCCAGTATTTACTGAGTTTTGTCTATGGGGCATTGAGTTTGATCTTGGCGGCAGCTGCTGCCCTGGTGGTATTTCGCGTGCTGACCGGGTTCGGCTTTGTGAATCGCAGCTTGGTGTCTGAAAGTTATACCCAACCGATAAATGATTTCATTCAACGCTATGGCAGTCTGGCGATATGGGTATTGCTACTGATCGGCTTCTATCGTGTTTCCGATATTGTGTTAGGCGTTATCGCCAATGTTTTTTATCAGGACATGGGATACAGCAAAGATGAAATTGCCAGTGTCACCAAAATATTTGGTGTACTGATGACGATTGTTGGTAGCTTTTTTGGCGGTTTTCTCACCCTTAAGTATGGCGTGATGCGGGTGCTAATGCTGGGGGCGATTTTGGTCTCGCTCACCAATTTAATGTTTATGTGGCTGGCGGGAGTTGATGCGAATATTTTTGCATTAACACTGGTCATCGCCGCCGATAATTTAAGTGGTGGTGTCGCTGTTGCAGCGTTCGTCGCGTGGTTATCTAGCCTGACCAATATCTCGTTTACCGCTACTCAATACGCGATGTTTAGCTCGATTATGACCCTGTTTCCCAAGTTGTTGGGTGGTTATTCAGGGACGGTGGTTGAGTCGGTGGGGTACTCGTCGTTCTTCTTGATTGCGGGTGCGATGGGGCTGCCAGTTATTGTGCTGATTTGGTATTTGAATCGGCGGATTGAAACCTCGACTTAGGTAGGTCAATTTCCTATGAGGCTGCTGCTTAGCGCTGGGTTTTTATTGAATTAGCGGCGAGAACATAATTCTATTCACGGTGTTCTGTCATTATTCTTTATGGGGGGCAATTTGTTGAAGGGGAAAATAATAAATAGTCATTCCCGTTTTGGCGGCTTTCGTTTTTGGGCGACAGCGCTGCTGATTGTTGCTTTTGTAGCGCTGTATATTTGCCATTCGAATGTTGATTTATCTTACCGGCGTGATTTAGTCGATTCCGGTCAATGGTGGCGTCTATTCAGTGGGCAGTTTGTTCACAATAATAACTCGCATCTATTTTCGAATATGGCGGCGCTGCTGCTGTGCAGAGTCTTACTGTCGATTGTGTATGGCGAGCGTGATTTCATCCTCAGTTTATTGAGCTGCGCGTTTATGACTGGCGTGTTAATTCATTTTTTGTTGCCGTCATATGAGTATTATTTAGGCGTGTCGGCGGCACTTTATGGGGTGTTGATTGCAGGTGCTTTGGCTATGTGGCGCGGACGCCCCTATGCGGGCGCGTCCTTATTTGTGCTCATTATCGCTAAATTATCATTAGATTATCTTGTACCTGATTCCGTTGATGGTGTGTCGGAGCGCATTGGTGTTCCGGTGGCGGTCGAAGCGCATTTTGTGGGGGTGTTTGCCGGTGTGCTGGTTGGCGTGGGTGAAGCTGCACTGGGTTTAATCAGGCCAGCGGCATTGCCGCCAAAATAGCTTGCCAGATTCGTCGGCACTGGATTCTTCAATTAAGTATGTCAGCTGACGTCGATAGCTCTCGCTATTTGGTGGCAGGCTAATTTTGCCTTGGCTATTCACAATCCTAAACCAGGGTAGGCGGGTGTCTTTGGGAAGATGGCTTAGCAGGCGGCCAACGTAGCGAGCTTGACCGGGCAAGCCGGCGAGTTCAGCAACTTTGCCGTAGCTGCACAGGCGCCCCGCTGGGACGCCGTGAATCACCGCGTAGATTTGTTGAATGGCTTCGTCGTTCACTGCTGCCCTCCGTGCAATCGCGCGAGGGGCGAATTATTCCGCTTCGAGGTTGCGCGTGCGCTCCCAATAATCTTCGTAAAAGAAGTCTACTTCACCGGTTTCCAAGGAGTATTCAGCGCCGACTACCATCAGCTTGCCTTCGCTAATTAATTTTTCCAGTGTGGGTGAGCCGCTGCTCAGGTGTTCTACTGAGCTTCTCACATTGGCGCGCACAGACTGCTCAATTAACGCTTTGTGATCGTGACGCAACTCAGTGCAAAGCAGAGTTTCAACCGCAGGGCGAATACGTTTAACAATCGAGTGCAGGTTTTGCGACGGGATTTTGCTATTGCCAGTGAGCACGTCAACGGTGGCTGAGATAGCACCGCAGCTTGAGTGACCTAGTACGACAACAAGCGGTGTGCCAAAGCTAAGCGCCGCAAATTCGACGCTGCCAATACCTGATGGCGCTACGACATTGCCGGCAACGCGGATAACAAATAGATCGCCAAGGCCCTGGTCAAAAACTAATTCGGCGGGCACACGGGCATCTGAACAGCCTAGCACGATGGCCAGCGGCGCTTGAGTTTCGACAAGTTCTGGGCGCTTGTTATGAATGACCGTGGCGAAGTCGCTGTTTACATTTTTGACAAAGCGGGCATTGCCTTCTTTTAGTCTCGCGAGTGCTTCTTGAGCTGTAATCATGTGTAGATTCCCGTTATGTGAGGTTTGCTTATAGCCAGTCGCTGATCAGTACGCCAATACCGAAGCTTTCGATGGCGTTATTGTATTCAATCAGGCTCTCTCCGTAGCCATTAAAGTACTTAACATAGGCCTTGACCCGCGAGCTAATCGGAAAGCTCCAGCCTAATTCGATGGCGCCTTTGTTCTCGCTGCGCAAATTATTGCGCAGCATGAGGCTAAGGGTTCTGTTGTGCCATTGATATATGCCCATCCATTCGAAATGGCCAAGGTATTTTTCGATGTCGGGGTTGTCATCGTCTTTGGATGATTCCGGTAGTCGATACCAGGGCTTGAACGTCATCGCAAAGCGATCCCGCTCAAAGACCATGTTTAGCATAATACGATTCCAGCTCCGCGATAAAGGTTCACCGCGACCATTGGATTGATGATTAAAAATTACTTGGTTGGCAACGTTGCGAATGCCCATCCACTCCCAGGTGTTCGTTAGGGTGAACATCAGTTCGGGCTCGTGATTGGTTTCGCGAAACGGGGCTGACGCGGCGCTGTTATAAGCCTGCCAGAATGAGCGATTGGTGTAGCCGACGCTAAGATAGCCATTGTCTTCAAAAATTTGTTGCCAAACAGTGAGTTTAATACTGAGCTGAAATTCAAGCTCGACGCGGTCGGCGTCGGCACTGTTATTGGGAAGAAGGCTGCTGTTGTCAGAAATGTCATCGCGGTATGACGCCGCTAAAATGTAATTGCTGCGATGCGGTGTGAGCACGAAGGGATTGTCGACCGTGAATTGCTCTAGGGCAAATCGCTCTTCTACGACGCCACTGTGTCGAATTCCGGTTTGCTCATTTTCTTGGCTTGGTTCGGTATCTGATTCCAGGGCAGACGTATTACAAAAATGACGAAGCTCGCCTACCGTAGTGGACTCAGCTGCGGATTGCGCGGCCAGCTGTAGGCATTCGGCTTCTTCGCGGGTGCTTTGTGCCTGAACCTGATGTACGCCCAGCAGGCTCACCGTGAAGAGTATCGGCGCGAAGTACTTGCCAAGTCGCATGGTGTGCGTAGTCCCCTTGTTACATTTGTTATGACGGGCCCGATTGTAAACTAAAGTGGCTTTTCGTGACCGGATTTTTACTCGCTATGACACATTGCCTTCCTGACTTTGGCGCGGGTGCTTGAATTTACTGCTAACACCCCAACATCTTTAGAAAGCCTGAGCTGAGTGATCCTCTGATGCGATTGTTATTCCTGTTGTTTATTGGCCTACCGATTATTGAAATGTGGCTGTTAATAGAAGTTGGCGCTGTGATTGGTGCGCTGCCAACGATTGCCATGGTGGTGACGACAGCACTTATTGGCGCAGCCCTACTTAAACAGCAGGGCATAGAGACCTTAACCCGCGCTCAGCAGCGTTTAAATTCGGGGCAGGTACCCGCTACCGAAATACTAGAGGGCTTGATGTTGGCGGTAGGCGGCGCCCTATTGCTAACCCCTGGTTTTGTGACCGATGCAGTTGGTTTTGTGTGTCTCATTGCACCATTGCGCCGGATGCTGATTGCAGGGCTGATCAAGCGCGGTGTCATGCAGGTACAGATGAATCAGTTTCACACAGGTGCCAGCCCCTTTAGTGCCGACCCTCAGGGTTTCAGTGGCGGTCCCAATGCTGGCGTTCATCGCGAGCCTGGTGACGGGCAATCTCAGGATTCGGTAATTATCGAGGGTGAATACAAAAAAGAAGAATAATTTTTGTCCGTGCTCTTGAAATGCTTTCCGTGAACCCCATTTACAGCACAGCCCACGGTGACTTGGTGATTGCACTTGGTTTTCCCAGTCGGAACAAATAAGCCTGTTCTGATCCGTATGAAAGGGGTTTAAGTCAAAATGCTTACGGGCGAAGAGTCTTAGGTGTTTGGGCTGATGCCGGTTTAGCCGGTCTATAAATTCTAAATCATTGATTTAATGGAGATTGATAAAAATGAAAATTCGTCCGTTATACGATCGCGTTGTAGTCCGTCGTAAGGAAGAAGAAAAAACCAGCGCTGGCGGTATTGTGTTGCCAGGTTCTGCAAAAGAAAAGCCGAACCAAGGTGAAGTATTGGCTGTTGGTGAAGGTAAATTGCTTGAGAGTGGTGAATTGCGTCCGGTTGGCGTTAAAGCAGGCGATTTGGTTATTTTTGGTCAGTATTCCGGTAGCACGGTAAAAATCGACGGCGAAGAGCTGATCGTTCTGAATGAATCAGAAATCTTTGGTGTGGTAGAAGCTTAAGTCCGACACAAGATTTCTTTTGAATCAACGAATTAGTTAATAAAAGGGTTATAAGATCATGGCAGCAAAAGACGTAGTATTTGGCAATGAAGCGCGTCAGCGTATGGTGGCTGGTGTCAATATTCTGGCTAACGCAGTAAAAGTGACTTTGGGGCCAAAGGGCCGCAACGTGGTACTTGAGAAGTCTTACGGTGCACCAACCATCACTAAAGATGGTGTGTCTGTGGCGAAAGAAATCGAGCTAGAAGACAAGCTTGAAAATATGGGCGCACAGATGGTTAAAGAAGTTGCTTCACGCGCTTCTGACGATGCTGGTGACGGCACTACCACTGCGACCGTATTGGCGCAGGCGATTGTGAACGAAGGTTTGAAATCTGTTGCTGCTGGCATGAATCCAATGGATATCAAGCGCGGCATCGACAAGGCGATTGCAGCTGCTGTTGCTGAAGTTAAAAAATTATCTAGCCCATGTGCTGACACTAAAGCGATTGCTCAGGTAGGTACTATCTCTGCAAACAGCGATTCAAATATTGGCGATATCATTGCTGAAGCAATGGAAAAAGTCGGCAAAGAAGGCGTTATCACTGTTGAAGAAGGTCAGGGCCTGGACAACGAATTAGACGTTGTTGAAGGTATGCAGTTTGACCGCGGCTACTTGTCTCCTTATTTCGTAAACAACACTGAGAACATGAGTGTTGAGCACGACAGCCCATACATCCTGTTGGCGGACAAGAAAATCTCTAATATCCGCGAAATGCTGCCGTTGCTGGAGCAAGTTGCTAAGTCTAGCCGTCCGCTGATCATTGTTGCAGAAGACGTTGAAGGCGAAGCCCTGGCAACGCTAGTTGTTAACACTATGCGCGGTATCGTCAAAGTAGCTGCTTGTAAGGCACCTGGTTTCGGCGATCGTCGTAAAGCCATGCTGCAAGATTTGGCTATTCTGACTGGCGGTACTGTTATCTCTGAAGAAGTAGGCTTGGATCTTGAGCAAGCAACTCTTGAGCACCTTGGTACTGCTAAGCGCGTCACCATGGATAAAGAAAACACTGTGATTGTTGACGGTGCTGGTGAAGCTGCTGCTATTCAGGCTCGCGTTGGCGAGATTCGCACTCAGATCGAAAATACCAGTTCTGACTACGACCGTGAAAAACTGCAAGAGCGCGTAGCTAAATTGGCGGGCGGCGTTGCGGTTATCAAGGTTGGCGCCGCGACTGAAATGGAAATGAAAGAGAAGAAAGCCCGCGTTGAAGATGCGCTACATGCAACTCGCGCTGCGGTTGAAGAAGGTGTGGTTCCTGGCGGTGGTGTTGCTCTGGTTCGTGCTATTGCGAATATCGGCAAAATCGAAGGTGACAACCTGGATCAAACAGCGGGTATTAACGCTGCACTGCGCGCACTTGAGGCTCCTTTGCGTCAAATCGTGACCAACGCAGGTGATGAAGCCTCTGTTGTGCTAGACAAAGTTCGCAACGGTACCGGTAACTTCGGTTACAACGCAGGTACAGGCGAATACGGCGATATGATGGAAATGGGTATTCTTGATCCAGCCAAAGTAACGCGTACTGCTCTGCAAGCAGCGGGTTCAGTTGCCGGTCTGATCATCACCACCGAGTGCATGATCGCTGATGCGCCGAAGGCTGAAGCCGGCGGCATGCCTGATATGGGCGGCATGGGCGGCATGGGCGGTATGGGTGGTATGGGCGGCATGATGTAAGCTTCCGACCTCGCACTATCTAAAACCCCGCTTCGGCGGGGTTTTTTTTGCCTAAATTTTGACCCCGTTGCTAACCGCGTCTCTAATCTAACAATATATCTTAGTTTTGCCTTGTGTGGTCGCTGCTAACATGTGTAGTATTGACATATATTTGAAATAATGTGCAGTAGAGGGTGTTTGATTGGCTTGTTTCGCTGCCCGATTCAAATCATAAAAATAATTGTGAAGGTGTTTGTCATGGGTCTCAGTCGTTACCTTTGTATTCTGTTCGCTGCCGCCGCTTTGTCAGCCTGTGGCGGCAGTTCCGGGTCGGACTCTCGCTCTGCGGCGCCGCCTAACAATGGCGGAGGCGGCGGTAACCAGCTTCAAGATGCCGATTCCGATGGCATTGCCGACGACTTAGACAATTGCCCCATGAATAGTAATGCAGGTCAGGCCGATGCTGATCTTGATGGTCTAGGTGATGCGTGTGATATCGACGCCGACAACGACGGTGCCGCCAATGCCAGTGACAACTGCCCCTCGGTGGCAAACGGCAATCAACTTGATAGCGATGGCGATCTCATTGGCGATGCCTGTGACCCGGAAGATAACAGTGACGACGGCGGGAATAATGGCGGCGGCGAGCCAAGCGATACCGATATGGATGGTATTGCTGACGCCGCCGATAATTGTCCGACGGTATCGAATCCCGGACAAGCCGATGCCGATAGTGACGGTCTGGGTGATGCCTGTGACAACGACGCAGATAACGATGGTATCAACAACGGTCTAGACAATTGCCCAGCCGAGGCCAATGCTAATCAGCAGGATGTTGATGGCGATGGCATAGGTGATGTATGTGATCCACAGGATGATCGCGATACCGATAGCGACGGCGTAATAGACTCAGTCGATAATTGCCCGATGACGGCCAACGCAGATCAGCAAGACCTTGATGCTGACACGGTTGGCGATGTTTGTGATCCTGAGGACAATCGCGATAGCGACAGCGATGGCCTGAGTAATGAGCTAGACCTCTGCGCCGATACACCCGCCGGTGCGAATATTGATGGCAGCGGATGTGCTGCCACGCAGACCAATGCGTCCTGTGGAGATAGCTTTGCCTCCGTTAACGCTAATCGTCACTATCAGGTGATATTGCCATCAGCGAGTGGCGAAAACATTAGTTTTGAAGTGTTTGAGCCGGCAGAAATCAATTGCGGGCAGCTTGCACTGGGTGCGCACCCCTTGGTATTGCATAGCCATGGTTTTGGCGGCGCAAGGGTGAGCGATACCGGTGGTGAATATACTGGCAATGCGATTGACCGTTTGGTGGCAGGTGGTTATCCCGTGATTAGTATTGATTTACGTGGCTTTGGTGATAGCGGCGGCACGGTGCGGGTATTAGATCCAGATTTTGAAGGCTTGGATCTGTTGCAGATTTTAGATTGGGCAGAAGCTAATTTAGATTATTTGGCTTGGCGCGACGAAAGCACCGGTGAGTTTGCCGCCCGCCCAGAGACGGCGGTGAGCGTCGCTGGTGGCGTTAACTTGCTGACTGGCTCGGTAGGTTCTAGCTACGGGGGTGGTTACCAAATGTTGATTCACGGCGTTGATGAAAAACAGCGTTTGGATGCCATGGTGCCAGATATTACTTGGCACAATTTACCCTACAGTCTTAATCAGGGCGACGTAGTTAAGTCGGCTTGGTCCTTGTTGTTGGTAGCGGGTGGATCGGCGGGTAGTTATCAGCCTGGCCTGGAAAATCAGGAGTCCCCTTTAGCAAGAGGTCTTGATCCCTTTGTGCTTGAAACCTTGGTGCGGGGATTGGCGACGAATGAATTTCCTCGCGATGCGTTAGATTGGTTTAGCTACCATAGCCCTCGCTATTGGTGTGGCCTGAATGGCCAGGCGACTATGCCGTATAGCGTAGCGGCGAGCGACCTAAATAATAATATTACCAGTGAGTTTAACGAGGCGCCGGGTAGCAATACTTACAGTGGCCAACCTGGTGTTGATATATTGCTCACTCAAGGTATTCGCGACACCTTATTTAATTTCAATGAGGCGTGGTGGAACTTTCAGTGCTTGAGTGAGCGCGCAGAAAATACCGGCCACGAAGTGCGCATGATGACCCATGAGAGTGGGCATATTATTTCTAGCTTTATTGGTGAAACCCCAGAGCCGCTATATCTACAAGCGCCCGGTGGCAAGTTCGCCTGCGGTGAGATCGATCAGCGCGATGCGACCATTGCTTGGTTTGATGAAAAGTTGCGCGGATTGCCTGCGGCTGAGTATTTGAGTGGTGAAAACGCCATTTGCACCTCGTTGGCGGACGATGATGCGGTGATGATTCCGGTGGCAGAGTTTAAAGCTCGACGCTCTGCTAATGATGACACCGCCGTTACCTTTAGTGAATTTAACGACCTAGCGGCCAGCAATGTGTTAAATGGTGTGGCTGCGCAATCGGCACATTTGCTCGCTCAGGATGTGGTGGTTGTGCCAGTGCTTAGCGTTGCTGACAGCAATGGTTTAATCATTGCGGGTATTCCTCAGCTCGATATTACCGTGACCACACCTCAGCTAATTAACGATGCGGTGTGTGCCATGGGTAGCGTGCCGACCCTGCGCACGGGTTGCGATAGTATCTTGTTCGCGGGTGTGGCAATTCGCAGCGCCGGTGGCGAGTGGCGATTATTAGATGATCAGATTGCGCCAGTGCGGGGCTTGGGCGAGCGCTCGGAAGTTGATTTGGTGGGTATCGCCGAGCGCCTTGAGCAGGGCGATGAGCTAGGTTTGTGGTTGAGCGGTTACCACCCGCAGTATTTGGAAGCCTTTTCTCGCGACGTGACTATTGTTGCAGTAAACGTTGCTGCCAATCTCCGTCTGCCTCTGTTTGCCGTTAAAGCAGATGGCCAGCCAGATTTTGAACGCAGTGTCGCTGAGTCGCTTGCGGCTCCTGCAGCGGATAGCGGATCAGGGTTGGGTGGGCTTCCAGATCTGACTGACTTGGGTGGTGGGCTACCAGCCCCCTAAGTTAAGGTGAGGGTGATGGGAAGGCGGCTTTAGGGTCGCCTTTTTGCATTTTGGCCGTAAATTTTCTGGGTAAAATGTAAACCGTTTGTGCTGCGACCACTGCGATCTCTATACTTGCTTTGCGGTGAGGCGAATTTAGTTCGCTATGATTTTCTGACCAGCTGGCCGCTAGGCTGACTTTAATAGCGAGGATGTTTTGGAGCTGTCATCCATTGTTCCATGGGGGCGATCTTACGGTGAATACTGCCGTATGTTTTCACTGTCAGAGCGAGATCTAGAAGGGCATATATTGGGTTGCGGCGACGGCCCAGCTAGCTTTAATGCTGAGCTGACGCAGCGCGGTGGTCGCATCATGTCGTTTGATCCCGTCTATCAATTTTCAGCTGATGAAATTCACGGTCGCATTCAACGGGTTTATCCTGGAATGATCGCTGAGCTGGCGCGCAATGCAGCGCAATATTACTGGACTAGTTTTAAAGATCCTGGCCATTTAGGTTCTGTTCGAATGTCGGCAATGAACCGTTTTCTCGATGATTTTGAAAAGGGCTTAGATGAGGGGCGATATATCGAGGCGAGCTTACCCGAGCTACCTTTCTTTGATGGCGAGTTTGATCTGGCGCTGTGCTCCCATCTGCTATTTTTGTACAGCGAACAAATTGATGCTGCTCAGCACATAGAAGCGCTGACAGAAATATGTCGAGTCGCCAAGGAGGTGCGAGTATATCCTTTGCTAAGTTTAGATGGCCGCCTTTCGCAACATGTGCCGGGGGTGTTGCGTTACTTTAATGAGCGCGACTATGTGGCGGAGTTAAAGCCGGTTGCCTATCAGTTTCAAAAAGGCGCCAATGACATGCTGGTCTTGCGAAGACAAGGTGTATAGCCAGTTGATTGAACAGTTAAACAACAAGGAGAAATTAAATTGGACGCTGATACCGCCGCGGTCATAGATGTACTTGAATTACAAAATGCTCAAATATATTTGCGTCCTGCGAGTGCGGTATTTACTCAGCAAGACGGCTTTTCAGAATCAAATTCAGATTTGCCGATGCTGGAGTTTGTCAGTGCAAAGTGCCGCGCAATTATTTCCTTGCAAGGCGCGCAGGTTTTGTCTTTTTGCCCTGCGGGTAAAAGTGATCTTCTATGGCTGAGTTCACGTTCAAACTTTCAGCCAGGTCAGGCTATACGTGGCGGAATTCCCGTGTGCTTGCCGTGGTTTGGTGTTAATCGTCACCAAGCTGATCTGCCAAAACACGGTTTAGCTAGAACCCAATTATGGGCCTTGGACGATGTTCATCAGGGTGACGATGAGGTCATTAAATTACGTTTTACTTTTCGTCCAGCGAGTGATGATTTAGCGTTATTTCCCTATTCATTTCTTGCCGAGCTGACAGTAGAGCTTGGTGATAAATTGCGTCTTAGCTTACGTGTTACCAACGAGGGGCAGGAGACGATGCCGCTGAGCTTTGCATTACACAGCTATTTTTCCGTTGGTGAAGTGCAATCGGTAAGTATTGATGGCATTGATGGTCGGGAGTATCTGGATAATTGCCAAGGCTTAGCTCGGTTTGTGCAGCATGATAGTCTGGTTTTTGATAGGGAAATAGATCGAGTTTTTGAATCAGCGGCTGGCAAGCAGGCTATTATTGACGGGGGTCGCAAAATTACAATTGAGGGTGAAGGCTGCGATACGGTGGTGATCTGGAATCCGGGAGCTGAGCTTGCTGGAGCGATGAGTGATGTCGGTTCGCAATATCAGCGCTATGTTTGTGTTGAGCGCGGTATGGCCTTTGCTGATGAGTTAGAGTTGGCCGCGGGTGAAATGGCTGCTGCCGAGATGCAGCTTTCCTCCGGTTAGTCAGAGGTGCCTATATGTTTATTATTCTCTGTCTAATTAACATCGTCGTGATTTCCCTAGTGGTATTGATTCACCACGAAGCGCTGTTTAACTTGTCTAAATTCTTACCTCGCTTAGCGACGCCTCGCCATCAGGTTTTGGTCGGCTTAATTGGTGTGTTGGTGGCCCATACGGTTGAGATTTGGTTGTTTGCGTTGGCTTTTTATCAGCTCAATGCGGATGGTCGCTTTGGAAGCTTAAGCGGCAATTTCAGCGCTACCATGCTCGATTGTGCGTATTTTTCCTTTACGGTTTATACATCGCTGGGGTTTGGCGACATCGTCCCGATTGGCGATTTACGATTTTTGTGTGGCTTAGAGTCTCTTATTGGCTTAGTGATGATCGCGTGGTCGGCGTCGTTTATGTATATGGAAATGCGCAAAAACTGGTGACATTTTCGACCGAATTTAGCGGTGAGGTATTTGGTTAAGTTTCAGTTCAGCTCCAGTGGCGTAACATGAACTTACATTAAAAGTTAGGCGGCAAGTGTAGATAAGCGCTGTCGCGATTAACTAAAATATCTAAGGGGAATATTATGCGTTTACAGTTGATTTTTGCCGTTATGTTGTCTGGACTTATTGTGGGCTGTAGCAGCACAGGGACAACGTACCAACCGGCTGATGAGCGCGGTGCTTACGGTTATACAGAAACAGAGTTAGGTAGTGATCGTTACCGAGTGACATTTACCGGCAATAGTCGTACAGATAAAGAAACAGTAAATGATTACGCGATGCTGCGCGCGGCTGAGCTGACTTTGCAGAATGGATATAACTGGTTTCACTTGGTAAGCCGCGATACTGAAAGCAAGAGTCGTAGCAGTACCAGTATTTCTGGTGTAAATGACTTTGGTGGGCACACCGCTGTTTATCAGCGCTGCGGTCTAGTGAGCTGTGACACGGTAGTGACCCAGACTCCGTCGCGCTTAAGTGGAGGTGTTTCGTCGACTACAACGCGCACGAATTACCAAGCGTCATTAGAAATTAAAATGGGTAAAAACCCTATGCCAGATGACGCCGAGGCTTATAATGCGCAAGAGCTTGCCTCTACCCTGCGTCGTTGGATGGGCAAAAGCGAGAAGTAGTTTACTCGCTTTTTGATTTGTACCGGGCGCTTGTCGCCCGGTTTTTGTATGCGTGGAGTATTTAATGGCTGAAACGGTGGTGGTGTTAGGTGCAAGCCCGAAATCAGAGCGGTATTCCTTTAAAGCTGTGCAGCTACTGAGTGAATATGGCCATCGAGTCTTACCGGTAAATCCGTATCACGCAGAGGTAAGCGGGGTGTCATGCATTGCGTCGATGGCTGAGGTGTGTGAAAAGGTCGATACCGTTACCGTCTATGTTCGCGCAGAATTGCTGAAAAATGATCTTGCACAGATTATTGAATTGGCGCCCCGGCGAGTCATTTTTAATCCGGGCACCGAGTCTGCAGAGATGGCAGAGTGCTTGGAAAGTGCGGGAATCGCAGCGGAGGAAGCCTGCACTTTGGTGTTGCTGCGAACTGGCCAGTATTAAGTTCGCAGCCAAAAACAAAAAAGGGAGCCAAATTGGCTCCCTTTTTTGTTTTTAAAACTTTCTTAAACGAATTGTAGCAAGGCGACCATGGCCACTGTTAAGGCAATGCTGCAATGTACAACGCCTTTCACTGTTGTCATTGGGCCGGTTTTACCGAAGATCGCATTCAGTTCAAGTACTACGATTAAACCGATACAAATCCACAAACCTAAGCTGATGGAAGTGCCTGCTTTGCTGACAGCGGCGGCACCTGCAGCGCCAGCGCCGTGGAATGAACCAAGCATACCGATCAACATGGGTGCAGAGAACAGGGTGTTAGTGCGCGAGGCTAAGCCTGCCTTCGGGGCAGCTTTCGCAGCGTCACCAGGGACGATTCCGCAGACGATTTTTTGGTTTGGCCAAATAATCAGCCACACGTTCAAGAACATTAAGGTGCCCATCAGTGCGCCGATAATGATGTAACCGTTTAAACCGCGCGCCATAGTAAAGTGCAGCAATCCGAGGCCAGTTAGGAAGGTAAACATCGCGCCCCAGCGAAACCACCAGAGTGCTCTAGGAGCGAGTTTTTTGACAGCATCTGCTTTTGCAGCCGCTTCAGCTTCTTTGAAGTATTCCGTTTGCACGAAGTTGAAATAGTAAAGTAGCCCAATCCAGGTGATGCCGAATAGGACGTGAAGCCAGCGGAGTAGCAGGTCTGGTGAAATAAATGCATCCATTAAATTACCCTCATTTTGCGTGTTGGTGTCGTGAATTTTTATTGTTGTTCCTTTACTCAATATCGCACAAGGTGCGGCTTGAGCATAATGCGCAACACTAAAACCGCTAAAGTATAGCAAAGCCTATGAACTTGGGTAGCGAATAACACTCAAATCAGCCGGTAGGTGCTTTAACCCCTGACATGCCGGTGTCATAATGCCACCACTTCTACCTCTTTCAAATACAGTGAGTTTATAACCGTGAGTACGGACAGACAGGAACCAAAAATTTCACTCTCTATTGATGATGAGGATATTATTCCGCCCGCGGCACCTAAGAAGCCCGCCCAGGCATCGATGCCGCAAGGTGAGCCCGCTAAGGCTGGCGGTGGCGGTTTTGTTATGTTCATGCTGACGGTATTGGTTTTGCTGCTGTCAGGGGTCGCTTACTATTTGTACGACCAATTAAGCGCTACCCAAACCCAACTTTTGGCGAGCCAAGATCGACTCGATGCTTTGGAAATGCGTTTGTCCTCTGCCGATGAGAGCATTAGCGAAAGCACTGTGACCACCTCCGTTAAGCTCAATGAGCTGGATCAAGAAGTTCGCAAGCTTTGGGACAATGTGTGGAAAAAGCAGAAGGATGAGTTAGCTCAGCACGAAGCGACCTTAGCTAAGCAGCAGTCCGAGATGGATAAATCGCTTAAACGCATTGTGGCTTTAGAGGCCAAATTGAAAACCAGCGATGAGCAGCTAAATAAAATTGCGAAGTCATATAATAGCGATCGCGAATCTTTTACTTCAATGTCGGGTAAATTGGACAGGGTTATTGCTCAGGCTGAGGTAAATAAAAAAGAGTTGCTGAATATGGGTAAGCAGGTTGCTTCGGGTGGCGGCTTGGATGCGCGAGTTAAAGATGTTGAGCGTCGCATTACACAAAATGAAGAGTGGCTGGATTCGGTGAATGCCTTCCGCAAGCAAGTTAACCGCGATATTGAATCGATGCGTCAGACCATGACACAGTACCATTCCGGTAGTCCCGCGCTGCGTTAATTTGTGTCGGTATGCGGTGGTGCGGCCCTTTGCGCTACACTACCGCCCTCCTGCTGGTGTATACTCTGCCGCCTTTCTGGGCGCTGTCGCCAACCATTTAGCTGGAGTCTTCCAATGACCGTAATTCGTCAAGATGACCTTATTCAAAGTGTGGCCGACGCGCTGCAATACATCTCTTACTATCATCCCGTCGACTTCATCCGTGCAATGGATGAAGCCTATCAGCGCGAGCAGAATCCCGCTGCCAAAGATGCGATGGCGCAAATTTTAATTAACTCCCGTATGTGTGCTGAAGGTAAACGTCCCATTTGCCAAGATACCGGCATCGTGACTGTGTTCTTAACTGTCGGTATGGATGTGCAGTGGCAGGGCGATATGGGTGTTAGCGACATGGTGAATGAAGGCGTTCGCCGCGCCTACAATCTGCCTGATAACGTGCTGCGTGCCTCTATTTTGGCCGACCCAGACGGTGCTCGCGCCAACACCAAAGACAATACGCCAGCTGTTATCCACTATGAGATTGTTCCTGGCAATACGGTTGATGTTCACGTCGCTGCTAAGGGTGGCGGTTCTGAGGCAAAATCCAAGTTCGCCATGTTGAACCCGTCTGACTCGGTGGTGGATTGGGTCTTAAAAATGGTGCCCACCATGGGTGCCGGCTGGTGCCCGCCGGGTATGCTTGGTATTGGTATCGGCGGCACGGCAGAAAAGGCGATGATTATCGCTAAAGAAGCGTTGCTCGATCCTATCGATATCCATGATTTGCAAAAGCGTGGTGCGAGTAATCGCGCTGAAGAGCTGCGCCTTGAGCTGTTTGAAAAAGTAAACAAGCTCGGTATTGGCGCCCAGGGTTTGGGTGGTTTAACCACGGTCCTGGATGTAAAAGTAAAAGACTTCCCGACTCATGCTGCGAACAAAGCGGTTGCGATGATTCCTAATTGCGCAGCGACGCGTCACGCCCACTTTACTCTTGATGGCAGCGGCCCAGCGGCGCTGACACCGCCGTCTTTGGATGAATGGCCAGAAGTGACCCGCGAAGCCGGTGGCGATGTAAAGCGTGTCAACCTAGACACCGTTACTCAAGAAGAAATGGCAACGTGGAAGCCCGGCGACACGGTATTGTTGAGCGGTAAAATGCTTACCGGTCGCGATGCCGCCCACAAGAAAATGGTCGATATGTTGGCCAAAGGCGAAAAATTACCGGTCGATTTGAAAGGCCGCTTTATTTATTACGTTGGCCCAGTAGACCCGGTGCGCGACGAAGTGGTTGGTCCCGCTGGTCCAACTACCGCAACCCGAATGGATAAATTTACCCGTACTATGTTGGCTGAAACCGGCTTAATGGGCATGATTGGTAAATCTGAGCGCGGTGATGTTGCTATCGAGGCGATTAAAGAGTTTGGTGCAACCTACCTAATGGCGGTCGGCGGTGCGGCGTATTTAGTGGCGCAGGCTATTAAAAAGTCTGAAGTGGTTGGTTTTCCAGAGTTAGGCATGGAAGCTATCTACGAGTTCACTATTGAAGATATGCCGGTCACAGTGGCAGTAGATGTTCGCGGCGAATCGGTACACAAAATTGGTCCTCAGATTTGGAAGGCTAAAATCGAAGAGCAGGCGATTGAGGTAGTTTGACGTCGAGCGTCTGGCGTCTGAAGAAGAACGGGAGATGTCTGGTTGCACGTCCGACGCCAGACATCTGACGCCCGACGAGTAAGCGTTTTTCGCGTATAGGGGTAAACTTTGGCCAATCAAACCTTCTACTGGCACGATTACGAAACCTGGGGGGCTAATCCCGCCCGCGATCGACCGGTGCAGTTTGCCGGTGTGCGAACCGATGCTGATTTAAATATAATCGGCGAGCCATTGATGGTTTACAGCCGTCCCAGCCCCGATTATCTCCCTCATCCCGAAGCGTGTTTGATTACCGGGATCACGCCCCAGCAAGCCTTGCAAGAGGGTGTGCCCGAGTCAGAGTTTATTGCTACCGTGCACGCGGAGTTATCGCAGCCAGGCACCTGCGGCGTCGGTTACAACAGTATTCGATTCGACGATGAGGTGACTCGTTATACCTTGTATCGCAATTTTTATGACCCCTATGCGCGGGAGTGGCAGAACGGTAATTCGCGCTGGGATCTTATTGATGTCGCTCGCCTGTGCCGCGCTTTAAGGCCAGAAGGCATAGAGTGGCCGCTGCGTGAAGACGGTACCCCCAGTTTTAAACTAGAAGAATTGAGTGCGGCTAACGGTCTCAGTCACGAGTCTGCTCACGACGCCTTGTCCGATGTCTACGCGACTATCGATCTGGCCAAATTGCTGAAGCAACGTCAGCCAAAACTATTTGATTATGCGTTGAGCTTGCGCGACAAGCGGACAGTCGCCGCGATGTTAGATGTGGTGACGCAAGTGCCGGTGTTGCACGTCTCGGGTCGTCTGCCAGCGGCCAAGTTTTGTTCTGCGCTGATGATGCCGCTCGCATTGCATCCCGATAATAAAAACAGTGTTATTGTCTATGATCTCAGCGTCGATCCCACGCCTTTAATTGACTTGTCGGCCGAGGAAATTGCAGCGCGGGTATTCAGCGCAGCTGCAGATTTATCGGAGGGCACCGAGCGAATTCCCTTAAAGGAAATTCATATAAATCGTGCGCCTATCATCGCCACCGCAAAACTCGTTGACGAGGCGGTGAGCCAGCGACTACAGATTGATATGGCTCAATGTCGACGTCATTGGGCGCAGCTCCATAAGGCCAGCGGTGTAGCTGAGAAATTGCAGATTATATTCGGCGCGCGAGAGTTTGCGCAGAGCAGTGATCCAGACGTCATGCTTTATGGCGGCGGATTTTTTAGCGGCGACGATAAAAAAATGATGGATGAGGTTCGCCGCGCCACGCCGGATATTCTCGCTATGCAAAGCTATCACTTTAGCGACGCGCGCTTGCCGGAACTACTGTGGCGCTATCGTGCGCGTAATTTCCCCATGAGCTTGTCGGATTCAGAGCGCGAGCATTGGCGCAGTTTCTGCCGTCGCTGTCTGCGTGAGCCAGAGCAGGGGCAGCTGGGTTTGGCTGCTTTTCGCCAGCGTTTAGCAGAGCTTGCACAAGAGCGGACATCTAGTACTGACGCAATGATATTGAGTGAATTAAACGACTACGCCGATGCCTTAGAGCAAGAAGGTTTGTGAGTTCGGTTTGGTGGGTATATATGGTGCGCAGCCGCAGCGGCAAGCTGTATACCGGAATCACCACAGACCCTGAGCGTCGATTTAGAGAGCACTGCGGCGAAGGTGGTCGCGGTGCGCGGTTTTTCCGAACAGACCCTGCCGATGCCATCGTCTATCGCGAGCCTGCTGAAAATCGCTCCACCGCGTCGCAGCGCGAAGCGGCAATCAAAAAAATGCGCAGAAGTGAAAAAGAATCTCTCATCATTGAATCCAAGGGATAATTTACCTGAAGAGCAAAAGCCCGCAAACGCCGCTTTCCCGCGTTGCATATAAAAGCGATAATGCGCGGCTAAGCAGGGGAGAGTTATGACGGATACCGGTTCAGAGCGCGAAAAAAGCACGAACGTCGGCGTACTCAAAGCGATGATGGCATTTTTGCAGCCCTATCGCTGGCAGATGGTCGGCGCCAGTATTGCCTTGATTTGCACTGCGGGCATTACCCTGTCCATCGGCCAAGGCTTGCGTATGTTGGTTGATCAGGGTTTCTCCAGCAACGCTTCGGAAGCAGCTTTGAATCAGGCCTTGCTCCTGTTTATGGTCATGATTTTGCTACTTGCTGCCGGCACCTTTGTGCGATTTTATTTGGTGTCGTGGATTGGCGAGCGGGTGAGTGCAGATTTGCGCAAAGCAGTTTTTGCCCACGTTATTCATCTTCATCCCGGCTATTTTGAAACCAATCTCAGCGGCGAAATTCAGTCTCGGATCACCACCGACACCACTTTGTTGCAAACCGTAATTGGGTCATCGGTATCGATTGCGCTGCGTAATTTCTTAATGTTCGTCGGCGGTCTTATTTTATTGTTTATCACCAACCCCAAATTAACGGGTCTAGTGATGCTGAGCGTGCCACTGGTGGTGGTGCCGATTATTGTTTTTGGGCGTCGCGTTCGCACGCTGTCGCGTACCAGTCAAGATCGTATTGCCGGCGTCGGTAGTTTTGTTGGCGAAGCAGTTAAAAATATAAAAATGGTTCAAGCCTTTAACCATCAGAAGCTGGATAAGCAAGCATTTGACGGCCATGTGGAATCTGCCTTCACTGTGGCAATTGGGCGAATAAATCAGCGTGCATGGCTTTCGACCACCGTGATTACCTTGGTTTTGGGTGCGGTAACTGCGATGTTGTGGGTCGGCGGTTTAGATGTGCTAGCGGGCAAAATCAGTGGTGGTGAGTTAGCGGCGTTTATTTTTTACGCGGTAATGGTCGCGGCATCGGTAGGCGCTATTTCAGAAGTCTATGGCGATTTGCAGCGCGCGGCGGGTGCCACTGAGCGCCTACTTGAATTACTGGCAGCTGAAAATTTGGTGCCGACACCCGAAAAACCGCAATCGTTGCCGACAGCTCCTCAGGGGTATTTGCAGTTTGAAAATGTGGGTTTTAGTTATCCGTCCCGACCTGAACAGCGCGCCATAGATAATTTAAATTTGAATATTTCCCCTGGCAGTAGCGTGGCTTTAGTTGGCAGTTCAGGCGCTGGTAAATCGACCTTAGTGGATTTGATTCTACGCTTTTATGATGTTCAGCAAGGCGCTATTCGCTTTGACGGTATCGATATTCGTGAGTTGAGCCTTGACGATCTTCGCAGCCAAATTGCCATGGTTCCCCAGCAACCGGTGTTATTTACCGGCACCGTGGCTGACAATATTCGCTACGGCAAACCGGACGCCAGTGCGGAAGAAATTGAGGCGGCGGCGCGTTCGGCCTACGCCCACGAGTTTATTGAGCGTCTATCCGAGGGCTACGACAGTTTTGTGGGCGAGGGTGGTATTCGCCTGTCCGGTGGTCAGCGTCAACGTATCGCCATTGCGCGAGCGATATTGGCTGACCCGACTTTATTATTGCTGGATGAGGCGACCAGTGCGCTGGACGCCGAAAGCGAATACCAAGTTCAACGGGCGCTAGAGCTATTGATGAAGGGGCGCACTACCATCGTGATTGCCCACCGTTTAGCCACGGTGGTGAATGTTGATATTATTGCGGTGCTGGATCATGGCAAGTTGGTTGCGACTGGCAGTCACACCGAACTTTTACAGAGCTCGCCGCTCTATGCACGTTGGGCGAGTTTGCAATTTGATGAAGGCGTTAATGCACCCGACGTGGTAGCGACGGTTTAATTTTTTGGAGAGACGTTTGCACGAGAGGGAATATTGTTTTCTGTCGAGGAGAAAGCGCACGGATTGAGGGAGTTTATATTTATAAATGACCGATTGAGTGCGTTTTCGCCAACAGTAGGCGCTTTTAGGCGACGAAGTCAGAGAACAAAATAACTATCGTGCAAAGGTCTCGGAGGGGTATTAGTGAAATTTTCTGGCAGTCATATTCTCTCTATCAGTCAGTTTGATCGCAATGATATTGAGCGGGTGTTCGAGGTTGCCGATCGCATGGTGCCCTACGCTCATCGCGAACGCGTTACCAAGGTGCTCGACGGTGCCATTTTAGGCAATATGTTTTTTGAGCCCTCTACCCGAACTCGTGTGAGTTTTGGTTGTGCATTTAATCTTTTGGGTGGCGAGGTGCGTGAGACCACTGGTTTTGAAACCTCGGCCATTGCCAAAGGCGAATCGCTCTACGATACCGCACGGGTATTAAGCGGTTATAGCGATGTGATTGTGATGCGACATCCTGTGTCGGGCTCGGTTGCTGAGTTTGCGGCGGCGAGTCGAGTGCCGGTGATGAATGGTGGGGATGGTGCGAATGAGCATCCGAGCCAAGCCTTATTAGATTTATATACTATTCGTAAAGAACTGCAGCATCAGGGGCGTAGCGATCTCGACGGACTGCGTATCGCCATGATTGGCGATTTGAAATACGGCCGCACGGTGCACTCCCTGTGTAAATTGCTGTGCTTATACAAAAACGTAACTGTGGTACTTATTTCTCCGGATGAATTGAAAATGCCGGAAGCGATTGTTGAGCAGTTGCGGCAAGCCGGTCACACGGTGCAAGAATCTGACGTGATGGAAGGCAGTATTTCAAAGGTGGATATCGCCTATTCAACACGGATACAGGAAGAGCGCTTTGCCAGTCCCGCTGAGGCGGATTTATACCGCGGCCGCTACCGTTTAAATCAATCGATATACACCCGCTACTGTGAGCCCAATACCGTCATCATGCATCCTTTGCCGCGGGATTCTCGCACCGAGGCCAATGAGCTGGATAATGACCTGAACGACAACCCGAATTTGGCAATATTTAGGCAGGCTGACAATGGTGTCTTGGTGCGCATGGCCTTGTTTGCACTTACCCTCGACGTTGCCGATCAGGTCGATAAAGCCGCTCGGGACGTGAATTGGTATACCGAAAGACGTTTTTAATATTCGTTTTTGACTCGGCGACAGCGGATTTTTTGAATGGCAGATTTTGAACGTAAGGATGTAGAAATTGATGAAGACCGCGCTGCATGGCGCGGTTTTTTTCAGGTGCGGGCATTGCGTTTACGTCATCGCTTATTTAGTGGCGGCTGGGGAAGCTGGCTGAGCCGCGAGTTGTTTATGCGCGGCCCGGCAGTGGGGCTACTGCCTTACGATCCGGTCAATGACTGTATTTTAAAGGTGGAGCAATTTCGTGTTGGGGCATTACATCGTGCCAAAAGTCCGTGGTTGCTGGAGCTGGTCGCCGGTATTATTGATACCGATGAAAGCCCCGCCGAGGTAGCGCGCCGCGAAGCCAAAGAAGAAGCGGGTATAGACATTGGCGAAATGGAGGCGATAGCTGAGTACTACTCCTCGCCAGGTGGCAGTGACGAATACTTTTATTTGTTTTGTGGTCGTGCAGACCTAAGTGCGGCGGGTGGCTATTTCGGACTTGCCTATGAGGGGGAAGATATTCACGCCCAAGTAATTCCCTTTGCGGATGCGATGGCCATGCTCGATACCGGCAAAATAAATAATGCTCACAGTATCATCGCCATGCAGTGGCTGCGTCAGCATCGAGATACATTGCGTCAGCGGTGGGGAGCATGAGTGAGCCGGCGACAGTAAAGCCAGCCAAGCAACGCGGCTTGCTGCGATCGAGCTTGCTGGTCAGCGTGATGACCCTGATGTCGCGAGTCTTGGGGCTTGTTCGCGATGTCGTCATCGCCATTTTTCTCGGCGCCAGCAGTAATGCGGACTGTTTTTTTGTCGCCTTTAAAATTCCCAATTTCCTGCGGCGTTTGTTTGCCGAAGGCGCGTTCTCGCAAGCCTTTGTGCCCGTGCTTTCTGAATATCATGAAAAAGGCAGCAAAGAGTCGGTTAAGCTGCTTATCGACCGCACAGCCGGTGCGCTGGGCGGTGTGCTGCTATTGGTAACCTCTGTCGCGGTTATAGCCTCGCCCTTGGTCGCGACAATATTTGCTCCTGGCTTTCGGGATGATCCAGCCAAGTTTGCACTGACCTCTGACATGATTCGGATTACTTTTCCGTATCTGTTTTTGATCTCGATGACCGGTTTTGCTGGCGGCATATTAAACACCTTTGGCCGCTACGCCGTGCCGGCCTTTACCCCAGTGCTATTGAATGTGTGTTTGATTGTCTCCGCGCTTTATATGTCCTCGTACTTTGCCGAGCCGGCGATGGCCTTGGCGTGGGGGGTGTTGATGGCCGGTGCGGTGCAGTTGGTATTTCAACTGCCTTTTTTACAGCAGATTCAAATGTTGCCGCGGCCGCGCTGGGACTGGCACAACGAAGGCGTGCAAAAGATCGTCACCCTAATGATCCCAGCTTTGTTTGGGGTGTCGGTCAGCCAGATTAATTTGCTGCTAGACACAATTTTGGCGTCATTTTTACCCACGGGCAGTATCTCTTGGCTTTATTACTCTGATCGCTTGGTAGAGTTGCCATTGGGCGTCTTCGCCATCGCCATTGCCACCGTGGTATTGCCAAACCTGTCCCGCCAGCGTGCTGGCGGCAATGACGTCGCGTATTCCGCGACCTTAGATTGGGGGTTGCGAAGTGTATTGCTCATGGCCGTTCCTGCAGCGGTGGCGTTGATGCTATTAGCTGAGCCAATTTTAATTACCCTGTTTCAGTACGGCGAGCTGCAAATGCGCGACGTGGAAATGTCGAGCTTGAGTTTGCGTGCCTACACCCTCGGCCTCATTCCCTTTATGTTAATCAAGATACTGGCGCCGGGGTTTTATGCGCGTCAGGACACCAAGACGCCGGTGCGCATAGGTATTATCGCGATGGTGTCAAATATGGTGATGAATATCGCTTTTGTTGTTCCGCTGCATCACTACTGGCAGATCGGTCACGCGGGCTTGGCGCTGGCGACGGCGGGCTCGGCTTGGCTTAATGCGGGGCTGTTGTATCGGGGCTTGCGTCGCAATGCGGGCTTTGCGCCGCTGGCTGGCTGGGGGCGTTACTATCTGCAGTTGCTCTGCGGCGTGGCGGCGATGAGCGCATGCTTGTACTTTGGCTTGCAGTGGTTTAATGACTGGGAGGTTTGGAGTGTGTGGCAGCGCTCTTTACATTTGTTGGCGCTTTGTCTAGCCGGCGGTGGTGCCTACATTCTTGTTATGTTGTTAGGTGGTTTACGGCTGCGAGACATCAAGGGAACTGCTGCACACTAGTGATCGCTAGCCTGTTTTTACTGTCATGATCTGTTTCCGGCCGGCGGGAGTGGCAAGACTAGCGAACACTAGCGTTTTAGTCAGGCCTACTCCTGGGCTATAATCCCTCGCTTTGTTGGGTAACAAGACGGCTGCCATGGAGTTAATCCGCGGATTTCAACATTTTCGACCTCGTCATCGTGGCTGCGTCGCCACGATTGGGGCATTTGACGGTGTGCATTTAGGACACCAGGCCGTGTTGCGCCAGTTAATTGCCAAGGGTCGTGAAATGGGCCTGCCGTCTACGGTTGTCTTGTTTGAGCCGCTGCCGCGTGAGTTTTTTTCCCCCGACGAAGCGCCTGCGCGCTTAATGAGCTTCAAAGAGAAATTTATTGCGCTGCGCGACTTGGGCATAGATCGCGTTGTGCGAATTAGCTTCACGCCAGATTTTCGCGACATGACCGCCAATGTGTTTATCCATAAGTTGTTCGTTGTCGGGCTGGGTGTGAAGTACATCGTGGTTGGCGACGATTTGCGTTTTGGCCGCAATCGCAGTGGCGATTTTGACCTACTGCGTAAGGCCGGCAAGATCGACGGCTTTGAGGTTGTCGATACCTCAACGCTTGAAGTGACCGGCGAGCGCGTTAGCAGCACGCGAATCCGCGAGGTATTGGGTAGCGCTGATTTTGATTTGGCGGAGCGCTTGCTGGGCCGCCCCTACAGTATTTCTGGGCGGGTTATTGTCGGTCAGCAGTTGGGGCGAACTATTGGTACCCCCACGGCAAATATGGAATTGCATCGTTTGCGTTCGCCCTTGTCGGGCGTATTTGCGGTGGAAGTGCATGGCGCAGACAGTGTCGTGCGGCCCGGAGTTGCCAATGTTGGGGTGCGACCAACAGTGGGTGATTTGTCCAAGGCTATTTTAGAAGTGCATATTCTCGACTTTAAACAGAGTATTTACGGTCGCAATATCACGGTTGTGTTCCGCAAAAAACTGCGGGAAGAACACAAATTCAATGGGCTTGATGCGCTTAAGGCGCAAATAGCACGAGATGTTGAGCAAGCGAAAAATTATTTCGATATTTAGTTTAGCTAAGCTGCGGCTTTAATTAACAGTACTGATTACTTTGGAAAATACAGAACACCAATATGAGTGAATATAAGCACACCCTGAATTTACCCGAGACGAGCTTCGCGATGAAGGCGAATTTGTCGCAACGCGAACCCGGCATGCTAAAGCGCTGGCAGGACGAGGGTGTGTATCAGCAAATTCGCGATGCGCGCGAAGGCCGCGAGAAATTTATTCTCCACGATGGTCCTCCGTATGCAAACGGCGATATTCACATCGGTCACGCGGTAAACAAAATTCTCAAGGACATGATTGTTAAATCAAAAACCCTCAGTGGTTTTGATGCGCCCTATGTGCCGGGTTGGGACTGTCACGGTCTGCCAATTGAGTTAAACGTTGAAAAGAAAGTCGGCAAGGCAGGCCATAAAGTTGATGCCGCGACCTTCCGCGAGAAGTGCCGTGAATACGCCTATAAGCAAGTTGATGGTCAGCGCGAAGACTTCAAGCGCTTGGGTGTATTTGGCGATTGGGATAAACCCTATCTGACCATGGATTTCCATTTCGAGGCGAATATCATCCGCGCCTTGGGCAAAATTGTTGAAAATGGCCATATGCATAAGGGGTTTAAGCCCGTGCATTGGTGTATGGATTGCGGCTCAGCGTTGGCCGAAGCGGAAGTTGAATACAAAGATAAAACCTCGCCGGCTATCGACGTGGCGTTTGCGGTAGTAGATCGCGACGCGGCGATCGTAAAAACCGGTTTGCCCGCTGATATCAACGGCGAGCTGAATCTAGCGATCTGGACCACCACGCCGTGGACGCTGCCAGCTAATATGGCGGTGTGCTTGCACCCAGAGCTTGATTACGTTTGGGTGAGTTTCACCGGTGAGAGCGGCGCCAAGATGGTGTTGCTACTAGCAGAAGCGCTACACGAATCTACTCTGGCGCGCTACGCAGTAGAGTCATTTGAGCTTGTCGGTCGCTGCAAAGGTGCGGCGCTAGAACATCTGCTGTTACAACATCCGTTTTACAGCCGTCATGTTCCCGTTATTTTAGGCGATCACGTGACTACCGATGCCGGTACCGGCGCTGTTCACACGGCGCCAGCGCACGGTCAAGACGACTTTGTGGTAGGCAAGCAATACGGTTTAGAGGTTTATAATCCGGTCGCGGCCAACGGTACGTTTTTAGAGGGCACCGAGTTATTTGAGGGGCAGCACGTTTTCAAGGCCAATGATAACGTCATTGCCACCCTGACTGAGCGCGGCCGCTTGTTGCACTGCAAGCATTTTGAACACAGCTATCCGCATTGCTGGCGTCATAAAAGCCCAATTATTTTCCGCGCCACACCGCAGTGGTTTGTGAGCATGAAGCAAAATGGCCTGCTTGATATGGCGATGGCGGCCGTCGATACGGTGAATTGGACGCCGGGCTGGGGGCGCGCACGCATTGAATCTATGATGCAAGAGCGGCCAGACTGGTGTATTTCTCGTCAGCGTACTTGGGGTGCGCCGATTGCCTTATTTGCCCACAACGAAACCGCGGAATTACATCCCCGCACGGCTGAATTGATTGAGCAAATTGCCAAGCTTGTCGAGGCGGGCGGTATTCAAGCCTGGTTTGACTTAGACGCGGCGGAATTACTGGGTGACGACGCTGAACAATACAGTAAAGTAAACGACACCTTAGATGTGTGGTTTGATTCCGGTGTAACCCACTACGCGGTGCTGTCACAGCTTGAGAGCCTTCAGTTTCCCGCCGATTTATACCTTGAAGGTTCTGACCAGCATCGCGGCTGGTTCCAGTCGTCATTGCTGACTTCAATCGCAACGCGCGGCGTGGCACCGTATAAGGGGGTGTTGACCCATGGCTTCACCGTCGATGCGCAGGGGCGCAAAATGTCTAAGTCTGTCGGCAATGTGGTGGCGCCGCAGAAAATCATGAATACCTTGGGCGCTGATATCCTGCGCCTATGGGTGGCGGCCACCGATTACCGCAATGAAATGACGGTATCGGATGAGATCTTCAAGCGCACCGCGGATTCCTATCGCCGCATTCGCAATACCGCGCGTTTCCTGCTGGCGAATATGGCGGGTTTTGAACCGACGGAACATGCGGTCGAGTCTTCGGAGATGCTGGCTTTAGACCGTTGGATTATGCATCGTGCCGCGGTGTTACAAGACGAAATTGTGGCGGCCTACGATGCCTATCAATTTCATTTGGTGTATCAAAAGCTGCATAACTTCTGTGTCTTGGAGTTGGGTGGTTTTTATCTGGATATTATCAAGGATCGTCAATACACCACCAAGGCGAATAGTTTACCGCGCCGCTCTGCGCAGACCGCGCTCTACCATATTGCAGAAGCACTCACGCGGTGGATTTCGCCCATCTTGAGCTTTACGGCAGACGAATTGTGGGAGCATTTACCAGGCCAGCGGTCAGGTACCGTGTTTGCCGCAGAATGGTATTTGGGACTGGATAAAATGCCTGCCGATAGCAAGATGGGCGATGGCTTCTGGGACACGGTTCAAGATGTTAAGTCTGCGGTGAACAAGGTGCTTGAAGGCGCTAAAAAAGAGGGCTTTGTCGGCGGCAGTTTAGCAGCTGAAGTGACCTTGTTCTGTGATGAGTCATTAATGAACACCTTAAATGGCCTCGGGGATGAGCTGCGCTTTGTGTTGATTACTTCGGCGGCACGCCTGGCTCCTTTGTCTGCTGTTAATGAAGCAATTGAAACCGATGTAGAGGGTTTGCAGGTGCGCGTCGCGGCCAGTGATGGCAGCAAGTGCGCGCGCTGCTGGCATCACCGAGAGGATGTGGGGCAGTCGCTTGCGCACCCAGAGTTGTGTTTCCGTTGCATCGACAACGTTGATGGCGATGGGGAAGTGCGTCTGTATGCATGATGCCGGAGTGGATAGCGAAACTGCGGCTCAGCGCCGCAGCCGCGTGTTTTGGTTGCTGATAGCCGTCGCGGTAATTGTGCTGGATCAGATTAGTAAATATTTTGCTGACAGCAATTTGGACTATGCCAGTCCAATAGAAATTCTGCCGGTGTTGGACATTACACTGCACTACAACCGCGGCGCTGCGTTTAGTTTTTTGAGTGATGCGGGTGGTTGGCAGCGCTGGTTTTTTTCGGTGATCGCCTTGGCAGTCAGTGCGTATATTTGTATATGGTTGATGCGCTTGCAACGTCAGCAATGGTTGCTGTCACTGGCCTTGGCTTTGGTGCTCGGGGGCGCGGTAGGTAACTTGTGGGACCGTATGTATTACGGCCATGTTATTGATTTTATTTCAGTACACTGGGGCACAAGCTATTTTCCCACCTTTAATATTGCCGACGCGGGTATCAGTGTGGGCGCCTGTCTTTTATTACTCGATATGGTTCTGAACCCCGAGCCGAAAAAATCAGCCTAAAGGCTGACTGGAACTGAATACATCATGACGAATATTGGCATAGCACCGGGCACTGAAATTTGCCTGCATTTCTCTTTAAGTATAATTGACGGCGATGAAGTGGACTCGAACTTCGGCGGCAAGCCGGCAAGCTTTGTATTTGGCGATGGTAATTTGTTGCCGAGCGTTGAAGCTAAACTGCTGGGATTAACGGCTGGCGCAAAAGAGACCTTTACTCTGGCGCCAGAAGACGGCTTTGGCCAGCGCAACCCCGCTAACATTCAGCGTTTCCCGCGCAGCCAGTTTGGCGCCGACATGGTATTAGAAGAAGGCTTGGTGATTTCCTTCGCCGATGCAGCCCGTGCCGAATTGCCAGGTGTCGTAAGCGAAGTAGATGATGACTTTGTCATGGTGGATTTTAACCATCCACTGGCAGGGAGAATGCTAAATTTTCGAGTTGAAATTTTAAGCGTCAGCGCGCAGGCTGATACAAACTAATAGAGATTTTAGCGAAGCAGCAATTTGGGTGTGATGAAGTAATGAGTGACGCTGGCGACAAAATGCAAATTAAAATGGCGAACCCCCGTGGTTTTTGCGCTGGTGTTGATCGCGCGATTGAAATTGTTAATCGCGCCCTGGATGTATTTGGCGCCCCAATCTATGTTCGTCATGAAGTCGTTCACAATAAATTTGTGGTCGAAAATTTGCGTCAGCGCGGCGCGAGATTTGTCGACGAGTTAGACGAAGTGCCAGACGACAAAATCGTTATCTTTAGTGCCCACGGTGTGTCGCAAGCCGTGCGTACTGAGGCTGATCGTCGCGGCTTGAAAGTATTTGATGCCACCTGCCCGCTGGTAACCAAAGTCCATATGGAAGTGGTGAATTTTAGTGGCGCAGGTCGCGAGTGCGTTTTGATTGGGCACAAGGGCCACCCCGAGGTGGAAGGTACGATGGGGCAGTACGACGCCTCCCAAGGTGGCGAAATATATCTGGTTGAAGATGTCGAGCAGGCACTGGCCCTCGAGGTGAAAGATCCCAGCCACCTATCTTATGTGACTCAAACCACCTTATCGATGGACGATACCGCTGCGGTGATTAAAGCGCTGCGGGGAAAGTTTCCAAATATAGAAGGTCCGCGCAAAGATGATATCTGCTATGCCACCCAAAACCGGCAAGACGCAGTTAAGACCTTGGCGCAGCAGGTAGATCTTGTGTTGGTGGTAGGTTCACCGAATAGCTCAAATTCAAATCGCTTGCGTGAATTAGCAGAACGCATTGGCTGCCGGGCCTATTTAATTGACAGCGAAGAAGATATTCGACCCGAATGGCTTGAAGGTAAACCCAAAATTGGTATTACCGCAGGTGCCTCCGCACCGGAAGTACTAGTGAGCGCGGTGATTGACCGACTTTGTGAGCTGGGGGCTTCCATACCCGTGGAGCTAGACGGTCGGCCAGAAAATATCACCTTCTCGCTACCTAAAGAGCTGCGCTTAGTCGACGTTTCTTAGGCCAGTCAGCATTCTTCAATCTCGGTATTGATCATTCGTACCCGACCACCGATGCTAATAATTAACTGATATGCCTCGTTATATCCGGTCTGACAGACGGTAATTGTGCCGACCTGAAAGGCACCGCTAGTGGTTTGAGCGCTGCCGTCAGGCGCAAACATGACATAATCCGTAACCCAGCGGTTTCCTTGTATTTGCACATTTCCCTGATTTCCCATACGTAGCAAAACGGCTTCGCCGTTGTCCTGTGCGCCATTGCCATTGTCGTCTTCGAACAGTGTCGCGCCCGTAGACCAATCGCCATCGCTATTTTCTGCGGTGATTTGTTTGCTACGCATTACTGCGGTCGCTCTCGCGCTGGTGAGAAAATGGAACAATTGCTGACCTGTGGAGCGCAGACGATATTGTTGCAGAAGGTTGTAAAAGGCTGGAACGGCGCTGAAGCTGAGTATTGCCGTTATGGCTAGAGCAGCAACTAGCTCGAATAAAGTATACCCTCGGTTTTCCATTATGGACTCCTTTCCATATTGGGTTACACTCAGGAGTGGTTCTCATTTCGATTTTTCAGCTTCCATGCTGATTTTAGGTTTAATCGAATACACCCCTCGTTTAATCTAGGGCTATGGAAAGAAAAGTCAAGCTTAAAATGGATACGCAAAATGCGGCTTAAGAGCGGAAACAATGGGTTTACATTAATCGAGCTGATAGTGACGGTCTCGATTGCCGCTATTTTGGCAGCCATAGCGGCGCCAAGCTTTACAAAGTTTATGGATGAATCTCGTGATCGCGCTGTGATTCAGCAGCTTGTAAGGTCGCTTATGGCCGCGCGCTCAGAGGCGGTGGTGCGCGGGACGACCGTGACGGTAAGCGCAATCAACGGGAGTTGGGCAAATGGCTGGCGGAGCTGGGTTGATGCCGACAGCAGTGGCAGTTATGACGATGGCGAAGCCATCCAGACAAATACCTCAGGCAGTGGGGGCGCGGTAATCACCGGCGATCGCGGTGGCACGGCAATTACAAATGTCGCTTTTACCCGCGATGGCTTCCTTAATGATACTGCTGCGATCGCGATTTCATATCGCACATCCCCCGAGTATTGTTCTCGTGATCGCAATATTACTATTGGTCTCACCGGCCAAGTGAGTCTCAGCGAAAGGAGCTGCCCGTAATGAGAAGTCGACAGCGAGGCGCAACTTTAATTGAAGTGCTTGTCGCCGTATTAATAACTGCGACAGGTGTGCTCGGCGCGGCTGCGATGCAGCTAAACGCGGTTAAGTTTAATCAGGCCTCCACCTCCCGCTCTACCGCCGTTTTCCTGGCGAATGATATCTCTGACCGCATGCGTGCTAATCGATCCGATGCCCTTGCGGGGCGCTATGACTTGGGCATAGATGATGACGCCCCTGCCGGTGCCGCTATATATCAAATTGATATTCAGGAATGGCTGCAGGAAATCGCCCTGCGACTGCCCGCCGGCGACGCATCCGTGGCTCGTGATGACAATAATTTCACTATCACTATTCAGTGGGACGAAAGCCGGCTGTCGAAGACGAGAGAAGCGAATGCCGGTGACAACCAGACCTTCGTTTTTCAAACTAGGCTGTGAGGGAGGCGCTATGAAGGGATCTCAGCGAGGGTTTGGTTTAGTTGAGCTAATGATTGCTATCACCCTGGGCTTGTTTTTAAGTGCAGCGGTGATTCAGGTATTTCTGGCCACTAACGCCAGTTCAAAAGTTCAGGATTCACTGGCCCAAGTTCAAGAAAATGCTCGCTTTGCGATGCGGTTTCTAGGTAAGGAAATCCGTATGGCGGGATATATGGGCTGCAGTTCCATCGGCAATATCAGTGTTAATGTGATAGCGGATCCTGATGACGTAGTAGACTTTGATTTAAGTACGGCCCTGGTTGGTGAAGATAACGTCGCGGCGGGCAACGCCTTGGGTGCGGTAGTGGGTACGGACGTACTACATATCAAAAAGACCTCCGATGACTCGATACGTATCTCCGGTAATCTGCTCCCTAATAACGCCAATGTACAAATTGTGGATAATCGTCTGGGTTTTGTGCAGGGGGATTACGTGATGATCAGCGACTGTTTAAGTGCTGACGTGTTTCGAATTACCAACAGCCCCAAGACAAAGGGCGCCGGAAATACCACGTTGACTCATGCCAACGGCAGCAACTCCGATAATAAGTTGAGCAAAATCTACGGCGCCGATGCCGAGGTGTTTGGGTTTGAGAATGTCGATTATTTTGTGCGCGATACTGGCCGGGATACGGTTGGCGGCCGACCAATTAATGCGCTCTATATGCGCCGTCTTGTCGCTGGTTCAGGTGGTGTTACCAGTGCGGCAATGGAATTAGTAGAGGGCGTAGAAGCCATGCAACTTACCTATGGCGTTGATACCAATGCTGACCGCGCTGTTGACGAGTACCGCAGCGGGACCGCTGTAACAGATTGGGAAGACGTGCTGAGCGTTCGAGTCTCGTTGCAAATGGTGGCATCCGATGAAAATGTGGTTGGACAAACGGGTGCGGCTAATGCCCAGTCCATAGTTGATGTAAACGGTAATGTTATTGCTAATACCGATGGTCGCTTTAGACAAATATTTACCAATGTATTTGCGATTAGGAATAAATTGCCATGAGAGCAGTATTGCGAAGTGAAATTTCTAAACAGCGCGGTGCAGTGTTGATTGTCAGTTTGGTTTTTATGTTGATTCTTACCATCATCGCGGCCGCTTCAATGCAGTCTTCAACCTTACAAGAACGTATGTCGGGTAATGCTAAGGATACTAATCTGGCGTTCCAATCTGCAGAGGCAGGTTTGCGGGCTGCGGAAACGGCGCTGTCACAAATCAATATAGGTCCCTTTGATGGTACCGATGGGCTATACCGTCACTGTGCAGACCCCACCGACACGGCAACGGCCTGCGTGGAGCCGGATTGGTCGAATCATTCCTCTGTTGGCTGGCAGGTAATGGCGGCAGATGTCATTCCTTACGCGTCAAAACCTCCTGAGTATTTTATTGAAGAACTAGTTAGCGTTGCCGATAGCAATCAAATCCTAGATGCGGATCAGCCAGTTGCCACTTTAGTGTTTTATAGAGTTACTGCACGAGGTTATGGTGCGAGTAATCGCAGTATGGTTGTGCTTAGTACGACGTATAAACGAAATAATTGAAATTGCCAAATTTATGTCGGGGAAAAATATGACGGCCTGCACTCAATTTTTTGTCAGGGGAAAGCATATGCAGCATGTGCTAATAGCGTTGGTATTGCTTGCGAGTTCAGCTATGTCGACATTTTCTTATGCGACAGATTGTGTCATTCAAGTCACTAGCCCCGGGCCGGTTGGTCAAGTATCTCAAAGCAGAAGTCATACGTTTTCTGAATTAGAAAATATTACTGGGGTAGTGGATGTAGACCTTGACGGTGAGTATAACTATGACTGTGAATGGAAGTGGGTCGGATTTGGATTTAGGTATGAATGTAAAACCAAAGAGTATAAATGCAGGGATAGTGCTCATAATAATAAAGGCTATTACAGTTTTGTTGACAATATTCTTAGTGTAAATAATCCAGGAGACGCGAATAAAGATCAGTGCCGAGCAACGTTTATTGTTGAGGGTGTTGAGAAGGATTGTACGCCGACAAATCCTTCTGCAGGTGGTATTGCTCAAGTGCCGCTTTTTTTATCTCAATCAGCTGAATCGAATGTTATGTATATTCTCGATGATTCAGGATCTATGCAATTTGAATTGATGCCGGGTGAGATTATTAAAGGCCCAGGGAACGGTACTACGTATATATTTCCTAGGGCAAATGGCGCTTATGGCGGATCAGATTACAATAATTATGTACCTACCGTTGAAGATGGGAGTGGGTACAATGCGAGAAGTAGGTCGCCGCAATTTAATTTAATTTATTATAATCCTTCAAAAACATATCGTCCGTGGATAAAAGCAGATGGTAGTAGTTATTCAAATGCGAGTATAACCTGTGCTCTTCATAATCCTGAGAGAGCCGGAACAGGTGCGGATTATTGTCGGAATCTCACTGTTGACAATGAAAGCTATAACGGCAGTCAATGGTATGAGTGTGATAGTGGTGGAGACTGCGAGCGTAGATTTTTTAAAAACGGTAGTTGGCGAGATCACGATGACTGTAATAGCAATTGCTCAGACACGGCTAAGTTTTGGCCGGCTAAGTACTTTTGGTACGAGGGTAATGAGGATAGTTGGGATTGGGATGATTTTGATGAGAAAGACATTATCTCAACTACGGATGATTACACAGGAGATGGAAGAGAAAATAGAGAGGATTGTTCTGCCCGTGCCACGGCTACTTGTACGTATGACGAGGAAATTCAGAACTTCGCTAATTGGTACACGTATTATCGTTCGCGGGTGCTTGCGGCCCGGGCCGGAAGCGGCTTCGCCTTTGCGCAGCAAAGCAGCAATCTGCGAGTGGGTTTTGCTGCGTTAAATCAAGAAAATCATCCGGTAGATGGTGTGGACACGTCTGCAATTGTCACCGGTGTTCGTACTTTTACTGGCGCCGGCCGGACCGATTTCTTTGACCAGTTGTACAAGCGGACTATTCCTAATGCGGGTACACCGCTTCGGTCCGCATTAAATTCAGCTGGAAAATATTTCTCTCGAACTGACGATCGCGGCCCTTGGAGTGACTCGCCTGGTGAAATTGGTGATACGCAAGAGCAACTCGCATGCCGCCGAAATTTTTCGGTGTTAGTAACGGATGGTTATTGGTCTGGTAGTGATGTTTCTGGTACGCCAGGAGAGAATAATGACGGCGGAGATGGGCCTACCCATACTCGAACAATTGGTAGTAGTTATACATATTCAAGTCAGTCCCCCTTTTCTGATGATCGCGGCAACACATTAGCTGATGTGGCGATGTACTATTGGAAAAATGATCTTCGTAGTGATCTTGCTAATGTATTAAATGATACGCCGAAAACCCCAGCCTTCTGGCAGCACATGGTCACTTATGGTGTGGGATTCGGGGTCAATGGCACGATTACGCCTAGTGACGCATTTGACGCTATAGACTCTGGTGCAAATATTACGTGGCCTGCCCCCACCAGTAGCGACAGAAATAAAATTGATGATTTATTGCATGCTTCAGTTAATAGCCGCGGCGGCTTTTTTAGCGCGGCGGAGCCCGATGTTTTTGCAAATGAATTAGCCTCCGTACTACAGGAAATCAGTTTGCAAAGTAAATCATCTGCTTCCTCTATCGCTGTTAATTCCACTCGTTTAGATTCTGGCTCACTTATTTATCAAGCAAGTTTTAATTCCAGCGAGTGGTCCGGTAGAATTCAGGCATATTCTCTAGGCAATTCCGGTGCGCTTGATAGTGTGTATTGGGATACCAATAGTGCAGGTAAAATCCCCGCACATGGCTTGCGCAATATTGTGACTGGGGTTGGTAATCAGGGAGCATTAAGTACTGCTGCAGTAAATTTCAGTATTGCGAATTGGGATAATCTAGCGGCGACTCAAAGAAGTTTAATGCAGCTTAGCGGTGATTCGGCTAACGATGCGAAAGCGCGTTTGGATTGGGTGCGAGGCAATCAAAGTCGTGAATCTTCTGATTTTCGTTCCAGATTAAAAATACTGGGTGACATTGTTAATTCAGATCCGTTCTACGTCGGTACTTCTGAAGATTATGGTTATCATTTATTAAGTGGCACTGAGGGGACTAGTTACATCACCTTTTTAACGAATAAAGCATCCCGTACGCCAATGCTCTATGTCGGCGCTAACGATGGCATGTTGCACGGCCTTAATGCGCAGACGGGGGTGGAAACCTTTGCCTATGTGCCGATTGCGTCGTATCCAAATTTAGCGTCACTTTCGACGCCTAATTATGTGCACCGTTATTTTGTCGACGGTGGTCCACGAGCGAATGATGCTTATATTGGTGGCAATTGGAAAACGGTATTGCTCGGCTCGATGGGGGCAGGTGGCCGATCGGTTTTTGCATTAGATGTGACTACACCTTCAAATTTGGGAAGCTCTAGCTTGATGTGGGAGTTTGCAACAGCGAGCAATGCCGCGAACAAGTTGGGTGTGGCAATGAGTCAACCGGTGGTTGCCCGTCTTGCGGCAAATGGTAAGTGGGTGGCGATTTTCGGTAATGGCTACAATTCCGGCGATACGGTGAAGTTGTTTGTTGTTGATCTGGCCACAGGAGCGTTACTGAAAGCTATTGATACCGGAGTGAGTGGTGATGGGAACGGTCTTGCTAGCCCAGTTCCAGTTGATATCGATAACGATAGAATTACTGACTATGTTTATGCAGGCGACTTAAAGGGCAACCTTTGGAAATTTGATCTGAGAGGTAATAATCAAAACGGTTGGGATGTTGCAATTAAACAAGGCAATACTCCGCGACCGCTATTTGCCGCTGGTGACACGAGACCAATTACTTCTCGACCAACAGTTGGTCGCCATGCAGGCGGCGGGTATATGATTTATTTTGGCACGGGTAAATACTTCGAAACCAGCGATGCCCAGCTACCAGCCTCACCATCGATTCAAGAGTTTTACGGTATTCGTGATCTCAATAGCGCAGTGGTGACCCGCGCTAGTTTACAAGCGCAAAGCATATTGTACGAAGGCGTGTTAACTACCCAAAACGGATCTGCCTCCGCTGTGCCCGTTCGAATTGTGAGCAATGAAAGTGCAAATACGCCGCCTACTTACGGTTGGCGTCTTCCGCTGGTGTCTCCGTCGCCAGCAACAGCAACGGGCGAACGAGTAGTCTCGTCACCAGTACTTCGCAACGGTCGTATTATTTTTGCGACGATTATTCCCGATGAAAGTGTTTGTGGTTATGGCGGGAAAAGCTGGTTGATGGAGTTGGATGCGATAAATGGTGGTCGGGTCGCTGATCCTGTGCTGGATGTAAATGGCGATGGAAAAATCGACTATTTAGATTTGCTTGTTGTTAATGGAGATGATTACCCGGCGAGTGGCATTGGTACGGATGAAATGATCAAAACCCCCGGCATTATCGGCGCTGGTGAGCTTGAGTATAAATACACTTCGGGCACCAGCGGCACCATCGGGGTCATCACAGAAACCGGTGGCGGAAGCGACGTTACCGGCAGACAGTCGTGGAGGCAATTGCAGTGATGCGGTTTTCAAAATCGACGGGCTTCAGTTTAATGGAACTGATGATAACGGTCGCGATTATCGGGATTCTCGCCTCTATCGCGTATCCCTCTTATCAAGCGCAGATAGCGAAATCTCGGCGCGCTGAAGCAAGTGGCGCGCTGCTCTCTGCTGCGCAGGCACTAGAGCGCTACTATACGGCGAATGGGCGGTATACCACGACGGCTGCAGGATCGACATTGCCGTCAGTATTTTTGACCAAGGTGCCAGAGAATGGCGCTGCCTACTACAACATTGCCTCTAGTTCTGCTTCTGCCAATGCGTTTACGCTAAGGGCCAGCCGCGCGGGGCCGATGGTCGGTGATGACTGCGGCGATCTTACCGTAGATGAAACAGGACAGCTTGGCTTGACTAGCAAGCCAAGTGGTTCGAGCAAGACCGTATCCGATTGCTGGCGACGCTAGTTCCCAGCATCTCTCGTTATTTTGCCGCTCGTCGGCAAAACCTACCGTTTGTCAGCGTGCTGCTGACTTCTTCGCAATATCATCTAGTCTAAGCTGAGGATAAAGCTCTAGGCGAAGACGGTATTTGCATGAATCAAAAAGGTTTCACCTTAATCGAAGTGATGATCACGGCGGCAATTATTGCCATTCTTGCGATGGTGGCACTGCCTTCCTATCGCGATTATACCGTTCGGGCTAACCGTTCGGCAGCGGCTAGCTTTGTAATGGAAGTGGCAAATATGCAGGAACGCAACTTTCTTGATGAGCGCAGCTACGCGACGAGTATGGCGGATTTGGGTGCAACGACGCCTACCCAGGTAAGCAGCAATTTCACGATTAGCACCACGGCGAATAACGCGGCGACACCGCCAACCTACATAGTGTCAGCGGTACCCAAAAGCGGCCAAGCCAGTGATGATAGCTGTGGCACGCTCACCCTGAATAGTCAGGGGCAAAAGGGACATGCAGCGGGGGGCGCAAGATGCTGGGATTAGGTCGGCAGCGTGGCTATACCCTACTTGAGTTAATGGTCACTCTTGGCATCGTCGCGATACTGGCTGGTGTTGCAGTGCCGTCATTTAATGGTTTCATTCAAACTCAGCGATTACGAAGCGCAGCGAATGATTTAACCACAAGTTTTAATTTGGCGAGAAGTGAGTCAGTAAAGCGTAATGTCGATGTATTAATGGCGCCGTCGCAAGTGTTATGGAGCGACGGGTGGCTTGTGAAACTGGGAGATGGCAGTACGTTATATGAGTCTGCAAAGTTAAATGGGGTCGACGTAACAGCTTCGGCAAATTCATTTACGTTTCAAAGTAACGGCCGAGTAACCTCTTCGGGCACTTTTTCCTTAGAAGGGGTTGGCGGATCAACAATAGCCAAATGTGTTCGACTTAAATTAAGTGGCGGTAGCGTTGTTGATGAGGGGGCGTGTCCTTAATGATAATTCCTTCGCGCAATAATTTTCGGGGCTTTACATTAATAGAAATACTTGTTGCCTTGGTTGTCTTATTGGTTGGCGTAATGGGCGCTGCGGGGCTAATGGTGAGAACTGTACAGCAGGAAGTTGAATCATATCAGCGTCTCCAGTCTCTCAGTTTGTTACAGGATATGGTAGATCGTATAGGTGCAAATGGTGTTGTTGCCAGCTGCTATTCCTACGGCGCAAACGGGGCGAGTTTTGGAACCGATGTGACGGAGCTTAAAGCTTGTGTTAGTGGAAGTGCCGAGCACAACGCGAGAGTCGCGGCAGATATCCAATCTTGGCATTCGGCGTTGTTAGGGGCGGCGCAGCAAGATGATGGCGGTAATAGCGTGGGTGCGATGGTAGGGGCTAGGGGGTGTATCGTTCAGCTTAGTGCTATTGATCAAACCTATCGCGTTACCGTTGCTTGGCAAGGTATGAGTGAAACGGTGGCTGCAGCAAGTGGGAACCTATGTGGGAAAGATAAGTATGGCAGTGAGTCGCAACGCAGAACGGTAAGCGCCATTGTTCGAGTAGGAGATTTATCGTGAAACATAAATTTCGGAATCGACTAAATGGTTTGTCTTTAATAGAGCTCTTAATCGCGATGGGGCTAGGTGCCTTTATGCTGCTCGGCATTATTAGTTTAGTAGCATCAGTAAGTAATACAAGGACTCAATTAGCGGCGAACTCTGACCAGATTGAAAATGGTCGCTATGCCTTGGAACTACTTGGCGATGATATAGCACTGGGTGGATTTTACGGCAAATACCACGCAAATGTTGCTAAGTATGAGCAGCCGTCTCCGTGTTTAGATGCCTCTGATCTAACGGTCTTAGGTTTTAAAAGTGCGTCTACGCCGGAACTACCAGCTGCGGTGCAAGGTTATGCGGAGGGTGATGCTCTGCCCGCGTGCTTGCCAGATGACACCATCGCTAATTCAGAGGTGTTAGTAGTTCGCCATGTCGATACTCGGGAAATAGCTCCCTCAACTTTGTCGGCCACGAATAAGGCACCTTATTTCCAAGTTTCAAATTGCGATACCGATTTAGCTGTTTTTGCATTTTCTAACAATAAAGCTGATTTGACATTGCGTGACTCAGACTGCAGTGGAGTAGCCTCGGCGTGGGCCTATATAAGTAGGGCTTACTTTCTTAGTAGTTGTGATGATTGCGATTCTGCAGATGGAATACCGACATTAAAAATGGTTGAGTTTTCAGGCGGTACGCTTACTACTCAATCTTTAGTAAATGGGGTTGAGGATATTCATTATCGTTATGGATTAGATTTGGATGTTGACGGTAGCCCAGATTGCTATGTTGATAATCCGGCTCAAGCTGCTGCGCCAGTAGCGTGCGCCGTGGGAACATGGGCGCCTGCTACGAACTGGGAAAATGTTGTCACGGTTGAGATAAATATATTAGTGCGTGGCATTACGCAAACTAAATCAGCTGCATCGGCTATGAATTACGACCTTAATAGAACGGATGTTGATGGAAAAGCAATAAAGCGAACCTTTAACGATAAGGTGCGGCGCAGTGTATTTTCAACGGTGGTCGTTATGCCAAATATTGTTGGGTCGAGGAACTGAGTATGCACAAAAGCGCTAACTCGCAAAGTGGTGTCGTTTTAATTGTAGTGCTAATAATGCTGGGAATATTTAGCGTTATTGTGGTCAGCATGCTCTCTGGAAGTAATATTAATTTTAAGATCGCAGGTAATCAACAATTTCGGTTTGAGGCAAAAACTGCAGCCAAGGCAGCCTTAGAAGCGTATATAAGTAATTCTGCAAATTTTGCTAGTCCTTTGCCATTAATAAACGCGAATTACGCCTTCGATTTAAACGGTAATGGAATCGATGATATTACGGCGAGTGTTCTTCCGCCTAAATGCTTAAGGTCATTACCTATCAAGTTGATAGGCTTAGACCCATCAGATCCAAATGATGACCAATGCTGGAAGAGTGGCCAAAAGCCGGAAACTGGTATTTTTACTGACGAAATAGTAAGTGGGAATTCTGATTGCAGTGAAATTACATGGGATGTTCAAGCTGAGGTTAGTGACGCGGTGACAAGTGCAGAAATCACTATGCATCAAGGGCTTTATTTACGTGCCAATATTGGCACCAATTGTATTTGATGGAGTACATCCTATGAATTTTTTTAAGCTAGTACTTCGATATGGATTGCTCTTATTCGGAAGCTATTTCAATGCCTTTGTATTCGCGGAGGATATCGATCTTTTTACTGGAGCTAATCCCGCGGACAACACCACTTCGACGGTTATTATTGGTTGGCACACGTCCGCAAATATTAGTGCCTCAGTGACTCATGATTGCGTTTACGCAGATGTTCCTATTGGATCTGATGAAAATGCTTCTCCGCTAATGGGTGACACCGTAGGTGGTATGGAACAATGCGCGATTGTTAATGCTATTTACACTTTGTCGCAATCAAGCACTCTGGCAAAGGGTCTATCAATTGGTTTGATGGTTTTCGACGATAAATGTGGAAAATTACTTATAGCACCTAAGCCGATGACATCTGACAACGCTTTAGAGTTTATTAAAAAAGTCAAAGCGCTAGATAAATTTAATGGTGGTTCCATTGTTGGAGATTTGGTTGCGGAAGCATGGGCTGTTTTTAACGGTTTGTCAGGTGAAGGGAACTCGTGTTCTGGCTCGGATTACTCCAGTTACGCTGAAGTTAATCCTGACTGTAGTAACGCTGTATTTGTTTATTTGGGTAATGCTGTTAAAGAAACAGCGAGCGTGGCGGATTTTAATAATACTTCAGCGAGTAGTATTCTCGAGAACCAAGTAACAAAAGCGTTCCTATATTCAGCAGGCAGCAGTAAATATAATGCGTATATGGCACCGCGCGCCGTCACGCTTTTAGATAAGGCAGATGCGGCAAAAAATCCCTATTGGGGTGACGAATGGACGCGCTTTATGCATTCGGTCGATGTAAATGATTCTGCTCAAAGTGATAGAAATGTCACCACCTATTCTATAGCCGTTTATGACCCAGCTTTGCAATCAAAAGATAAAGTGGCTGCGGCAATGAATTTTATTTCCGACATGGGGACAATTGGCGGCGGTAAATCATTCAAGGTTGAGGCTAATGAAGCAGATGCGTTAACTAAGATATTTACGGGTATCTTTAGTGAAGTGCAGGATGTAAATAGCGTTTTCTCTTCAGCGACATTGCCGGTTTCTCAAAACAGTCAAGGCACATATAAAAATCAGGTATATATTGCAATGTTCCGGCCAGATGGAAAGGGTGGGCCCCGCTGGTATGGCAACGTCAAACAGTATCAATTTGGTATTGATGCTGGTGGTAGCATTGTTTTGACTGACGCAAGCCAAAATCCTTCCAGCGCTACAGATATTGTTAATCCAATTACGGGTGGGTTGTTAGACAGCGCAAAAAGCTTTTGGACAACTAATACTCCTCTAAATGTAGATGGCAGTACAGTTGCTAATTGGCCTGCAAGTGGTTTCTGGGTGAATAGCCCCGAAGGTAATGATCCAACACAGGACTCACCAGATGGAGATCTTGTTCAAAAAGGTGCAGTTGCTCAAACTTTGCGGATTGCTAATTTGACGGACTCCTCTAGTCGAACTGTATACACGTGTAATAGTGCGGCGGACTGCCCTATAAATTCGACGCTAGCTAATTTTAATGATGGGAACTCTACTTTAATTGACAATTTAGGTCTTATTCTAAGCGGTGGCTCTGAGAGTAACGAGGCAACTTTTTCAGTAGGATTACGTAAAACTGCTCAAAGTTTTACTATTGATTGCGATACCGGTGGAAAAGCTGAGGATCGCGTTTGTAAAGTGACATATTCAGGATCTTCAGACTTAGCGGCGCAGAAAAAGCTCATTGTTGGCGTTACCTCTGGCAGTGTTACTAGCGCGTGTACTAATAGCGCACCTTGTACAATATCCTCGATAACGGCTAACGGATTTACACTGCCGGGCGGAGCTTTTAGCACAACGGGTGGGGGCGTTAAGTTTCCCCAATCTGCGACAGTAACTCTTGTTGTTCCGAGTGATACTTTCGTAGTGACAGATGATGCACACGGCTATAAGACGGGTGAGACTAAAGATCTAAAATCATGTGAGCTAACGACAGTCAACGGTAGCGAGTATGGTGTAGTAAGAGTCACAGGTTCTATCGTTAGCATTCAAATACAGAGCATTCTCGATGCAGATTCTTTTGAAGCAAAAGTAGAAGGTGAGGCTTATGCCGGCGCTGTGAAGTGTGGTAGTAGTGCAAGTAATCTTAATCCAACTTCTTTGGTTAATTGGACTCGCGGCAATGATACTGTGGGTAATGAGGCGAAGGCGGGACCTTGCCCGTCAGGTGTCCGTGGTGTTAGTTGTCCCATCTCTGTTAGAGGTTCAATTCACGGAGATGTCCTACACTCTAGGCCTACAGTAGTGAATTATGCAGGCGTATACGGCATAGATGACGACAAGACGATCGATAAAGATAATGTCGTGGTTTTCTATGGTTCAAACGACGGACATTATCGTGCAATAAACGGCAATCAAACTAGGGCAATAGGCAGTGTAAGACCTGGCGGTGAGTTGTGGAGCTTTATAGCGCCTGAGTTTTTTGGGAAGCTGGAGCGTCAATATACCAATGTTCCAGCGGTTAGTTATCCAGGCTTTTTCGTTGATTATGATAAAGATGGCGTAAATGATGCTGAGCCACGGGATTACTTCTTTGATGGTGCAACGACATTGCTACAGGATTTACGCAGCGATGATACCTTAACCACGTTCGGAAAAACTTATATTTATATTACGGCGAGAAGAGGTGGTGCATTGCTCTACGCACTCGATGTTTCCGATCCGGTAAACCCAAAAATTCTTTGGAGAGTGAGTGGTAGCCAAATTGCCGAGCTAGGACAAACGTGGTCGCAGGCTAAGGTTACACAAATAGCTGCATATCCGAACCCGGTTTTGATAATGGGCGCCGGTTATGACTCGGCTGAAGATGCGGATCCTGCGCCTATTACAAATACTAAAGGTCGTGGTATTTTGATCTTGGATGCCCTGACTGGGGCAGTCGTTTGGGCGGCAACCGCAGATTCAAATGGGGTCTTAGGAGATAAAACGTGCTTGGCTGGGATTAAAAATTTTGCAGCGGGCGGAACATGTGTAGACGCTGAGATGCCTAAATCATTTCCAGCCGATGTGACTTTAGTCGACATAGATTTTGATGGCATTACTGATCGCTTATATGCGGTTGATGTCGCGGGTAATATTTGGCGGGTGGACTTGCAACCGAAGGGAGAAAGTCTCAGTACAGTTGCGGATATAAAAATTAATAAATTTGCCAGCTTGGGCGGAACTGGAAATGATGCTCGTAAGTTCCTTTATGGGCCAGACATTATCCCAACAAAAGAATACACCGCCGTAGTAGCGGTTACGGGAGATAGAGAGCATCCGTTATACAATGACGATAGTACTGCAGGGCTAGCCTATAATGTACAAAATCGGTTCTACATGATTTTGGATCGCTACAGTAATCTTCCGGGCCTTCCTGATGATTTTGTCACTATTGAAAATGACAAATTATTAAATCAAACTTTTTTACAGTGTTATAACGCTGACGGCGATTTGGCCGACTGCAGCGATGATTTCAGTAAATCGGTACGCTTCGATGCGACGATGACTGATTTTGCTGGGTATTATTTTAATCTTGGTGTAGGAGAGAAGGGCGTAAATCAACCTGTTACGGCAAGTGGCATTGCTTATTTTGCTACCAATAGGCCTGACGCGCCCGCTGCAGTGGATGACGTAAGCAGTTGCACCGCAAATTTGGGTGTGGCTCAGGGGTATCAGGTGGATCTACTAACTGGGGATTTTGTGAGGAAGAGTTTCCCCGGTGGTGGTATGCCTCCAACCGTTATTACAGGTGTTGTCGAAATTGACGGTAAGAGGCGCCCCTTCGTGCTTGGTGGCGAAGCATCGCCGTTTAAACCGGTAAATGGAGCGATTATAGCCGGAGATCGTAATAGAACGTTTTGGTATTTCAAGTAGTTTGATTAATTAAAAACGGCGGCTCCGGGCCGCCGTTTTTAATTGTCCAATTCATATTTCTTTAGCTTGTAACGAAACTGTCTAAAGGTCACTCCGAGCATCTTCGCCGATTCAGTTTTATTCCAGCGATTAAGTTCTAGCGCTTCATTGATAATCTGTTGCTCTATCCCCGCCAAGTAACCTTCTAAGTCGCCACTTGCCGCGTGTAAGTGGGCAGCGGGGCTATTTTCGGATTGACCTGCATTAGTTGCCTGCTTTTCTGGCAATTGGAGATCTTGTACTTTTATTATATTTTTTTCGCAGAGAGTGGCCGCGCGCTCAATAATATTTTCTAGCTCTCTGACATTGCCGGGAAAGGAATAGGCTTGTAAGGAGGCGAGCGCTTTGTCGTCGAGTATCGGTTTAGAAATTTCCCAGTCACGCGCAATTTGGCCTAGCATGAACTCAGCTAATAACGGTATGTCGCTGGCGCGCTCACGCAGACTGGGGACTTTAACTTCAATGACATTGATACGGTAGAACAAGTCATTGCGGAAATGACCTTGGCCGACCTCCTTTGCTAAGTCTCTGTGGGTGGCGCTTAATATGCGAACATCAACGGGTATTTCTTGGTTGGAACCAATTCGACGAACAGCCTTTTCTTGGATGGCCCGCAATAGTTTGACCTGCATGTTTAATGGCAGGTCGGCGACTTCATCTAAAAACAGCGTGCCGCCATTGGCAGCCTCAAACAGGCCTTCCTTGTGGTCGTAAGCGCCAGTAAAACTGCCTTTAGCGTGACCGAAAAATTCACTTTCTACTAATTCGCTGGGAATGGCGCCGCAGTTGACCGGCACGAAGGGTGCGTCGCTACGCGGACCATTGGCGTGCACAAGTCGGGCGACAACTTCCTTGCCGCTGCCGGATTCGCCGCTGATATAAACGGGTGCTTGGCTGCGTGCAAGTTTGATAATTTGTTCGCGAAGGGTGACGATGCTCGCCGTTTCACCAAGTAAGCGAGTATTGCTGCTGCCGTCAAATTGGGTGTCTCTGCGGCCAAGTTTTAATGCGCTTTTTACTAGGTTGCGAAGTTGTTCGACGGAAACAGGTTTGTTGATAAAGTCGAAGGCGCCGGCTTTCAATGCGTCTACTGCGATTTCGGTGCTGCCGTAGGCGGTCAATACCGCAACTGCGGTGCAGGGAGCGGACGATTGGATATGGCGGACGATTTCCAGACCTGAACCGTCGGGTAACTTAATGTCAGTTAAGCAGAGATTGATTGCAGGGTTAGATTGTAGTGCCTGCAATGCGTCTTTGACTGTGCCGACAGCGATAGTGCTTAAGCCCATTCTGCTGATGGTAATGTCTAGCAGTTCGCGAATATCGGGTTCGTCATCGATAATTAGCACAGTTTGTTGCATGAATTTAGACTCTTATAAGCTTCGTTTTTATTCGGCAAGCGTACCGCGATCGGGGTGTGAGAATTGCAGCCGAAAGCAGCTTTCCCCCGACTCGGTTCGGCGGTAGTAAATATGTATTTGGTTAGCTAAGCACAGTTCTCTACAAAGATAGAGGCCTAGGCCGTTTCCTTGCTCTTGGGTTGTAAAAAAGGGCTCAAATATTTTGTCTTCGTCTTCCGAGTTTATGCCGGGACCGTTGTCTATGATATCAAGACTTACCGCACCGGAACTCGGATTTTTCAGGCAGCGAAAAGTAAGCACCGCTTTGTCATTGGTTTGTGCACCGTGGCGAGCGCCGTTTTCTGCGATATTAGAAATGATTTGTGCCAGCTGACTGCGATCGACGTTCACATCATCATTTTCGAACGCCTTATCGAACTCTATATCCAATGGTGTGTGGCTCGCGGGCTGCCAATCGTCTAAGAATTTCTCTAACCAAGCACTCAAACCAAAACGCGCAGGCTCGGGGCTGCGGCCACGCGACATTTCCAGGATGTTTTTGATGATATCGTTCATTCGCATAGCGTGATTTTGAATAATAGCGGCGAAGCGCTGGTCCGCTGCTTGCAGGTCAGGGCTCTCGGCCAGTAGCTGGGCTGCGTGGCTAATGGCACTGAGTGGGTTGCGAATTTCGTGGGCAATGCTGGCAGTAAATCTACCCAGTGATGCTAACTTCAAATTTTGCGCTCGCTGGGTAATTTTGCTGATATTTTCGATATAGAGTAGGCGATCGCTGTCTTTGCTTTGCTCAAGAACACTCATATTGACGTGCACATCTAAATGCCGGGAGCCTATAGAAATGACTTTGGAGCTGTTGTCGGCGCTCCTTGCCATGTCTATTAGAATTGTCGGTACATAATTGTTGCTGTTTGAAACCGGCGTTGGGATATCGAGTAACTCAGTAGCGGCGGCGTTGATGAGTTTGATTTGTCCACTTCGGGACATCACCACAATCCCCGTTTGCATTCTCTGGACAATGCGCTGGTTGATTCGCGAAAGTTGTTCAATGTCTGCGCGGCGGCGTTCGGCCAGTTGCTGGGTTTTTACGATACGAGAGCTTAAATAGCGTATCGCAATGGCTGCTGAGAAATAGGCTGTGCCCGTCATGCCTGCGACGATAAAGCGTTGAGCGGATACTCGCTCGCTTAAGGTGTGCGCCGCAACTTCGCTGATGGTGGATATGGTGGCAAGGGCGGCGATGGCCAAGCTGAGCTGGCTAGGCATGACAATACTAGCGGCGCTGATGGTGACGATGAGTAATAGTGGTAGGCCTGACTCGGCGCTACCAGAGCAATAACTCATTACCATGATGACGCCGATATCGACAAAGAACTCGAAAAATAGCTGAGTCTGGGAATAGCGCTGGCTAAATAAGGTATGAATAAATAAGGCAAGCAGGGCAAAAAGCACGTAGCCAATAACGGCAATGGCAAACCATTTTGGTGCAGTGATGCCGAGGGTGGAGTTTGCGGGCCCAAAGACCAGGGCGATAAGAATCATTGCGGCAAGTACAAAGCGGTAGGCGCTGTACACTCGCATGATGGCCCGTTGCTGGGAGAATTCTTGCGCAAACGACATAATATGCCCTGATGTTAGTCAAAGCGTAGTTTATACGTCCATAGTGGGGGATGCACTCCCGCTTATTTGCTAGAATATGCAGCTGTATTCATGTGCTTCGCTCGGGACGACTGGGCGAGGCCTCGTTTTTATAGATGGAATTGCATTAATGACCTCCCTGCGTATCGTAATGGCTCAGATAAATCCCGTCGTCGGAGATATCGAGGGCAATACCAATAAGATTATTGCCACAATCGAAACAGCGGTGTCGCGCCACGACCCCCAATTGATTTTGTTTCCTGAGCTGGTGGTTACAGGATATCCGCCAGAGGATTTATTGCTGCGCGCGAGTTTAGCGCATCGTATTGAGCGCGCACTGCAGCGCATCGCGAATCACGCGCCCAAATGCTATGTGGTTGTTGGTTACCCGCGTTCGATCGACGGGGATTTATTTAACGCTGCAGGGGTGTTTTTTGGCGGCAAATTGGTCAATGAATATCATAAACAGTGCCTGCCAAATTACCGCGTCTTTGATGAAAAGCGCTATTTCAAAGAGGGTCGTCACACCCTGGTGATGGATATCTTCGGCGTGCCGACTGCCATCAGTATTTGCGAAGACGTGTGGGAAGATGCACCCACTGCCGGTGCCAAAGCAGAGGGCGCGCAGTTAATGCTAAATCTGAGTGCGTCGCCCTTTCACGCGGGCAAGCAAATTGAACGCGAGGCCTTGTTGGCGCAGCGCGCTTGGCAAGGTGGCATGCCTGTTGTGTATTGCAACCTAGTTGGCGGCCAAGATGAGCTGGTGTTCGACGGCGCCTCGATGGTGGTGTCTGCTGAGGGCGAGTTGATTGCGCGCAGTCCCGCCTATGTGGAATACCTCAACTGTGTGAATGCCCGCTGGGATGGCCGGCGTTTGCGCTTCGACGATGGTGAAGTTAGCGACTTGCGCCCAGTCCTAGAAGATATCTATGAGACGCTAGTTTTGGGTGTTCGTGACTACGTCAACAAAAACGGCTTTAACGGCGTTGTACTGGGCCTTTCTGGCGGTATCGACTCGGCCTTGACCTTGGCGATAGCGGTTGATGCTCTGGGTGCTGATCGAGTAGAAGCAGTGATGATGCCCTTCCGCTACACCGCATCTATGAGTATGGAAGACGCGCAATCCCAAGCCAAGGTGCAGGGCGTAAGCTATAAAGTGATGTCGATTGAAGCAATGTACGATAGCTTTATGGCGGCATTAAGCGACGAATTTGCTGGTATGGCGGCTGATAAAACGGAAGAGAATCTGCAGGCGCGTTGTCGTGGCGTATTGCTAATGGCGATTTCCAACAAGAAAGGGTATTTGGTTCTCACAACTGGTAATAAGAGCGAAGTGGCAGTTGGCTACTCTACTCTGTATGGCGACATGGCCGGTGGCTTTGATGTTTTAAAAGATGTGGTGAAAACCCGCGTGTTTGAGTTGGCAAGATACCGCAATACTGTGTCACCAGTGATTCCTCAGCGGGTTATTGATCGGCCGCCCTCGGCGGAGTTGGCGCCAGACCAGAAAGATCAAGACAGTTTGCCGCCCTACGATATTCTAGATCAGGTGCTTGAGCGCTATATCGAGCAAGATGAAAGTGCCGAAGCGATCATTGCCGAGGGCTATGATCGGGAAATGGTTTATCGCATATTGCGTTTGGTAGATCTGAATGAGTACAAGCGGCGCCAGGCGCCTATTGGCACCCGAATCACCGAGCGCGGTTTTGGCCGGGATCGTCGCTATCCGATTACTCAAAAGTGGGTGATCGGCGACTGAGTTCTTTGTACGCAATGAGCTTGCAATGTTTTTTTATGGTGTGCCGCTGATATACGCTAATCCGGCGGAAGGCTGGCATCGTATTGCTATTCGCCACAGTGCTCTAAAGTACTGTGGCGAGCATTCGTTTTTAGTTCAAAGTTCGCGTCTAGCGTCGCAGTATTTATTTGAACCATCTTGCTGGAGTGAGAAAACACCTCAGTAGTCACAGTCAAATTTGATTGAACAGACCCTCTAACCCTTTGGCTTAACGTCGAGATTGTAATGGAATTACGGGCAAGCAACGTCAGTAAACTACGCGATGGCTACTTCGACGTACTTATTTTAGGTGGCGGAATTAACGGCGCGGTTTCGGCTGCCTCCCTGGCTGCCAAAGGCGTAAAAGTGGCGCTGGTTGATAAAGGCGACTTTGCTGGCCTGACCAGCTCCAACTCCTCAAACCTGGCCTGGGGCGGCATTAAGTATTTGGAAAATCACGAATACTTTTTAGTCGATAAGCTTTGCCGCAGTCGTAATCATTTGATGCGCAGCTATCCGTCAACGGTGAGGGAAATCCGTTTTCTCACCACAATTCAAAAAGGCTTTCGCTTTCCCGCTTTTTTGGTCTATCTCGGCACCATCGTCTATTGGGTTTTCGGTCGCTTCGTGACCCGTGCGCCTAAGTATTTAAGTGCTGCCGGCTTGAGTAAGCGCGAGGGCGTTATTAACACCTCGAAGGCAGCTGGAGGCTTTGAATATTCCGACTGCTATTTATATGACAACGATGCGCGCTTTGTTTTTAACTTTATACGCAGCAGCTTAAATTATGGCTGTATTGCCGCGAATTACGTGGAGTCCATGGGCTCGGAGCGTAAAGGGGGCTTGTGGCGTACTCGTCTAAAAGACAATCTCAGCGGCGAGACATTTACTGTTCGCAGCCGGGTATTAATAAACGCCTGCGGCCCCTACGTCGACACGCATAATCAGCTCACCGGTCAGCACACAGAACACCGTCACTTGTTTTCTAAGGGCGTTCATCTCATTGTTGACCGCGTATCGGACACCCAGCGAATTCTTACCTTCTTTGCCAGTGATGGGCGTTTGTTTTTCGTGATTCCAATGGGCCCGAAAACCTGTATTGGCACCACCGATACCCAAGAGGCCAGCCCCGAGGTAGAGATGACGGCGGCGGACCGCCAGTTTGTGTTAGACAATGTTAATGCCCTGCTAAATCTGGAGCGACCGCTGACAGCGGACGATGTGATAGCCGAGCGCTGTGGGGTGCGTCCTCTTGCGCTAAAAGGCCAGGACGGCGTTGCGGATTGGGTCAAGCTGTCGCGCAAGCACGCCATCGACATAAGCCACAAAGACCAACACCTGAGTATTTTTGGCGGCAAGCTGACCGACTGCCTGAATGTTGGCGATGAGGTGTCTGATGTTGTTGCCAGGCTGGGTGTTGCGGTGCCATACCCGGAAAAGTGCTGGTATGGCGAGCCCAGCAACAGTGTTAAAGAAGAATTTATGCACCAGGCCAAGTTAATGGGGCTGGATGAGATGACCGATCCGTCCTCGTCCGAGCCGCTAACCCAGCGCCTGTGGCGGCGCTACGGTCGCAGCGCAATAGAAATGTTGGAAATGATTCGTGAAGACCCCGGCTGTGCTGAGTTGTTGATTGAAAACGCCGAGTATCTGCGCTGTGAGATTGAGCATGCCGCCCGGCGTGAAATGATTAGCAAATTGGATGACTTTTTACGTCGCCGCTCAAAGATTTCACTGGTGGTCCGTCGCGAAGAAATCATTAAAGCTCCCGGTTTAAAGGAAGCCTGCGAGATCCTGTTTGGCGGTGAGGCAGAGGCTAAATTGCAGGAGTATATTGAGGAGACTGCTGGACGTCGGGAGTCGGACGTCTGACGAACGGCCCGTAGTTCTGCCGGCGCAGCTATTCCGAGGGTCTTACTGTTCTATAAAAAAGCCCGAGATTATTAGTACATCTCGGGCTTTGCGGTTGTACGTCAGCCGCCAGACGTCAGTCCTCGGGCGTCTAGCGAGGTCTCAATCTTCTTCTCTGTTATCAAATTTCGGCGGCTCGTAACGGTCAAACAAGCCCAGCGTGGCCTTGTTCACAAACGACCCTTCCTGCTCAATACCAACTTGGCTGATAAAGTTGCCCTTTTTGTCCAGCGAGGGGTGGTCAGGGAAATTCTTGCGCAGCACCGATAAAGACTGATCCGCTAAATCGTTCATACCCAGCAGCAAGTAGGCCTGTACCATTACCGCGAGTGCGTCTGGTGTTGCCGGCGTTTGCGGTAGGTTTTCAATGACGTAGCGGCCACGGTTAGCGGCTGCTAAGTAAGCTTTGCGTTTGAAGTAGTAATTGGCCACGTTGATTTCATAGCGGGCCAGGCGGTTGCGCAATTGAATCATGCGCGCTTTGGCGTCATCTGCGTATTCGCTGTCTGGGAAGCGTTGCAGTAACTGGCGGAAGTCATCAAAGGATTGAATGGTCGATCCTGGGTCGCGCTGGGTCATATCGGTGGGGATAAAGCGCTCCAAAAAGCCCTCGCCATCGGTATAGTTTGCCAAGCCCCGCATATAATAGGCGTAGTCCACTTTTTGATGCTGTGGGTGCAGGCGTATGAAGCGGTCTGCGGCGGCCACGGCGGCCTCATTATCGCCTCGGCGGTAATGGGCGTAGATGATTTCGAGTTGTGCTTGTTCAGCGTAGGGCCCAAATGGGTAGCGGCTTTCCAGCAGCTGTAAATTATCGACAGCCAATGCAAAGTTCTTGCTTTTCAGGTAGCCTTGCGCCGTTTCATAGATTTCCCGTTCGGACAAATCTGGGCGGTCTTGTTCGCCAGCGCAGGCGGCGATCAAAACGGTAATAAATAGTAGTGCAACGACTTTAACGACAGCTTTCATGTAATTTTTCCAAATAGCGGAAGATCCCCGACGACCCCTTGCCATGGCGAGGGCCTGCTATTTAAACACAGCCGGATGATGGTATAAAGAATCACATATGACCGAGATAATTGATCGACAGGAAATCGTCCCCGACGCCCACAATGGTGAGCGTTTCGACCAAGTGGCGGCGCAGTTGTTCCCGGAGTATTCGCGCTCGCGGCTGCAAACCTGGATAAAAAGCGGTGAGTTAACCGTAGATGGCGATGTTCGCCGCACCCGCGACAAGGTGCTGGAGGGCGATACGCTGGTATTGAAGGCGGAGCTGCAGGTTGAGGTTCGCTCGGTAGCGGAGCCAATCGACCTTAATATTGTGTATGAAGATGATCATGTTCTGGTGATTAACAAGCCCGCGGGCTTAGTTGT
>Ga0207891_1000131_pt1 | contig 63407 bp, 58 predicted proteins | sample LinPmetageLP50_FD_184061 | JGI IMG/M metagenome (GOLD analysis project Ga0207891, IMG submission 184061) | Marine viral communities from the Pacific Ocean - LP-50 (SPAdes) | ecosystem: Environmental > Aquatic > Marine > Oceanic | place: Pacific Ocean | collected 2011-08-27 | reverse complement strand
AACTGCTGGCTTGCTTGGCGCCAGATTTTTACACCGTTTTTATCATAGCTAAGTTCTGGGTGTTTTTGCTCTTTAAAAGCCTGCGTTTTAATTGCAAAACTCTCTGGCAGTAAGTTGTTAACACTTGGTAAGGCTAAATTAAATTCACTTGGTTTTTCCCAGCTGGCAATTTCTGCGTCGCTAATATCACTAATTCGGTATTTACCATCATAAAAATGTAATTGTGAATCAGTGTCTTCTTGTTGAGAAATATACCAAACACGTAAGGTATCTGCGTTAAGTTGTTTTAGTACATTATTAACCGCATCAGCATCAAACTTAGCGTAGTAGTATGGTGCGTTTATCGCATGATTTAACGGATAATCTTGCATGCTTTGAGTCAGCGCACTGACGTAGTTAAACTCATCGCCTTTTTCTAAAAATTTAAACTGGTTATTTAAAGAGGTGCGAATTTCATTAAAGTACTTACTATTAACACCTTCACGTTTAATTAAATCAATATATTGCATAATAGTCGCAACAATGGCTTCGCGGTTTTTCATGCCTTCATCAGTCAGCTCTATGTTCACATTTAAAGAGCCATAGTTACCATATTGATTTGGTGAAGCAGATGCTGATAACTGCGATACCCAGCCTTTATCACGTAATATTTGTGCTGGGCTACCTGGCATTTCATTGCTAAGTAAATAGGCAACAAAACGATTAGGTTTTACTGCAAATTCAGTTTGATTATTAGTGATTGTAAAGTCGAGCTGTAATTGTTTAACGTCTTCGTTTGGCGAGTAAAAAACACGTTTACCACCGGCATTATCAAAATCTAGCTTGGCTGATACTTTTGGCTTTTCAATATTTTTATTTTTAATATCAGCGAAGTATTTTTCTGCTTTTTTCTGCATTTCTTTAAGCGGTAAATTAGAAATTAACGCCACTTTCATAATATTTGATGAATAATATTTATTATAAAAATCAACAGTTTCTTTGTGTAATGAACTATCAGCTTTATCGCCTAACGTTTCAAGGTTACCAATTAAGAATCGATTAGCTGGGTGTTCACCCATCATTTTACGTGCAAGTTTAAATTGGCCAAAAAAGTCCATTTCACGACGCATTGACCACTCAGCATTCACTGCGTTTTTTTCTTTTTCTGTGTATTCTGGGTAAAGCTTAGGGGCTTTAAAAAAGTCTGAAAAGCGGTCTAAGCCTTCATCAAACGCATCGTTATTAATTTTAAACATGTAGTTTGTAATATCGAGCCACGTATAGGCATTATGCGCTCCGCCGTTTTTAGTCATAAAATCAGAGTACCCTTTAGTGTCAGGGTAGCGCTCAGTGCCTAAAAACAACATATGTTCTAAATAATGCGCCATACCTTGCTGGCTCATTGGGTCGTGCAGCAGGCCGACGCCGACACTCAATGAAGCAGCCGATTTTTCTGCGCTTGGATCAGAAACTAAAATCACTTCAATATCATTGGCAAGTGTTAGTGTTTTATATTCACGGTTATCGTTAGGACTGACAACAAGCGTTGGTGATAAAAGTGACGTTTGTGGTGATTGAGTAAGTGTGGCGGTATTCGAACAACCGCTTAATATTGCCAGTGCAATTGCACTTAAGCCGATGATGTGTTTCATTTTAGTTATATCCATTGCTGTTAAATATGGGCTTAGTGTTATAAAAAGACTAAATCACTTATAAACTACCATTATCAATTAATACTATGCTACTAATTAGCACTTAATTGTGTAACACATTGTGAATAGTTAATATAAATAATAAGGTAAGTTATGGAAAAGATAATAATAATAGCCATGTTCGTTCAGGTAACACTTTCATTAGTTGTGATGGTAATAATGGGAAAACGACGTTTTGCGGCGGCTAAAAACAAACACATACAGTTAAGTGACTTTGCTGCTATGCGACTTGATAATGCGGGCGATCATGTCAGAGTCGCTGATCGTAATTTTAGCAATCAATTTGAAATACCTGTGCTTTTTTATGCGGGTTGTTTACTTGCTTTACAGCTTAATATGGCGAGTGTCCCTATTGCAGTATTGGCGTGTATATTTGTAGCGACACGCATTATTCATAGCCTCATTCACCTTGGTAGTAATCATTTAAGAGCCCGTTTTAGAGTATTTTTGCTAGGCTGCTTATCTGTGTTTGTAATATGGGTAATGTTACTGGTGAGCGTACTTTACAACTAGGGTCTGATGACCTTTCAAGGTTAAATTTGCAGCAGTCTGTTTGGTATTTAGGCAAGGCTGAGCCTATGTGGTGTGGTTATTCCCCATAAATAGGCGATAACGCAGCATCAATGCCAAACAGGCGGTGCCCTTCGGGTTCTGCCTAGGGGCGGTTTACTCTTTGTTGCTCGGTTTTTACTTAGCCCACTAGGTTACAAACCTCGCGCAGCGATTAAACCGCCCCTAGTTTGAACAAATTGTAATCCGCAAAGATCAACAGACCCTAACTAAAAAACGGCGGCTATGATAAGTCGCCGTTATTTTTACGGCTTATTTAGTGCGTTTTAACCTAGGTGCTACAAGCAATAGTGCGCCTAATAACCATGCCATACTGCCACTAGAGTCTGAACTTTGTGGTGGTGTCACTTCTACGTTATCAATTAATGTATTCTCTTTAGGTGTTAAATTTTGTGCTGAATTAGGATCGTCATCAAGCACAACCACCGTTTGTATTGATACTAAGTTTTGATTACTAATAACCACATTTTCATCTGAACATTGCTCTTTAGTAATACCAACCAATGGTACCTCTGCACAATGAACTAAGGCCGCTATTTTATCTAAAGTTTCTTGGCTTTGTGCTGTTATTTGTCCGAAAACGGTAAACCCACCATTTTGTAAATCTAAGTTTTGGCTGTTATCACTCATATTAAAAAACCATTGGCTAGTGGCGCTGTTTTCGTTGCCGCCCTGCTTTGCCATGGCAATTGTGCCTTTTACATTTGAGTAAACAGGTTCGTTAATAACCGCTGGCTTGGTTGTAATGGGATCCATTTTGTCAGAAAAAGTAAAACCTCCTCCTTGAATGACAAACTTATCAACAGAGCGGTGTATTACTGTTTGGTTATACGCTGCATCATTAACATAACTTAGGAAGTTTTCTACTGTTTTAGGTGTTTGTTGATCAAACAAGTTAATTTCTATCGTTCCTTGGCTCGTTTGCATTTCGACTATGGTTGCTGCGCTTGAAAAGCTCGCTGCAGTTAAAATTGACGCTAAGATAAGCTTCTTCATTATTATTCCTATTTTTTATTGTCATTAGGCGTCATAGAGTAGTGTTATTCATTTTATAAATCGATACATAAGCACTTAACGCTACAATTCATATCAAAGTAATTACACTGTAGTTACAACTGTTTACATTTTAATTTTAAACACGTGATGGAGAGTTAATTGTCTGAGTGCCTTGGTGTACATCACGGTGACTCTTTTTTAATTAACTTTAAGCCTAGCAAGGTACTTAAAAAGCCCCTTATCAATCACTCTTTTTTTGTTATTATCAGCCTACACAGTGATAGGAGTAAATATAATGGCAAACAACACGACTATTTGTGACTTTGGGCTACACCAAGGTGAACCATACACCCAGCTTCCCGTCAGCTTTTTGAAATGGATGATTGATGTAAATCATCAAAAATCTCAATACGCACATGATGAGCTCGCACGCAGAAAACGGGTTGTAGAGCAGCAACGTGAAGTCTCATTGGCTGAAAAATATGAATAAGTGCGTTTTTTTAACCTCGAACTAGTTTAAACTAGCCGCCTACTATACTGAGTTTTGTTAATCGATAGGTATTTTATGCGTATTCTTGTTTTTCTCATTTTATTTCTTGGTTTATATGGCTGTGCCAGTGACTCAGTCAATAAACCTGCAGCACACTATTTAACTGTTCTTCATACCAATGATAATCATGGTCGCTTTTGGCATAATGAAAAAGGCGAATATGGTATGGCTGCGCGTAAAACCCTAATCGACCAGCTAAGAGCCGATGCAAAAGCACAAGGGCATCAGGTTTTATTATTATCAGGTGGCGATATTAATACCGGTATCCCTGAATCAGATCTACAATTTGCTGAGCCCGATTTCAAAGGCATGTCGAAAATTGGCTATGACGCAATGGCACTAGGTAACCACGAGTTTGATAATCCATTAAGTGTATTAAGACAGCAACAGCAATGGGCTAATTTCCCTCTTTTATCAGCTAATATCTTTGATAAACAAACTAATGAAACTATCTTTGAACGTTATAAAATATTCAACAAAGGCGGCTTAACCATTGCTGTAATTGGGTTAACAACGACAGACACCGCTAAAATTGGTAACCCGCAATACATTGGCCATTTAGATTTTAAAGATCCGGTTGAAATAACCGCCTCACTTACCCAAACATTAAAAGCAAAATACAATCCTGACATTACCATTGCGGTAACGCACATGGGGCATTATGTAGATGCCAATTATGGAATAAATGCCCCAGGTGATGTCACACTTGCCCGCTCTTTAGATAAAAATGCCCTTGATATGATTATTGGTGGCCATTCCCAAGAGCCAGTGTGTATGGCTGCAGAAAATGTCACAGATGAGAATTTTAAGCCAGGTTTAGCCTGTAAACCTGATCGACAAAATGGAACCTGGATAATGCAAGCCCATGAATGGGGTAAGTATGTGGGTAAAGCGGAGTTTAAATTAGAAAACGGTCAATTATCACTGCTAAGTTATCAATTATTGCCCGTTAATTTATACGTAGATAAAAAGCAAAAAGACGGTAGCGTAAAATCCGTACTTGCTGCAAATTACATTAAACCAGATCCAGCACTGCAAACCTTTTTAGCGGCATACCAACAAAAAGGGGCAAAGCAAATTGAAGGTAAAATTGGCTTTGTGAATGACAGACTCGAGGGAGATCGAAATAAAGTACGCTTTGAGCAAACTAACCTTGCCCGCGTTATTATTCAAGCGCAAATGAATACCGTAGGTGCCGATTTTGGCATTATCAGTGGTGGCGGTGTTCGCGATAGCATCAATGCGGGTGACGTGAGTTATAAAGACATACTCAAAGTACAGCCTTTTAAAAACCGTGTCGCTTATATCGATTTCAAAGGCAATGATATTTTAACCTATTTAAATGTCGTGACGCGTTTCCCACCAGACTCTGGAGCCTACATGCAATACCACAACTTAGCCTTTGAGCTTAAAGAGGATCAAGTAACTAACGTGTTCATCGCCGGCAAGCCGCTTGATATAAACAAAACATACCGCATGAGTATTAATGAATATAATGCTTCTGGTGGCGATAGTTACCCTAAAATTACTCACATGAAAGGATTCGTAAGCACCGATGAAACGGACGCTCAGGCATTAAAACGATTTTTTGCAGAGCACAGCCCTGTTGATGCACATGAGTTTGCACCTAAATAGTAATCTGTATTGAACAGTGATGAGTGTCATTGATATAGTCATGACACTCATCGTTGAGGTTTATGTGCTAACCAAACCAATTTAAGCTCTCTTAATCAGAGTTATGGTTAAGTAGCAAAGCACGATTACTTTCCTATTATTTCTATATTTCCTTGACCCACATTTGCTAACCCATAACTGTGCATTCGTGAGCGTGAGCCCTCTCCAAATGCTTTCGGTGGGTAGTATAATCCCTTTTGTTCAGGGCAATCATTTAACACGTCATCCAGTGCCGCACGAATTTCACTTAATGTTTTCTCTAGACTGTTATTAAAGTTTGGACGTTTTCTTACTGTATGACCAAGCTCAACTAAACGATAGAAATACTTATTGGCAAGCTCTATCAATTCCTCGGGTACATTCTTGTTATGATTAAGCTTGATCTCTGGATTGTTAGTGCAATATTCAACAAGCGCTAAATAAAAACATAGAGGTTTGTTTGCCAAAGCCACTTGGTGCTCCAAAGAAACGCTACTAGATAAGGTTTTACTTTTTAAATCAATAATCAGGGTTAATGGTTTTGACTCTGTAGTATTTGATTCTGCGTGAATAACCTGTTTATCATCATTTTTGTTGATATATGCTAATTTTATTAGGTATGTTAGTAATATGCTAAGAATAAAAAGCATCCCATAAATAGCTATCACATCACGCGTAAAATACGGCTGCCTCAAAGACAAAACAATAAACACCACACCATTATTACTATTTAACTCTCGAATAAACTCTGTGGAAGTTTTTAAAGAAGCATCAAATTCATGTTTTGGCGTTATAGCTACAACCTCAATACCGGTACTATCAATAAAGGTGTTTAAGGTTTGAATATAATTAAGTAAAGCTGCTTTATTACCTGAGTGTTTAAGCAGCTCATTTGATAAATCTAACAAAGGTAAGTCTAAAGCGATTCGTTTTTCTATTTGTATTATTTGTAATTTATTTACTTGCTGTTGTTTTTGTATTGTCGAAAAATAAAATACTGACGAGAAAACCAAGAATAAAAAAATTGTGCATATTATCCATATTAACCTATTCATTACGACTCCCCTATAAAGGTAACGGGGTAACTATTGCACTGCCAATATGGCTCAACATCTTGATAATATTGAAACGATTGTTCCTTAGACATACTCAATAAGTGAGACTGTACAGCACAGAGTAAATCAGTATTGTTATGCTGCATTTTTAAGTACCAACGGGTGCCTGCCACATTACTACTAATAGGCGTAATATAATTTTTTGAAAAACGCTGACTGTCACTTTCTCTCCAAAAAGAGGCAATAAGGTCTACTTCCCCGTTCGCCAATAATTCTCTCAACTCATTGTGTGAACTCGCATAGGTTATTTTTAGCTGAGCAATGTTTAGGCCTAGCTCTTTAAAGGCTTGCTTGGGTAAAATGTGTCCTGAGCGACTCGTTGGATAATCTAACAGACCGATTTTTTTATCTAAAAAATATTGTTTGCTGATCTTAGGTTTTTCTTTTGAAGAGATAAAAAATGCAGTGTAATCAGAAAAGCCAACCACAGGCTGATAGTTGTAAGTAGATTCAGCCTTAAACGCATCCATGATATTATTTTTCGCTAAAATTAAATCTGCAATACCTTTACCTACAAACTCTAAGCTATCAACGGTTCTATATCCCCAATAGCCAATGACAGAGCCATACTGTTTTGCCACTACTTTGTCGCCACAGAGATTTTGAGTAAGTAACTGAGCAACGTATTTTGAGGGGGTAAATACTATAAGTTGACTCTTATTAGCCGTTGCCGTTGTTTGACATGTCGTTGATGTCTCTATTATCACTGGGAATGTTATATCTTCTTCGCCCACAATAACTTGACCTGAAAACCAACTTAGCAACACGCCCAGAAACATAAATATAACAATCGCTGTTTTATGCAACATTAACTTCTTAATATTCAAAAAACACCCATTTAAATTAGAGTAATAGCTCATTTGAACAATTTTAATTACTTATTACAACAGGTAATTTTACCTGTCAAACCCAAGCCATTGAATAAAAACAATTTTAAACAAGAAAATATGAATTTTATTGAGTCCTTTCTATCAACCAAAAAAATGAGGACAATTGACCTTATCAGCGTTTACAAAATAAATGTCACACTAACTAGGATGCTTCAATGTACAAAAATGTAAAATATTCGCTTTCTTTAACACTTTTAATTAGTGCAATATTTGCAAGCACAGATTGTAATGCTTGGGGCCAAAACGGGCATCGTGTAGTGGGTAAAATTGCAGAGTCGCACATAAGCGAAACTACTAAGACTGCACTTATCCCCTATCTCAACGGCGAATCTTTAGCTCAGATTTCAACATGGCCTGACGAAATGCGATCTGCACCAGGTGACTTTTGGCAAAAAAAATCATCTCGTTGGCATTACATTAATGCTGATGACAACGCGACCTTTAGTTTTGACCACGACCACACTAAACACAAAGAATCAGTAACAAACATATTAGAAGGCATTCACTACTCTATCCGCGTGTTGAAAGATGATAAATCAAGCCTTGCGGCCAAACAGTTTAGCTTGCGTTTTTTGGTGCACTTAGTCGGCGACAGCCATCAACCATTTCATGCAGGAAGAGCAGAAGATAGAGGCGGCAATCGCGTTAAGGTTTCTTTTTTTAACCAACAAACCAATCTTCATAGCTTATGGGATACCAAGTTAGTAGAAAACGAAAACTTATCTTTTACTGAATACGCTCAGTTTATAAATACCAACAACAGCGAGCTAATTAGTGAATATTTACAAAGTACACCAGCAAGCTGGCTTGAAGAGTCGCACAACTTAGCCCTAAAAATATATGACTCAACAGAAGAACAGATTAGCTACGACTATATCTACAACAACACCCCTATTGTGAAAACACGCTTGCAACAAGCGGGAATTCGCTTGGCTGGATTGTTAAATACATTATTTGATCCTGCTAACACGCAATCAAAAATGGCCTTAACACAGCAAACACAAAAATAAATTTAGTTTCTAACTTAAATCATCTACATGGGAAATCAACATTATGACTAAGCTTCGCCTTTCGAAATTAACTGGGGCTGTAATTCTAGCTCTAGGAGTTTCAACAAGCGCTATGGCTGCTGACACTTCATCTGCAATGCGTGGTAAAATAACCACACCTTCAGGTGCGAGCGCTGCAAACGTTAAAATTAAGGTTGTTCATCAACCAACTGGCACAATTAGTGAACTAACGACCAATGAAAGTGGTACTTTCATTGCGAATGGTTTGCGTGTTGGTGGACCTTACACTGTGATCATCGACTCTGATACGTTTAACGATACCACCGTTGAAAACATCTTTTTAAACCTTGGCGAAACTTACAGATTAACATCGCAATTAGCGCCGCTAAACATTGAAAAGATTGAAGTCTCTGGTTATAAAATTGTACAACAGTCAGGTGGCTCTAGTAGTACGTTTGGCGAAGATACTATCAATAATATGCCTAGCTTTAATCGTGACATTAAAGACATCGCACGTTTAAACCCACTTGCTAGTATTAATGGTAGCGGCGAGCTAACCTTTGCCGGTAGCAACCCACGTACAAATGGTTTAACTGTAGATGGTATTGGCCAAAATGACGACTTTGGTTTAAGTTACGGCGGCTACCCTACTTCGCAGCCCCCTGTAGCCCTTGATGCGATTGAGCAAATATCTGTTGATGTTTCTCCATTTTCAGCCTCTAAAGGCAACTTTGGTGGTGGTACTATTAACGCGGTAACTAAGTCAGGTACTAACGAACTTAAGTTTTCTGGTTTTTACGAAACATCGACACCAGATATTGCTGGCGATGTAGACAGCATATCTCAAGTGTTTGCTGATAACCGCCCTGTTTTAGATGACGATGGTCACCGCACATACATTGTTGAACAAGTAGAACCTAATCAAACTGAAAAACGCTACGGTTTTAATGTTGGCGGCCCACTTATAGACGATACCTTATTTTACTTTGTTAACTACAACAAATGGTCGAGTGAACTAGATTTAGATTATGGTTTTGAAGGTTCAGGCGCAACCAACGAATACGATGTGAGTGAAGAAAGCTATAACCGTTTCCTTAATATTCTAAATAACGAATACGGCTTAACAGACTCTCTTGGAGGCGACCCTAAAGACACCAACGAAACATTACTTGTAAAATTAAGCTGGAACATTGCTGATGATCATCGCTTAGATTTTACCTATCAGTGGCAAGATGACAAAGATGAAACAAACTTTGGTACTGGTGGCACATCAGTTCAGTTTGCATCAAGTCGTTATACCTACGCAACCAAGTTTAATAACTTTGCTACCAAGCTATATTCAGATTGGAATGAAGACTTTTCAACTGAAATCGGTATTGCATACAAAGATGTATCATCGAGAAGTTTAACAAATTCTGATATTGGTAGCGTTAAAGTTGAAGAATACTTCCGCGGGCCTTCTTATAACTTTGGTACAGATGAGTTTCGCCATGCAAATAGCTCAGCAACAGAAAATTTAACACTTTCTCTTGATGCCACTTATTTAATGGACGAGCATGAAATTAACTTTGGTATGCAATATGAGTCGTTAAACTTATACAACCTTTTTGCAGCTAACTCTCTCGGTTCATGGGAATTTGATAACTTTAATGGTTTCGAAAATCGTGAAGTAGGTAACTACAAAGGAAAATACGATTTTAGCTACAGCAATGCCTTTACAAATAACCCTAATGACACTGCTTACGACGCAACCCGTAATCAATTAGCACTTTACATTGAAGATACTTTTTATGTTGGTGATGATTTAGAAGTAACGGCAGGTGTTCGTTATGAGCGTTTATCTTCTGATGATAAACCAACACTCAACGAAAACTTTTTAAACACCTATGGCTTTAGCAATCAAGAAAACCTCGATGGGTTAGATATTATTCTACCGCGTATTGGCTTTAAGTATTACGCTACAGAAGCATTAACAGTTAACGGTGGTGTAGGTCGTTTCCAAGGTGGTATCCCTAACGTTTGGTACAATAACTCATTCCAAAACGATGGCATTACTTTTGTAGATGCACCTCAAAGTGCTATTAACGATTATTATGCTAATAATCAAGCTGATATCACTCAAGTACCAGATGCCATAAAAGGCTCTTTAGTTCAAGGTGCAGGTAGCACTAACTATGTTGATCCTAACTTTGAACTACCGTCAAGTATTCGTGCACAACTTGGATTTGAGTACGACTTTGATTCTGAATTACTAGGTGAAGGCTTTAAATGGCAAGCAGAAATTGCTTATCACAAAAAAGAAAACGAAGCTGTGTGGCATAACACCGCCATTAAACCTGTAGGTGTAGCGGCCGACGGCGAGCGTATCATCTATGAAAGTATTTACAGCGGTGATTTAGCTGATAACTTTGATATAGCAATGACTAACTCAACTGATGATGGTCGTTCTGTTATTATTACAACAGCACTAGCTAAAGAGTGGGAAAATGGCCTTTATATTTCAGCAAGCTATGCACATCAAGATGTAACAGAAGCGTCTTCAGGTTCTTCATCACGTGCACAAAGCAACTATCAGTACAATATCACTAAGAGCCGAAATGAAGACTTTGCTGCCCGTGGTGCGTATGAAGTAGAGCATAGCTTTAAAGTTAATTTAGCGTATAACACTGAGTTCTTCAGTGGTTATGCCACAAGATTTAATGTGTATTTCGAACGTCGCTCTGGTCGTCCATTTAGCTATACTATGGGTATGTATCAAGATAGTGACTTAGGTGATACGCGTGACTTTTATTCAAGCTCAGCTTATTTAGCGTATATTCCAACTGGTGCAGATGATACCAATGTAAATTGGGATGAATCAGGGCTATCATGGAGTGAACTTGAAACACTACTTAATAGAGCGGGTATTTCTGAGCGAGGTCAAATCTTAGATCGTAACTCAGGCACGCAACCATGGGTTACCACTATGGATATTAGCGTTAAACAAGAGATCCCTGGTTTTGCAAAAGGTCATAGCGGTGAGGTTTACTTTATGATTGATAATTTTGCTAACTTATTAAACAGTGATTGGGGCGTAGAAAAGCGCTTAGGTTTCTCTGACCAAGCAGTTTACGACTTTGGCGGCTTAGACGATCAAGGTCGTTATATAATTGATAGCAGATTTAATGGCGCTGATGTTCGTAACTATAGCCAATATCAAACTAGCTCGTCTGCTTGGCAAGCTAAAATTGGTGTTAGCTATAAGTTTTAATACATAGCCTGTACATCAAAAACTCGTAAAATTAAAAAAGCCATTACATGCATGTAATGGCTTTTTTTATGGAAAAAATCACTTTTCATCTGTTTGTCATAAAAACTACTTACTATTTGCACGGTAAAATATTGAAACATAGATAAAATGCTAAATTTCATAAATAAAGTGTTTTATAATAAAAAAATTACAGTTGTATTTTATTTGTAACAAACAAATGAGGTACACTATGTAAGTATTTTGGGTTAAGTGTATTTTGCGGTCGCTTAATCCAAAATTAAAATAAAAAAGCTATTAAAAGTTTATTTAACTACACGGGAAAATAAAATGAAAATTCAACTTCGCAAAACAGCTCTATCACTTGCTATAGCAGCATGTGTTGGTGTGAGTGGTGCTGCAATTGCAAACGAAACAACCTCTGCAATTAAAGGTCAAATAAAGGGTCCTAACGGTAACCCTGCTGCAGGAACTAAAATTACTATTTTACACGTTCCTTCAGGCTCTGTTAAAACAACTGAAGTAAATGACGCTGGTTACTTTACTGCTAAAGGTCTTCGTGTTGGCGGCCCTTACAAAGTAATCGTAGACTCAGACATCTATGCTGACCAAGAGTTCAATAATATTATCTTGAACATTGGTAGCGACTACCCTGTTAATACTTCACTTGAAAATATCTCAGATGTTGAACAAATCGTAGTAACTGGTCGCCCTATTAGCACTATGTCTGGTGGTACGGGCCCTGCTTCAACATTTACGTTAAGCGATCTTGAAAATCAACCAGCTATTAACCGTGATTTAAAAGATATTATTCGTATTGACCCTCGCGTTGCTATCGATGATAGCCGTGGTTCAATCAACTGTGGTGGTGGTAATCCACGTTTTAACAGCTTAACCCTTGATGGCGTTCGTATGAACGATAACTTTGGTTTAAGCTCAAACGGTTACCCTACTATTCGCGCTCCATTCTCTTTTGATTCAATCGAGCAAGTAGCGGTAGAATTAGCCCCTTTTGATGTTCAATATGGTGGTTTTACATCATGTAACATCAATGCAGTTACCAAATCTGGCGGCAACGACATTCACGGTGGTGTATTCTACGATTACACTAACGATTCGATGAAAGGCGATAAGATTGAAGGTAATGACGTTGATAACGGCGATTACAGTGAAAAACGTTATGGCTTTAATGTTGGTTTACCGCTAATTAATGACACGCTGTTCCTTTTCACTTCTTACGAAAAACTTGAAGGTGTTAAACAGTTTAACTATTCATCTTTAGTGTCTTCTGCAGAAATTGATGAAATTAAACAAATTACACGTGATGTTTATGGTTACGAAGCCGGTGCAACACCAGCTAGCTCACCAGTAGAAGATGAAAAAATCTTAGTGAAGCTAGATTGGAACATCAACGATGACCACCGTGCTAACCTAATTTATAACTACAATGATGGCTTTACTTTATCGCAATCAGATGCAGATGGTGATGAGCTCGCATTTGACAGCCACTTTTATGAGCAAGGCGCAGAGTTCACTTCAATCGTTGCATCACTTTACTCTGATTGGAATGACAACTTTTCAACTGAAGTTCGTTTAGGTAAATCAGAGCTTGACGCTCGCGTTCAATCTTTAGACGCAGCAAGCGGTTTTGGTGAGTTCCAAATCAGCACAGATAATGCCACGGTGTACGTTGGTCCTGATGACTCTCGTCAATCAAATGATTTAAACTACGATACCACAACAGCTAAATTCTCAGGTACCTACTACCTTGATCAGCACACGATTACCGCTGGTTTTGAGTATGAAAAGTTAGAAGTATTTAACCAATTCGTACAACATACTGAAGGTGAATGGCGTTTTGCTTCGATTGACGCATACAGAAATGGGATTGCTAATGCAGTTTATTATAATAACTCTGCAAGTACGAATAACCCAAATGATGCAGCTGCTAACTTTGCTTATTCACAAAATACATTTTATGTACAAGATGAATACAGCTTTTCAGATATCGATGCATCATTAACATTTGGTCTTCGTTACGACAGCTATTCAAGCGATGACAAACCAACATTAAATCAGAATTTCACTAATCGTTACGGTTTTAGCAATCAGTCAACGTTTGACGGTATTGATTTAATTCAACCACGCGTAGGTTTTGAGTGGTATGCAACCGATGCACTAGAAGTACGTGCGGGTGTTGGTTTGTTCTCAGGCGGTAACCCTAATGTATGGTTGTCTAACTCATATTCAAATGATGGTATCACCAATATTGGTGCTTATATCAGCGATATCAGTAATTCTTATAAAGTTGGTTCTGGTGATGATGAAGTCACTCTAGTTGACCTATTTGATACGCCAAATGTAAATGGTGGTACTCCAGGTTACGACGTTCCACAAGATATGTTTGATAAAGTAGCAAATACTGAAATTGGTTCGGGTGATGCTACAACAAACGCGGTAGATCCTAACTTTGAAATCCCATCAGAGTGGAAGTACTCTTTAGGTGCTACATATACTACAGAAAACGACTATGTTATTGCTTTGGATTATCTTTACACTAAGAAGCGAGATGCAGCGACTCTTGTAGATATTGCTTTACAAGATTCTGGTAAAACTACTTTTGATGGTCGTCCTATCTATGAAAGAAAAGAAGATCCATTAAATCCAGGTAAATATCGTAGTGGTGAACTATTACTAACAAATGTGAATGGTGATAGTGGTGAGTCTTCAATTATATCTGCTGCAGTAAGTAAAGCATTTGATAATGGCGTTAGCGTTCAGTTCTCATACGCTTACACTGATGCAGATGATGTAAACCCAATGACTAGCTCTGTAGCCAGCTCAAACTACGGTAACCTAGCAACATCAAACCCAGGTAACCCTGGCGTGGCATCATCTGATTACGAAATCCCACATCGCTTTACATTAAACCTAGGTTATAAACACGAGTTCTTCGATGGTTATAACACCCGCTTTAACCTATTTGGTGAAGCATACAAAGGTTTACCATATAGCTTTACCTACAAGAGTAATCGCGACACGGGTGCGGGCGATATTCAATTTGGTGATAGAAACTCTAATGGCGCGCGTCAATTATTGTATGTACCACTTGAAAATGATCCAAACGTTGTCTACAACATGAGTGCTGATGAAATCAATGAGTTTAATGACTTTATCGCATCTGAAGGTCTTAAACGTGGTGAAATCACTGGTCGTAACCAACAGAACTCTGATTGGTTCGTTAAATTTAACTTTAAAATCACTCAAGAAGTACCTGGCTTTATGGATGGCCATAAAGGTGAAGCATTCTTCGTAATCGATAACTTAACGAATATGTTAAACGATGATTGGGGTGTGTTAAGAAAAGGTTCTTTCGTGGGTAATAAGATGGTTGAAGTAAATATTAATGACCAAGGTCAATACGTTTACTCAAACTTCAGTGCACGTAGTGCTGAACAGTCTGTACAACGCGATGCCTCTTTATGGGAAATGCGTGTAGGTGTTCGTTACACGTTCTAATTTGATTGATTAAATTAGTGTATTTAAAAGCCCACTTAGTGGGCTTTTTTATGCCTGTAATTTATTTTTTAATTTATCAAAAATTGCGATTAGCTGATGCTGTTCAGCATCCGACAGGCAGCTTAATAATGCACGCTCCCACTGCAATGCTTGTGGCGTTATTTTTTCATATAAAGCCATGCCCTTATCACTTAGCATCAAAAATGCAGCGCGCTTATCATGCTTATTTAACTCGCTATAAATAAGCCCTTCATCAATTAGCGTTTTTACTGCCCTTGATACTGTCGACTTATCCATATCCGCTTGAGTACATAGCTGCTTTGCTGTGCTTTGCCCAGATTGTGCTAAATTAGCGATTATTCGCCACTGAGGAATAGTTAAATCAAACTCTTTTTTATAAATACTCGAAAAATCATTACTTACCAGTGTTGCTAAGTGTGTTAATTGGTAAGGCAAAAATGTCGTTAAATCTATTTTCATATTGAATCACTTATTTATTTACATACGACTTTTATTTGTTCACTTTTATTTACAAGGGTCATAATCAGTGTGTTTGATATTAGTCTCACTTGAGAGTATCTTAGCGTAAATAACAAAAATATAACACTCCCCCACTTTCATAGGAGTCAGTAATGGCGACACAATTAAACTATATGACCGGCTTTGGTAATGAATTTGAAACCGAAGCGCTGCCTGGTGCATTACCGATTGGGCAATTTAGCCCGCAAAAAGTAAAATACGATTTATACGCAGAGCAATTTAGTACCACTGCATTTACTGCTCCGCGCGCCGATAATCGCCGCACGTGGATGTACCGTATTCGTCCATCAGTTGTACAAGGCGATTACACAGCCATAGACAATGGCTTAATTAGAACAGCGCCTATTACTGAAGTGCCAACGCCGCCCACCATGCTTCGTTGGGATCCCATTGATATACCAGCAGCACCTACTGATTTTATTGATGGGCTGATCACTATGGCTGCAAATGGCAGCGCCAATGGGCAAGCCGGTATTGGCATTCATGTTTATGTCGCCAACAAATCAATGGACAAGCGCTTTTTTTATAACGCCGATGGCGAAATGTTATTTGTACCACAACACGGCGAGTTATTACTTAAAACAGAACTCGGGCATTTAAGTATTAAAGCCGGTGAAATTGCGGTCATTCCGCGCGGCATTAAGTTTCAGGTTCAATTATTAACTGACACAGCCCGTGGGTACATTTGTGAAAACTACGGCCATGCTTATGTTCTTGCTGAGCGCGGTCCTGTTGGCGCAAATGGTTACGCTAACGACCGCGACTTTCAATATCCAGTAGCGGCTTTTGAAGACATCGAAGGCGAATTTGAACTGATTGCTAAATTTAATGGCAATATGTTTCGTTGTGATATTGGTCATTCTCCTCTGGATGTTGTTGCTTGGACAGGCAATAGTGCGCCTTACAAATACGACTTAGCTCGCTTTAATGTCATGAATACCGTTAGCTTTGATCACCCCGATCCATCAATTTTCACGGTACTAACCTCGCCATCAGGCACTGAAGGCGTTGCAAATATCGATTTTGCTATTTTCCCACCGCGTTGGATGGTGGCTGAAAACACCTTCCGCCCGCCTTACTATCACCGTAATATTATGAGTGAGTTTATGGGTTTAATCGAAGGCGTTTATGATGCAAAAGAGCATGGTTTTGTACCTGGAGGGATGAGCTTACATAACTGTATGTCGCCGCATGGTCCTGAGGCGGATGTATTTGAAAAAGCGTCAAATGCGGACTTAGAACCACAACGCTACGATAATACGCTGGCGTTTATGTTTGAGTCACGTTATGTAATATCGCCAACTAAATATGCATTAGAAGGTAAAGAGCGTCAAGCTAATTACACTGACTGCTGGCGCACAATCAAAAAACACTTTAACGGCAATCAAGGGTAATTAGATTATGAAGCTTTATACTTATTTTCGCTCATCTGCAGCGTATCGTGTGCGCATCGCATTAAACCTAAAAAATATTGATCACCAGTTGGTGCCGGTAAACTTACTAAAATCAGAGCAACAAAGCACAGATTACTTACAGAAAAACCCCCAAGGACTTTTACCTGCTTTAGAAACGGAAGACGGCGTATTAGGTCAATCTCTAGCAATTTTAGAGTACCTTGAAGAGCAATACCCTGAAACACCATTACTGCCTGGTAATGCATGGCAAAAAGCACATATTCGCAATTTAAGTTATGCAATTGCGTGTGATATTCACCCGATTGATAATTTACGTGTGCTTAAGTATTTAAGTAGTGAACTCAATGTTGATGATGAAGCAAAAAATAAATGGTACCGCCACTGGGTTGAAGTGGGTTTTGAAAAAATAGAACGCATGCTCGATAGTAAAAATACATTTTGCGCAGGCGAGTCGCCAAGCTTAGCTGATGTATGTTTAGTACCGCAGGTATTTAATGCCATTCGTTTTAAAGTAGATATGGCTGCCTACCCTAAAATAGCAGCCATATATCAGCGTTGTAATGAGTTGGCAGCCTTTATTGATGCAGCCCCTGAAAATCAACCTGATGCAAACTAATAGAGTAAATTAACTTTTAAGTGCACTGTGTATTACCGTCACATGCTCAATTAAATCTAAGCCCAGTTCGGTTAAATAACCGCCATCTGGGCTATCTATAACCCCTTTATCGAACAAACGTTGTGCTGCGCTTAGTAAGGCGGGTTCAGCGTCTGAATGAAGTTTAATTCCCTGCATTTTGCTCTCGCGTGGAAATTTTGCTAGTAGTGTAAATTCGTCAATCATGGTTTGATTAAATAGCATATCAGTTCACCTTTTTATTGTTCTGTGTTTTACTTATATTGTCTTACTTACCCTAGCATGTTTTTTGCTAAGTGTACTTATTTTAAATACTGGAGGTTTTTGATGCGTTATTATTTTACTTCGTTTATTACTGTTTTATGCTTGTGTTTTTCAGCTTTAAGCTTCGCTGGCACAATAAAAACGCTTCCTATTGTTGATGCTACCCAGCTTATAAACACTAACACTGAGTGCTGGTATGATAATAAACGTTACAGCGAAGGAGCTATACTGCAGGTTCACTCAGTTACGCTTATTTGTGCTGCAAAGTACCCCCAACATAACAACAGTCAATTGATTTGGCTAAAGCTTGATAAGCAAGGTAACCTTATTTACCCCAAGAAGCCTGCAACTATTACTGTAAATTAATCAAGATTAACAATCTGGAATCTGCCAGCCATCTCCAAACTATTAAGATGCGGTGGGATACGTTACAATACATGCAGTTTAAAAAAGCAGTGTGACTATGAATAATCAACCAAAAAACCCGCTACATGGGATAACTTTAGAGCAAATTCTTGTAGAACTAGAGCAACGTTTAGGCTTTAAAGCAATGGGTGAACAAGTAAACATAAAATGCTTTACTGATTCTCCGAGTATCAAATCAAGCTTAAAATTTTTACGTAAAACCCCATGGGCAAGAGATAAAGTAGAAGCACTTTATATTCATACCATGAGTAATAAACCGCTACGAAAACCCAGAAATAAACCAAAACCAACAGAGCCCACGCAACCTGATACATCAGATTTTGTATGGCCCTCTATTAAAAAATAAATGAGTGCTAAATGGCGTAATATTTACGCCATTTTTAGTCAGTTAGTTTTGTTCTTGGCATATTACATTCAATGAAGCAGGGTTAATATTCACTACCACTTTATCGGCAGATTTAACCTCACCATCAATTACATAATCTAGCGTTTTATCTGCGCTTATCTCTACACGTTTTGCGTTAGTATAATGCGAGTTAATAGCAAAATGTGTTTGCGTGATACTGCTAAACATTAGCTCAGCAATACTCAATACTGTGGTTTCATTGTCTTTGTTTGGCGTTAACCAGTTTACGTCTAATAATCCATCACGGTGGTCGGGTTGTCCCCCACCTTGGGCTAAAAGGGTTGTAAATGGGGCAGCATTAGCGACAATAAAGCTATTTGTATTAATAGCTTCAGGCTCATTATCATCGAGTTTAACCATCAGCTTTTGCGCTTTATTCTCGCCAAAGGAATGTAAAAACCCATTTAAATAAGCAAGCTGGCCAGATTTATTTTTCGACTCTCTATCTGCTTTTTCAATCATTGCATGCTCAAAGCCAATGCCAATTAGCAATAACATCAAATCGTTATTACAATATGCGGTATCGATCAGGTTTGTCTGACCATCAATTATTAAATCGCACGCTTGCTCAACAGGAATAAATTTAGATTTTATTCCCATCAGCACATGGGCCAACGCATTAGCTGTCCCCAACGGTATAATTCCTAATCGACAAGACGTACCCACTAAAACACTCGCAACCTCAGTGACTGTGCCATCTCCACCGCAGGCAATTATAATATCAGGCTCGTGCTCTATAGCTTGTTTAGCCAATGTAATGCCGTTTTGTTCCGGTGTAGTTTTTAAAATGGTTAAATCATAATAAGCAGATAAACGTGTAACGATTAAATGCTCTTTTTCAGACCATAACTTAGTGCCTGATACAGGATTAGCAATTAAATATGCTTTATTTTTTATCAGTAGCTCCCCCCTGCGATGGCGCTTAACTAAATGGCGTAATTGGCGTTTATTAAGATTGGCTGTTTCACGTGTTTCTTTGATTTGAGCAAGAATGTCATGTACATTAGCTTCTTTATTTTGACTCAATAAATACGCTGCCATAACAAACACCGAACGTCCGCGACCTAATGCACAATGCACCACAACACGACGGTCTTTCTTTATATGGTGATGGATCCAGTTAATTGCCTGGTTTAATTGCGAGTGAGTAGGCACACTATGATCAAGAACAGGAATGTTTAAATAACTAATATTTTCTTGGGTAGATGTCCACTCAAGTCCATCAAATTCACAAGTCACATCTAAAATAGCGGTAATGCCATTTTCTTTTAATGTATCTATATCAGAGGGAAACAAACGACATGCTAAAAATAAGTTATCGTTTATTTGTTGAATTGGGGGTACCTTATCGTGTTTGCGTGACCATGCATTATAAATTTGTGCACCTAACAAAAAAGGAACAAATGCCCAACGAATGTAAAAAGGGATAACGCCATTTTCTCGCTTTCTGAATATTTTTCCCGCATTAAAAAAATAAGCACCGCTGACCAATATCAGCGACAGCGCCGTCCAAAAAAATGCAACCGCGAAGTAAACAGAATTAACCTTCAATCCCAGTACTATAAATACTAATGCTGTTACAAGATAACTGACTGCAGCCCACATGTGCTCTCCTTTAAGTTGGCAGCGCCATATTAGCGCCTTTAATATAGTCCTAACTTGCAAATAATACGCCAAAAAAGCAATTTATCTTGTTTGATGCCACTGCACCACCGGTGTTGAAACCACATCACTTAACCATAACCCGCTGTTAATAATAGCTTTTTTAATATAAAAAGTTATAACTTCACGCTAAAACATCGTACTCAGTTTTTATTGATTACGCTTAAATAAAAGCAGCTAAATTGATATAACTCTTTCATATTTACAACAATATCAGTCAAATATTCATAGTTATTTAATGCTTCAACTTATTATTTATCAAATGGCATAAGTAATGTTTTCATCGCTGGGCGCAGTGCAATCAATACGGTTTCCTCGGTCAATTCAGGAAATAACATTTTTCGTAATAGCAGTCCGGCCATCACTGAGAAAATCACATTAATGCGGCTTTCGAGTTCTTGCTCTGAATGTGATTTTATTAAACTACTTTCACTGACTAATAAATCACGCATTCTGTTACGTGCTTGCGTATCAGCCTCGCGTAGTAATAAAGCGACTTTTTTGTTTCTACTGGCCTCTGCCATCATGTCTAAGTCAACTACGCAGGCCCCCGTATCCATATGACGCTGCACACCATGGTGTAAGCCATCAAGTAACACCGTTAAAATATCGCCAGGTTGATCTTCAAACTCTTGAAATATGGAAAACATTTCTTCCATATCTTGTTCAATAATACTTTCAATTATGGCTTCTTTACTTTCAAAGTAATTATAAATATGGCCGGCACTCATCCCGGCTGTTTTAGCTATTTCTGCCATACCTGCGCCATGGTAGCCTTTGCGACGAAAACAATCAGCAGCGGCGGTTAATACCTGCTCGCGACGCGCTTGTGCTTGCACCGGATCTAGGTGTTTTTTATTTTTAGGTTTCATTTGAAACTCCAGTATCGAGTCTCTCAACTCGAAATATTTAGCGTTTACTGCTTTGAACACAAAAAATAAACGCTAAACGGGCATTACTTTAATCACGCATAAAACCTTTTATTGTTAACAGGCTTTATGCGTACTAATTTACTTAACGGTTGAAGTAGTGGTCTGCCAGCCACCGCCAACCGCTTTGTATAAATTGATTTGGCTTGCAAGCACAGCTTGTTGGCCCGTGATCAATTGCTGCCTTGCGCTATACCAAGTTCGCTGAGCGTCAAGCACTTGTAAAAAGCTATCAACCCCTTTGTCGTAGCGCGCCTGCGATAATTCAAAGGTTGTCTTTCGGCTTTGTAATAACTCCTCAAGAGCCATTAACTGTGCGTTATAGCCTTCTCTATCCGCAAGTACATCAGCAACTTCACGAAATGCTTGCTGTATTTTTTGCTGGTACGTTGCTACAGCAACTTGTTGCTCTGCGTTAGCGACATCTAAATTTGCTTGATTTCGACCCATATTAAAAATAGGTAAATTTACCGATGGCATGAAGCTCCATGTGCCTGAGCCTGCATCAAATAAATTACTTAAATCACGTGATGCAGTTCCTGCATTGGCAGTTAAACTAATGCTCGGGTAAAACGCTGCACGGGCAATACCAATGTTAGCGTTAGCGGCTAACAGCTGATGCTCTGCTGCTTTTATATCTGGTCGCTGCGTTAGTAAATCAGAAGGTAAACCCACAGGCACACTAGGCAAGTCTAATAAATAATTTAATGACTTACTTGGCAGTAAATCCTCACCTACCGTTTTACCTACTAATAAATCAAGCGCGTTTTTATCGCGTTTCACTAAACGTTGGTATTTAGCAATATCAACTTTCGCGGTGGCTACCGTACTTTTAAGTTGTTCCAGCGTAATTTTAGAAGCGGCACCTAAATCAACACTTTTTTGGGTTAATGATAAGGATGCTTGCTGCGATGATAACGTCTCTTGTGCCAACGCTAACAACTGTTGATCGGTCGCGTAATTTAACCAAGCATTAGCAAGCTCTGCAATTAACGACACTTGCATGGTGTATTGGCTCAGCTGAGTTGAATAAAGCGTTTGTAATGCTTGCTCTGACTGATTGCGTACTTTACCCCATAAATCTAACTCGTAAGCCGTCATGCCTACCGTTGCACTGTATTGAGAACTTATTTGTGGTTGACCACTTGCTGATAAATCGCTGGGTAAACGCTGACGACTTCCTGATGCATTAAAATCCAGTGATGGATATAACGCTGAATCTTCAATCTGATACAAACCACGCACGCGCTGAACATTTAAAGCAGCTATTTGTAGGTCTTTATTATGTTCAAGACTTTGTGATATCAGTGTTTTAAGTTTTTCATCATTAAAAAACTGCTGCCATTTTAACGAGGACACCTGCTCATCCCCTGTCTCTGATGCATACGCATCAGGGACAGGTAAATTTAGCGCTTCTTGTTGAGGAGCTAACTGACATCCAGATAAAATTGCTAAAGTAAAAGCACTAAAACTGATTGCTCTTAAACTCATTATACTTCCTCCTCGGAGGTGGTTTTAGCTTTTCCTGAAAACAGTCTACGTACTAAAACAAAAAACAACGGTACAAAAATAACAACCAATGACGAGGCGGCAAGTGTTCCACCAATAATTGAAATACCTAATGCATTTTGTGCACCTGAACCAGCACTTGAGGCAATAGCTAATGGAAGCACACCACACACAAAGGCCATTGAGGTCATTAAAATAGGACGTAAGCGAAGGCGTACAGCGGCAATCGCCGAGTCAACTAAGCTTAAGCCTTCTTCCATTTTATGAATCGCAAACTCAACGATTAAAATGGCATTTTTAGAGGCTAAACCTATGGTGGTTAATAAACCCACTTGTAAGTAAATATCGTTTGATAAGTTACCCATAAAGGCGGCTACAATCGCACCAAAAATACCCAGTGGCACAATCATCATTACTGCAAATGGTACTGACCAACTTTCATAAAGCGCTGCTAAACATAAGAATACAAATAACAGTGATAATCCATATAACAACGGCGCTTGACCGCCACTTGATCGCTCTTGATATGAAATACCAGTCCATTCAGAAGCAATACCTTGTGGTAACTGCTTAACTAAACGCTCCATTTCATCCATGGCTTGACCTGTACTGTAGCCTGGCGCTGCACTGCCTTGGATTTCCATTGCTGAAAAGCCGTTATACCTTTCCAAGCGAGGCGAACCATAAGACCAATAAGAACTAGCAAATGCTGAAAATGGCACCATATCGCCGTTTTTATTACGCACATACCATTTGTTTAAGTCCTCAGGCACCATTCTCGCATCGGCTTGACCTTGCAGGTATACTTTTTTCACGCGACCACGGTCGATAAAGTCATTTACATAACTACTACCCCATGCTGTCGAAAGCGTACTATTAATATCACCTTGCGACACACCAAGCGCTTCTGCTTTTGCAAGATCAATATTCAGCTGTAACTCAGGCATATCTTCTTGCCCATTAGGGCGAACACCTGCCAATATTGGACTTTGACTCGCCATACCTAATAACTGATTACGCGCTTTTAATAGCTCATCATGACCTAAACCCACACGGTCTTGTAGAAACATATTAAAGCCATTTGCGGTTCCAAGTTCAACAATCGCCGGAGGTGGAAATGCAAATACAAATGCCTCTTTAATCGTTGAAAAATACCCCATGCCTTTTCCTGCAACGGCGCCCACTGATAGGTCGTCACGTTGGCGCTCATCCCAGTGCTTTAAGCTAACAAAGCCAATTGCTGAGTTTTGTCCAGAGCCTGCAAAACTAAAACCTGTTACCGTAAAAATTGAACTAACGGCTTCAGATTGATCTTCTAAATAGTGGTTTTCAACTTTTTTAACCACTTCAAGCGTTTGCTCTGTAGTAGAGCCTGCAGGAAGCATTACTTGGTTAAACAAAATACCTTGGTCTTCATCAGGTAGAAATGCCGTTGGTAAGTTTGAAAAAATAGCCACCATGCCGCCTACAATTAATGCATAGCTAAGCAGGTAGCGCTTAGAATGTTTGATCATGCGGCCAACAAAACCTTGCGCACCTTTATTGGTTTTATCAAAACCACGGTTAAAGCCTGAGAAAAAACGACCAATAAAACTACCATCGGTGTGAACATGGCTAGGCTTTAATAACGTAGCACACAGCGCGGGAGTTAAAATAAGCGCAACCAGTACCGACAGTCCCATCGCCGACACTAAGGTAATAGAGAACTGACGATAAATAACCCCAGTAGAGCCACTAAAGAATGCCATCGGAATAAATACAGCCGACAGCACCATCGCAATACCTACCAGTGCCCCTTTAATTTCATCCATCGATTTTCGCGTTGCTTCAACCGCAGAGAGCTTTTCTTCGGTCATTAAACGCTCAACGTTTTCGACAACAACGATCGCATCATCTACGAGTAAACCAATGGCCAGTACCATCGCAAACATCGTGAGGGTATTAATGGAATACCCAAAGGTAAATAGAATACCAAACGTGCCTAGCAATACGACAGGCACCGCAATGGTTGGAATAATAGTTGCTCTGAAGTTTTGTAAAAATAAGTACATTACAACAAATACCAAAACGACCGCTTCGATTAGGGTATGTACTACTTTTTCGATTGATAATGCAACAAAAGGAGTGGTGTCATAAGGCACAACCGCCTCTAAACCTTCTGGAAAAAATGGTTTAAGTTCTTCAAGTGCATCTTTTACACCTTGTGCTGTATCCAAAGCGTTTGCGCCACTGGCTAATTTAACCCCTAAACCCGATGCCGGTTTACCATTAAAACGCGCTACAACACCGTAGTTTTCACCACCGAGTTCCACATCAGCAACATCTTGTAAACGCACTACCGAGCCATCGCTGTTGGTTTTAACTAAAATATCTTTAAACTGCTCAGGTGTTTGTAATCGGCTTTGAGCCGTCACCGTTGCATTAAGCTGTTGACCAGCCAATGACGGCATACCACCAAGCTGACCTGCAGATACTTGCGCATTTTGTGCTTTTATTGCCGCAGAGATATCGTTTGGCGTTAGTTTATAGCTTTGTAACTTAGCCGGATCGAGCCAAATACGCATTGCATATTGAGAGCCGAACAATTGTACTTCGCCCACCCCATCAACACGCGCAACAATATCTTGTACGTTTGATGATACGTAATCACCAATGTCAATGTTGGTCATACTGCCATCTTGCGATACAAAACCAACAACGAGTAAAAAACTAGACGATGACTTAGCAACCACAACGCCCTGTCGTTGCACTTCTTCAGGTAATAATGGCGTAGCTGTTGCTAGTTTATTTTGCACTTGCACTTGTGCAATATCAGGGTTAGTTTCTGCATCAAAGGTAAGAGTTAATGTTGCTGAACCACTTGATTCAGAGGTCGATGACATATACAACAAGCCATCTAAGCCTTTCATTTTTTGCTCAATAACCTGGGTCACCGAGTCCTCTAAAGTACGCGCAGAAGCACCAGGGTAGTTAGCAGTAATCGTAATAGCAGGCGGTGCAATTGACGGATACTGAGCAACGGGTAAACTTTTAACCGCAATAATACCTGCAAGCATCACTACAATAGCCAGTACCCATGCAAAAATAGGCCTGTCGATAAAAAATCGTGACATGAAATTCTCCGTTATTGGCTGTTATTTGCTGATGACTGTACTTGTGATGCAGCAACCGGTGCGCCTGGGCGAATTTTCTGTAGCCCTTCCACAATCAATTGATCGCCATCAGCTAAACCGTCGGTAACTAACCAGTTAGCGCCCAAAGTACGCTCTACCTTTAATACACGGCTTTCAACGGTGTTGTTTTTGCTAACAACCATAGCCGTAGGTTCGCCTTTAGTATTGCGACTAACACCGCGTTGAGGAGCGAGTATTGCATTAGATTTCACCCCTTCAACAACCTCAGCACGTACATACATACCAGGAAGCAATAGTTTTTCAGGGTTTGGAAACTTCGCGCGTAACGTTACCGAACCCGTACTTGGGTCAACCGTCACTTCAGAGAACTGTAATGTTCCCTTATGAGGATACGCAGAGCCATCTTCCATAATAAGTTCAACATCTGTTTGCGTGGTTGAATCAACCCCTAAAGAACCCGATGCCAATGCTCTTTTTAGCTTAGTTAGTTCATTACTTGATTGGGTTAAATCTACATAAATTGGATCAAGCTGAGTAACGGTTGCCAATGCTGTGGTTTGAGCTGCGCTAACTAGTGCCCCGACAGTGACACTTGATTTACTAATTTGGCCGCTAATTGGCGAAGAAACATGGCTATAATCAAGATTAATTTGCGCGCTTTGTAACTGTGCTTTTGCCGTTAATAGTTCTGCAGATGCTTGCTTGTATGCTGCATCGGCTTCATCAAAGTCTTGCTGGCTTACCGCTTTAATTTCTAGCAATTCTTTATAACGCGACGCTTTAGATTTACTGCTTGCAATACTAGCCTCTGCGCGCGCAACGGCCGCTTTGCTGGCTGCGAGTTCTGCTTCAAAAATGTCAGGATTAATTTGATAAAGCGCTTGGCCTTGCTCAACCTGTGTGCCTTCTTCAAATAAGCGAGATTGAACAATACCACTGACTTGAGGACGAATTTCAGCAATTTGAAACGCACTAACACGCCCTGGTAATTCTTTTTTAAGTGTAATAGCTTGGCTTGTTAAGGTGACCACACCAACAGGTGTCGCTGCAGGAGCAGAAGCCTTAGGTTGTTCAGCTACCTGATCACAACCACTTAAAGCAACAGAACCAACGAGGGCCGAAAATACAAAAAAAGCGATGCGGGAACGCTGCATGTCAAATACCTTTTAGTTTAGAATGAACGATCATTCTAAACTATAGTACAGCAATTAAAAATAGCCACTGAGCAACATTTACACATTTTTACAATTGAATAGATAAGTAACACAAACAATAGCTGAGTTATTTAAGCAACACCCATAAAAAAAGCAGCCAATGAACTTTCATTGGCTGCTCTTAAGCTATGTTGGCTGTCATTATTCGTTGTCAGTATTAACTCTAGAGACTAGTAACTGCTCAATACGAATTCCTTCCACGTCCACAACTTCAAATTTAAAACCTGCAAATAAAACAAACTCTGCGCGTTTAGGAATATGTTTCATGGTATAAATTAAATATCCGGCCACGGTTTCATAATGATTTTGATCAGGAAATTCATCAATTTCAAGTACCTTCGCCAGCTCAACAATCGGGGTTAAGCCATCCACTAACCAAGAACTCGCGTCGCGTTCAATAATTAACTCTTCACTTTGATGAGTAATTAAATCGCCCATAAAACCTTTCATTAAATCTTTAACCGTAACAATCCCAACCACCAAAGCATACTCATTAACTACCACCGCAAAAGGATGCACAGCGGTTTTAAACGCATTTAACGCTTCAGATAAACTCAATGTTTCGGGCAAGTAAAAAATATCTTTATCAAGCATGTCATCGTTAATATTTGCCGCCTCACCTTTGAGTACTTGGCGTAAAATATCTTTAGACTCAACAGAGCCAATTAACTTATCAAGATTACCTTTGCACACTAAAAAGTGATTGTGCGGATGATCTATAATTTTATTTGCTATATCGTCGCTAGATTCATCAATATCAAAATAAACAATTTGCTCACGCGGTGACATAACGCTTGATAAGAAACGCGCTTCTAAATCAAATACATTTCCTATTAAATCATACTCTTGTTGCTGTAAACTGCCATATTCAGCACCAGCATCCATCATCGCAACAATATCTTCAGTGGTCACAATATCTTCACGTTCACTGGGCACTTTAAACACCCGTAAAACAATATTGGTTAAGCCATTAAAAAATAATACCAGTGGCGTGAGCGCAAAAGTAACCCAGCGCATAATTGTCACCACCCTCACGGCAACGGCCTCAGGTAAAATCATCGCTAAACGCTTTGGTAGTAAATCGGCAAATAAAATAAATAACGAGGTAATAATTAAAAACGATAATACAAAGCTAATTTGCCCAAGTAATGGACCTTGATAAAACAGCTGTAGTATTTCTTGCATGTAAGGAGACAATGCTTGCTCGCCAACAATCCCGCCTAATATAGCAATCGCATTGAGCGTAATTTGGATCATGGCGAAAAAAGCCCCAGGCTGCTCTTGCAACTTTAAAACCGCCAAAGCGTGCACATTGCCCTCGTCCGCCATTACTCTTAACTTAATTTTGCGTGAAGCGGCAATCGAAATTTCTGACATCGCAAATAACGCACTCATCAAGATTAATAACGCAATTCCGATTAAATCACCCATTTATAACTCCAAAATAATCGCTTTTACAAGCAAAAGCAGCTGGATTATAGACGCTTTTATAGACAGGGCAATTGATATTTAAATAATATTAATAACTAATAAAAATCAAAAGCTTAATATTTATAGTTTAGACTCATATGAAGAAAAAGCCGCGCTAAGTTGTTGCTTTACGTTATCGGGTAGATTTTTATTACAGGCGAAATATAAAGGGGCTTGATGGGCATTGATGGGCATAAGTAATTCGAGTTGTAATTTATTTAATAAATGAGATTGTTCATGGTTTATTCGCTGCGCTGGTATAACAACTAAATCAATACTCGAACTTCGGGTTTGGATTATCTTAAAAATATTATCAAAACTATTAAACAGCATTAAATTTTCGTTTTCTTTAAAGCCCTTTGAAAGTAAGTAATGATGGCTGTAGTTATCTTTTAAAACCGCAATACGGTATTGCTTTGCCTGCTCTAAATTAGTTAAGGAAATACCTTTGCTTTTAAGGGAGTAAAAATTAGTGTCAAATTGGGCAAGCTTAGCAAACCAAATAAAATTATGTTCCCGCTCAGGCGAACGAGAAATAGAAAATATACAGGTTTGGGGATCTCTCAGTGCAATATTGTAAGCCATACTCCAATCGTTTACAGAAATTGAATAATCAATACCTACGCTATCAAGCACTAATCGGACTTTATCGGCAGCATCACCTACTAAATTGTTATTCGCGTCCAGATACTGCGCAGGCGCGAAGTTCTCTGTTACAACAGTAAGTTTAGCCGCACAATGATGACTTACAATGAACAATAATACACAATACCACTTAGTCACAATAACCCACTATATAAAATTTAAGATGTTACTTTTTTGATAAAAGCAAATTTAATATAGCGGATTATTTACAAATAGCCAATTTTGACCTTTAGGATTAACGATTCATTGCTGCAATTAAGAATGCTGAAATTTTAGCGCCTTCTCTAAGCGTCGTCTCTGAGCTTGATTGACCCACTAATGAGCTGTCGGTAAACGGCGCGATTTCCATCATATCTGCACCGGTTATTGGAAACTCATCGGCAATGGCTGACAAAATATCAAGCGCATGCTGTGGTGTTAATCCATTTTCTTCAGGTGTACCTGTTGCTGAGGCAAATTGAGCATCTAGTGCGTCAATATCAAAGCTTACATACACTTCATCAACCTTGTCAGCCTTTAGTTGCGCGATTGTATCGGCAGCAACAGCGGCTGCGCCACGCTCAATAATTTCAGCAGCCCAGTGCTGTTTAACGCCAAAGGTACTTTCCCAATGTGATTTAGGCTTACCACTTGAGCGAATACCAAATTGAATTAAATGATGTGGCGCGGGTAAAAATTCTAAAATATGGGTACACCAAGAGCCAAAACATAAATCGATGCCTAAACGCTCAACCAATAAATCGGTGTGGGCGTCGAAATGAATAATAGCCGTACGCTTACCTTGGCTACGCTTTGCTTTTAAGTACGCTTTTGTCAGCGGGTAACTAATAGAATGATCGCCACCAATGCCAAAAATGCCTTTATCTTGGAATGTTGCATAAAAGCTGTCACATACATCTTCGGTAATAGACAGTGGACTTACGAAATGATCGTTATTGTCATTGCCATAAAGCGCTTTTTGGCAATTGGTAATTGTTGCCTCGTTTAAGTATTTATCGTGTAATAAATGCGGTATTACGCGCACATCACCTAAGTCAAATGAACGACACTGTGTTTGCTGGTCAATTAAAGCTGAACGTAAAAATAAAGGCCCCCAGTTTGCACCGCGTAAAATACCACCACCACAATCAGAGCTAATCCCCAGCATAACCGCTTTGTGGGGTGAGTTAGGTAATTCATTTAGCGAGTCACGCCATAAAGCATCGACATTTTCAGTTTGACCATATAATTTATTTCTGAGTGCTGCTTTGCGTTCTTTTGCCGTATTAACCGTGAATACACCGTCGCCAGGTGCACATAAACAGTGTTCAACTTTATTTTTAAATGCTTGAAATTGTGTGCTCATTGTAAACCCTTTTTCAATCTGAATATCTTGTCTATTATTGAGTAGTTATGCAAAACGACGAACGCTGAATAAATTAAAAATTAATTGTCTGTGGTTATAAAAATCACTGAACGTTGTGTTTTGCGAGGTTAGGTCAGCGGCAAAACAATACAAAACCTACTAACTAACCTTATGAATATAAACAATTTAAAATTTAGCTAACAACTCTTTTAGCTAGCTACTGGTTTGCTCTGAGGTATGAATATAGTGTCTGAGCAAACAAGTCAACTGGCTCATTTTGTTAGTAATTTTAGCCATTGATTGAATATTCAGAGTTGATGAATAAATCAATACGGACATCCGTCCTGTACTTCATTTAGGTTTCTCGTAATCATGTTAAATTGACAACAACTCTTATTAAAAAGGCTTAGTTATGGAAAAAGTATTTCACTTAGGACTGTGTATTGATGATTTAAAAGGTGCAAAACTGGCTATTGTTCCAGGGGATCCAGATCGTGCAGCACGCATTTCACAGTTCTTAGATAATCCAACCTGCCTTGCTCAAACGCGTGAGTTTCACATTTATTTAGGCCAATTAAACGGCCACTCAGTGGTTGTATGTTCAACCGGTATCGGCGGCCCTTCAACGTCAATTGCGGTTGAAGAACTGGCTCAACTTGGCGTACGTAGCTTTCTTCGCATTGGCACAACAGGCGCGATTCAGCCGCACATTAACGAAGGCGATATTTTAATTAGCCAAGCCTCAGTTCGTTTAGATGGCGCGAGTCAGCATTTTGCACCGCTGTGCTACCCTGCTGTTTCTGATTTTTTTGCCACTCAAGCGATGGTAAAAGCCTGTGAAAACCTAAACATCGATTTTCATATCGGTATCACCGCTTCAAGCGATACCTTCTACCCAGGACAAGAGCGTTATGATACGCATTCTGGTTATGTTCCTAAGTCATTACAGGGTAGCTGTGAAGAATGGCAAAAACTAGGCGTGATGAACTACGAAATGGAATCGGCTACTTTATTTACTATGTGTGCCGCTCTTGGCCTACAAGCAGCCTGTGTTGCAGGTGTATTAGTAAATAGAACACGTCAAGAAATTCCTAACGTAGACCACGGCGAGATTGAGAAAAAATCGGTTGCCGTGGTACTTGAAGCCGCTAAAGTGTTACTTGGCTAATGTTGCGCTAATAACCTCAAGTGTTGGCAAGCCAGTAAAGCTTGCTAACACGGCTTTTGCCACCCCTGATTGGTTTTCATGACCAGCCGTTTCTAATAACGTAACTGATTTAACTGTTTGCTTATCAAAGTTCAGTCCTGCTAAAAACAACTGACTCACAGCACTTTGTAATGGCGATAAACTCGGGCTGTACGCTGCATTTTCTGCATAGCTGCCATAAAAATCACCGTTTTCAAACGTACTTATTTTTACTGCACTGTAATTTTGGCTGTATGGCACATAAGCCGCTAAAGCATAGCTCATCAGCTTTTCATCAAGTTGTTTGTTTTCAAAACAATTAGTTTGCTCTGCTGGGTTAAATAAGCTGTGCTCATTGCCTAAATCGGTTGGTCCAAATGAATGAGGTAATAACTCTGCCAATTTAAAGTTTTGTGCTGGCAGTAAAATATCAAGCTCTTTCGCATCAGCGAGTTCATTCATAAATTGACGACAGTACCCACATGGGACATCACTAATCGCTATTTTAAGAATTTTTTTACCGCCATTTAACCAGGCATTATTAATTGCAGATTGCTCACCGTGCACCACTAAACTAAGTGCTTGATGGTCAAACTCAGCGTTAGCGCCAAAGTAAAAAGTAGTGTTTCCTTGTGAATCGAGCCCTTTTACAATTGCGCCGACATGAAATTTGGAAATAGGTGCAACGGAAAACTCTGAAGCCATAGGCACTAAGCCTTGTAATAATGCATCGTCGCTAACATTAAGCTCGGTGCAAAGCGCTTTAATATCGCTTGAATATAAAATACCGCGTTGAGTTTTTAATTGACTGCGTAGAGCTTGCGTTTGCGCTACGTTTAGAGAAATGTGTGAATTGCTAAGTGCTGTATTATGTTGCACTTTAAAAGTTGCTGAAGCCATAATAGTTTTTATTTGTTCAATGGCCAAGTAGTGTAAAAGGTTGGCAAACTAAATACCAGCCTATTCAACGTAAAAAAGGGAACACGTCGTGTGTTCCCTCTAAAACTAATCTAGTTTTGGATTAACCTGTATTACGCATACCCGCTGCAATACCGGTCATAGTGATCATCAAGGCATTGTCTATATCATTTTCATTGCCTTTATCATCGCCACGAGAACGACGTAATAACTCAACTTGTAATACATTAAGCGGGTCGGTGTATGGGTTTCTAAGCCCAATAGACTCTTTGATCCAAGGCTGATCAGCCAATAAGCTTTTTTGTGGGCTTAATGATTGCACTAACGTCATCGCCTCACCAAGTTCCTCTCGCAAGGCAACACCTAAAGGCTTATACATCTCTTCCACCAGCGCATTATCGTAATGCTCACTCAACCAGCTATCCGCTTTACTAAATACCATTTCTAGCATTTCTAAACGTGCTCTAAAGAACGGCCATTGCAAACTCATTTCGCTTAAGGTTTCAATTCCATATTTTTCAAGCGCGGCCTTAAGTCCGCTTAATGCACCTAACCATGCAGGTAACATTAACCGGTTTTGACTCCACGCAAAAATCCATGGAATAGCACGTAAGCTCTCAACCCCTCCATTTGGATTTCGTTTTGCAGGTCTTGAGCCTAACGGTAATTTTGACAATTCCAATTCAGGTGTCGCCATTCTAAAGTAAGGCACAAAGTTTTCATCGTGGCGCACCACATTACGGTAGTGCTGACACGACACATCGCTAATTAATGCCATTACTTCACGCCACTGTGATTTAGGCTCTGGTGGTGGCAATAAATTACTTTGTAGTACCGCACCTGCATAAATATTTAAGCTTTGTAATGCCACATTGGGTAATCCAAACTTAAAGCGGATCATTTCACCTTGCTCTGTTACCCTAAGCCCGCCTTTTAACGACCCCGGCGGCTGAGAATGCAATGCTTGTGCAGCAGGCGCACCACCACGTCCAACCGTACCACCACGTCCATGGAATAAAATAAGCTCAATACCGCGTTCATCCGCTAGTTGTACGAGCTTATCCATTGCCTCATATTGTGCCCAACCAGCAGCCATCATGCCTGCATCTTTGGCTGAGTCTGAATAGCCAATCATTACATTTTGGGTGTTTTTGATGTGTCCACGGTACCACTCGTTATTTAAAAGCGTAGTGATGACGTTGTGGCCATCGTTTAAATCGTCCAAGGTTTCAAATAAAGGCGCCACGGGCAGTTCAAAACCACAGCCAGACTCTTTAAGTAATAGCTGCACTGCTAATATGTCAGAGGCGGTTCGTGCCATAGATATAATGTATAAACCAAAGGTTTTTTCATCTTGCTGTGCAATAACATCAAAGGTGTCGAGCACCTCTTGCACTTCTGGACTTGGTTGCCAATGCCTAGGAATAAGCGGACGACGTGAATTTAGCTCTGTCAGTAAAAAAGCTTGTTTGTCTTGCTCTTCCCATTGATTGTAATCGCCAATACCTAAATGACGAGTTAATTCTGAAAACACATCGCTGTGTCTTGACGAATCCTGTCGCACATCCAGTTTTGCCAAACGCAAACCAAAGCTATTTACACGATGGATCACATCTAATAGCAAGCCATCAGCAACCACTTGCATATTGCATTTTAACAATGAGCGATAACACACCTCAATTGGGTGCTTAATTTGGTTAATATCAGTAATTAAATCTTGTGATTCTGTACGCTTATTTTTAATTTTAGCGCTTAAGTACATCACTGTTTCAGCCACTTGATTTTTAAGCTCTTTGAGCACGGCTCGATAAGGTTCAAACTCTTGCCCTGCCAGCTTAATAAGCTCATCGCTGGCATCAGACATAGAAAGTTCAGCACACAAAGTTTCTAAATCACGCTGGTATAAATCCAGCGCCATCCAACGGCCATGATCGAGTACTTGCTTTGTCACCTCGGCGGTTACAAACGGGTTACCATCTCGATCCCCCCCCATCCATGACGTAAATTCTATCGGACTGTAGTTAGCTGGTAGCTCAAGGCTCAAATGCTGTTTAACATGCTGGCTAAACTCACGTAAAAAACGTGGCACGGCATCCCATAAGCTATTTTCAATTACCGCATAGCCCCATTTAGCTTCATCAACTGGGCTTGGGCGAGAACGACGAATATCGTCGGTATGCCAGGCTTGGCTAATTAGCTGCGCAATTCGATTTAATATCGCTTCGCGCTCTTGCGCAAGGTTATCGGTACGCTCAAGCGACGCTAAACAATCGCTTAGTTCAACATGTTTATTAATAATAGTACGGCGAGTCACTTCGGTTGGGTGAGCGGTTAGTACTAAGTTTATGTGGAGTTTTGAGAGTGTGTCGGCTAAATGATTATGATTAAGCTGACCTTGTTCGGCCTTTGCTGCTAACGTTTTTAATGTTTGAGTGAGAGGATTTAGTTGGCAAAAACCAACATCATTAAAACGTGATACGGTATGAAACTGCTCTGCAACATTAGCTAAGTTTAAAAAATGATTAAATGAACGGGCAACCGGTAAAAGCTCCTCATCACTAAGCGCATGAAGTACATCAATTAACGCTTGGCGATCGGCTTCATTGCCACTGCGAGATGATTTTGATAAAGCCCGAATTTCTTCTACTTTATCTAAAATCTCTTGGCCTTGGGCATCTTTAATAGTTTGTCCTAATAATTGACCAAGTAGACTAACATTACCTCGCAAGGCGGCATATTGTTCACTCATTTCTAGCTCTCCTTCGTTTCTTGGAGACCTATTAATATCATTAAGCGGGAATATTTAATAGATCCATTTGCATCGCCTTGTCGTAAAAAAGCATATGTAAAATAAACACAAAGCGACAACATGATCATTTTTTACGATGGCAATTGCCCCCTTTGCAATGCAGAAATGCAACATTTAAAACGTGCCGATGTTGATCATAAAATTACACTAGAAGATTTAAATGCGGATGATTTTAGTGAGCGTTTTCCTGCAATCGATAAACAAAATGCCATGGATTTATTGCACGCCCAAACTGATAAGGGGCAGATGATTTACGGCTTAGACGTCACTTATCAAGCTTGGCGCACCGTTGGGAAATACCGTTGGCTTAAAATAATTCGTTTGCCAGTAATTCGCTTTTTTGCCGATCATGCTTACACTTTTTTTGCAAAATATCGTCACCACATTAGCCGTTTTTTAATGCCCAATGCGCAGTGTAGTAATGGTCAATGCAATATCAAATCTAAAGGTGAAAAATGAAAACAGTGATTTTATTTGGCGCCAGTAGCGCCATTGCACAATCCTACGTAAATCATTTAAATCAGCAAGCAACACAATTTAATATAATTTGTGTCAGCTCATCGAATATTGAGCATAATGATGACAAGGTAACCTATTTCCACAGCGACTACTCGGCGCAAAGCCTAAATGAGCTAACCCAGTCGTTAAAGTCACAACAAATTGGGCTTGCTCAGGTAATTATATTTAATGGTCAATTACATAACGACCAGCACATGCCGGAAAAAAAGCTCGAAGAAATTAACAGTGATTATTTTATGCAGCTTTTGCACTCTAATACACTTGTCCCCCTGCTGTGCTTACAAAGTATAGTGCCGCTGCTTAATCATAAAACTCACTGCACAATTACTGCTTTGAGCGCTCGTGTAGGCAGTATTAACGACAATAAATTGGGTGGCTGGTATACCTATCGCGCATCTAAGTCTGCGCTGAACATGTTATTTAAAACAGCCGCCATTGAACTTGCTCGTCGCGCTAAAAATACCAAACTTGTTTTATTTCACCCGGGTACTACAGATACACAGCTCTCTAAGCCATTTCAAAAAAATGTGCCCGCAGATAAACTGTTTACCCCTGACTTTGTTGCTCAGCAATTATTTAAATTTACTTACGAAAACCCACAGCTAGAACTCAACGGCGAACCTGCCTACCTAGATTGGCAAGGAAACACCATAAAATGGTAAGGAACAAACACATGCATTTTTCGAAAGACCGCATAGCCGCACTTGAAAAACATACCCGTACACACTTTATCAACTCACTTTCAGGGTTTAAAAGTGCAAACTTAATTGGCACACAAGACTTACAAGGTAATACTAATCTAGCCATTGTCAGTTCAGTTATTCATTTAGGCGCACACCCACCGCTAGTAGGCATGATAATGCGCCCGCACAGCGTACCAAGGCATACATTCGAAAATATTATAGAAACAGGTATCTATACCATTAATCAAGTAAACAGTGATATATACCAGCAAGCACACCAAACCTCTGCACGTTACGCCAAAGACGAGTCTGAGTTTAATGCAACGGGTTTAAAAACAGAGTACTTAAACGACTTTAAAGCGCCTTTTGTTGCACAAAGCCGACTAAAATACGCAGTAAAATTTGTTGAGAACCAGCATTTAGCTGTTAATGGCACTGAGCTGGTTATTGGCGAAATAATGGATGTGTACGTAGATAAATCAGCACTTCAAAGTGATGGCTTTTTAGACTTACAAGCCATCGATACCGTTGCAGTAACCGGATTAGATAGCTACCACACGGCGAATAAGCTCAATCGTTTACCCTACGCGAAAAAATAGCCCAAGGTTATCAAGTCCTTGGGAATGAGGGACTTGATAACTCCCCCCATTTGTTTAATCCCTTGTTCACTAATCGCAATTAATTTGAATTGAACGCGTTTAGCCTACACACTATGCAAAATTTTGTAGGAGAAATATATGACCACAGTTGGTATTGGTACACACACACCCGAACAAGCACTTGATAGTTTAAGCAATATGACCCACTCAGTAACGCCAATTCAGGCCGATGAGTATTTAGTACGTATGGCCAAAGCGCAAGCTTATATGCAAGCTAATAATATTGATGCGATATATTTAAATGCAGGTACCAACTTAACGTATTTTACCGGTATGAAATGGTACGCCAGTGAACGACTAGTCGGCGCTATTTTACCCGCCACGGGTGAGGTGCAATACATTGCCCCCCACTTTGAAATTGGCTCTTTAAATGGCTTTAAAGTCATTGATGGCCCAATACACGGCTGGCAAGAACACGAGAACCCTTTTGAGCTATTCGTTAAAGTGCTGAAACAGCTTAATATTAGCGACACCGCTACCGTGGGCATTGATGAAAGCGCACAGTTTTTTATTTTTGATGGCATCAATAAAGCCAGTTCAGGATTAGAACTAGTTAACGCACAACCTGTAACCGCACATTGTAGAATGCATAAATCAGCCAATGAATTAGCATTAATGCAATGCGCCATGGATATGACTTTAGCGGTTCATCAGGCTACTGCGAGCATGCTTTATGAAGGAATTAGCACAGTAGAAGTCGAAGAATTTATAAAAAAAGCGCATCAAAAAGTAGGTGCCCCGGGAAATTACTTCTGTATTGTATTGTTTGGCCTTGCTACCTCATTCCCTCATGGTGTAAAAGATCCACAAATTTTGAAAAAAGGCGACATGGTGCTTATCGATACTGGATGTAAAGTGCACGATTACCTGTCTGATATTACGCGTACTTATGTATTTGGTGAAGCAACCAGCCGCCAACGCCTATTTTGGGATTTTGAAAAAGCGGCCCAGTTAGCAGCTTTCAATCAAGCCGCCCTTGGCGAAACCTGTGAATCGGTTGACGAAGCAGCTCGCAGCTACTTAGCAGCTCAAGGCTTAGGCCCTGAATACCAAACACCAGGTTGCCCACACCGCACAGGCCATGGTATTGGCTTAGACATTCATGAATGGCCATACTTAGTGGGCGGCGATAAAACCCCGCTTGCCACAGGCATGTGTTTTAGTAACGAGCCAATGCTGGTTATTCCAGATGAATTTGGTGTGAGATTAGAAGATCACTTCTATATGACAGATGACGGCCCGCGTTGGTTTACCCAGCCAAGCCACAGCATTGACGATCCATTTGGCTTAAACAGCTAACTTGAAAACATTCAATAAACGAGCAGCACTTTCGCTGCTCTTTTTATGTTCAATGATTGATAAACTAAACTTCATCCCAATATCCATTGTTATTAAAAAGCAATCCTTCAAGGATCCCTATGAAAAACTTAAAAATTGATATCGTCTCAGATGTAATGTGCCCGTGGTGTATTATTGGGTATAAAAACTTAGAAACCGCATTGGCAGAATTAAAAGACGAAATGAGTGCGGATATTACATGGCACCCTTTTGAGCTTAATCCAGATATGCCACTTGAAGGACAAGACTTAAACGAGCACTTGCAGCAAAAATACAGTTTAACTGAAGAAGAAAGCGCGCGAAATCGTCAAAACATGGCGGATGCGGGTGAACGAGCTGGGTTTACCTTTAACTTTGACGGTAAACGCATCATGATCAACAGCTTTGATCTACACCGCTTGCTAATGTGGGCGCGTGAAGAAGGCAAACAAACTGAGCTGAAATTGGCGTTTTTTGAAGCACACTTCACCGATTTAAAATATTTAAATCAAGAAGATGCGTTACTGGATGTGGTAGAAAAAGTCGGCCTTAACAAAGACACAGCCAGAGAAATTTTACACTCAGATAAATACGTACAAGCGGTACGCCAAGAGCAAAATAACTTTAAACAAATGGGAATAACCTCAGTACCTACTTTCATTATAAATGATAAGTACGCGCTTACCGGTGGGCAACCGAGTGAATCGTTTATTCAAGCACTTAAGCAAATAAGTGAAGAAGAAGCCAAGCAGGAGCAATAATTTTCGGGTTAGGCTACATTTTGCGGCCTAACCTTATTAATTTTTTAAGTTAAACACCCGTCTGTTATTTAAATTAAGCCCGTCCTCAACATCACGATAATAGTGTTCATAAAGCGCATTTAACTCGCCGCTATCTGCTAACTTTGTTAAGCCTTGCTCTAATAACTCAATGATTGCTTTGTTATTTTCGTTTGCGTAAAAATAATAGTAATTATCGTATTGCAGCATAATATGAGGCTCAATAACAAAGTTATACTGAGGATGTTTACGTATTTCGGCTTTTATAGCAGTTACTGAACGCGGAAAATAATCGCCAAGTCCTTCATCTAACGCTTTTAACATGCTTTCATAACTCAAATCACCATTAACTGTTAAGCCATTGTTCTTTAATACATAATAATCAGACCAACTTTGCTTTTGTAAGGCTATGAACGGCTTTAGTTGTTCAAGGGTTTTTATATCAGAAAATTCTTTTAACCGGCTTTGTTTAACCATGAGCAAGCGCTTTGAATGCAGCCCATTATAAATAGGATAACTTGTGCGGATTAAATGTCTTTGCTCTGCAAGGGAGTTTGGCAAAGTTAACCAAGCTAAATTAACATCATCGTTACGTGTGAGCTCTTCTAAAATTCTTTTAGTATTCATTGGCTCAAGACTATAAGCAATATTGAGCTTTACATTAACCTTTGCAAAGCTCTTTTCTAATAATGTTAAAATATAGTGGTTTTTTGGTATGTCTTGGGTGCTTGGTTTGCCAAGCTTAAGGGCGATCGTTTGCTCAGTGCTACTGGCAAAAAATGACACTGCCATTAAAATTAAACTGCAGCATAAAATAATAAGCTTCATAGTTATTCCAAGTTGCTTTAGCAATGTAACAAACTAAACAAATGATAAGTATAGCGGCAACTTAAAATTGCGTTAGTTTATGTACGATAAAGCACCTTAATCACATGCCAACCAAATTTCGTTTTTACTAAATGCGGTTCTAAAATTGCACCACTAAAGGCCACCTTATCAAACTGTGGAACCATTTGGCCTCGTCTAAACTCACCTAAATCACCGCCTTTTTTACCCGATGGGCATGACGAATACTTTTTAGCTAAAGTTTGAAACTTTGCGCCTTTGCCTAATTGCTTGATGATGTCTTCTGCAATCTCTTTATGTTTTACTAAAATATGCAGTGCGTGCGCCGTATTTGCCATGTAAGTGCCTTTTTAATGCTTAAATTTAAACGCCGCGATTTTAGCACAGCCAATACATTCAGGCATCTATTAAAGCACTTATAAATAGTGGGCTTGGTCTTGCTTTGAAGGGATCCTGCAATAGTGATATTTACCAAATAAGGTATATCGATTTGATGCAATTTTATCATAAAGCCAATTGTTAAAACGATTTGGCAACACACTAAATATACCACTAAGTTTCCACGGATAGCCTAGCTGTTTAATCACCTCAAAAAATGCATGGCTTTGTATAAATGCTTGAGCGTTTTCAATGTAAACCATAGAGGCAAAATCAGTTGTCGAATAGCCAAAGTGCATTAATATTTGTTGTCCTTTTGGCGATTGTACACTGCACAGTTTAAACATGGCCTGAGGATCGTGAGCAATAATAAAATTACACCACGCACTACAAAGCTTGCACTGGGCGTCGAACAGTATAATTTTTTGGCTTTTTATTAGCGCGGCGGTATGAGTCATTAATTGCTTGCTCAAGTGAGGGCTTATTGCTGCACAGGTTTTTTTTGTAGCTTGCGCTGCAAAGTGCGTCTATGCATATTAAGCTGCCTTGCAGTCATTGATACATTACCGTTGTTACTGTGTAATACATGTTGAATATGCTCCCACTCTAAACGCTCGGGTGACATAACCTCTTCAGGAATTTCGGTTACTGTCGATACCGGCTCTACTTTTAGCGCTTTTAATAAGCTTGCCATATCGACAGGCTTAGTTAAATAGTCATTAGCGCCCAAGCGCATCGCCTCTACGGCTGTAGCTATACTTGCAAAGCCGGTAAGCAATACAATATGAGCATGTGTGAGTAAATGGCGCAGCGGTGCAATAAGCGCCAGCCCATTTTCATCTGCTAACTTCATATCTAATAAAATACAATCAGGTTGCTGCTGGCGAGCCCTAAGTAAAGCCTCTGTTTGGTTATGTGCAACCTCACAGTTAAAGCTGTGTTTTGTTAAGCGCCTTGCCAAAGTGGTAGCAAGGTTAATGTCATCTTCAATAATTAGCAGCTTCATAGCGCCGACTCGGTTATTAATAGTGGCATTTGTATCTTGGCCACCGCCCCACCATCGGGGTGATTATAAACAGTTAACGAACCATTTAAACGCTCAAACGTGACATTTGATAGCATAACCGCTATTCCCATGCCTTGCTCGCTGGGCATGAGCTGCCCGCCTAACTCCGCTAACTCTGAGGATAAAAAACCAGCGCCAAAATCCCGAATAATTAACGCAATACTTTGCGCATCTGGCTGTTGCCAACTCAACTCTAATTGCATTTGGCCTTTTTTTTCGTTAGCAAGCGCTGCATTTTGTAATAAGTTTAAAATAGCAGGTAGCAGCATGGCATCACTTTTTAATGTGGCTTTAGGCGCCTCATTAAGCCAGTTTATTTGTTGATTAGGGTATTGTAATAGCAACGTATCATGAATTTGATTTTGCAGCTGCTCTGCTTTTATAGGTGTTTGCGTGTTTTTATCTCGTAGCTGCATAGAGAGCTTTCTAAAATCATTAAGCTGAGTGCGGCATTGCAGCAAGGGTGATTGCATTTGCTGAATAATTTCATTGTTGGGATACTCTTCTACAAGCTCTTCAAACAATAATTGTAAATTAGCAATAGGCGTTGCTAATTGATGAGTAATTTGCGCCGCTGCGCCATCGAGAGTAACCAGTTGTTCACTACGCAACTGTTTCTCTCTAACTTTGGCAATAGTGCGCTCACGTTGTTGTAAAGCACGGTTCATTGCACCAATAACCAACGCAATCACGCAGGCACTGATAACAAAATTAACCCACATGCCAATAAAGTGGCCACTCATGTTCATTTGGTGCATGCTATGCTCTGGCATTTTAATCAGTAGCATGCTGTAGGCAGCGATAGCCAGCACAGCAATATAGGCAAGCCCACGAGCGCTCAATGTAATTGCCGCTATCATAATAGGTAACAATAATAACGACACAAATGCGTTAGTTGCACCGCCACTTAAAGACAACAAAATAGTTAAAAAAAGTACGTCAGCGGTCAGTTGCATCAGCATGCCAACTGGCTTTGCTTGGCTAACATTTCTATAAGCAAAGATACTTGCTAACTGAAAAACCGCCTCAAGCGTAATAACGGCTAGCAACGGCATGAGCGCAATTTGATGCTCTAATAAAAAATAAACGCTTAACACCGCAATAAGCTGCACAGCAATGGCGCCACTGCGCAGCATTAATAACCGGCTAATAGCAGGATCGGTTTTAATTAACACAATAAGATTCACCTGACTGAATATACATTGCTTTGTTATCCATTATAAATAATGCTTTTTAAGTAATGCTTTTTAAGTAATGCTTTTTAAGTAATGATTTCATAATATGCGCCCCATATTAGCTGCTCACTCAGCCGCACTCAAGCATATATGGTCAACAAAGTATTCGTATTCTATTAAGCTTAGAAAGCCTATGAGCTATCGTGTAAAACACGCAAAATCATTAAAAGCATTTAATTAACACAATAAAAACAAGCCACTTACCTTTAAACAAAAATGCAGCAAATAGTCCGTAAAATAGCAGTAATTACTAAGCAAACCATGCTTTAAACTAGTGTTAACAGCTAATTTTTGATATAACGTCCTCATTAGACGAACACGTCATACCACTTTTAAGAGAACACACTATGCCTTACGCACATATCACTGGTTGGGGTAAATGCATTCCACCAGCAAGCATCAGCAACGACGAAATAAGTGAAATTGTAGATACAACCGATGAGTGGATCACCACACGCACAGGTATCAAGGCACGAAGAGTTAGCCATGTAAGTACTGCTGAACTTGCTAGTGTGGCTGCAAAACATGCCATTGCTTGTGCTGGCGTAGATGCAAAAGATATCGATTTAGTTATTTTAGCAACGTGCACCCCCTCAACAGTAGTCGCAAACACCGCCTCATTAGTACAAAAAAATATTGGTGCCACAGGCGCTGCAGCCATGGACACCAACGCGGCATGTTCTGGTTTCTTATATGCTTTACAAGCTGCGACAGCGCAAATTCAAGCTGGCATGATCAAAAAAGCTGTCGTTATCGCGGCTGAGCGCATGACGTGGTATGTAAACTGGGCACGACGCGACAGCGCAGTATTATTTGGTGATGGTGCCGGTGCCGTTGTGCTTGAAGCAGCAGAAACTCCTGCAGGCTTATTAGGGACTAAAACCGGTTGTGACAGCGAAGATCGTGATATTTTACACATTACTAATTTTGGCAGTGATTTAAATAAATATGAGCCAATTGGTCCATCAGACCTTTTATTTGAAGGCCGTGAAATATTTAAACGTGCCGTTAAAGGCATGAGTGAAGCCTGTGACGACGTGCTTGAACAAGCCAATCTTAAGTTAGACGATATCGATGTACTAGTTCCGCATCAAGCCAATCTACGCATTATTCAAGCTATTCAAAATCGCTTAAAAGTGGATGACGAAAAAGTAATGGTCAATATTGGTGAATATGGCAACACCTCTGCTGCCACCATTGCAATTGCATTGTGTGAAGCCGTTGAGCAAGGCTTAATTAAACCGCATGCAAACATTATGTCGGCGGCATTTGGGGCTGGCCTTACTTGGGCGGCAAGCTATATAAAATGGGGCGAGCGAGTAACGCCTATTGCTGTTAGTGATGCTGAGCTTCCACCGTGTGATAAAACGGGTTTAGAGCTTGTTGCACCGGCTGTAAAAGCGTGTAAAGACGCAGAGCCTAGCTAAAAGCTAATATATAAACATGCACATGTATTGATAAACAGCGCACTGCTTTTAGTGCGCTTTTTGCTTTTTAAGGAAAATATATGCAACTACTAGGCATTCATCATGTAGCCATCATTTGTAGCAACTACCCACGCTCTAAACATTTTTATAGTGAAATATTAAAACTCACGATTATTAATGAGCATTATCGTGCACAGCGTCAGTCTTACAAACTCGATTTAGCTTTACCTGATGGTAGTCAGTTAGAATTATTTTCGTTTAATGATGCGCCAAGTAGACCAAGCTACCCCGAAGCACAAGGACTTAGACATTTAGCATTTAAAGTTGGGTGTATTAATACTGCTAAACATTATTTAGAGTCACACAATGTCATCGTCGAAAATATTAGAGAAGATGAAATAACCGGCAAAAAATTCACCTTTTTTGCCGATCCAGATGGCTTACCCCTTGAGTTATATGCACTTTAACATCAAATAACTCAAGGTAAACCTTAATCCAAGTTCAGGTTAGTTAAATCGATTTTGTAGGTAAGTAAATACTGCACGAATACCCAGTGCTTCACCACCAGCTGGACGCCCGGGTAATGCACGTAAATTCCATGCCATTACGTCAAAGTGAACCCATGGTGTATTTGGCTCTATAAACTCTTTCAAATAAAGCGCAGCGGTTATTGCGCCACCAAATGGCGTACTTGCACAGTTAGCCATATCAGCCACATCGCTTTTCAAAAATGGTTTGTATTGTTCGAATAACGGCAATTGCCAAACAGGGTCGTTAACTTGCATTCCCGAGTCCATAATGGCATTTGCTACAGCGCGATCCGTTGAGAAAAACCCCGGTAACTCCGTACCTAACGCAATACGGCACGCACCAGTTAGTGTAGCAAAATCAATGATTAATTCAGGATCATCGTTTTGTGCTTCGCTTAGTGCATCACACAGCACTAGTCGCCCTTCTGCATCGGTATTGTCTATTTCGACCATAATACCTTTACGGGTTTTTACTACATCGCCAGGGCGAAATGCATTACGCGAAACAGCATTTTCAACCGCAGGCACTAAAACACGAAGGCGTATTGGTAAGTTAGCGGCCATAATTAGCTGAGCCAGGGCAATAACATGCGCGGCCCCACCCATGTCTTTTTTCATGTTGCGCATGCCTGAACTAGGTTTTAAATCCAGTCCACCGGAATCAAAACACACGCCTTTACCGACTAACGTAATTTGTGGCGCATCGACTGCCCCCCATTTCAAGTCAAGTAATCGTGGTTTATTTTCACTCGCGCGCCCTACCATGTGAATAGTTGGGTAATTTTGCTCTAATAACTCATCACCTATCCACTGCGAAAATTCACCGTCGAATGTATCTGCTAGGTCACTCATTACCTGCGATAAATGCTGCGGCATCATATCAGCAGCTGGGGTATTAACTAAATCGCGTGCTAAATTAATGGCGTCCGCTTGTTGTTTTACTTGTTCATATAATGTTTTATCAGCAATGCCAAGCTGAGCTTTTGCTGTGGCTTTTTGCTTGTACTCACTAAACTCATAACCACCTAACACAAAGCCTAAAGCAAGTTGAGCAACTAAAGACTCATCACCTTGAATTTGATAACAACCCGCAGGTAATTTACTGGCAAGCTCGCCAGCAGCCCAAAAATCATCAGTGCTTTGCATTACACAAAATACCTGACTTAGTTCACCCGTTTCTGGGTTTGGTACTAGTGCGAGTCCTGATTTTTCAAAATCTGTGTTTGCTAGCCAGCGCTGTACAAAACTCGGTTGCTGCGTAAGCCAATCGGTTAGTTCGTTTTTAACGATAAAAGATAGAGGAATTCCTGAAGAGGTATGACGAAGTAAAGCACTCATTAAATGACTCACATAATAGAAAATGATGCCTTAGCATAACAATAAGCACTATTAAAAGGTATAGCTAATTATGTTCTGCTAGCTTACTTCTTCTTTGAGGGCGTTGAGTCTTGCTCTTGGTTTTGTTGAGCAATTTCTTTATCAATTTCTTTAATCGGCTTATTCATACTAAAAGAACTCGGTAATACATCAACACCTACTAACTGCCCTAGTTTAACAACCAGTGGAATAGTTAATGGTGCAAACGGTAATAACGCAAAAACGCCTAGCCCTAGTCCTTTTAATATATCAACAAACTGCTCGTTGGCGCGTTTTAGTTCTGCTTTATTTGTTTGCCCTTGGGTATAACGCCTGTAAATTATTAGCATTTCTTTGGTTTCTTGCCTTTCTTGGGCAAGCGCAATTTTAAGCGCGACCATAGCACGACGAAAGCGTAGTTGTTGCCGCTTTTTACTTATTTTAGCAACCCGCCAGGGTGCACGATGGATAACTTTATATAATCGCATAGCCTGTATTCTCACACAGCGCTTTCAGTTCACAAAGAATAATTTACACGCTTTATTCAATCATTTATTCTTAAAGTTCATTTTCCTCAGTTTTAATTAAAAACATGCAAAAAAACATACCCAACACTAAACCCGAAAGGCCAAAATCTGATGAGTGCTGCGGCGGCGGTAGTTGCTGTCCATGTGTATGGGATGAGTACAAAGAAAAACTTGCACAGTGGAAAAAACATCATGGTGAAAATATCAATAGCAGGTCAGTTTAATTCAATAATAGAAAGTAGCTAAAATAGCTTATTTAATTAATAACTATGTATCAATGCCTGCTTTTACCCCTTTTCCCTGCCCTACTTATGATTAACTCTGCGTTATTTTTAGATAAATCATTTGTTTCAACTTGTTAAATAGTGGTTAATTACCCATTGCCCTCTTTAGTTTTTTTATCTATAGTCTATTTCGAGGACTCACAGGAGGTGCGCTTAGTTTATTAAGCTTTTAGGAGTGAGTTAGCAATATCTGCTCCCCATTGAATGTGAACCGTCCACAATAAAGTCATTAAATAGACTATACAAATCAATTCTAACTGGGGATATTTAGAATGAAATTAAAAAGCAATGCGCTTCAACAGGCCATCAAATTTGCTCTAGCAACAACAGCCGCAGGCTTATTTGTTTCTGGTTCAGCAATTGCTCAAGAAGAGCAAACCGAAGTTAAAGTTAACAAAAATGTAGAAAAAATTGCCGTAGTAGGTACGCGCTCTGCGCCTCGTTCTATTGGTGACTCTCCTGTACCTATCGATATTATTGGTGGTGAAGAGCTAAGTAAATCAGGTAACACTGATATGCTAGAGCTATTAAAAGGGGCTATTCCTTCTTTAAACGTACACTCAATGCCAATCAGTGATGCTGCTTCATTAGTGCGCCCTGCAAACTTACGCGGACTACCTTCAGATAGCACACTAATTTTACTTAACGGTAAACGTCGTCACCGTGCTTCAGTTATCGCCTTTTTAGGTGGTGGTATTAACGATGGTGCGCAAGGTGCTGATATTTCAGTAATTCCAAGTATTGCACTGAAACAAGTAGAAGTACTTCGTGATGGTGCCGCTGCACAATATGGTTCTGATGCGATTGCTGGGGTTTTAAACTTCCAACTTAAAGATGCCTCGGAAGGCGGATCTTTCGAAGTTCGCAAAGGCGAATATTATGAGGGCGACGGTGATACAACTCAAATTTCAGGTAATGTGGGCTTACCATTTACCGATAGCGGTTTTGCTAATTTAAGCTTTCAGTACAAAACAGCCGACGCAACCAGCCGCTCAGTACAAAGAGCGGATGCTACCGCACTTGATGCCGCTGGCGTACCAAACATTGCCCCGATCACCCAAGTATGGGGTGCACCTGAGGTAGATGACGACATCTCTATCTTTGGTAATGTTGGTTTAGAACTTACTAACGACTCACAATTTTACATGTTTGGTAACTACTCAGAGCGTGATGTACGCGGTGGTTTTTATTACCGTAACCCACATACTCGCCCTGGTGCATACTCAAATGATGGTGGCGAAACACTGCTTGTTGGTGATTTAACCGGTGATATGAGCGGTAACTGTCCAACCATTATGATTGATGACAACGTTCTTGATAACCCTGACTACATTAATGGTGTAGCAAATAACCCTGATTGTTTCGCATTTAACGAAATGCTTCCGGGCGGTTTTACACCAAACTTTGGTGGTAATATTACAGATACGTCACTTACTATCGGTACTAAAGGTGAGTTTACTGGCGGCTTTTTAGAAGGCGCTTATTATGATCTAAGTGGTACGGTAGGGTATAACGAATCTCGCTACTTTATATACGACACAATCAATGCTTCACTGGGTCCAGATAGCCCGCGTGATTTTAGCCCAGGTAAATATGAACAATTAGAGAAAAACTTTAATTTTGATATTTCAAAAGGGTTTGACTTTGATTTAGCTTACGATGTAAACATTGCCGGTGGTTTAGAATGGCATGAAGAAACCTTTACCGTAGTGGCAGGTGATGAGGCTTCGTTTATTGCAGGTCCATTAACTGATCAAGGTTTTGGTATAGGTTCTAACGGTTTCCCTGGATTTAAACCATCAGATGCAGGCGAATATGACCGTCGTAACTATGCAGCTTATATTGATATTGAAGCGCCATTTACTGAAGAGTTCCTAATGGGCTTAGCGCTTCGCTACGAAGATTACGATACCTTTGGTTCAACCACTAACTATAAGTTAATGGGTCAATACCACTTGACTGAAGATCTAAATATTCGTGGCTCTATCAGCACCGGTTTCCGTGCGCCTACCGTTGGCCAAGCGAATGTTAGTAACGTACAAACTAACTTAAGCAGTGGTGTACTAGTAGATTCGGCTTTGTTACCACCTACAAACCCAATTGCTATTCAACTAGGTGGTACTGAACTTGAGCCTGAAGAATCACAAAGCTACACCTTTGGTGCGGTGTATACTATTGGCGATTTATTCTTAACGGTTGATTACTACAACATCCAAGTAGATGACCGTATTAGCCAATCAGATAAAATTGAACTTAGCCAAGCAGATAAAGACACGCTTGAAGCTGCGGGCGTACCTAACGTACAAAACCTTGCGCAAGTTAGTTTCTTTACTAATGACTTTGATACCACTACACAAGGTGTTGATTTAGTTGCTAACTACTCAGCTGAATTGTTCAGTGGTAGCTCTACATTTAGCTTAGCGTACAACTGGAATGAAACAGAAGTAACCCGCTCAAGTGATATAACTGGTGCATTTAAAGTAAGCCGTCTTGAAAATGACTTACCTAATCACCGTGCAACACTGAGCTGGGCACAACAATGGGAAAGCTTTTCAGCATTTTCTCGCCTTAACTACTTTGGCGAATACCAAGGCGTTCATGTAGATTATGATGAAACAGCTAAAATGGCTGACGCAGCTATGACGTTAGATGTTGAAGTCACTTACTTCATGAATGACTCAATTAGCTTCTCATTGGGTGCACAAAACTTACTGGATCAGGAAGCAGAAAAACTTGATTTCACAGTGGCACCAAATAACAACTGGGGTGGTAAGTACTACGAAACATCTCCATACGGAATTAATGGTGGCTTTTACTACGCTAAAGCAACCTATACTTTCTAACATGTGTTAATGATAATCAAAGGCGAAATGTGTAATGCATTTCGCCTTTTTATTGCCCTTTATAAACCTATTTAAAATGACTTTTACACTCGCATTTTTTGTCACTTTGGGGTTATAGTAAATAAAAAGAATATTAGTTGTATTATGCTACTAAAGAAAGCGGACCAGTTATTATCACAAAACAAGCTCAGAGAAGCTGAGTTTCATTACAAAATGCTATTACAAGCAGAGCCTGATAATGGTGACGCCCTGTTTGGCTTAGGTAAAGTAGCACTGCGTTTAGAACAATTTGATGCCGCTGTTTATATACTACAACGAGCGTGTCAGCATCTCCCTTATGTATTAGAACCTTTGTATGCACTAAGTGATGCATTTAATGCGGTCAACTCTCCTGAAGATGCGCAAAAAGTACTCGAATACGCAACAAGTATTGCCGCAGACAACCCAGACACTCATTATTATTTAGCCCAGCACTATTTAACCTTTGGCGAGCTTGATAAAGCGCAGGCCACGTTTGAGGAAGCATTAAAGCTTGGAGTAGCACCAGTTACGGCTTATGTTTTATTTGAATTGGTACAATTAGGCCGCTTTAATAAAGCAAATAATTACATCGATCAGTTACACCACTTTTTAACGCAAACAAATAACCTACGCTTAAAAATGGTCTGCTACTATGCTTTAGCTAAAAGTTACGACAAGTTAGACGATACTGATCAAGCATTTAACTATTTTGTGATTGCCAATCAGCAACAACACAAACTCAGTGAATTTAATACTGAAGATTTAATTGGGTTTTATGATCAACTTATTGAATATAACAATGAAAGTGTGCTCAATTTAGCAAACCTAAATAAGCAGTATCCTGTTACGCCCGTGTTTATTATTGGTATGCCACGAAGCGGCTCAACCTTACTGGAGCAGATGTTAGCAGGACACAGTCAATGGGCAACGCTTGGAGAAGACACCAGTATTAGTAAAAAGGTAGTCGCTTTTTTAGAACATAAAACAGGGTTACGCTACCCTCAATGCTTAACTAAGCTAACAACGCCTTTAATTAACCAAGCCAGAGCTATATATTTAGATACCTTAAGTTCTTCTGGGAGCAATTGCGCATTTGTGATCAATAAACTGCCTAGCAATTACCAAAACTTAGGGTTAATTTATATTCTATTCCCAGACGCTAAGTTTATTAACCTGACCCGCAACTTTAACGCAACCGCATTTTCAGTGTTTACTAATTACTTTGCTGAAAACGAACCCTATTTTTGTGATTTGAATGAATTTACTTTGTACCATCAGCTTTATGAAAAACTGATGAGCTATTGGCAGCAATTTAACCGCTTAGCTATTTATAATTTAAGTTATGAGCAGTTAATTGAAAATCCTAAAGATCAATTAACCGCACTATTAAGTTTTACTGGCTGTGAATTTGAACAGACTTGTTTAGACTTTTACAGAAATAAAAGCGCCGTTACAACGCTCAGTAAACATGCGATTAGGCAGCCTGTAAATAACAAAAGCCTTGATAAATGGCAGCGTTATGAAGCCCCTTTACTTAGTTTGCTCTCGTTGCCTCAAACCAATTAAGCACATCCATAAACTGTTCTTGGCGTGCCTGTGGATGGGTAAGCATATTAATATGGTCGTAATCTACTTTGTGCCCAAAGCGGCGGCCATATATTTGCATTTTTTGCACCCCAGTACCTGACTCATCAATAAACTTTTGAATATCGATAGGCTGTGCCAATGCTTTATCTTTTACTGCCGCAATATGTAACGTCGGAGGAAGCGTGAGATTTGCTAATGTTTTAGCGTAATCAAAGCCATCATCACTGTCTATCCACGGATTTTTCTTAGCCCACTGCATACTTTGATAGTGCGACTTTTGAGTTTCATCATCACTGCCCCACTTTAAGCGTTTTGCTGGTAAATAACCGTGTTTTTTCGCTAATATTGGCGCCATAAAATACCAAATTAAATTGGCCTGAAATAACTTTTTAGGGTGGTTATTAAATAGCGAACGCTTTGAACCAAAATAGGCACACGCTTTTATATCGTTAATCAGCTCAGGGAAGCGAGCAAACACGCTATTAAGCAACACCCCACCCCAAGAATGAGCAACTAAAAAGTCAGGTTTTTTACTCTCTAACTGTTCAATTTTCTCAATAAATGCCGGAATATCTTCAACAATCGCCTCAGTTTGTCCATACCGTGCTTGCTTACAAATAGCAGGTTTACTTTCACCACGCCCGCGTAAATCAGCGACATAACAACAATACCCGTGTTCAGCTAAAAAAGGCGCTAACCCTTTATTGCTATGAGTGTAAAATATTTTGCCATTTTCTACCGCACCATGAATTAATAACACCACAGGACCACTTGGCTTCTGGTTGGCGATACGGCGTAAATGCAGTGTTTGATGGTCATCTAATTTAATAAAAACAGACTCTTGAGTAACTGCCAAAGCGAATTCCTTATAATTGCTAACAACTCATCCTACCAGTAATGCCTGGTAAGCCAAAGGGAAAATTATGCACTTTTTTTGTCTGTATTTGTTACTATTGGCTTTTATTCCTGTTGTTAAAAAAGCCTCATGAAAGCAAAATCAGCTCGTTCTAAATTACATCCGCGCAATCAACACAAAAATGGTTACGATTTTAATTTGCTTACCTCGCAAACCCCTTCGTTAACTGCTTTTTTAATTACGACGCCAGCAGGCAATCAAAGTATTGATTTTAGTAATAACTTAGCTGTAAAAACCTTGAATCAGGCGCTATTAAAAAGTCATTACAACATTAACTTTTGGGACATACCTGAGCACAACTTATGCCCACCTATTCCAGGAAGAGTTGACTATATTCATTACTTAGCTGACTTACTCAGCGAAGATAATCAGCAGGTTATTCCCACTGGCCGACAAATTAAAGTGCTTGATATAGGCACTGGCGCTAACTTAGTTTACCCGCTAACGGGCAATAGCGAATACCAATGGCACTTTACTGGCAGCGACATCGATTTAGCAGCAATAAAAATAGCCAAGCAGCTCGCTCAGTTTAATGATTTAAAAATAACGCTTAAACAACAAAAAAATCCCGAGCATATTTTTAAAGGGGTGGTTAATGCGAAAGATTTATATCACCTAACGATGTGTAACCCGCCATTTCATGCCAGCGCAGAAGAAGCCAATAAAGGCAGTGAGCGTAAATGGAAAAACTTAGGTAAAGCCCCCAGTAACGCCCTCAACTTTGGTGGCCAAAGTAATGAGTTATGGTGTGAAGGCGGCGAGCTGACCTTTATTTCTAACATGATCAAAGAAAGCGCTCAGTTCAGTGAGCAAGTGATCTGGTTCACCTCGTTGGTTTCTAAAAAAGAGACCCTTGCTGCTTTACAAACACAGCTAAAACAGCTCCCTATTTGCGACTATAAAATCGTTGAAATGGCACAAGGGCAAAAAGTCAGTCGCTTTATTGCGTGGAGTTATTTTGATAAAACGACCCGTGAACAAATTTGTGAAGAATTCATATAACAACCATAAGGACTACTCATGATAGATTTTCGCTCAGACACAGTGACCAAGCCTTGCAATAAAATGCGAGATATTATGTATCATGCCCCGGTTGGCGATGATGTATACGGTGATGATGAAAGCGTTAACCAATTGGAAGCCTATGCTAGATTGCGTTTTAATGTGGCCGATGCATTATTTTGTAGCTCCGGCACGCAAGCAAACTTATTGGCATTAATGGCGCATTGTGAGCGAGGTGATGAGTATATTTGTGGGCAAAGTGCTCATAACTACAAGTTTGAAGGCGGTGGCGCTGCCGTTTTAGGCTCTATTCAACCACAACCTATTGAAAATGAAGCCGATGGTAGCCTATGTTTTACTAAAATTGCTGCTGCAATAAAACCCGATGATAGCCACTTTGCGAAAACGCGATTACTGAGCCTTGAAAACACCATAGGTGGCAAAGTACTGGGTATTGATTATTTAATTAAAGCACGTGAATTTGTTCATCAACATAACTTAGCACTGCATTTAGATGGCGCGCGAGCATTTAATGCCGCAGCCGAGCTTAACCTTGATATTAAAGAAATCACCAAACATTTTGATTCAGTCTCTATTTGTTTATCGAAAGGCTTAGGTGCGCCAGTTGGCTCATTATTATTAGGTTCTAAGCAGTTAATCGCTAAAGCAAGACGCTGGCGTAAAGTGCTTGGCGGCGGTATGCGCCAAGCGGGTATGTTAGCTGCTGCGGGGCAATATGCGTTAGAAAATAACACTCAACGTTTAGTCGATGATCACGCTAATGCGCGTTATTTAGCACAGCAGTTAAGTGAAATTTCAGGCTTTGAAGTAAATATGAGTAATACCACAAATATGGTTTACGCTACGTTTGATAACAGCATAAACATCACAAAGCTAGCAGCCGATTTAAAAGCACATGACATTGTGTTTAGCCCAAGTAAGCAACTTAGGCTCGTAACCCATTTAGGTATTACCCAAGCGGATATAGATACCTTTATTAAAGTCTTAACGGCCCATATTTAACGCCGCTTTGTAATGCTTGCGGCACACCGATTCATAACGGTCGTTGCCGCCAATTTCAACTTGATTACCATCGGCAATAGCCTCGCCATTTTCATCGGTACGTAATACGTGATTTGCTTTGCGCCCACAATGACACACCGTTTTAAGCTCAATTAGCTTATCAGCCCAAGCAAGTAAATACTGTGACCCTATAAACAGCTCCCCTCTAAAGTCGTTGCGCAATCCGTAACACAATACGGGTATTCCTAACTCATCAACCACATCGGTTAACTGCATAACTTGGTCTTTTGATAAAAACTGACATTCATCTACCAGCACACAATGGCGTTTTTTATCTGCATTAAGAGCTTGAATAAGCGCAAAAACATCTATATCTGCATCATAAATATGCGCATCTGCTTGCAAGCCAATACGTGAGGATACTTTACCTACTCCGGCTCTATCATCGATAGCCGCCGTGAGGATCACCGGCTCCATACCACGTTCTTTATAATTGAATGCAGATTGTAGTAAGGTGGTTGATTTACCTGCATTCATTGCAGAGTAGTAAAAGTATAATTGCGCCATTGTCGTGCCTTCAAATAAAAAGTGCGCTTATGCTACCTTAAAGTGCTCAGAATACAAATTTGGATACGTTATTTAGCTATTTATTTTGCTTCATGCTCTAGTAACCATTGCTTGCGCTCTAAACCACCTGCATAACCAGTTAGTTTTTTATTTGCACCAATAATACGATGACACGGCACAATAATACTGATTGGGTTTTTACCATTTGCAGCCCCTACCGCTCTCACAGCTTTAGGGTTGTTTAACTGCTCGGCAATATCTTTATAAGTCGCCACTTTTCCATAGAGTACGCTACACAATGCCTGCCATACGCTTTGCTGAAATGGCGTGCCGCCAGTATCAAGCTCTAAATCAAACTCAGTACGCGTATGAGCAAAGTACTCATTAAGCTGCGCCACACAAGATAAAACATGCGAATTATTTATCTCGTTTAAAGGCGTACTGATATAACTGGCCGGTGGATAAAACCCCACATAACTAATACCTTTTTCAGTTGCCTGAATAATAATGTCATCAATCGGGCTGGGTAAACTGGTTTGCACTATCATAATTGCTGCCAAAGTTGAAAAGTTAAGTAAGATCGAAATGGTGCACAGTTCGCAGATTCAAAAGAGCTTGCTGCCGCTTGTGCCTTTTTAACGCCTAAATCGCCATCGAGTAAAATATCGGGCTGGCTTTGGCCGCGTAACTTTGCATAATTAACCGTCCATGGGCCAATCCCTTTTAAACTAAGCCATTGGTCTAAATCATCACAATCGGGATTCACGGCACAAAATTCAGCGAGGTTATGCAGTGCATTTTTACGCGCCTGTGGCATTTTAAAGAATGCAAAATCACTGTGTGCTAACACTTCAGGCTCAGGAAAATAGACCTGTTGGTGTTGCTTTTCACCAAGCTGTGTTACTAAATTAGTCACTAGGTTGTGCGCCGCCGCTACACTGACTTGTTGCCCAAGTATAGCCCTAACTCCCGCCTCAAAACTTGACCAAATACCCGGTAACCTTAAGCCTTTAGTAAGTGGAAATGCATTATTAATGTGTTCGCTTAAATGCGCCTCAATTAAATAAGTATCTGCATCTAAATCAAGTACACGGCGAATGTTGTTAATAACTGGCTGTAAATATTGCGTATTATCTATATCAATTTGCACCCGAAAATGATGTTTATCTGCAACAAACTCAGCATCAAAACGCCCTCTACACGATTTATAAGTAAAAGTACGCCCATAACTGGTTGGCGTTAACCACTCTATTGGCTGAATTAATCGTTTTGCTAAAAACCCATGCAATGCCTGCCAGTTATACGGCGGACGAAAAGGCAAAATTAAGGTGAGCCCAATATCAGCTGGGTGCTTGGCGGTTCTGAGCGCTGAGGGCGCAATATTAAGTTGTTTTAAAAAAGCATCATTAAAACGCCTAACACTTTTAAAGCCTGAGGCAAACGCTATCTCGGTAAGCGGTAAGCTAGTTTCTTGAATCAATTTTTTTGCAAAATGACATTGGTTAAACAATCGATATTGCGTGATAGAAATGCCAAAATATTGAGAAAATAATCGCCTTAAATAACGGCTGCTTATTCCTAAACGCGTGGCGAGCTTTTCGCAGTCGTGCTGATTATCCTGATCAATTAATTGCTTGGCTCGTAGAGCCGTTGTTTTTGTTCCCTGCCAAGCCGCACTTCCTGGTGCACTATCGGGCCGACAACGAATACAAGGCCTGAAACCAGCCTGCGCGGCAGAGTGTGCAAACTGATAGTAGACTACATTTTTTTCGTGAGCTGTGGGCGCAGGGCAAATTGGCCTGCAATAAATACCGGTACTTTTAACGGCTACATAAAAAAGCCCATCGAAACGCGCATCACGACTTTGACGTGCTTTTTGCCAGTGCTGATCACCCATAAAATGCTCTTGTAAATTAGGTAGCGCTTAGCTTAGCAAAAACTAAGCGTATTACTGGCCATATTCGGCACTAATCTTTATTTGCAAAATCAATTAATGCCTGACCCGTTAAACGATATATAATCCATTCATTTTGTGGCTCAGCGCCCATACTATTATAAAAATCAATCGCGGGTTTATTCCAATCAAGTACCACCCATTCAAAGCGGCCACAGTCTTTATTGATTGCTCTGTTTGCTAGTTCTTTCATAATGGCTTTACCAGCCCCATTTCCGCGGCTATCAGGGCTCACGTATAAATCTTCTAGGTAAAGACCATTTTTACCTAACCAAGTCGAGTAATTGTAAAAATACACGGCAAAACCAATTGGCTCATCATCTTGTAAACATATTAAACTGTGCGCCGTTGCGCCTTCACAAAACAGGGTGTTTAAAATGGCTTGCTCATCGGTTTTAACTGCATCAGGTTCTTTTTCGTAAATAGCAAGCTCATTGATAAAGTGTAGAATTGTTTTTGCATCACTTGGCTTTGCATCGCGAATTTCTATTGCTGTGTTCATTGTTATTGACCCTTAAAAAACTACTTTTATGCCTGGTAAGCATCTAATTTAATATAAAAAGTGCTTAACTAATTATGATAATTTAAGCCATTAATACATTTATTTATACCCTAGCATATCGTTTTATATTCAATAAGTAACGTTCATGAGCTTATTTCAATTTATTCATTAGGGCATTAAAAAAACAAATTAAAACAACGCTTTTATATATGGCAAAAAGTTGTCATTATGAGTACACAGTAAAGCAATGAGGAAGTTTAACTAAAATGGGTCATGGTCATTCACACAGTCACGTTGATGATAACCAAAGTGATAAACAGCTCACTCTTGCCGTATTTATAAATGTTTTACTGACTGCAGTGCAAGTTGTTGGCGGCGTATTTTCCGGCAGTCTTTCATTAATTGCCGATGCATTACATAACCTAAGTGATGCGGCCTCAATTTTTATTGCCCTCGTTGCTCGAAAAATTGGCAATAAGCAAGCTGATACAACCCACCATTTTGGCTACAAACGTGCAGAAATTCTAGCAACTCTTTTTAATAGCACCACGTTAATAGTCATCGGTGGTTATTTAATTTTTGAGGCCATAAGTAGTTATTTAAACCCTCAACCTATCAATGGCTGGATCATTGTGTGGGTTGCTGCAGTAGCGCTATTCATTGATTTAGTCACTGCATTATTAACCTTTAAAGCCGGCGCTAAAAACAACATGAATATAAAGGCGGCGTTTATTCATAATGTGTCTGATGCCATGGCCTCTATTGTGGTTATTATTGCCGGTACTTTAATTATTTTATACCAATGGTATGTAGTTGATTTAATAGCGACGATATTGATATCACTGTATGTTATTTATCACGGCGTATTATTACTTAAAGCCAGCTGCAGCATTTTAATGCAGGCAGCCCCCATTGGTTTTGACCAGCAACTTATCAGTAAAAAGTTACTGCAACAGTTTGCCATTACTCAAATAAAATCAATAAAAGCATGGCAACTCGACGATAACACCACACACTGTGAAATTGTGATGCAAACAGATACCCTTATTGAGCTTAACGCCATTAAACATTATTTACATGATGAATTTGCAATTGAGCACTGTGTAATCGAGTGTTACTAATCACTGTTTTCAATAACCAAAATGATTACATTAAAGCTCTAAGTAGGTTTACTTATATTAGATAGACTTCTCAGCGGTTTTTATTTAAACCGCTACAAAAATACGATAGATAAGTATTATCACAAATTAATTAAATTAAAGAGTACTGATAGTTGCTGCTGCAAGAGGCAGCATTAAGTTTTCAGCTTTATCTGCTTTTTTCACGGATATTTGTGTAAACAATAAATGTCCACTTCCCTGCTCCTTAGCCTTTCTTACTTCATTAATTACAGAGCCGTGAGCTGGGTGCAAAGACATCACCCCGCTACAATAGCAATAATTAGATTACGAGAGTGGCTACAAAATAAATTGAGTGAAAAAACTCAGTTGTGTAAATATTTCAGTTTTACTGTATTCATCCCAGAATTCGAAGTAATAAAGCGTAAAAGAACAACCTCAACACTTAGAATAGCTGCAATACTTTACTTAATAACCTTAGTAAGTATGCCTTTTTATGTTATAAAAAATGTAACTTGCTGATCTAAAATACAAATAACAACTTGTCCATTTGTCAGCCAGCAATGCAAACTTAAACGAGAATCAAACTCAATATTAACCATATGATTTATAAGTAAATTACTTGCAATTCTGTGCCTATATACTAGACTAGCTACAATTAGAATTTTTAGGATAAGCGCTATGAAAGGTAATCAAAAAGTAATCGACGCCTTCAATACATTGTTAGCTAACGAATTAGCTGCTATTGACCAGTATTTTATTCATTCTCGCATGTACGACGATTGGGGCTTAAACAAACTTTATGAGCGTCTTAACCATGAAATGGAAGAAGAAAAAGATCACGCTGATTGGTTAATTAAACGTATTCTTTTTTTAGAAGGCGTACCAAACATGACCAAACGTCGTGATCTGTTAATTGGTGACAATGTAAAAAGCATGATGCAAAACGACTTAACCTTAGAACTTGAAGTGGTTGCGTGTGTTAAAGAGGTTATTGCTATCTGTGAACAACAGCAAGATTATCAATCTCGTGAAATTTTAGAAAAGCTATTATTTGATACCGAAGAAGATCACGTCTACTGGTTAGAGCAACAACTGGGTCTGATTGACAAAATTGGCACTCAAAACTATCACCAAGCTCAAATGAGCGAATAAGGACTTATATTATGAAAGGCGATAAAGACGTTATTGCAGCACTAAATAAAGTACTTGCTAATGAGCTTGTGGGTATTAACCAATACTTTTTACATGCACGTATGTTTAAAGATTTTGGTTTTAGTAAACTAGACAAAGCTGATTACAAAGTATCGATACAAAAAATGAAAAACGCCGATCGTTTAATTGAGCGTATTTTATTTTTAGAAGGCCTGCCGAATCTTCAAGATTTAGGACGCTTACGCATTGGCGAAAACAGCGAAGAAATGATTGCCGCTAACATGAGCTTTGAACTTGATACCGTAGATGAGCTGCGTGCTGCGATTAAACTAGCTGAAAGTAAAAAAGATTACATTAGCCGTGAAGCGCTCGATAACATTTTAAATGAGCAAGAAGAGCAAATTGATTGGCTAGAAACACAGCAACTACTGATCAAAAATACTGGGCTTGAAAACTACTTACAATCGCAACTGTAAATTAAAGTTATAAATACAAAAAAAGCAGCTAAGGCTGCTTTTTTTATGTTTAATTTTTAAATGTTAAACCAATTCGTTTAGATAGGGCCTACTTTTATAAATTACTATTAAGCCACTTGATCGGTTATATCTGCAATTTGAATCAGTTTACGATTGAGGATCTTTTTAGTACAGCCACAACACTTACCGCATTGGCTGCCCACTTTAAGCTCTTTAGTTAGCTCGCGCATGGTAGTAGCACCATCGTCGATGGTTTGCTCAATTTTTTTATCGGTCACACCGTGACAAAGACAAATATACATGAATACAAACAACTCTCAATTTCATTTAGTAGGTTTATACTAATCTAAACGAAAATAGTTATCAATTGGTTTTTTATAAAATTTGATTTTTTTGCATTTTTTTTGGCCAGCGCCACTTAAATTGAGAATTGTTTGAATTTCATTCGAAGTATGGCACTTAAATTGAGATTTATTAATTAAAGCCTCACCTTGAATTTAAGTAGGTTTAGGTAAATAGTTGAATGATTGAAATGAATTACATTAAGTCTGAAGAAACCTTAATGTATAAATATAGAATTAGTGCGTGGGCTATTTCCGGTTTGTGCCATGAGCGGTCATTGGTAACGCCTAATTCAGAGGCAATAAAATAGCTGGTTAAAATTAGCTAGGCACGAGCATAAACCAGCTGCTTTTTGTCCTGCCGAAATGATTTTTTATACGCTTTTTTGCATAATTGCTGTAGCAAAACCATCAGAAAAATGAAAATAGCTTGCAACAAAAAACAAAACTATTTGAAATATACCTAACTCCATACTTGGTAATGCCAACATACCAAAATATACGGCAGCAGCCAAAACGACTAAAAAGAACCTTTTCGCTGTATACAAACCAAAATGCTCTTGGCTTGTTGTTAATTTAGAATTGGCTACAGCCTTAGATACTTTTGAAGTAATCTGACCAAAAATAATACATGAAGCTAAAGCCCAGTCAGCAACCATAAATATATCTCGCCAATCTCCCATATAACTTTTTACCCCAATTAGTAAGCAGAACGGAATGGCTATATATAGAAATTCTGTTTTTAAATCAGCATAAATTGCTTTTCTCTGATTTTTAGAAAGAGCTGAGTTCATGCTGATAAACCGTATTCCTTTTAATTTCAGTTATTTCTTTTATTTTGGCATTTCTAATTACAGGTTCTCCCTTACCCTTAGCAGGAGTATAAATGTCATAGGAAACATGGGCAGTAATAACATCTTTTGCCCCAACAGGTTGAATTAAGCCTGTTTGATATTTTTCCAACCATTCTTTATGAATTATTCGAGCTGAAAATGGTTGTTTAATTCTTTCACATCTAAATGTCCAGACAGAGTTCCCTTCGTTTACAGATATTTTAGCAACTAGGTTTAACTTGCCATCATAGCTTTGGGTTGAGCCTTGGAACATTTCTTTTGGATTACCTGTAAATCTCCATTTAGTATTTACACGGCACTCACTTTTTAAACCGTTAGATGATCTAAAAAAAACACTTTCACCGCTTTTGATTTTTTCATTTGCTAAAGAAAAGCTTCTTAAAACGTAAGCTAAGTTTTGTCTATCTATATGAGGGTCTGCAATTTGTTCAGGTGTATTGTCAGCTAAGGAAGTTTCAATATTAACCGCTAATTCTTCAACCTGCTGCTCAGTTTCAGTTTCATCGACGTTAACTAATTCTGCAAAAGTATTATTACCAGATTTATAACACGCAGATTCAAATATATCGTCTAGCTTACCAGGAAGAGCTGATAACTTACTTAGAATAGAACCGCTTTCAATTGCATTTAATTGAAAGTCAAAATCGCCTTCAATCCCTAATGAATTAGCCATCAACTGTCCAAAATCCCTATATGCATTGATATATAAGGACATAGCATCGAATATTTCAGCTGGATTTTTACGCTCTTGTAAATAATCCAACTTAATGCATAGTTCAGGTTTCAATTAACATCTCCATATGGTTAAAGTTCCACTTAGCGTATAATATTTTAGTATTTATGCGACACGCAGTTTGTGTTGCATAATCGCTTGTTGGGCTGAGGCACTACCTGCTCGGTATATAGAGTTGGTGTTGTTTATGCTATGGGAATTTGTTTTTTATCGCCTTAGTGATATCAAACCAATTTCATTGGCGTGTCTATCGTATCTAAGCTATCCCTGTGCTACTCAGCGTTTATTATGTGCCTATTAAACCTAATGTTTAACCGTTAAGCAATGATATTTTTCTTACGCACACTCGTGACTAGCCTGAGCAGTTAAGCAGGTTAACTTATTGATTTGATGCATCAAGCAAGGCTGCTAACTCGTTCGCGGTATTAGTGGTTCTTGCTCTGTTTTGGGCTTCACCGCTTTACATGGGGTGGATACGTGAGCCTTTATTAACCCTAACTTTCGCTTGCGACACGCATTAGCTAAAAAGCCATAATGGCGAATGCGCATAAACCCTTTCGGCAGTACATGTTGTAAGTAGCGCCGTAAAAATTCATCACAACTCAGTGTCATGACTTTATCGCAGTTGTTATCTGCATAATCGCGATTCTGACATCACGCCTTTTCGGGTATAACGAGCAAGGTAGCTAACTAGTTTTTCACTGTACGTTAAACACTGTCTAGTGAAAGCTGGGAAGTCCATAGAATAAGAATGTGCTACTGGCGACAATGACGCTCTTTACAAAGGAATAGCACGCATAAAGTACGCAGTTTAATGAAATTGGGTGTTAGCGAACGACTCGCCATAGCCTGTGGTATCACCAGTAAAGGCCCTTGTAGAAGCTCAAAAACAAAAGGAATTAACATTGCGCTAGGTAATGACTATTTAGCATCACAAGGTTTAGTGTCATTGAAAGATATTT
>Ga0207891_1000128_pt1 | contig 64810 bp, 63 predicted proteins | sample LinPmetageLP50_FD_184061 | JGI IMG/M metagenome (GOLD analysis project Ga0207891, IMG submission 184061) | Marine viral communities from the Pacific Ocean - LP-50 (SPAdes) | ecosystem: Environmental > Aquatic > Marine > Oceanic | place: Pacific Ocean | collected 2011-08-27 | reverse complement strand
AACCCCGAACCCCGAACCCCGAACCCCGAACTGATCTTTTAGATCTCGACTATTGAATATAGGATCTCAGCGCGTTTTCATGCTAGAATTTGCGCAATTTTTTTGTACTCGATAAGTAGCACTGTAATGATCTTAGATGATATTCGCATCGTTTTAGTAAACACATCACACTCTGGTAACATTGGTTCAGCGGCGCGCGCCATGAAAACCATGGGATTATCAAAGTTATACCTTGTTGATCCAGCCTGTGAAATAGACAGTCATGCAAGTGCGCTTGCTGCAGGTGCGACTGATGTACTAGGTAATGCTGTTATTGTTGATAGCGTTGCAGATGCGATTGCTGATTGTGCATTAACGATTGGTACTAGCGCCCGCTCGCGTACATTGTCGTGGCCTATGGTAGAGCCGAGAGAATGTGGTGAAAAGCTTGTTGGCGAAGCCGTAAACGGCCCTGTAGCGCTTGTGTTTGGCCGTGAAAACAGTGGCTTAACTAATGAAGAATTACAACTGTGTAATTACCATGTGTGTATTCCTGCTAACCCAGAATACAGCTCACTTAATTTAGCCATGGCTGTGCAAACCTTATGTTATGAAACGCGTATGGCGTTTTTAAATCAGCAACCTAAGGCTGTTCAAGAAGAAGACGACACCCTATATCCATCGTCTAAACAAACAGAATTGTTTTACGAACATCTTGAAGACACTTTGTTTAAAACAGGCTTCATTATTAAGCAGCACCCAGGCATGGTAATGACTAAGCTACGTCGTTTGTTTAATCGTGCTCGCCCTGAAGATGCAGAAATGAACATATTACGAGGTATTCTTACCTCAATTAATAAGTCTATAAAATAGCAATTAGTTATAAATAGCGCCCTTTATTGCTCTACTAATACTTGACTAAATTACTCAGGTAATTACAATAGACCCAATACTTGACCAAAACAGTCGGGTATTGCAAGTTTATCGGCTGGCATCCGAGGCTAGCCAATCAGGATAATACTTGACTAATCTACTCTGGTAATTAAAATTTGCACTCTTTTGTGCGGGGGGCGTTATGAAGTTAACATCAAAAGGCAGATACGCCGTTACAGCCATGCTGGATGTTGCACTACATGCAAATATAGGCCCTGTAGCGCTTGCAGATATTTCGCAGCGCCAAGAAATTTCTTTGTCTTATCTTGAGCAATTATTTGCCCGTTTACGTAAAAATGGGCTAGTGAGTTCTGTTCGAGGTCCTGGTGGGGGCTATTTACTAGGACGTGAGGCTGACGTAATTTCAGTTGGCGATGTTATCAATGCGGTAGATGAATCTGTTGACGCTACACGGTGTCAGCGAAGCAATACTGGTTGTCAAAGTGGTATGCGTTGTTTAACCCATACATTGTGGTCAGACTTAAGCGCACGAATTGAAGAATTTTTAAATAATATTACCTTAGCTGAACTGGTTGAAAAGTCGGACGTTAAAGCGGTCGCTCTTCGCCAAGAAAACAGCGTTAATGATGCAATTAAGCAGTTGGAAAATATTCAAGTAAGCTGTCAACTTTAAGGTTGACCTGCAGCGGAGAGAGAAATGAAGTTACCGATTTATTTAGATTACGCAGCAACTACGCCTGTTGACGAACGAGTTGCCAAAGAAATGATGCAGTGCCTGACTATGGACGGTAATTTTGGTAATCCAGCATCGCGTTCACACCGTTTTGGTTGGCAAGCTGAAGAAGTCGTTGACCAAGCACGTACTGACATTGCTGATTTAATTAATGCAGACCCACGTGAAATTGTATTCACATCGGGTGCAACAGAATCAAATAACCTTGCTATTAAAGGTGCAGCTCAGTTTTACAAGAAAAAAGGTAAGCATGTTATTACCGCTAAAACTGAACACAAAGCGGTTATCGACACATGTCGTGAACTTGAGCGTCAAGGGTTTGAAGTAACCTACATGGACGTTGAAGAAAACGGCCTACTTGATCTGCAAAAATTAGCAGACACCATGCGTGACGACACCGTGCTTGTAAGTATCATGCATGTAAATAACGAGCTAGGTGTAATCCAAGACATCAATACTATTGGTGAAATGTGTCGCGAACGTAAAATTATGTTCCACGTAGATGCTGCACAAAGCGCGGGTAAAGTTTTAATCGATGTGCAACAAACCAAAGTAGATTTTATGTCATTCTCGGCGCACAAAGTATACGGCCCTAAAGGCGTAGGTGCTTTGTATGTTCGTCGTAAACCACGTGCACGTTTAGAAGCACAAATGCACGGTGGCGGCCATGAGCGTGGCATGCGTTCTGGTACATTAGCAACTCATCAATTAGTGGGTATGGGTGCAGCATTTAGAATTGCAAAACAAGATTTTGAAAAAGATCACGCACACATCAGTGCGTTGCGTAAACGCCTAATCGACGGCATTTTAACGGATATGGACGAAGTGTACTTTAACGGCACGCAAGACCAATCAGTACCTGGTATTGTCAACATTAGCTTTAACTTTGTTGAAGGTGAGTCGTTATTAATGGCTGTTAAAGATATTGCGGTATCGTCAGGTTCAGCCTGTACATCTGCAAGTTTAGAGCCTTCTTACGTATTACGTGCATTAGGTCGCAACGACGAGCTAGCGCACAGCTCGATTCGTTTTAGTATTGGCCGTTTTACCACCGAAGAAGAGATTGATTACACCGTTGAGTTAATGAAAAACTCGATTGGCCGTTTACGTGAAATGTCTCCTCTTTGGGAAATGCACCAAGAAGGTGTTGATTTAGATTCAGTTGAATGGGCGCACCACTAATTAGTGGAGCCCATACCTAGCAGGTAGTGAGGATAGAATTATGGCTTACAGTGATAAAGTAATCGACCACGTAGAAAACCCACGTAACGTAGGTGCTCTAGACAAAAATGATCCGTCAGTGGCAACGGGTATGGTAGGCGCACCAGCATGTGGTGACGTAATGAAATTGCAAATTAAAGTATCGGCGGAAGGCGTTATTGAAGATGCAAAATTCAAAACGTACGGCTGTGGTAGCGCAATTGCTTCATCTTCGCTGGTAACAGAGTGGGTTAAAGGCAAAACATTAGACGAAGCTGCGACTATCAAAAATACCGATATCAGCGCAGAGCTAGAATTACCACCAGTGAAAATTCACTGCTCAATTTTAGCCGAAGATGCAATTCAAGCAGCAATTGCAGATTACAAAAGCAAACATACAAACTAAGAGATATTCATGGCAGTGACATTGACAGATGCGGCAGCAAACCGTGTACAATCATTTTTAGCAAACCGTGGTAAAGGCATTGGCCTGCGAGTTGGCATTAAAACGACGGGCTGTTCAGGTCTTGCTTATGTTCTAGAGTTTGTTGATGAGCTAAACGATGACGATGAAACATTTGCGGCCAAAGGCGTTACCTTAATTGTTGACGCTAAAAGCTTAGTTTATATCGACGGCACCGAGCTCGACTACACTAAAGAAGGTTTAAATGAAGGGTTTAAATTTAATAACCCTAACCAAGCTGATGAGTGTGGCTGTGGCGAAAGCTTTACAGTTTAAGCTCAAACTTGTTTTAAGATATAAATAAGCCCTGCCAGTTAATGTAGGGCTTTGTCATTTGTGAGAAGTTATGCGTTATTTTGAGTTATTTGCAATACCGGTTGACTACAATATTGACTTAGCAATGATCAACAAGCACTACTTAGAACTTCAACGTGCTGTACACCCTGATCGTCATGCTAATGCCAGCAGTCGTGATAAATTAATGGCCGTACAAAGTACCGCTGAAATTAACGACGCATTACAAACACTTAAGCATCCGGTTAAACGTGCTGAATATATGTTGAGTGAGCTGGGCGTTGATATTCGCGCTGAGCAGCAAACACTGCAAGATCCCATGTTCTTGATGCAACAAATGGAACTGCGCGAAGAGCTTGAAGAACTTCCCTCTGCAAGTGATCCAGATATCGCTATTGCTAATTTTGAGTCGCAAATAAAGCAATTAAAAGCCCAGTATAGCAACGAATTGGCTGAGCAACTTGCAAGCAACGATGAGCAACAATATCAACACGCTGCTGACAACATTCGCAAATTAAAATTTGTATATAAGTTACAAGACGAACTTGAACGCATTGAAGACAGTTTATTTGACGATTAATTACTTGCTGCAAAGCGAGCAACACGAGTTTAAAGAGCATTATGGCATTATTGCAAATTGCTGAGCCGGGGCAGAGCGCGGCACCACATGAACACAAATTAGCCATTGGAATTGATTTAGGCACTACAAATTCATTAGTGGCAACCGTACAAAGCGGCGAAGCACGCACTATTACTGATGAGTCAGGCGAAGCGATGTTACCCTCAGTGGTTCGTTATCAAGCTGGCGGCATTACCGTGGGTAATGATGCAATGCAAGCAGCTACACTCGATCCGGTTAATACGCTTATTTCAGTGAAGCGCTTTTTAGGTAAAACGCAAACCGAAATAGAACAAAGCTATGGCCAACTGCCTTATCAGTTTTGCGATGATGATGGTGCATTGGCTATCGAAACGGCTGCGGGAAAAATCAGCCCAGTTAAAGCCTCAAGTCATATTTTAAATGCTTTAAAAGTACGCGCTGAGCAAAGCTTTGGTAATCAAGATATTTTAGGGGCAGTGATTACGGTACCAGCTTATTTTGATGATGCACAGCGTCAAAGCACCAAAGATGCGGCTGAGCTTGCCGGTATTAATGTACTGCGCTTACTAAACGAGCCTACTGCCGCTGCCGTTGCTTACGGTTTAGATTCAGGGCAAGAAGGTATTATCGCCGTTTATGATTTAGGGGGCGGTACTTTTGATATCTCTATTCTGCGTCTTAATAAAGGCGTGTTTGAAGTGCTGGCCACCGGTGGCGATTCTAGCCTAGGCGGCGACGACTTTGACTCATTATTAGTTGATTACCTAAAACAAGAAACCGGCGTGACAAGCTTATCTCCTTCGGTATTACGCTTATTCATTAATAAAGCCAAAGCCTGTAAAGAAGCACTCAGCCAATACGAAAAAGTGAATGTTGGCCTTGAGTTTGACGATGAAAAATACATGGTTGAAGTAACGCGAGAAAAATTTAATGAGCTCGCTATGCCACTGGTTAAAAAAACGCTTCGCTCATGTCGTCGTGCAGTAAAAGATGCCGGTATTGAAAACCAAGAAGTATTACAAGTTGTAATGGTTGGCGGTTCAACCCGCATGCCGTTGGTTCGTACTCAAGTTGGCGAATTTTTTGATAAACAGCCACTAACTTCAATTGACCCTGATCGTGTTGTTGCACTGGGTGCTGCATTACAAGCTGACGTATTAATTGGTAACAAGCCAGATTCCGACATGTTATTACTTGATGTGTTACCGTTGTCGCTAGGCCTTGAAACAATGGGTGGCTTGGTTGAAAAAATCATTCCACGCAATACCACGATTCCGGTTGCGCGTGCGCAAGAATTTACTACGTTTAAAGATGGTCAAACGGCCATGTCGTTGCATGTATTACAAGGTGAACGTGAACTGGTTGACGATTGTCGATCGCTGGCAAAGTTTAGCTTAAAAGGTATTCCTCCTATGGCGGCGGGGGCGGCGCATATTCGCGTTACCTTTAAAGTAGACGCTGATGGTTTATTAAGCGTGTCGGCCATGGAGAAATCAACGGGTGTTCAAGCAGAAATACAAGTAAAACCGTCGTTTGGTTTGTCTGACGACCAAGTTGCTAATATGCTTAAAGAGTCGATGAGTAACGCTAAAGGCGATATGCAAGCGCGTATGCTTAAAGAGCAACAAGTTGAAGCGCTTCGTGTAATAGAAGCAATGGAAGCCTCTTTAGCTGCTGATGGCGATTTACTTGAGCCTGAGCAACTAGCGGCACTAAAAGTGGAAATAAACGAACTTGCAAAAGTACGCGAGAGTGCGCAAGAGCCAAGCGAAATAAAAGCGGCCATTGAAAAAATGGATAATGCGAGCAGTGATTTTGCCGCGCGCAGAATGGACGCGTCAATTAAAAAAGCCTTAACGGGTCAGTCGGTAGACAATATATAAGAGAGATTAGAATGCCACAAATTGTTTTTCTTCCCCATCCGGAGTTGTGTCCTGACGGTGCAGCAATAGAAGCGCCCGCAGGCGAAACGGTACTTGATATCGCGCTTAAAAATGGCATTAGCATTCCTCATGCCTGTGAAAAATCATGTGCATGTACAACGTGTCATTTAGTGATCCGTGAAGGTTTTGACTCATTAGATGAAAGTGATGACCTAGAAGATGACATGCTAGATAAAGCATGGGGTTTAGAGCCTGAATCGCGCTTAGGTTGCCAGGCAATTATTAGAGATGAAGACTTAGTGGTTGAAATACCTAAGTACAATCTCAATATCGTTAATGAAGAACACTAGTTTTTAATTAATGACTATTATATTAAAAGCCGCTGTTTGATACAGCGGCTTTTTTGTTTTAGGCGAAGATTTATGCCGCGCAGACAAATCTTTTGTAGACGTAGAGCTTTCTCAAGTTAGCCTTGCAGCGGCTCATTGTTTGATTTTTTAGTGATTTATTCACCACAGAGAGCACAGAGAAAGTGAGCAAAGGCAAAGGTTTAGTGTTATTTACCTTAACCCCTCGGTGTAGCACGAAGCGCCTTTGTATTCTCTGTGGTGTAAATATTTTGTAGGCGGGGCTTTACGCCGAGCAGAAGTAGCAGCGGGTTTACCCCGCGTCTTTTTAAAGTTAAAGGCGAAAGGCAAAAGGTTACGAGCGGCGGGCTGCGAGACGCGGGTAAATTAAAATAGCCTGTAGGCGGGGCTTTACGCCGCGCAAATGTGGTTAAAGGTAATAAAATTATGCACAAAGAGGTTAAGAGACGCTGCGCTTTTTGAGGAAGTGACAAAACAATTAATTACTCAGGCTAATGGTTAGTGTTTTCTCATTTTCTTCTCATTCACTTCTCTTTGTGCATATGCTTTTTAAAGCGGTTTTATCCCGCGTTTGTTAGTAATTTTATTTACCACAGAGATTACAGAGTGCGCAGAGGAAGTGAATAAATACAAAGGTTGAAGGTAAAGGGTTACGGGCGGCGGGTAAATTAAAATGAATAAGTCTTGTAGCGTTAACCACAAGGCTTTTTTAATTTATCGAAGCCCGAAGCCCAAAACCCGAAGCCCGAAGCCCAAAACCCATTTCGGAGGTATATTTTGAGTGATCTTATTTTTTCAGACTCGTTTATTAACGGTGAATTTTATCAAACCAGCATACGCTTTAGCGTTGATGATCCGGCCACCGAACAAAGTATTGTTGATGTAAGTGATATTGACGAGCAAGGCGTAAAAAATGCCATAACAGCAGCGCAAGGCGCTTTTGTAAAATTAAAAGCCACCAATGCGACCGAGCGAAGCGAAACCCTGATGCGTTGGTATGATCTAGTAATAAAGCACAAACAAACGCTAGCTACACTTATGACTAAAGAGCAGGGAAAACCGCTTAAAGAATCGCTAGGTGAAATAGATTATGGCGCCGGTTTTATTAAATGGTTTGCAGAGGAAGCTAAACGCAGCTACGGTGATGTGATCCCTGCCACCGATAACAGTCATCGTTTAACTAGCTTCAAGCAACCTATTGGCGTGGTAGCAGGTATTACGCCTTGGAACTTTCCTGTTGCTATGGTGACTCGAAAAGTCGCGCCGGCTTATGCTGCGGGCTGTAGTTTTATACTCAAGCCTTCTGAGCACACACCATTATGTGCTATCGCTTTAGCTTATTTAGCTGATCAGGCTGGCTTTGTTAAAGGTGCATTTAATGTGCTTGTGTCACAAGATGCCAAAAAGGTTGGCAAAATGCTGACAGACTCAGAGGTGGTACGTAAGTTTACTTTTACTGGCTCTACCGGTGTAGGTAAGCAGTTACTCTCTCAATGTGCATCTACAATAAAGCGTACTTCAATGGAATTGGGGGGAAATGCTCCGTTTATAATATTTGATAATGCTGATATTGACGATGCGATTGATGGATTAATGGCGGCCAAATTTAGAAACTCAGGACAAGCTTGTGTTGCAGCAAATCGTATTTTTATTCAGCGTAATATATTAAATGACGTGCTTGAAAAAATAACACCCAAAGTCTCTGCGCTCAATGTTGCGAACGGTTTTGATGAAAATGCCGACATAGGGCCGCTTATTTACCCCAAAGCAAAAGAGAAAGTGCAACAACTGATTAAAGACGCTCTTGATAAAGGCGCTACGCTAGTTGGAGATAACAGCAATTTAGGTGGCAGTTTTCAAAACCCATTAATAGTCACCAATGTCACTACACAAATGGATATTTATCACGAAGAAGTGTTTGGTCCTGTATTAACGGTGATCCCATTTGATGAAGAAAGCGAAGTACTTGCGCTCGCTAATGACGTCCCTTATGGGTTAGCTGCGTACTTTTATAGCCAAAACATTAAACAAATCTATCGTATAAGCGAAGGGCTAGAGTTTGGCATGGTAGGTGTAAATGAGGGAGTTATATCAAACCCAGTTGCGCCGTTTGGTGGTGTAAAGCAATCAGGTCTTGGTCGTGAAGGCGGGCATCAGGGTTTAGATGAGTACTTAGAAGAAAAATACGTATGTATTAAGCTGTAATGATTAAGACTGTTCCGATGAGTTAATGGTTGTAAGATAAAACTCGGTTAAATGTTGCTAGATAATGGGCTAAATGTTACCTTTTTAATATATATTTTTCGTAACAAAATAGTAAAAAAATTTCTATAAGTAGAAATACCCCCGTGTGTAAATGCCACCATTTGGTGGCATTTTTTTTAGCCCCTTTTTTGGCGAACCTTATCGCTTTGGTCTAAAATTACTCTATAAGCAGTGATTGGTGTTTAAACTTTGTATATAAGCTTAAAATAAAGTAATAACTATTCTTGTTTGTTTTTGTGAGTTTTTGTAACCTCATGTTTTTAAATGTATATTTTTACTAAGCTGAGGTGTAATATGAAGTTTCAGGCTCTTTTGAACTGTTAGAATATAGTAATAATGTATAATTGTGTTTTATACATTTATAAATTAACATCCCGCAAATTCACCCATTAAAAAATAATGAAGCACCCACTATGAGTAGAAGAAATCAAGCAACGGTAGACCAGGAAGTTTCGTTTGGCATTGACGAAGAATTAGTTTCTACAACAGATTTACGAGGGGTTATCACCTATGCAAATGATAGCTTTTGTAAAGTTTCAGGGTATACCATTAATGAATTAAAAGGGAAAAACCATAACATGGTTCGCCACCCAGATATGCCACCTGCGGCATTTGGTGATATGTGGTCTAATTTAAAAAGCGATACCGCATGGCGAGGAGCTGTAAAAAATAGATGTAAAGATGGGCGTTATTACTGGGTTGATGCATTTGTTACCCCTATTTATGAAAACGGTAAAAAAGTAGGTTATCAATCAGTTCGTCAACAACTCCTTCCAGAATACAAACAGCGCGCAGAAAAGCTTACCAACGTTTAAACAGCGGTCAATCAATTACGCCTTTAACTGAAAAATTAGCTGCATTTAAATTGCCTCTATTTATTGGGTGTGCCGCTTTAATTGCTTGGTTAACAAGTTATATGTTCTGGTTATGTTTACTGTTTGTTCCTCTGCCTTTTGTTATTTTTTATGAAGAGTTAATTCGTTCGCAAAGCACAATCAAAAAAACCAAAGCAGGTCCAGATAGCGTATCTCGGCATATTTATTCTGGTAGCGACAGCCTCAGCTATAGTGATTTTCAGATTAAATTACTTGAGGGTAAAGTAACGACCATTGTTGGCCGTATTATTGATGGTACTTTAAGCCTGAGTAAAGGTGCTGACTCCCTTAAAACTTGTGCTGAAGCTGCGCAGGCCGGTGTTGAAAAAGAAGCGTCTGAATTACATCAAGTGTCGTCTGCCGTTGAGGAAATGGTGCATTCAATTGATGAAGTAGCAAAAAATACTTTAGTAACTAACCAACGAGTGCAACAAGCTCACCAAGACTGCGAAAGCGCAACGCAAGCGATGTCTGGGACAATGCGAGAGGTGTCGTTACTTGCAACTGAAGTTGATAACTCAGCAAGCTCTGCGAGTGAGTTAGCAACAGAGGCTGAAAAAATTGGTGGTATAATGCAAGAGATACAAGGGATTGCCGATCAAACAAATTTACTTGCACTCAATGCCGCTATTGAGGCTGCGCGTGCTGGTGAACATGGTAGAGGCTTCTCGGTTGTTGCTGATGAGGTACGTGCACTCTCAAGCAGAACGCATACCGCCACAGAGCAAATTCAAGTCTCAATATCTGAAATGCAATCTACGCTACTCAACTGGTCCAAAACAATGGAAGCGGGTAAACACGCTGCTGAAACATGTGTTAAAGAAACCCGTAATAGCCAAGATATCGTCTCAAAAGTCTATGCGGCAATTACAGATATTTCCGATTTAGCAACGCAAATATCAACCGCTGCGGAAGAGCAAAGCATGGTATCGCAAGAAATTAGCCGCAATATTTCCAATATTAGTAGTGCGTCTTCAGAAAACTTAGCCCAAGCGCATTGTGTAGGAGCAGAGTCTGATGCGATTGAAAAGCACTCTAAAGCATTAGCGTCATTAGGTCTTTCTTTCAAAGTAGGTTAGTAAAGTGAGCAAGGATAGCAAGCAGTTAGATATAGGTGCAGCCTATGATGTATCGTATTCTCAATGTGCAAATTTAAGTGCACAATTGAGAGTACTGCAGCACGAAATTAAAGCCGATTACTTATTTATTGCCTCTGTAAATGAAGATAAATTAGCAACTACGCAGTTGGTTTTACATAACGCAGAGGTCGTTGATAACTTTTCTTATTCGCTAGAAGGCTCGCCTTGTGAACAGCTGCCTTCAAAAAGTGCGTGTTTTATAACGGATGAATTACAACAACACTATCCTGAAAATAAGCTACTAAAAACTATAAATGCGCAAGCTTACATTGGCGTCTCTATAAGCAATGATGAAGGCCAATTAAGCGGCGTACTGGTTGGTCTTTATTTAAATAGTGATCCAACAATCGAACGCTACCTACCAAGGCTAATTAGCTTTGCGAGTTATACAGCAGTGTTCTTGCAAAAGTGTTTTTTAGAAGATAAATCAAGCTCACAGCAATCACTATTTAGTGCTGTTGAAGCTATGTCGAAGGTAGGCACGTGGGAATACACAATTTCAACCGGCGAGCTAAATTATTCACCCGAGGTTTATAATATTTATGGCCTTGATAAGCACAAACCGCTCACGACCACACAAGCGATTGCGCATTATGCTGGTGAAAAAGAGCAAGCGCGTATTCGTGATTTTTTTAATCGTTTGCAAACACATGGTCTTCCTTATTGTGAAGACTTTGAGTTTGTAGATGCTCATGGCAATAAAAAGTGGGTACGGACGAGTGGTCACCCTGTTTTTAATGATGATCATCAGGTTATTAAAGTGCATGGTGCTTTTGAAGATGTCACTTTAGAGTATGAATTAAAGGCCAAGGTTGATGATAAAAATAATCGCCTTGAAGCTATTTTAAATAACTTAAATGATGCAGTGATCACTATTAATCAGCAAGGCGTTATTGTTCACTGTAACTCAACCGCATTAACTATGTTTGGCTATAAGCAAAATGAAATGCTTGGCTTGTCGATTAACAACTTAATGCCTGAGCCTTATGCATCTAAGCATCACTCGTATATGCGAAATTATGAGCAAACAGGTGAGGCTAAAATTATTGGTGTTGGTAGGCAACTACCTGCAAGAAAAAAAGACGGCACTATTTTTCAAATAGAATTGTCACTTACCAAAGCCGTTAATGAGCAAAGCGTTGAATATATTGGTGTAGTTAGAGATATTAGTGAAAAACTCAAAGCGCAAGATACCATTTATAATTTAGCTTATTCAGATCCCATAACAGGATTAAAAAATAAGCGGTGGTTTGAGCGCGAATGCAGAAGTTTACTTCAAAGTGCCAGCATTAATAATGGCTATATATATGCTGCATTATTAGATATGGATAAGTTAGCGCAATTTAACTTTAAGTACGGTATTGAGGCGGGCAACGAAGCACTCATTTTAACGGCTAAAAAACTATCAAATGCGGTACAGGGCGAGTACAAGCTATACAAAAGCGGAGTCGATTCTTTTTTAATTATAAGCGCCAATATAAGTAATGACTTATCCTACCTAGAGCAACAACAACCAAGTATAGACTCTAAAATATTAGCGCTAGATAACTTCTCACATAAGATCAGTGATCTTGATGTGGTACTAAGCGCCTCGTTGGGCAGTACAATTATTAATGCGAGTAGAGACTCCTATAGCTCTATGTTTGATAAGTTGGAATACGCACTAAAACAAGCCAAAAAGTTTTCTCCTTTTGGTTATTACTTTGCAGATTTAGATGCATTAAAACGTTACGAACGTACCAATAAAATTCGTTACTTACTAATAAATGTTGATAAAAGTGATGAATTAACACTGGTACTACAGCCACAATTTATTAATGAAAATACCTTTAATTCAGCCGAAGCATTATTACGTTGGGATTCTGAGGAATTAGGCGTAATAAGCCCTGGGGAATTTATACCCCTAGCAGAAGAGAGTGAAGCCATTATTAAAATTGGCGATTGGGTGGTTGATCAAGTATGTAAGTTGCTGCATGAAGTCAGCCGAGCAGGAAAAAACACCTGTATTGCCGTTAACATTAGCGCTAAACAAATTGTAGCCCCCGATTTTAAGGAAAAATTGCTCGCCAGTGTTCATAAGTGGCAAGTGTCACCACGTAACTTAGTGATAGAGCTGACCGAAACGACTTTAGTGTCAGACATCGAACTAGTAAAAGAGACTATGCTTGAACTTAATAAAAAGGGCTTTAGGTTTTCAATTGATGACTTTGGAACGGGTTATTCAAGCCTGAGTTATTTGAAAGAGTTGCCAATTTCTGAGCTTAAAATAGATAAATACTTTGTCGATGGCATTATGGATACTGACGATAATTCAAGTAAAACTATTGTGAATATGATCATCGACATGGCCAGTGCTTTAGGCGTAAACAGCGTTGCTGAAGGCGTTGAGGAACCTGCGCAATTTAATTATTTAAAGCAGCGCGGTTGCAACTTATTTCAAGGCTATTTATTTTCAAAGCCACTGCCTATTGCACAGTGGAAAGAACGCCTTAAATAATATGTAGCAGCGACTTTATTTTGCGTTTATTAAGTTTACATGTTCAAAGCTTCAAATGCGGGCATCGGGCTTCGAGACGCGGGGTAAATCCACTGCTACGTGTGTAGTTTTTAAATCTATGGTAGCAGCGACGTTATGTCGCGTCAGGTTTAAGATCTAATAAATGCGTAAGGTAAACTCATGCCTACAGACAAGTTGGCGTAGTTTCTTTGTTTCTGACTTGGCTTTGTATCGGGTAAATATAATTTAGAGATTAACTTTAGATATTACCGAGGAGACTTAGAAATAGTGGGGCGATTGACGGGGCTCGAACCCGCGACAACCGGAATCACAATCCGGGGCTCTACCAACTGAGCTACAACCGCCACTACATACACCTTGTTTGGTGTGGCGCGCATAATACATAATATCCCCATGCTTGTGAAGCAAAAAATCAAAAAAATTAAACTTATTTTAAGTATTCTATATTTAAGCTATTGGCAACGGGTAACGGGCAGCTCGAATCCCTAATTCCGCGCAAGATTTTCTTCTCTGTGTAGCGCGAAGCGCCTCGGTGTACTCTGTGGTTCAAAATGGTTTTTTAGGCGGGGGTTATCACGCGCAGGTGGTTTTAGGCAATAAACTTATTCACAAAGAGGTTAAGAGACGCTGCGCTTTTAGAGCTAGTGAAAAAACAATTAATCACTCGGGCTCATGGTTATTGTTTTCTCATTTACTCCTCATTCACCTCTCTTTGTGCAAAAAGATCTTAAAGAGATTTTATTCACCACAGAGGGTTAGTGCACACAGAGGAAATGATTAAAGACATGTTTTATTTGTTTTGTCTTCTCTGTGGAGCGTGAAGCGCCTCGGTGTACTCTGTGGTTCAAAATGGTTTGTAGGCGGGGGTTATCACGCGCAGGTAGGTTTTAGGCAATAAACTTATTCACAAAGAGGTTAAGAGACGCTGCGCTTTTAGAGCTAGTGAAAAAACAATTAATCACTCGGGCTCATGGTTATTGTTTTCTCATTTACTCTTCATTCACTTCTCTTTGTGCAAAAAGATCTTAAAGAGATTTTATTCACCACAGAGGGGGCAGAGCACACAGAGGAAATGATTTTTGTCTTCTCTGTGAAGCGCGTAGCGCCTCGGTGTACTCTGTGGTGCAAAAAATTAAAACACTATTTACCACAGAGGTCACAGAGGAAGAGATTAAAGACAAAGATTTTAGGTTTTAGGTAGAGATTAAGCCAAGCATGATGTTTGTATTGAACGTGAGCGGTGGTTATCCCGCGCATTTTATTAAACCCTGCGCGAGGTAAACTCCCGCCTACGGGTATAAAAAACCTTGCTATATTAACCGTAAGGTTTTTAAATTCCTCGAACCTCGAACCTCGAACCTCGAACCTCGAACCTCGAACCTCGAACCTCGAACCTCGAACCTCGAACCTCGAACCTCGAAATACGCTGTTGCAAACACCTATTAAAGATTTACAATACAATACAATAAACAACACCGCTAAACTGCTTAATAACACTATCAGGAGTTAATATGGATTCAATACTCAATTGGCTGAATGAAAATTCAGGCTTAATCTTACACTACGGTATTCAAGCAGTCATAGCGCTTGTTATATTTTTACTGGGTGGACGAATTGCTAAATTTTGTGCAAAGTTAACCGAAAAAGCATTCGACAAGAAAAAAGTAGATAAAGCGGTTTCATCGTTTGTCTCTAGTATTGTATATGCCATTGTATTTGCAGCCACTATTTTAATGGCGCTGTCACAAATTGGCATCGAAACCACGTCATTCATTGCTATTTTAGGTGCGGCAGGTTTAGCCGTTGGCTTAGCACTGCAAGGGTCGTTATCTAACTTTGCGTCAGGCGTATTAATTATTCTACTTCGCCCATTTAAATCAGGTGACTACGTTGAAGCGGGCGGTAAAGCCGGTACGATTAAAAAAATCGAAATATTCTCAACTGAAATGCGTACACCCGATAACAAAGTTATTGTAATGCCTAATTCAAAAATTATGTCAGATGCAATTATTAACTACTCGCGCGAATCAACACGCCGCGTTGACCTTGTGATTGGTGTTGGCTACGACGCCGACTTACGAAAAGCAAAAGAAGTACTTAAATCAGTGCTTGATAACGAATCGCGTATTTTAAAAGATCCTGCATATAACGTATCGGTATCTGAACTTGCCGATTCAAGCGTTAACTTTATAGTGCGCCCGTGGGTTAACTCAGAAGATTACTGGCCAACATACTGGTCGTTAATGGAAAACATTAAAATAGCGTTAGACGACGCAGACATTACCATTCCATTCCCGCAAATGGATGTACATTTACACAAGCAAGACTAATTTTTTAAAATACTTATTTATTAAGGCAGCGCTCAAATTCGATTTATTAATATGCGCGCTGTTTTTTTAATAGGTATTAATACATTTTTTACAGGGTTATTTTTTAATGAAACTTAAGCTTTTATCAATTTTAGTAGCAGCCTCAGCTACAACCAATGCATTTGCAGCAGAAGATGAACAAAAAACCTGGGAAGTTACCAGCGAAGTAGGCGCTATTATTACCAGCGGTAATACCGAAACAACGACCTTAAAAGGCGGTATTAAAGTATTACATAACTTAGAAAGCTGGAATAACGAGTATAAGTTAGACGGCATCTACAAAGAAGATGAAGTAGAGAACGAAAACGGCATAAAAGAAAAACAGCGTACTAACGAAAAGTACTCTATTTCAGCACAAGGTAATTACAAGTTAAATGAAAAGCACGCCCACTTATTTATTTATGGGTCACACGTATCTGACTACTTTGGTGCATACCGAAGTGAGTCGGTTATTTCAGCGGGTTATGGTTTACGTTTACTAAACGAGTCAAACATGAAACTAAATGCTGAAATTGGTCCAGGTTATAAGTACTTTAAATACCCAGATGTAAGCGAAGAGGTTGATGAAAACGGCAACTCACTAGCGGGTGAATACGAAGGCGAAGTAATTGCTTTAGGTAAATTAGACTTTAGCTGGAAAATTTCAGACAACGCGCGTTTTACCCAGTTAGTATCGGTAGAATATGGTGATACCAATACCAAAACTCGCTCAGAAACTGCGCTACTTACTAAAATTAATGGCTCATTACAAATGAAAGTAGCCTACAATATCATCAACAACTCAGATGTGGCTGATGACAAAGAAGCAACCGACACTGAGACCTCATTAACATTGGTTTACAGCTTTTAACATCAAGTAGTAAATTAATTGTAATAAAACTATGAAAGGGGCTAAAGTCCCTTTTTTATTTGCTCATAAATAATGTATGATACCCAACAATTTTGGTTGTAGACCTAGGGAAATACCTACTCGTGAACGTTATTAAACATTTATTAAGTGCTTTTGTACTTATATGTAGCTTTAGCACATTAGCATTTGCGCCAACAGCCGCTCAACTAGAGCAGTTTCAAAAGTTGCCTAAGTCTCAACAGCAGGCACTTGCAAAGCAATATGGCGTAGATATTTCAAGCCTTGAAGGTGCAGGCAATGCCACTGGCAAAAATAACGAACAAGATAAACCCACAGTAGGTGAGCGTAATACCGCCGACGAACAAGCTTTTACAGATGAAGAACGCTTTAAGCCCGAAGATAACACGGTAAAACCATTCGGTTATGACTTATTTGCCGGCGAACCCACCACATTCATGCCCAACGAAAACGCCGCAGTACCCGATACGTATTTAGTGGGGCGTGGCGATCAGCTATTAATCAACTTTTACGGTAAAGAAAGCGCAAGCTACGAAGTCATCGTTGATAGGGAAGGACGTATTAACATTCCCGACTTAAGTCCTGTTCAGGTAGCTGGTTTAACCTTTGCTGAAGTTAAAGAGTTAATAAAAGTAAAAGTTGAACAAGAGATTATAGGTGTTAAAGCGTTCGTATCGCTTGGTAAACTTCGCAGTATTCGTATTTTAGTATTGGGTGAAGCATACAAACCAGGTAGCTATAGTGTGTCGTCATTGACTACAGTGTCGCATGCATTATTTGTAAGTGGTGGCGTGTCTGATATTGCCTCACTGCGCAATATTCAAGTAAAACGCGGTGGTAAGGTTGTTACTAACTTTGATTTATACGATTTACTTATTCGCGGTGATAGCAGTAACGATATTATTTTAAAGCCGGGTGACGTGGTATTTATACCGTCGGTTGGCGAGCAAGTAACCGTTGATGGTTTAGTAAAACGCCCTGCTATTTTTGAGCTTAAAAAAGGCGAAACGGCAGAACAATTATTAAAAATGGCGGGCGGCATCAAGCCAAATGCTTACGCTAAAAGCGTGATAGTTGAACGTTTTAATAACCAACATAAAGAAGTGCTTTCGGTAGATTTTAGCAAAGAGCAAGTTAACTACATTCCAAAAGATGGCGATCGTATTCGTTTTAGTGCCATTGGTGAGCAATACCAAACTTCAATTAGTTTAATTGGTGCTGTAGTACGCCCAGGTAATTACCAGTGGTACAAGGGTAAACGTATTTCAGACATATTAGGCTCAGTACGTGGTGACTTACTACCACAGGCCGATTTAGATTATGCACTAGTGGTGCGCGAAACCAACGTAAATGGTGATATTGAAATTCATCAGTTCGATTTAGCAAAAGCCATTACAAAAAATACTGAGAACAACTTACCACTTAACCCTAACGATAAAATTATTGTATTCAGTCGTTTTGAAGAAAAAGCATTAGAAGATATAGCGCTTGCAAATTTAGCGTTAACTAAAGAGCAGCAAGACCAACAGCGCAAAGCAGAGCTTTGGCATGAATACCAACAAAAAGAGTTTGAAAAATACGTTGGTGTGGCGACTAAAAAGTCAGAGTTTGAAGAGGTAAACCCAAACTTAAGCATGTCGCAAATGCTTGAGAAAAAGCTAAAAGAACAAGAAGAAGATGCAAAAAGCTATGCCTTGTTCAGCCGCCATAATTTACTTAAACCGGTAATTGCCAAGTTAGAGCAGCAGGCTGGTGTAATGCAGGCGATGCAAATAGTGGAAATTAGCGGCAGTGTAATGTACCCAGGCATTTACCCGTTAATGGAAGGCGGTGAAGTAAAAGACCTAATTACTGCAGCGGGTGGCTTGTTAGAGTCGGCTTATACACAACAAGCAGAAGTAACAAGAATTGCCAATAAAGATGTATCAAACATTGAGCATATTAAGTTTGACCTTAAAAGCGCCATGCAAGGTAAAACAGCATCTAATATTTCATTACAAAGTAAAGACAGCGTAAATATATTTGCTATACCAAATTGGCAAGAAAACTTAAAAGTAGAGCTTAAAGGTGAGCTTAAATTTCCGGGTACTTATACCATTCGTCGTGGCGAAACCTTAAGTAACTTACTTGAGCGCGCCGGTGGCTTTTCTGAGTTTGCTGCAACCAATGCCGCTGTATTTACTCGTCAGTCGATTAAAAAGCAAGAGCAACAACAGCTAGCGCGTTTATCTACCGAGCTTCGCCGTGATATAGCATCAAAAAGCTTCCAAAGCTCAGTAAGTAGCAACACACTTACTTACGATGAAATGAATAAGCTTTTGAAGGATTTAGCAAACGTAGATGCCGTAGGCCGTTTAGTTATAGATTTACCGCTTATTGTTAACAATCAGCAAAACTTAGTACTGCAAGATGGCGATGTGCTTTATGTGCCGAGTGAACGCGACTCAATTAGCGTAATAGGTGAGGTTAATTACTCTACCTCGCACCTTTACAAAGAAGGTATCAGCGTAGACGAATACATAGACCTAAGCGGTGGTTTAAAAGAGCGCGCTGCTGATGACCGTATTTACATAATAAAAGCCAACGGCTCAGTAAAAATACCAAATACCGGCAACTGGTTTGCAGTTAATAACTCAAACCAACTTGAACCAGGCGATACCATTGTTGTCCCACTAGATGCAGGCCATATGGATAAGTTAACGCTTTGGAGCACCGCAACACAGATTCTATATCAACTAGGTGTAGCAGTAGCAGCCATAAGCGGTATTTAATATAATGTAGCGCGGGTTTATCCCGCGCTTATGTAGCAGCGACTTTATGTCGCGTCTGTTAGTGATTTTATTCACCACAGAGGGTAAAGAGAACACAGAGGAAGAGATCAAAGTTAAAGGCTTTTATCAATATAAGCTTTTCTTCTCTGTGTAGCGCGCAGCGCCTCGGTGTACTCTGTGGTTCAAAATGGTTTTGTAAACGGGGCTTTATGCCGCGCAAATGTAGTAGCAGGTTTGGTGTTACGAGGGACGAGCTAAAGTTCCTAAAACCTAAAACCTAAAACAATAACTTGACCTAATGTTCTAGTTATTCAATTTTTGATAGCTGATAGCTGATAGCTGATAGCTGATAGCTGATAGCTGATAGCTGATAGCTGATAGCTGATAGCTGATAGCTGATAGCTGATAGCTGATAGCTGATAGCTGATAGCTGAACTTATGAGATTTAAATGGAAAACAACTCAAACAACCTAAATCAAGCAAATACACCAGTGCAAAACAACATTGCTGACGACGAAATAGATCTACGCGAACTATTTACCGCAATTTGGCAAGGTAAATGGATCATTATTGCTATAACCACCTTATTTGCTGTTGCATCTGTTTTTTATGCCATTAATCAGCCAAATATTTATAAGTCTGAGGCGTTACTTGCCCCTGCTGAACAAGATAAAGCGGGTGGTTTAGGTGCATTAGCCGGCCAGTTTGGTGGCTTAGCAAGTTTAGCAGGAGTTAACTTAGGTTCAGGTGGCGGGGTTGATAAAACGCAAATGGCGCTTGAGGTACTAAAGTCGCGCAAATTTACCAGCGACTTTATTAAAAAACACAATATACTGCCCGACTTAATGGCGGCTAAATCGTGGAACCGTGAAACTAATACGGTTATTTATAACGAAGAGCTTTATATTGCAGAGCAAAATAAATGGATTCGCGAAGTTGAATTGCCTTTTAAACCACGGCCTTCAATGCAAGAGGCTTATAAAGAATTTAGTAAAATTATTAGTGCAAATAAAGATAAAGAAACTGGTATGGTTAAAATTGCTATAGAGCATGTATCGCCTTACATAGCACAACAATGGGTGAACTGGTTAATACAAGATATAAACGCGACCATGAAACAGCGCGACGTATTAGAGGCAAATAAAAGTAACGACTTTTTAACTCAGCAACTAGAGCAAACTAAAATAGCTGATATTCGTGCTGTACTATATAAATTAGTTGAAGAACAAACAAAAACAATTATGTTTGCAAATGTGCGTGATGAATATGTTTTTAAAACCATTGACCCTGCAATAGTGCCTGAGCAGAAGTTTAAGCCCAAAAGAGCGTTAATATGTGTTTCGGGTTTTTTGTTAGGTGGTACGTTAAGTGTAATGTTGGTACTCATTAGATATTTTATGAATAAAAAATAGTTAAAAGCTTAATAGTTCATATAATTCGAGTTATTCATAAAGTAAGGATTTAAAGTGAAAGTTTTAACTGTATTTGGCACTCGCCCAGAAGCTATTAAAATGGCTCCGTTAGTACATGCACTTAATAGTGATAATCGTTTTGAGGTAAAGGTATGTGTGACGGCGCAGCATCGTGAAATGCTTGATCAAGTCTTAGATTTATTTGAAATCACTCCTGATTACGACTTAAATTTAATGAGAGCTGGGCAAACACTGCCTGATGTAACGAGCCGTATTTTACTAGAGCTTACTCCTGTACTTAAAGAGTTTAAGCCCGATGTAGTGCTAGTGCATGGTGATACTGCTACCACTTTTGCTGCAAGTTTAGCTGCATATTATGAGCAAATAACAGTCGGACATGTTGAAGCCGGCCTGCGTACAGGGAATATTTACTCACCGTGGCCAGAAGAAGGCAATCGTAAATTAACGGGCGCACTTGCAAAGTATCACTTTTCACCAACCGAAAACTCTAAAGCTAACTTGTTGAAAGAGAACTATGCAGCTGAGAATATATCGGTAACCGGTAATACGGTTATAGATGCACTTTTACTTGTTAAGCAACAAATAGAAGATAATGCCAAATTGAGAAACACCTTAGCTAGACAATTCCCAATGCTTGATGAAAACAAAAAACTCATTTTAGTTACAGGGCATCGCCGTGAAAGTTTTGGTGGTGGGTTTGAGCGAATTTGTGAGGCATTGGCACAGACAGCTCAAGCGCATCCAGATTGCCAAATTCTTTATCCTGTGCATTTAAACCCAAATGTACAAGAGCCAGTAAAGCGTATTCTAAAAAGTGTAGATAACGTAAACTTAATTGAGCCTCAGCAATACTTACCATTTGTATATTTAATGAATCGCTCTCATATTATTTTAACTGATTCTGGTGGCATTCAAGAGGAGGCGCCTAGCCTGGGTAAACCTGTGCTTGTTATGCGTGATACCACTGAACGCCCTGAAGCAGTAAATGCGGGTACAGTTAAATTAGTGGGTACTGATGTAGCTAAAATAACCTCAGCATTAAATGAACTTTTAACTAATGATGAATCATATAAAACAATGAGCCGCGCTCATAACCCATACGGTGACGGTAAAGCGTGTCAACGTATTTGCGATATTTTAGCAAAAGATTAATTAGTAGCAGCGATTTTATATCGCGTCACAATACTATAGAGAATAGATTCGCAAGCTATAAAAATATAAGCAATGCTTGCATCAAAAATTTAAGATTAGAATTTTGTAGAACCTAGAACCTAGAACCTAGAACCTAGAACCTAGAACCTAGAACCTAGAACCTAGAACCTAGAACCTAGAACCTAGAACCTAGAACCTAGAACCTAGAACCTACATTCACAAGGATTATCATGCCATTTAATACGATTTCAGTTGTTGGTTTGGGCTATATTGGCTTACCAACCGCAGCAATGTTCGCATCACGAAAAATAAAAGTAATAGGGGTTGATGTAAATCAACATGCGGTAGATACAATTAACCGTGGTGAAATACATATAGTAGAACCTGATCTAGATATGATTGTTCATGCTGCAGTTACTGAAGGGTATTTAAAAGCAACAACTGTACCTGAACCGGCGGATGCTTTTTTAATAGCCGTACCAACACCGTTTAAAAGCACTCTAAATAAAGAAAGTGATTCAGCAATACCTGAGCCTGATTTAAGTTATATCAAAAAAGCCAGTGAAGCTATTTCGCCAGTACTTAAAAAAGGTGACTTAGTAATACTAGAGTCTACATCCCCTGTTGGTGCTACTGAGCAAATGGCTGTGTGGTTAGCTGCTGCGAGGCCAGACTTAACATTTCCGGGGCCTGAAAGTAGTTATACAGATATAAATATAGATGTAAATATAGCGCATTGCCCTGAACGTGTATTACCAGGTCATGTAGTTCGCGAGTTAGTAGAAAACGATCGTGTGATAGGTGGTATTACTGCTAAATGTTCTGCAAGGTCTGTTGAGCTTTACAAGACATTTGTACAAGGTGAATGTGTAATAACAAATGCCCGTACAGCCGAAATGGCAAAATTAACTGAAAACTCATGCCGCGATGTACAAATTGCATTTGCTAATGAGCTTTCAATAATTTGTGATAAACTAGATATAGACGTGTGGGAGCTTATATCGCTTGCTAACCGCCATCCACGTATTAATATTTTACAACCTGGTCCCGGAGTTGGCGGGCACTGTATCGCAGTTGACCCTTGGTTTATTGTTAGTAAAACCCCTGAACAGGCACAAATTATTCATACTGCCCGTAAAGTAAACGATGCTAAGCCAGAATGGGTAATTAATAAAGTTAAGTTAGCAATTGCTGATTTTTTACAAGCTAACCCAACTAAAACAGCAAAAGATGTAATCGTTGCCTGTTATGGCTTGGCTTTTAAACCAGATATCGATGATTTACGAGAAAGTCCTGCATTAAATATTACAAACAAAATTGCAGCAATGCATTCGGGCCCTGTCATAGCAATTGAACCTAATATAAATAAACTGCCGAGTAGCATTTCAGCATTTAATTTATCTACCTTAGAGAATGCAAAAGAAAATGCGGACATTCATTTACTATTAGTTGATCATAAAGAATTTATAAATACTGACTTAAAAGCAGAGTATTTAATAGATACAAAAGGTATATGGGGATAATATGAGCTCTATTTTAAATTTAATAGGTCGTAGCAAAACGCTTTTCAATCATGATATTAATAAAGAAGAAAATGAACTTCAGAAAAGAGTATCTGAGTCGCGATTTTTAGTGCTTGGTGGAGCCGGCTCAATAGGCCAAGCAGTTACAAAGGAAATATTTAAGCGTAATCCTGCGAAGCTTCATGTTGTCGATATTAGCGAAAATAACATGGTAGAGTTAGTACGAGATGTGCGTAGCTCTTTTGGGTATATAGAGGGCGACTTTCAAACTTTTGCGCTCGATATTGGTTCAGTTGAGTATGATGCATTTATAAAAGCTGATGGGCAATATGACTATGTATTGAATCTTTCTGCACTTAAGCATGTGCGCAGTGAAAAAGACCCATTTACATTAATGCGTATGATTGACGTAAATGTATTTAACACGGATAAAACAATTCAACAATCGATTGATTGCGGGGCAAAAAAATATTTCTGTGTGTCTACCGATAAAGCAGCTAACCCAGTTAATATGATGGGGGCCTCAAAGCGCATAATGGAAATGTTTTTAATGCGTAAAAGCGAAAAAATCGCTATTTCTACTGCGCGATTCGCAAACGTTGCTTTTTCTGATGGTTCATTATTACATGGCTTTAACCAACGCATTCAAAAGCAACAACCAATTGTCGCGCCTAGTGATATAAAACGCTATTTTGTTACCCCTCAGGAGTCTGGCGAATTATGTTTAATGTCGTGTATTTTCGGTGAAAATAGAGATATTTTCTTTCCAAAGCTCAGTGAAGCCCTGCATTTAATTACTTTCGCTGACATCGCTGTTAAGTATCTTGAAGAACGTGGCTTTGAGCCTGTTTTATGTAAAACGGAAGACGAAGCACGTGAGTTAGTAAAAACTCTACCAGCTCAAGGGAAGTGGCCATGTCTGTTTACTGAAAGTGACACCACGGGTGAAAAAGACTTTGAAGAGTTTTTCACTGATAGTGAAATATTAGACATGGAACGCTTTGAAAATTTAGGCATTATTAAAAATGATGCAATCTTTGAGCAAGCATTATTATCTGAATTTGAAGAAAGAATCACTCAAATGAAAGCAGATAAAAATTGGACAAAAGATGAAATTGTCTCACTTTTCTTTAAAATGCTTCCCGATTTTGGGCATAAAGAAACGGGCAAATACCTTGATGGTAAAATGTAATTAGGCAGATATATCATGACTAAACAGCTTGTTTCATTTATAAAAGATCTTTACCAAACTAACGAGTTTATTCCTCTGCACGCACCTACTTTTTCAGGTAACGAACAAAAGTATGTATCCGAAACTATAAACAGTACATTTGTTTCAAGCGTTGGTAAGTTTGTAGATGACTTTGAAAAACATATTGAAACTTACACCGAAACCGCAAAAGCGGTTGCTACTGTAAATGGCACGGCTGCATTACATACAGCCTTATATATGGCGGGAGTTAAAAGTAACGATATAGTTATTACGCAAGCGCTTACATTTGTAGCTACCTGTAATGCAGTACATCATATGGGAGCAGAGCCCGCATTTGTTGATGTATCACCTGTTAGCTTAGGTTTATGCCCTAAAGCATTGTCTACATTTTTAGAGCAGCATGCGGTACTAACCGAAACGGGTCCTGTACACAAAGAAACAAAACAGCGTATTCAGGCCGTCGTGCCAATGCATACATTTGGCCATCCTGTTGAGCTTGATGAGTTAGTTAGAGTATGTAATGAGTGGCAGATTGTTTTAGTAGAAGATGCTGCAGAAAGCCTTGGCTCTTTTTATAAAGGTAAGCACACAGGTACTTTAGGAGATTTTGGTGCTATTAGCTTTAATGGTAATAAAATTGTTACCACCGGTGGTGGCGGTATGGTTTTATGTAAAACTCTAATGACAGGGCAGCATACAAAACATATAACCACTACTGCAAAAGTGCCTCATCCGTATGAATTTTTTCATGATGAAGCAGGTTTTAACTATCGCATGCCTAACTTAAACGCAGCACTTGGTTGTGCCCAAATGGAAAGCTTAGTCGCATTTATCGATAATAAACGCCAGCTTGCGAATCAATATTCAGAATTTTTTAATGGCTCAGATTTTAAATTTGTAACTGAGCCAAGTTATGCAAAATCAAACTATTGGCTAAATGCAATTATTTGCCCAAACTACACTGAGCGAGAAAAACTACTAAAGCAAACGAATGCTGATGGTGTAATGACAAGACCAATATGGCAATTAATGCATCGTTTACCTATGTTTGAAAATGCATTGAGAGGCGATTTAAGCCATTCAGAGTTTGTTGAGGCTCACTTAGTTAATATACCAAGCTCTCCAGTTAAAAGTTTAGGCAAGTTATAATGACAAAAAAAATAGCTGTATTTACAGGTACCCGAGCAGAGTATGGGCTACTGTACTGGCTTTTAAAAGATATTCAAAGTGATCCAGAGCTTACATTACAGCTATTAGTTTCAGGCATGCATTTATCATCTGAGTTTGGTGAAACTTATAAACAAATAGAGCAAGATGGTTTTACCATAGATGAAAAAATAGAAATTTTACTCTCATCAGATACGGCCGTCGGTACCGCTAAAAGTATGGGGCTTGGTGTGCTTGGATTCACAGATGCGTTAAGTCGATTAAAGCCAGATGCACTGGTTATTTTAGGTGATCGTTTTGAAGCACTAGCGGCTGCACAAACTGCGATGATACTGCGTATTCCTATTTTGCATCTACATGGTGGAGAAATAACTGAAGGTGCCTATGATGACGCTATTCGCCATGCCATTACAAAGCTGAGCTATTTACACGGAACTTCCACTGAGGAGTATCGCCAACGTGTGATACAACTAGGTGAAGTACCTGAACGAGTTAAAAACATAGGTGCAATTGGCCTAGATCATTTAGCACGTAGTGACTTTATGAGCGTAAATGAAATTGGTAACTCATTAAATTTTAATTTAAAACAGCCTTACTTTCTCGTTACCTATCATCCAGTAACGCTAGGTGAAGAGTCTCCAGAGCAAAGCTTTATTGCATTACTTAATGCATTAGATGAATTTAAAGATCATCAAGTTATTTTAACTTATCCAAATGCCGATGATGGTGGACGCCGTATCATTCCAATACTTGAAAACTATGCTAAACAACATCCTAATAGAGTATGTGCAATACCTTCATTGGGGCAAAAACGCTACTTGAGCACGGTAAAAAATGCCGCTGTTGTTATTGGTAATTCCTCTAGTGGCATCATTGAAGTGCCAGCATTTAATGTTCCTACGGTAAATATAGGTGTAAGACAAAAAGGCCGTTTAGCAGCTAAAAGTGTACTTAGCTGTTCAGCTACAAAAGAGTCAATAACGGAAGCCATAAAGATGGCTGTTACAGGTAGCTATAAAACACCTGGGGAGAAAATAATAAACCCATACGGTGCTGGCAATGCAAGTGCTCAAGTAATTCAAATGCTCAAACTCCTAGAATTTGAGCCGAGTAAATCTTTTTACGATTTAAAGTGAGACCCTCTATGACATTAATTATTGCAGAAGCTGGTGTTAATCATAATGGCAGTGACGATTTAGCTTTTTCACTTGTTGACGCTGCTCATAAAGCAGGTGCCGATATAGTTAAATTTCAGACATTTAAAGCTAAAAATTTAGTAACTGAACAAGCTGAGCAAGCAGAGTATCAAGTTACTAATAGTGGTCAAAAAGAATCTCAGTTCTCAATGTTAAAGCGCTTAGAGTTGAGCTACGAAACACACCATAAGTTAGTTAAATACTGTAATGATTTAGGTATTGAGTTTCTTTCTACAGCTTTTGACTCAGAAAGCCTTTCATTTTTAGTTGATGATTTAGGTATAACTCGATTGAAGCTGCCATCAGGTGAAATTACTAACGCACCATTAGTGCTTGAACACGCAAGAACTGGCTGTGATTTGATAGTATCAACAGGTATGGCAACGCTTTCTGAAATAGAACAAGTTTTATCAGTGATTGCCTACGGTTATTTAAATTCTGAAGGTAAGCCAACAGATGAAGCACTTCAAGCGGCATACTTTTCAGAACATGGTAAGCAATTACTAAAAGAGAAAGTAACGCTTTTACATTGTACAACCGAATACCCGGCGCCATTTAATGATATAAATTTAAATGCTATGGACACTATGAAAGATGCGTTTAAACTCGAAGTGGGATACTCAGATCATAGTGCCGGCATTGTAGTTCCTATTGCTGCTGTTGCCAAAGGTGCTGTTTTAATTGAAAAGCACTTCACGGTTGATAAAAGTTTGACAGGGCCTGATCATAAAGCGTCCCTTGACCCAAAAGAATTAAAAGCCATGGTTGATGGTATTCGTACGGTTGAAAAAGTACTGGGAGATGGTATTAAAGGGCCTCGACCATCAGAAGTAAAAAATAAAAGCGTGGCGCGTAAAAGTCTTGTAGCGGCAAGTACAATTATTGCTGGTGAATTATTTAGTGAGGAAAACCTTGCAGTAAAGCGCCCAGGAAATGGCATTAACCCAATAAATTTCTGGCATTATTTAAGTAAACCAAGCGACAAAAGTTATAAAGCTGGCGACTTGATTGATGAGTAAGCCGGGGTATTTAGTTATCGGCGCCGGTGGGCATGCAGCTGCCCTTGCTGAAATATTAATTAAGCAGAAAAAAACTTTATTAGGTGTTGTAGCGCCGGATATCTTAGCTGGTCATGTGATTTTTGATTCTGTAAAGCACTATACACAGGATGATGACGTATTAAGGTTTTCAGTTGATAAGGTGTTATTAGTTAATGGTATTGGCGCTATGCCGCGTCAAGCGTTGAGAAAGAAAGTTTATACGCGTTTTTGTGAGTTAGGTTATACATTTGCAACTGTCATTGCTGATTCTGCGTTAGTGTCAGATTATGCTGTACTTGCTAAAGGTGCGCAAATTATGAATAACGCGGTGATTAATATTGGTAGTGAGATTGGCGAAAATACCATAGTCAACACCTCAGCCTCAATTGATCATGATTGTATAATTGGCGCTCATAGCCACCTTGCTCCAGGTACAACGTTAAGTGGACAGGTTGTCATCGAAGATAACGTACACGTAGCAACAGGTGCAAATATAATTAATAATGTATCTATAGGGCGAAATACGATAGTAGGTGTTGGCTCTAATATAACTAAGTCAATCCGAGAAAACTCAATGGTATATGGTGCACGAACCGTGATTAAAGGATTAGGTGTAATAAATGACAACTAACTGGGAAAAAGTGATAATTGATTCAACAATTTCAATCAAAGATGCACTAAAAGTTATTGACAAAGAAGCGTTGAGGGTAGCCTTGGTAGTTGATGATAATAAACTGGTCGGTATGGTTACTGATGGGGATGTACGAAGAGGTATACTTAAAGGGGTTGAATTGAGCGCCCCAGTAAAAGAAGTCATGAACTCTAAGCCTGTAAGTGCAAATGCATCATTAAGTAGTAATGAACTAAAACTCTTGATGCAATCGCGTAAAATACTGTCTCTGCCAATAGTAGATGATAATAATCAATTGGTAGGTTTAAAAACGCTTCATGAAACACTGTCTATTGAAAAACGTGAAAATCCTGTTTTTATTATGGCTGGAGGGTTTGGCACAAGGTTGCGTCCTTTGACAGACAGTTGCCCAAAACCAATGCTTGAGGTTGGTGGTAAACCAATGCTTGAGACGTTAATAAATAACTTTAAAAGCTATGGTTTTTATAAGTTTTATATATCTACTCACTACTTACCAGAAGTTATTATGGATTACTTTGGTAATGGTGATAAATTTGAAGTTGAAATTACTTATGTACATGAAGAAAACCCGCTTGGAACAGGCGGTGCACTCTCATTATTACCTGATAGTTTGCCTAAACAACCTTTAATTATGATTAATGGTGATATCTTAACTAATGTAGATTTCAGTAAAGTGCTTGATTTTCATGTTAAGCAAGAAAGTGATGCAACGATGTGTGTTCGTGATTACGAAATTAAAATACCGTTTGGCGTCATCGAAGGTGAAGGGCATAATATTACAGCAATGGTAGAGAAACCTACATATCGCTATTTTGTAAATGCAGGTATCTATATTATTTCAAATGAAATTATTGCTTCATTGCCTAACAATGAATATTTAGACATGCCAACATTGTTTGAAAGAAAACAGGGCGAAGGTTTCAAAACACTGAAGTTTCCCATTCACGAGTATTGGTTAGATGTAGGGCGTCACGATGATTTTAAAAAAGCGCAGTTAGATATCAATACTTTAGGAATATAAAATGATTAAGAGTAAAAAAGTATTGGCAATTATTCCTGCACGTGGCGGAAGTAAGCGGCTTCCTATGAAAAATATTAAGGAATTTAAAGGTCGACCATTAATTACTTGGTCAATTTTGGCTGCAACAGGCTCTAGCTATATAGACAAGGTCATTGTTAGCACTGATTGCGAAACTATAGGTGAAGTGGCCGTTGAGTCTGGGGCTGAGGTGCCATTTATGAGACCTTCAGAGCTAGCTAGTGACTATGCTAGTAGTAATGATGTTATATTACATGCGATAGGGCAAGTTGCTGATATTTACGACTATATAGTAGTTCTTCAACCCACATCTCCTTTAAGGACTCCTAGGGACATAGATGGAGCGATTGAAACCCTTGCAAGCGATGATAGTATTCAAGGCGTTGTCTCTGTGTGCCCTTGTGAACATAGCCCTCTTTGGGCTAATAGTTTACCTGTTGATTTAAATATGGGTGAATTCTTTCCTAAATCATCATTTCAAAAACGCTCACAAGATCTTCCAGAATATTTTCGATTAAATGGCTCTTTATATGCCTATAGCTTGAATTCCTTTACTGAGAATAAAGGGATTTATTATAATGAACATGTTAAAGCGTACATTATGCCCATAGAGAGGTCTATTGATATTGATACTATAATCGATTTTAAGGTTGCGGAAGTGTTAGCTGAATTCTCTTAATACATAGAATGCACTATCGCTAACTTATGAGTATAAATTTATATTTTAATCAGTTTAATTTTTGGAAAATAGTTAATGTTATTCACAATTAATAAAGAAGTTCAGTATTCTTTGCCTAGAAAAACTCAAATAGACGGTGTAAATTACTCATATCATATATTTGGAGACTTATATTTAGAAGACGAGCTCTCCACTATAAAAGCTTTAGTTCATAGTGATGATGCCTATTTAAGCAAGCTTATGGGGAACTTCACAATTATACTCAGCAACCCTCAAACTGCTGAGGTTAAGTTATTGTCTGATAGACCAGGAAAGCAAAATATATTTTATTGTTTTAAGGATGGACAATTACTAATTAGTGATGATTTCTGGGAAATGAAAGATGGTCTTTCATATGGTATAAAAGATATCGACGTCACAGTTTTAAAACAACAGATAATGTTCTTTACCGGTCTGAATAATAAAACGATTATGAAAGGGGTTAAAACTGTTCCAGCAGCCTCAATAGTGACAGTTGATTTTAATAATAGCAGTGAAAAAGTTAATAGGTATTGGTCCTTTCATTATAAGCAGAATACTTTATCTTATGAAGAAAAGTTAGATCTAATTGACGATACGTTCAATAACGCATTAGGGACTATAAAAAAACTCAATCCAAATGAAAGTTCATTTGCGGTAGGTATTAGCGGAGGTTTAGACTCAAGGGTTATACCTCATTATGCGAAAAAAAATAATATGAATATAGAAGGTTTCACAATAGGCATTGAAAAGCCAAGAAAGCTTCTATTATCTAACGACTTTAAAAGTGCAAATAAGATAGCTAGCTACTTTAATATAGAAAGAAAAACGTTACGATATGACTCTATCCCCATAAAAAAGCAGTTAGACTTAGAGTGTCAATTAGCTCCAGAAATAGGCTCTCAAATATTTAAAATTGCTAATGTGGATGATATTAAATCAAATACTTTAGTAACCGGAGCAAGTGGTTTCATAGTAGGGGCATCACCTTTATATGACTCAATTAAACGTGAAAACCTAATCGAGCACACCTTATTATATCAGTCTTTATTAAGCACAAAACCTTGTGCGTCTAAGTTTAAAAAGGCAATTAATTCATTAACGGGAATACCTCTCGAGTTTAAGCCAAAGGTTTCAAGATCTGGCTTCAGTCCTTTTTTTAGTGAGGATGAATTTGACGAGTCTGTAGCTGAGATAGAAAGCTTTTATGATGAATTTAAGCATTTATCTAAGTCAGAGAAGCTATTAAACTATGCAACATTCGGTTTGGGTCGCAATAACGATAAAGGTGCGTTTGAGAGTTTTTTAGGTCAAAAAAAATCATACAGCATTTATACACCTTTCTTTCTTGATACCGTCCAACAATTCAATGAGGACGAGCTTCTTAATAGAAGTATGTTTCAGGAGTTTATAACTAAGCGTTTACCTGAACTTGCAGATATACAAGGTCAAGATTTTAAGCCAACTTTGTTGGAAAAAAACAATTATTTATCAGCTGTTTATAGAAAGTATTGGGCAATGAGTAACTTTGTTATACGAGGAAATGGAGTTATGAATTATGAAAACTGGGTGAATTCAAGCAGTTTTTCTAAGCTAAAGTCGGATTTAAATAAAGATACCTCAGATATCCAAGATTTACTCGGAATTACATTTGATTATAGCGCTGGAAATGTACATCCAGCTGTAAAACTAAATATATTAAAAATGCAAAATGTTCTTATGAAGTTTTAAATATGCTTCACATCAGAAAAAAATTAATGCAGCCATCTTTTTTATACCTGTTTACAGATGTTTTTGTTAAAGGGCTGCAGTTCTTTTTAATGCCAATAGCTTCACATATATTAGATGTAGAAACTTATGGTTCATTTGTGTTGTGTTTAGTTTTACTTACATCCCTTGTACCGCTAATAAGCCTTTCAAGTGAATCATCATATTCTATTTTTTATAATCAAAGTCATGATGATGATAAAAATAGGTTGTTTGTTAATAGTATCCATGTCGCATTTACAGGGTATTTGTTATTTACGTTAGTTACATTAATTCTTTCGATAATAAATGACAATTTACTCTTTGAGATGATTTCTTTAAAAAGTCATATTACAAAAATGTGTGCAATAGTTTTTTTTGAATATTTTATCAATATAACATTATTATCTTACCGTCTAAGCTTTAAAAAAATTGCATACGTAAAGGTTTATTTAGGGTATTTTTTTATTAAATTTATATCGGCAATTATTTCGATTTATTTGTTTAAAAGCATTAATCATTACCTAAATACTATACTCGCATTAAACTTTATAATTTCGGTTGCTATTGTTAGTAAGCAGTTTGGCTTAGTTGTTTTTTTTAAAGAATTGAAAATATTTGACACTGCAAAATACCTTAAGATTACTAAGTATTGTATTGTAATTTTACCTGTAAGTGTATTTGCGATTATAAATGCAATGGTCGACAAAATTTATATAACATCATTGTTAAGTATGCAAGATTTAGCTAATTATTCATCAATCTTTCTTATAGCAGGTTCAATACAGATAATTATTCTAGCTATGAATAAGTCTTACATGCCAAAATTACTATACCACTATGCAGCTGAAGGATATTCAGCTATTCATAGAATGAAAGAAGAAACAGTAAAGTTAATGCTGATTAATTTTACTGTTTTTATTATTTGCATACTTTTACTACCAATTATGTTCAGGCTTGTATTTGACTCAAATATTGAATTTAATTACGCGGTATTTATTGTTCTCAGCCTTAGCTTTTTATCAAATACACTATATATACTTTTTACGAATATATTATCTCTTGAAGAGAAAACTGGAAAGTATAAGATGTTCGGGTTTGTATCTGCTTTAATTATTAATATTCCATTAGGATATTTATTAACTTTAGAATATGGGGTTTTGGGTTCCGCATTTTCAACGATGCTTAGCGGCTTATCAGCAGCTATTATTCTCTTTGCATTCGTGTCATGTAAAGTGTTAAAAGCGTACTTGCTGCGCGAAAGTTGTTATTTTTTATTCGGAGCAATAGCCGTTTCTGCGTCTGCCGTTTATATTAACAATCATTATCATATTTATTGATATTGTTTTATCAACATTAAAGTGTATTTTTTGAAGTGATTTTGGATATTAAATGAAAGAGCCTTTTGCCCTAATTAACTTAAACTCGATATATGAAAATATTCAAGTAATAAAGAAGCAAGCTAGTGAGGAACTTGAGCTAATTGCTGTTATTAAAGCTGATGGTTATGGTCATGGAGCTTACGAGGTTTCTCGAATTATAGAGAAGAGTGTTAGTATACTTGCTGTAGCAAGGTTGTCTGAAGCATTATCACTCAGGAAGCAAGGTGTAAATAAGCCCATCATGATTTTCTCAGGATTAAATTCCCTTGAAGACTTGTTGGTGGCTGTTGAACATAGGATTTTAGTTGTTATTCATTCGCTGTTTCAGCTTGAGCTTTTCTCGGCACTTCCCGAAGAGGCTATGTTAAATTGTTGGCTAAAGTTTGATAGTGGTATGCACCGCTTAGGGCTTAGTGAATCTGAAATCGAAAAAGCTATATTAATAATATCAAAACAGTATAAAAATGTGATAATAGATGGGTTGTTTACTCATCTTTCATCAGCTGAAAGTGATTTACAGAGAACTTTATATCAGCTTAGATTTTTTGAAAGTATACCTCAGAGTAAATCATTTAAAACTTCGATTACTAACTCTGCGGGACTTTTAAGTAAATACAAATCTTTTCAAGATTATGGACGGTTAGGCCTTTCCTTATACGGTGTTTCTCCTTTCATTGATTCCATAGGAAAAGATCTCGGGTTGAAACCTGTGATGGAGCTCAAAGCATATGTTATATCTATCAGAATGCACAAAGCTGGCGAGCCTGTTGGTTATGGAGGTAAGTGGGTATCTAACAATGATACTAAATTAGCAGTTGTTGGTATTGGATATGCCGATGGTTATCCTCGCTCCATATCCCCTGGCTGTCCAGTATTAATTAATGGAAAAAATTACCCTATCGTAGGGGCTGTGTCCATGGATCTCATTAGTGTCGATATCGGGTTAGTTAATAATGTTCAAGAGCTGGATGAGGTTACTTTATGGGGGCCAAAGTTACCAGTCGAAATTATAGCAAAGAGTGCAGGTATGATACCTTATGAGTTATTGGTTGGTGTCACTAAAAGAGTTGCTCGTGTCTATTCTTAACTATGTTTTAGAATAAGTTAATCAAGCAAAGAGGTGAGTGTTTTCTTGGAATATAAATTTTGATTTTTTCAGCTAAAGTATATTTTAACTTACTAGTTTTTACTGTTTTTTTGTTTTTTATATCTCGTCAAAATATAGTGGAGTTAGGTTTTCTTCGTTACTTTAATCATATATATATATTTATATATATTTTCTCCTTTGTTATTCTTTTATTCTGCAAGCCGATAAAGGCAAAATTTATATATTTACTCGTTATTGTTTTATTATATTCTGCTTTTTTAGTTTGGAAAAATAATCTTCCAATTTTTAATATGTTCCAAACTCTTATAACATTAAAGTATATTTTTGTATTTTATATTGCAGCAAACGTATTCCAAACCGATCGAGTTGTTTTGTTTGAAAAGTTTACTAAAATTTTAACTTTAGTATTGATTTTATCTGTGGTTTTTACTTTTACAGATTACATATTTCCTAATGTTTTTTATGATTTATCTAAAGACGGTAGAGGGTTGGGGGGGATCACTCCAGGCTCGTTCTTTGGCTCTCGAGTTTTGTACTCTGGTTTTCTGCTGTTATATAGTATTTTGCTTTTGTCCTTTAAATATAATAAAGGTCATAATAAGTACTTTATTTATAGTCCAAAGTTATACTGGTTGTTACTTTTATTGGCTTTCACTTTACTTTTTCTTACCTTTTCTCGAAAGGAGTTAGTGCTTCTTCTAATTGCCTACTCTATTTCGATTTTATATAAAAGCCAAGGTAAAAAAAAGTTATTAGGTATCACTCTGCTTATTGTTTTAACTCCCATAGTGTTTTTAGGTCTTTGGTTTTTTATAGGTGAAAGTGTTCAAGCTAATCTAAATGAAGGTTATGTGCGTTATAAAATCTTTTATTATGCTATGGAGATATTTGAGTACTATTTTCCTTTAGGCTCAGGCCCTGGAACATATGGGACTTTAATGTCCAAAATGTACACAGATGTATATACGCAGTTTAATGTTGATAGTGCAATTATCGGTTACGGTAGTGACATTGAAGGGCCTATTTTTGATTTGTTTTTTGTATCGCTAATTGCTGAGTATGGCTTAGGATTTATATTCGTTATATTTCTTATTTTTCAGCCATTTACATCAAGCAAGGATGAGGGGGTTGAAATGGTTTCTCATATAAACCTCATTAGAATTAATGCATTTTTAATGTTGGTGGGTATAGGTATGATGGTACCTATAATGGGTAACGTTGTTGGTCTATTATTATATTTTTTGCTTGGGATAATCTCATCGAGAGGGCTGTTATTAGCACCGAATAAAAAATTAGGAAAAGGAACTTAAGTGAATAACGAAGCTGAAACTTTTATTTTAAAGAATAACCTTGAACGAGAGCGGGAGGTATGGCCTCTATTAAAGTTCCATATACTTCGCAAAACACACATACCAGATAATGTGACCGATATGGAGTTTAAATCAAGTTCATATTTGAAAAATTTATATGCATTACTCATAAGTTTGATAAATATTTGTATAGCATTATTTAATAATAATAAAAAAAAAGTGTTTTTTGGTGCTTTTACTCGAGTAAAGGTAAGTAAAAGCTCGATTAATGATGAGTTTATATGTCAAAAAGAGATAGGGAATAACTTTCTTTTGTATCATTGTTCAAATTTTGAAAGTGTCAAAATTTTAGATTGTTTGAGGCATGGTATTATTTTTGAGAATGTTATTGTCCATTTATTTTTTAATTTTTATAAACTTTTTACGAAGAAAAAAAGTAACCTAAAAAATTTTGATAGAGAATTTCTAAGTATTTTGAAAAATCATCATAATTTATCTTCTGATAAAGTCGAGCTGATATTAAGAGACTTTTATATAAAAAAAAATATATATAGCTTTTTAATCCGATTGTTAAATATAAACGAAGTAAATGTCGTATCATCTTATACTAAGTCATCGGTTATAAGTGCGGCTGTTGAATTGAATAAAAAAGTAATAGAGCATCAGCATGGGTTGCTTGCTCCTTACCACGAATCATATACATATGGAGGGGAGCAGGTTTGGAAAAGCACTTTATTGCCAGGGTGGTTAGTTATTTACTCTTCTTATTGGTATAGAAAAATGGAAAGTTCTAATTTTGTTGTCCCTAGTAAAATTAAAGTTAAATCAAGAGATTTAATAGTAACTAAGGAAGATGATGAAATTATAGAGAATTTCTGTGATGGACGAGAGTATTACATATTTACTGGACAGGGCCTTTGTTATGATGAAATTGTTCTTTTTATTCAAGAGCTTTTAAAAGCAGAGCCTCAAAAACTTGTCGTATATCGACCACACCCTAGGGAGTATAAAAATTACTCTGTTTTAGTCGATAGAATATCCAATAGTAACTTTATAACTATTAACAGAGATCAATTAAGAAATACATCTAGCTTAATTTCAGGTGCGTTAGCTCACATATCTATTTTTTCATCTTGTCACTTCGATGCAATTGAGATATTGGGTAAGACATATGTTCTTGATGTTGTTGATGGGAATATAATGTCTAAAGGTGGTGAAGATGATAGTATTTTATTTATTAAACACCCAAAGCATATAAAACTAAATTAAAGGTTGTCTGATGACTCTTATGTTAAAGGTTAAATTATTTATCTATTATTTAATTTTTTATAATTTACCTAATTCAAGGTTTATTTCTGTGTTCAGTCGTTTAAGGTGTTGGTATTTATCTGACGTTCTGAATATTTTGTGTAAACATGATAAAAATCGTTTTGAAAATAGAGTTTATATTTCTAATGCCTCAAATTTGAAAATAGGTAAAAATGTTAGGATTAATGAAAATGTTTTCATACAGGGTGCGATAATTGGCGATAATGTGATGATTGCTCAAAATGTATCGATTTTGTCAAGCACACATAGTTACGAAAGGGTTGATATACCAATGGTAGAGCAAGACGATTTCTTTGGTTTGGCACCTATTATATGTGACGATGTATGGATAGGAAGGAATGTTGTTATAAAACATGGTGTTAAAATAGGTAAAGGATCGATTGTTGGGGCGTGTTCTTTGGTAACTAAAGACGTTCCTGAATATGCGGTTGTTGGTGGTGTTCCAGCTAAAATTATAAAGTATAGAACATAAGGGTATTTATTACCGTATGAATAAAACATGTAATATCGGTGGCTTAGAAATTTCAGCTTATGAAAGCATGGAGAGTGCTGTTAACTCTGTTCTTCAAAACGGGAATATCACTCAAGGTTTCGCTATAGCTGTAAATGCTGAAAAAGTAGTTTCTAGTCATGAAAACCCTGATGTAAAAGCTCTACTAAAATCAGCATCTATTCTCTACCCAGATGGTGCCGCGGTATCACTTCTGATGTCGAAAAGGGGGTGTTTCAGTGTTCGGATACCAGGTTGTGAGCTTTGGCTTGAGCTTATGAAAAGTGCTTCAAATCATAAAACTCCTGTTTATATAATTGGAGCGAAGTCTAATGTCCATAATGAGGTCGTCAAAAAACTCACCGAGGATATGGGGGTGAACGTTGTTGGTTCATGTGATGGCTATTTTAAAGATGAAAATATACTAATTCGGAATGTACAGGAAAGTGGAGCAAAAATAATTTCAGTTGCATTAGGTTCACCACGGCAAGAAAGTTTCATAAAAAAGTGTATGGGTACTCACCCTGAAGCTTTTTATATGGGAGTTGGTGGTACTTATGATGTTTTTACTAACAGAGTGAAGCGTGCCCCTGAATGGTTTCAAAGAAATAATTTAGAGTGGCTTTATAGGCTATTATCACAGCCTACAAGAATAAAAAGGCAGGTTAAACTTTTAAAGTATATTTTCTTGGCACTAGTGCGAAAAATTTAGGTCAATAATAAATATTTCAGTTTTTTGCTATAATAACTCAGTTTATTTTGATGGCGTTTAGAATTCAGTGTCAGCCAAAATTGCGAAATGTCTAGCACACCATCTAACCTATCTTCTAAATGGATGGGCTATTGCGACAATGCCAGGTTCCAGTTATGGATTGGCATTGTCCATTTCTTTGATGCATATAATATGACTGTTTACAACAATTTCATCAAGCTGTTTTTATTAGGGAATGCTCCCTTGGTTTTGAAGAGTCGCCTAAGCTGAAGATGTACAGCTTCAATCTAATTAGTGCTATAAATAGCTCTACTACGTAATCAGGATACTTGAAATAAACCGACAGATTACTCCATTTACGACGTCAAGAGCGGCTCTGTTGTATCTTTAGTGGTAACCTTATAGGCGGGTTTCAAGTCAGTCATAAGCTTTTTTGTGCTTTGAAACGATATACTTCATCGAATTACGAATTTGATTAATAACGCGCTCCTGTACTTTGGCGTCAGGACAGATTGTTGCTATTACTTCAGGAAACCTTCTAGTACATCAACAGAGGCAATTAAAATATCGGATACACCACGATTATGTAAATCTGTTAATATTGGAAACCAATAGTTAGCCCTCACTTTCAAAGACATATAAGTCAAGTGATTTTTTTGGGCCCTCGATATTGACATCTAGTACGGTATAAATAGATTTACTCACGTAGCGCCCATTTTCTTTAATCTCATAATTAATAGTATTAAGCCAGATAAGCGGGTAAATTAGAACTGTTATGGCAGTGATAGTAGCATTTGATACTTCAACAGCATACATATCTTTTATGTGGTCTCGAATATCTAGATAGCTCATCATAACTAAAGCAAATATAGATGAAATTTTCTCATTAATTTCAGACATTAACTTAGTTTGGTTCTTTTTAACTAGCTGAGATTCAAACGAACCTGAACGGTCTCCGAGCGTTTCAAGCACTAATAGGCTATGGATGATTTAACTGTTTTTTTGGTTAAGTCATTTTTACGGTTAATTTTAGTCTCAGATTGTGGACGCATCTATAATTCGGTTTTAAGAGCCGCTTGGGTGAGTTGTTTGATTAATAGTGTTATAGCACCGTCTTCACCAGGAAGACCTTTATCAGCTTGAAGTTTAACTAATGCTTTGTTGAAGTCGAAATTTTGAGTCATGTGCCACTCCTGCTTTCTTAATAATATTGAAATGACACAGATTTCTTAACCCTACCTTTATTTTATTCTTATAGAGTTGTAAGTTGATGTGGCTATAGAAAACAGGTTTTCGCTATAAAAGTTGTTCAAAGTCAGTATAATTGTTTATCATTATAAGCGATTTAATTCTCTTGTTAGTAGTGTTGTTGTTTTTCGCAATTTAAATATATTTAAATACCATTTCGAGACCTTATGTTAATTGACCTTTTATTTACCTTTTTTATTGCCTTTGCAGTATTGTTTTTAATGCGTAAGGTGGCTCGCAGAGCCGGTCTCGTAGATAAGCCATCAGGGCGAAAAATGCATACGGGTAACGTACCATTAGTGGGTGGTGTGGCTATTTGTATAACTATAGTAAATTATATTTATACACACCCTAACATGATTAACCATGCAAATTTGTATATGCTTTGTATTTGCGGTTTAACAGCTGTTGGTGCTTTGGATGATCGCTTTGATTTAAGCGTAAAAATACGCATGTTAGTTCAAGCGCTAATTTCTGTAGCGATGATTTACTTTGCTAATGCAGAACTACATACATTGGGAAATTTACTTGGTTTTGGTGCTATTGAGCTTGATATGTTTGGTGGTTTTATAACTGTACTTGCTGTCATTGGCTGTATAAATGCGTTTAATATGGTTGATGGCATTGACGGCCTTTTAGGTGGCTTATCAATAGTGACCTTTGCGAGTATTGGTATATTACTTTTACTAGCTGGTGAGCAAAGCTTAAGTTATCTATGTTTGTTATTGGTAGTATGTATGGTGCCTTATATACTATTAAACTTAGGTTTTATTGGTCATAAGCGTAAAGTATTCATGGGTGATGCTGGTAGCATGATGATAGGTTTTACTGTTATTTGGTTACTCATTGGAGCAAGTCAAACAGCAGGTAACCCGATGATAAGGCCTGTTACTGCTTTATGGCTTATTGCGGTACCATTAATGGATATGGTTGCGATTATGGTGCGCCGTGTGAAACATGGAAAGTCACCATTCAAGCCAGACCGTGAGCATTTACATCATATTTGTCAGCGTTTAGGTTTTTCATCGATTCAGACATTAACTTTAATATGTTTTATCGCTACGGCTTTTGCCGCGGTGGGGATCGTTGGTGAAATATTATTGGTACCTGAATATGTTATGTTTTATGGTTTTATTGCTATTTTTACTGTGTACCTTATATTTTTAATAAACTATTGCACTGTAATGAATTACTTCCGACGCAAGCTAAATTTACCTGAAAAACAGTTTTCATCAAACTAGTATATTCTTTTCTAAAACACCGAGTTAGCAACTCGGTGTTTTACTTTCTGAAATTTTTATAATTCATTCTACCTACTTTTAGCTAATTCAGGCTGTATATATTTAGCTATGCTACTTTTGCAAATAAATGTACTCACTTAAATTAAAGGACTACCTGTGAAAGCTGTAATTCCTGTTGCCGGTTTAGGCACCCGTATGTTGCCTATGACTAAGGCAATCCCTAAAGAAATGCTTCCCTTGGTTGATAAACCGCTTATTCAATACATAGTAAATGAATGTGTGGCGGCGGGTATTAAAGAAATAGTGCTCGTGACACATAGCTCTAAAAATGCCATTGAAAACCACTTTGATACCAGTTTTGAACTAGAGGCCACGCTAGAAAAGAGGGTTAAGCGCGCTTTACTTGACGAAGTTCGCTCTATTTGCCCTGCAGATGTAACCATTATGCATGTGCGCCAAGGTGAAGCTAAAGGCTTAGGGCATGCCATTTTATGTGCCAAACCAATCGTTGGTGATGATGACTTTGTGGTGGTGCTACCTGATGTAATCCTCGATGCTTATACGGCAAATCAAAAAACTGAAAACTTAGCGGCGATGATTGCTCGTTTTGAGCAAACGAAAGCCAGTCAAATTATGTTAGAGCCCGTTGCTATTGAAGATGTAAGTAAGTACGGCATTGCTGATATTAATGGTGTAGAGCTTGCTGCTGGTGAAAGTGCAGCAATTAAAAAAATGGTTGAAAAACCAGCCGCAGATGTTGCTCCTTCAAATTTAGCTGTTGTTGGTCGTTATGTTTTAAGTAAAAATATTTGGCCATTACTCGCTAAAACTCATGTAGGCGCAGGCGGTGAAATACAGCTTACAGACGCGATTGATGCATTATTGGCTATTGATACGGTAGAAGCGTTTCATATGAGCGGCTGCTCACATGACTGTGGCGATAAACTCGGCTATTTAAAAGCGATTGTAGAATACAGCATGCGCCATGAAACGTTAGGTGCTGAGTTTACTGAATATATGAAAGAGTTGGTTAAAGGGTAACGGGCGACGGGCATCGGGTAACGAGCTACGAGCTTCAGGCCTCCAGCCTAGAACTTCGAATTAACCAGTTGGGCTAATGGTTTTATGTTCTCATTTACTCCTCATTCACTTCTCTTTGTGAATAAGATCTTAAAATATTTATGCACAAAGAGTTTAAGAGACGCAGCGCTTTTAGAGGAAGTTACGGGCGACGAGCTTCGGGCCTCGAGCCTAAATCCTAATACCGACGCGGGGTGAACCCGCTGCTACAGGTATAAAAAAACACCGCATTTGTATCAAACGCGGTGTTTTTATGTTTTTCTGATGCCTTGAACCTTGAACCTTGAACCTTGAACCTTGAACCTTGAACCTTGAACCTCGCAGCTCGAACCTCGAACCTAGCAGCCTTTTAAGCCCGGCCTCGTAGCGCAGAAATACAGCTTGCCAGCATGACAAACCCTAATGACACTTTAAACGCCAATGAAATGGTGCTCATTAGTGCGTAGCTATTTTGCGCTGAGAAGGTGCTGTCGCCAAGGTAATAGTGCACAATTAAGTTGATTAAGCTCATGCCAAATAAATTACCAATAGTGCGTGATAAGTTCATTGAGGAAGACGCCACACCTAGCTCACTTTTATCCACCGCTCCCATAATGGCATTGTTGTTAGGGGTCGAAAATAAGCCAAACCCAATCCCTAATAATAACAGTGAGCCACTAATGTAAGTGGTGCTTGAACTAACCGATAGCTGGGATAACAGAAAAAATCCAACCAGAACAATTACACAGCCTAGCGTGGCAAGTAAGCGTGGTTGTATTTTATCGGCAAGCTTGCCTGCTAGGGGCGCCATAATAGCCATTGAAACCGCTTGTAGTAATACTATTTGTCCTGCATGTGCGGGGCTTAATCCTTTTATATATTGCAGGTACAAACTTAACAAAAAGGCCAGTGAAAAGTTACTGGCATACATGAGAAACGAAGTAGACAACGATAGGCTGAACACACGACTTTCTAAAAACATTTGTACTCTAATTAACGGGCGCCGACTGCGACTTTGGTGAACAATAAATAGCATTAAACAAATGATTGAAAGTGCGGTTAATAGCCAGCCAGCTACATTCGGTAAATCACTTAACCCTAATACTAAGCACAGTGCAAAGAGCGAGAAAATAACCATACCCCACCAGTCAAACGGCGATTTTTTATCGTTTTTCCATTCGCCATGTAAAAATAGTTTAATGGCAATAAGCAGCATAAGTACCAGGGGAATTTGCGAGTAAAACACGGCGCGCCATCCCCATATTTCAGTGAGCCAGCCACCAACCGCAGGTGCTGCACTGAGTCCTATGTACACACACGCCGCAGAGATGCCCAGTGCCATTCCGCGTTTATTATCAGGCGTAACAGAGGTGATAATGGCAACGCCTATACCAAAAATCATGGCGCCTGCAGCCCCTTGTATAAAGCGCCAAAAAAGCACCCACTCAATAGAGTTTGCTAACGCACACATTAGCGAGGCCAGTGCATTTAAGCCTAAACCAAATGCATACACGCGTTTGCGACCATAGTTGTCTGCTATTTTACCGCACGGCAGCATAAAGATAACGCTACTGAGTAAATACAAGGTGGGCATCCACGCAATCATTTTTGCGCTTGCGTGTAAATCTTCAGCAAGGTCGGGAATAGCGATATTAACGCCTGCCATACCAAGCGGTCCAATAATAGAGCCGCTACAAACGATAATAAGTGCAATTGTAGTGGGGGGGAGATTAAACAAGAGGTATCCTTTTAATTACTGGCCTTAAAATGATACGTGAATATACTTGCTTGTACAGGATTTAAAGGGCAGCGAGTTGCGAGTGACGAGCGGTGGGCAACGGGCTATGGGCTGCGAGCTACGAGTTACGAGTTACGAGCCTAGAGCTAAACACCGAACCTCAAACCTAAAGCCTAAATCCTGCGCGAGGTAAACTCCCGCCTACGGGCAAGTTAATATGGGTGTGTGAATGTAGGCGTGGCTTTATACCGCGTATTTTACGTTTTGGATTAAAGGTTAAAGGTTGAGATTAAGCCAAGCACGGTGTTTGGATTGAACGTAGGCGGGGCTTTATGCCGCGCACTGGTAGCTTTATGTCGCGTCAAAGGTAAAAAATTATTCACCACAGAGGTCACAGAGGTCACAGAGGAAGTGATTAAAAGTAAAAACAGTTAGCTGTCAGCGTTCAAAAAGGTATTACTCTGTGTAGCGCGAAGCGCCTCGGTGCTCTCTGTGGTTCAAAAATAAATATTTTAGGTTAAAGGCGAATGGTTAAAGTAAAAGAGCAGGTTTTAGAAATCAGATAGCAGACAGCAGATAGTAGAAATCAGACATCAAGCAGAGTCGAACCTATTTTTTAAGCTAGTTAGCATAGCTGCTAACTCTTTTGTTTCTAAAACCCATACTTGGCTTATACCTTTTGGTAAATAGCCAATTTCATCCCCAATATAGATTTGGGTGCGCGCTTCACCTAGTGAGGCGCGTGCAATATCAATAAAGCGGCTTTTTTCTTTAAAGCTTTCTCTGCAAACCCCCTCAGCTATATTGCTGGGAACCGATAGCGCAGACCGAGTTAACTGATCTCTAAACCCATAATCTTTTAAATTAGCGGTAGATTTATAAATTTCACAACTTAGTTTTACAGATCTTTTCCATACATCTAAATGCTCAAAGTTCATTACGATCTCCTAGGTTAAAATAAGACTTCTGATATCTGACTTCTTATTTTACTGTTATTTATCCCTTGCCAATTTCTACCGTCACCTCATCTCCCAATATTTCTCTGTATTTTGCTGCGAGTGTATTTTTAGCGTCATCATCGCCGTGAACTATTTTTATATGGTGGGGCTTTTTGCGCATACCGGTTACAAATTTGATGAGACCGGCTTGATCTGCATGAGCACTATAACCGCTTATAGTGTGTATTTTGGCGTTAATATTCACCCTAGTATTATTTATCAACACGTAGCCATTTTTTGGTCCGTAGGTTTGTATGTCGCGACCTAATGTACCGCGCCCTTGGTAACCTACAAAGAGTACATCGGTGGTTTTGTCGGTTAAAAATCGCTCTAAGTAATTAACTATACGCCCGCCGGTGCACATACCGCTTGCTGCTAAAATAATGGCAGGTGTTTGGCGGCTGGCTAAGTAATTTATTAACGCTAAGTGCTCGCTATGGGTGTTTATTGTAGTGAGGTTTTCAAAGTCGAGTGGGTGACGACCTTTGGCTACTTTTTGTTTGGCTTCTTCATCCCATAAATATTTAAATTTTCGGTACTGCTGAGTAAAGTTAGCTGCCATGGGGGAGTCGAGTATTACTTGTATTGTGCGCCAAGGTGAGTTTTTAGCAGAAGCATGAATTAGCTGTTCAAGTTCGTATAACAGCTCTTGCGTGCGGCCAATACTAAAGGCAGGCACAAGTACTACGCCGTTGTCGGCAACGGCGCGTTCAATCACGTTTTTTAAGGTTTGCGTTCGCTGCTTGCGGCCTTGGTGATTTTTATCACCATAAGTTGACTCTATGACTAAGGTATCGGCTTTATAGGGCGCTTTAGGTGCGGGTAGTAAAGGCGTGTAGGGCGCCCCTAAATCACCAGAAAAAACCACTCTATGAATCTTGCTCGCTTTATAAGGAGGCGTGCTTATGTCTATTTCTACATAAGCGGAGCCTAAAATATGCCCTGCTCGTTGTAGTCGGGCTTTCGCTTTGTGTTCACCTTTGCAAGGAAGCTCAAACCAGGCTTTAAAGTCTACAGCTACAACTTGTTGTTTAAGTAGCCTTAAGCAGGCATCTATTATTTTTTGGTCTCGCGTAACGCCCACTTTTAATGCATCTTCAATGACTAACGGCAATAAGCTTGCTGATGCGACAGAGGTAAATATTGGCCCTCTAAAGCCAGCCATCAGTAAATAGGGAATTCGGCCAACATGATCAATATGGCAATGGGTAACTATTAATGCGCGAACAGTGTCTATATTAAATTCAATGCTTAGATCATCTACAGAATCTTCACCCTGGAATAGTCCGCAATCAATTAGAAAAGAGCTTTGGTCGTTTATTATCAGCTGGTGGCATGAGCCAGTTACGCCATTGACTGCTCCATGGTGAAGTATGTGCATTTTATGTCCTTATGTTTGGCTGCGGGTTACGGCTTGAAGCCCGAGCCTAGCACTTAGAGCCTAACGCCTTTATTTTATAAGTAAATATAGCAGGTATTTTAATAAGACGGGGCTTTATACCGCAACTGATGGGCCAAGTGCAGCGGGCGACGGGCTCGAAGCTCGCGGCTCGTAGCCCAAAACGTAAGTTAGTGATTTTTTACCACAGAGGCCACAGAGTGCACAGAGGAAGTGATTAAAGGTAAAAGATAAAAAAATTGTTATTAGATTTTGAGATTTCAGTAATTGAAGCTTTTCTCGGTGTAGCGCGCAGCGCCTCAGTGTTCTCTGTGGTGCAAAAATTAAAACACTATTTACCACAGAGGTCACAGAGTGCACAGAGGAAGTGACTAAAGATAAATAGCAGTTATTATTTAAGATATCAGTAATTGATTTCTCGGTGTAGCGCGAAGCGCCTCGGTGTTCTCTGTGGTGCAAAAAAATTAAAACACTATTTACCACAGAGGTCACAGAGTGCACAGAGGAAGTGATTAAAAATAAAAACTGTTGTTAGATTTTGAGATTTCAGTAATTGAAGCTTTTCTCGGTGTAGCGCGCAGCGCCTCAGTGTTCTCTGTGGTGCAAAAATTAAAACACTATTTACCACAGAGTTCACAGAGTGCACAGAGGAAGTGATTAAAAATAAAGAGCAGTTATTATGTAAGATATTAGTAATTGATTTCTCGGTGTAGCGCGAAGCGCCTCGGTGTTCTCTGTGGTGAAAAAAATTAAATCACTATTTACCACAGAGGCCACAGAGTGCACAGAGGAAGTGATTAAAGGTAAAAACTGTTGTTAGATTTTGAGATTTCAGTAATTGAAGCTTTTCTCGGTTTAGTGCTTCGATTTTCACTGTGATTCAAAATAATCCTTTAGACGAGAAAGTGACTATACTGTCAAAATAAATTACAAGGAAGTGGATAAAAATATCAATGGAAACAGATTTACTAACTCATAAAGTTATTGGTTGCGCCATTGAGGTTCATAAAAATTTAGGTCCTGGTTTATTAGAGTCTAGTTATGAAAGTTGCCTAATGTATGAACTAAATCAATCCGGACTGCTAGCTATTGCACAAGCTGAACTACCTATAAAATATAAGAATGTATCAATCGATACAGGTTATAGACTTGATATATTGTTACCGGATAAGCTAATTGTTGAGTTAAAAGCAGTTGATAAATTGCGGCCTATTCATTCTGCTCAGTTGATGACGTATTTAAAGCTGACAGGAATAAGAACAGGTCTACTAGTTAATTTTAATGAAGTTAAGCTCGTTGACGGTATTAAAAGGATCAGAGTTTAATTACTTTACTTCCTAAATAACTTCAAGATTAAGAAGTTACAACTGACTGTCTTCTCGGTGTAGCGCGAAGCGCCTCAGTGTTCTCTGTTGTGCAAAAAATTAAAACACTATTTACCACCGAGGTCACAGAGTGCACAGAGGAAGTGATTAAAAATAAAAACAGGTAGCTGTCAGCGTTCAGTAAAGTATTACTCGGTGTAGCGCGAAGCGCCTCGGTGTTCTCTGTGGTGCAAAAAAATTAAAACACTATTTACCACAGAGGTCACAGAGTGCACAGAGGGAGTGATTAAAGATAAAGAGCAGTGATATTAGAACTTAGATGTAATTAATTGATTTCTCGGTGTAGCGCGCAGCGCCTCGGTGTTCTCTGTGGTGAAAAAATTAAAACACTATTTACCACAGAGGCCACAGAGTGCACAGAGGAAGTGATTAAAAATAAAAACAGGTAGCTGTCAGCGTTCAGTAAGGTATTACTCTGTGTAGCGCGAAGCGCCTCGGTGTTCTCTGTGGTTCAAAAGCGGGCTGCGAACTTACCTACCCACTGCGTGGGGTGAACTCGCTGCTACAGGCATAAAAAAACCTTGCGATGTTAACTGCAAGGTTTTTAAATTTCTCGAACCTCGAACCTCGAACCTCGAACCTCGAACCTCGAACCTCGAACCTCGAACCTCGAACCTAGCTCTTAAAAGCGTCTTGTAGTGGGGGTACTACTTGCTTTTTACGGCTCAATACGCCATCTAGCCATACTTTACCGTCTTCTGGCTTTTCACCATAGGCTTGCTCAACAAGGCTGGCATCGTCTGATGCAATCAGCATTTGTGAGCCTTCTTTCATAATGTCGGTTAGTAGTAAAAATACTGAATGACGACCGCCTTCTTCTTTAAGCTTGGCAATGTCAGCTTCAAGGTCAGCTTTAATCTCGTCAAATACTGCAAGGTCAATAACTTCTAACTGACCAATGCCAACAAGGTTACCGTTCATGTTAAAGTCTTTAAAGTCACGCATTACTAAATCACGTACAGGCGTATCTTCAACGGCTGATTTAACGCGGAACATGTCCATGCCTAGTTCTTTAAAGTCTTCAATGCCTGCAATTTCAGCAAGGGCTTCAACACATTTAATGTCGGCAGTGGTACAGGTTGGTGATTTAAAAATAACCGTGTCGCTTAATATGGCGCAAAGCATAATGCCAGCAATATCTTTAGGGATCTCTACGTTATAAAAATCGTACATCATCTTAATAATGGTGTTAGAACAACCAACAGGGCGGATCCAGCATTCAAGCGGGGTTGATGAGGTTAAATCACCTAATTTATGGTGATCAACTACGCCAACAACGCGAGCTTGGTCGATATCATCAGGTGCTTGGGTTTTTTCTGTGTGGTCTACAATGTAAACGTCTTCGCCAGCGTAGCTAAGTTTAAGCTCAGGTGCTTCGAAGCCAAATTTATCTAAAATAAACTGTGTTTCTGGTGATACTTCACCAAGGCGGGTTGGAATTGCCGGCTCATCAATTTGGTTTTTTAAATAAGCCAGTGCAATTGCACCACATATTGAATCTGAATCTGGGATTTTATGGCCCACTACATACATTGACATTGACTAAACTCCTTAAAATTTGCCGATATTCTAGCAAAGTATCCAGCTTTTAACATATAGACAGTGCAATTAAGTTTTAGCTAAACTTGAAAACCTTATATAAATTAGGAACTGCATATGCGATTAAGCCGCAAAGGTTGGAACAATGTTATTATTTTTTCTATGTTGATCATGATCTTCTTTTTAAATGGTCTTCATAAAAAGATTGGATCCGATGAAACGCAGGCGCAACTGCAGCCACTACTTCCTGTGCAAAGCTTTGTGTTAACACTTGAATTTAGCGACCAAAAAATTGAGCGCATTGGTACAAGCTGGCGTACTACTGCTTTGATCAAAGAGGTACCGCTTAGTTGGCAAGGTTCAGAGCAGCAACTTAGTGAGCTTGTTTATTTATGGCAAAATACAGCGTTAATGACGACAGCCACACCTGATGCGCTTGATATTAATAAGCCACTATCGGCAGCGACGTTTGAACTCGCGGGTGAGCCCCTACCTTGGATGTACTTATTATATAAAGCAAATGGTGAGTATTACCTTCTCGAGAAAACCAGTCAGCGGCTAATGTTGCTTGATTTAAGCACTGCCAAGCAATTATTTCCTAGTTTTACCTTTTCATAAGTGAGTTTTATAAATGCCTGAATTACCAGAAGTAGAAGTTAGCCGCATGGGCATTACCCCCCATGTGCTAAACCAAGTCGTTACTAAGGTAAACATTCATAATGCCAGTATGCGCTGGCCTGTGCCAGATGAGGTATACCAACTTGAGGGGTTGGTGGTTAGCAGTATTGAACGCCGCGCAAAATACTTGCTATTAGAATGTGAGCTTGGGGCGGCTATATTGCACTTAGGGATGTCAGGGAACTTGCGCGTTGTAAATAAAACCGAGCCACTTAAAAAACACGACCATGTTGAGTTTATTTTAGCGAACGACAAAGCACTGCGCTTGAACGATCCGCGCCGCTTTGGTTGTTGTTTATGGCAAGCACCCAATGAAGAGCACAAGCTACTAGCTAAATTAGGCCCTGAACCACTCACTGATGACTTTTTTGCTAAACGTGTTTATGAACAATCACGTAATAAAAAAGTGCCCGTTAAGCAGTTTATTATGAATAACGCCGTGGTGGTGGGGGTCGGTAATATTTATGCTAACGAGTCGTTATTTAAAGCGGGTATTGACCCTCGTAAAGAAGCCGGAAAGGTAAGCCTTAAAAGCTACCAAGCGTTAATCCCAATTATAAAAGACACCCTAGCTGCAGCAATTACTCAAGGCGGCACAACGTTGAAAGACTTTGCCCAAAGTGACGGTAAGCCAGGCTACTTTGCGCAGCAGCTATTAGTGTATGGCCGAAAAGGCCAGCCTTGTGTAAATTGCGAGAGCGAACTAACTGAAATTCGCCTAGGGCAACGCAGCACCGTTTTTTGTGAGGTGTGTCAGAAGTAGAGAATAGCTTTCAGCTGTAAGTTTTCAGCTGTCAGTAAGAATGGTTACTCACTTGTTTTTATTTTTGCTATCAAACTTGTTAGCATTTTTGACAGCTGGACTGTTTCATTTAGCCAAGACTTACCTATGTCGGTATCAATATAGTTAATATCGATGCCAATATATATTTGGGTTCTTGCCTCAGCAAGCGAAGAGCGAGCGATATCTAAAAAGCGTGTTTTTTCTTTATCACTCTCTCTTGTCATGCCCTCAGCTATATTACTAGGAACAGATAAACCAGAGCGTGTTAATTGATCTCTAAAGCTAAAGTCTTTAATTAGTTGTGTATTTCTGTAAATATCAGCGCTAAGGCGGGCTGAACGCTTCCATACCTCTAAGTTTTCAAAGTTCATAACGCAAAATCCCTATGCTTAATTTTTAAAGTATAGTTGAGATTTTTTTAACAAAAAATAGTTACTTTCGCAAAGAAAGTACTTTTTTCGAATCTAAAATTATAATTAGCTTTTCTGACCGCTGACCGCTGACCGCTGACCGCTGACCGCTGACCGCTGACCGCTGACCGCTGAGTAATAACTTTTCTTGAGGAAAAAACAACCGGCCGGTAGCAATGTGATTTAAGTGCTGGTATACTCCCGCGTCTGCCACGTTGCGTTCTATGTCCTCATATAGTTTAGCCACTTGTGAGCGGCGCAAAAGTCTAAAACTCGAAGGGGTTGTAGCAAACTTAGAGCGGTAGTTAAACATAACTACCTGTGGTTTTAATTGAAAAACATTGGATTTTTATAAATGAAAACGTTTGTTGCTAAACCAGAAACAGTAAAACGTGACTGGTACGTAGTTGACGCTGAAGGTAAAACTTTAGGTCGCATCGCTACTGAAATCGCTCATCGCCTACGCGGTAAGCATAAAGCTGAGTACACACCGCACGTAGATACTGGTGATTACATCATCGTTATTAACGCTGAGAAAGTTACTGTTACTGGTAATAAATTCAAAGACAAAGTGTACTATGCTCACTCTGGTTTCCCAGGTGGTCTTAAGTCTACTACTTTTGATAAACTTCAAGCTGCAAAGCCTGAAATGATCATCGAAAAAGCTGTTAAAGGCATGTTGCCACGTGGTCCTTTAGGCCGCGCTATGTACCGTAAACTTAAAGTTTACGCGGGTACTGAGCACAATCATGCTGCACAACAGCCTCAGGTTCTAGACATTTAAGGAGCACTATCATGGCAAATCAATACTACGGTACAGGTCGTCGTAAAAGTTCAAGTGCTCGCGTATTCTTACGCCCAGGCACTGGTAACATCGTAATCAACAAGCGCTCTTTAGAAGAGTACTTTGGTCGCGAAACAGCACGCATGGTTGTTCGTCAAGCTCTTGAGCTTGTTGACATGACTGAAAAGTTTGACTTACACATCACAGTTGCTGGTGGTGGTACTACTGGTCAAGCTGGTGCTATCCGTCACGGTATCACTCGTGCACTTATGGAGTTTGACGAGTCATTACGTCCACAACTTCGTAAAGCAGGTTTCGTTACTCGTGATGCACGTAAAGTTGAACGTAAGAAAGTGGGTCTTAAGAAAGCGCGTAAGCGTCCACAGTTCTCAAAACGTTAATTTTTACGTTATCAAGAATTCAAAAATCCAGCTTATGCTGGGTTTTTTGTTTTGTAGCTATAAGATTTTGCTTCAAGGTTCAAGGCTCAAGGTTCAAGGTTCAAGGTTCAAGGTTCAAGGCTCAAGGCTCAAGGTTCAAGGCTCAAGGTTCAAGCTATAAATTTGATCTAAGCTTTGTGTCTTTCTTATTTTACAGTTATAAGTTAAGCATGTTTCAGCTGACTGGTTATGTTATGAGGTTTGAAGATTTAAGGGTATGGCAACGTTCAGCCGATTTAGCTTGCGAGATTTATTTACATTTTAAGCAGAGCAAAGAGTTTGGTTTAAAAGATCAAATAACACGATCTGCGCTTTCAATTTCTTCAAATATAGCAGAGGGTTATGAACGGGTAACACCTAAAGATTATACTCGATTTTTATCATATTCTAAGGGGAGTTGTGGAGAATTACGCTCTCAAATTTACATTGCATCAAAAATAGGAGAGGTTGATACGACAAAGGCCACTGAATGGATTGAGGAAACTCGTGAGCTTTCCCGTATGATTTCAGCATTGATGAAATCAATCGATGCTTGGGAATAAGAGGTTCAAAATTTAATATTCATTCAAAAATATATGAGTATGTTTCGCCTTTCGCCTTTCACCTTTCATCTTCAATTTTCCCTTTAAGACTAATGTCGACATTAGCTTGATCAAAATAGGCCAAGTATGCGTATTTATTGAACGAAAGCTTAAAAATGACCGACTAACGCAAAAAAAGTTAAATAATTATCGCAATTAGTTTAAATCCATCAGTTAATTGGTGAATTTTTTTGCTACAATTGGCGGGCAAATAAAGTGAATGAGTTTAATGTCGCCAAATTCAGTGGTTACTGTACTTAGTTGGTGAGATTGTACTTGTTTACAAATTGTTTTTACGGAAGCGATACTATAGTCATTTGGTTTCATACTCGAGCTAACTTAATCAACTATTTGAGCAAGTCAGGATTATTCGAGCAGGAGGCTGTGAATAACCTTGTTTTAAACAAGGGTTTTAATTATGATCGTTTCTCTTTTAAAATTCGAAAAATTAACCTGCTGTAACTGATGTTCTCAATATAGCAAGTGTTGAGAATCATAGTGGAGATAAGTGGATGAGCAATGCGCCTGTAGACAATGGCCGACGTCGCTTTTTAACCATAGCTACCTCTGTTGTTGGTGGTGTTGGTGCGGCTGGGGCTGCTGTTCCTTTTATTGCGTCTTGGAATCCAAGTGAGCGAGCTAAATCTGCGGGTGCGCCTGTAGAAGTAGATATCAGCAAACTTGAGCCAGGACAATTAATACGTGTCGAGTGGCGTGGTAAACCTGTATGGGTTGTATCACGGACCCCAAAAATGCTTGAGCAGATGAAAGAACATGAAGGTCAACTTCGTGATCCGCAATCGCAAGAGCCACAACAATTAGAATCATCAACCAATGATTTCCGTTCATTACGCCCAGAGATTTTTGTCGCTGTAGGTATTTGTACGCATTTGGGTTGTTCACCTAGCTTTTTACAAGGTGGCTTTGGTGAGAAAGTGGAAGGGACTGATGACGGTTTTTACTGTCCATGTCACGGTTCTAAGTTTGATATGGCTGGCCGTGTATTTCAATCGGTACCTGCACCATTAAATTTAGAAGTTCCACCATATACTTTTCTTGATGAGACCACTATTTTAGTGGGCGAAGAACAAGGGGTGGCCTAATGTTTGGAAAAATTGTTGAGTGGATAGACGACCGTATCCCAATGACACGTGTTTGGAACATGCACATTGCACAGTATCCAGCACCAAAAAACTTTAACTTCTGGTACTTCTTTGGCTCACTCGCTATGTTAGTACTAGTTAACCAAATCCTTACCGGTATTTGGTTAACGATGAACTATGTACCATCTGCTGAAGGTGCGTTTGCATCAGTAGAATACATCATGCGTGATGTAGAGTACGGTTGGTTATTACGTTATTTGCATTCAACGGGTGCATCTGCGTTCTTCATCGTTGTTTACATGCATATGTTCCGTGGCATGATCTACGGTTCTTACCAAAAACCACGTGAATTACTGTGGTTATTCGGTATGTTTATTTTCCTAGCCCTAATGGCTGAAGCATTCATGGGTTACTTATTACCATGGGGCCAAATGTCGTTCTGGGGTGCACAGGTAATCATTTCACTGTTCGGCGCTATTCCGGTAATTGGTGATGATTTAACACTGTGGATTCGTGGTGACTATGTAATTTCAGGTGCAACGCTTAACCGCTTCTTTGCATTACACGTAATAGCATTACCACTGGTTATTGTTATCTTAGTATTTTTACACATTGTTGCATTGCACGAAGTGGGTTCTAACAACCCTGACGGTATTGATAACAAACGTAAAAAAGGAACCGTGGCTGAAGAAGACAAGCCTAAATTTAAGTTCCATGAATACTACACAGATAAAAAAGACATTATTGATGCGATACCGTTCCACCCTTATTACACAGTAAAAGATATTGTGGGTGTGGTTGGCTTCTTAATCTTGTTCTGTTGGGTGGTGTTCTTTATGCCTGCAATGGGTGGTTTCTTCCTAGAAGCGCCAAACTTTGAACCGGCAAACCCACTTAAAACACCAGCGCATATTTTCCCTGTTTGGTACTTTACGCCGTTTTATGCAATCTTACGTGCGATTCCAGACAAGCTAATGGGTGTTGCAGCAATGGGTGCATCTATTGTCGTGCTAGCATTATTGCCTTGGATTGACCGTGGTTCGGTTCGTTCAGTTCGTTACCGTTGTGGTTTCCACAAATGGAACATTGCAGGCTTTGTAGTTACTTTCGTTCTTTTAGGTTGGGTTGGTGCTACACCTCAAACTGACTTTAAAACGCTTGTTTCGCAAATCTGTACTGTGACTTACTTTATGTTCTTCGTACTGTTATTTGTTTACAGTAAGAATGAAAAAACTAAGCCATTGCCTGAGAGGTTAACGAAATGATGAAAAAGCTACTTATTGGTTTATTCGCTTTATCAGTAAACGTATTACCAGCAATGGCGGCAGGCCCGTCAGTTCCTCTAATGGAAGCGGGTAACGATATATCTGATCAACCTTCTTTGCAACGTGGCGCAAAGTTGTTCATGAACTACTGTCTTGGTTGTCACCAAATGCAGTATCAACGTTATGAACGTACTTTCCGCGATATTGGTATTCCAACAGAGATTGGTCAAGAGCAACTTATTTTTGATGGTTCAAAAGTAGGTAGTCATATCAATAATGCAATGAAGAAAGAAGATGCTGCAAAATGGTTTGGTGCGGCTCCGCCGGATCTAACAAATGTTGCGCGTGTGCGTGGCAGTGATTGGATTTATACCTATTTAAAATCGTTTTACAAAGATGAATCTCGTCCGTTTGGCGTAAATAATACGTTATTCCCATCGGTGGGTATGCCACATGTTCTTCAAGAGTTGCAAGGTGTTCCTACTGCAATTACTGAAGAAGTAACAGTAAATGGTAAAACAACCACTCATATTACTGGTACAGAAACAGATGGTACGGGCGAATTAAGTGTAGATGAATATGACCAAGCAGTTCGTGATTTAACGAATTTCCTAGAGTATGTAGGTGAACCTACACGTCTCGAATCGGAAGCGCTAGGTATTAAGGTACTTGGATTCTTAGTGATTCTATTTATCTTGGCATTTATGCTGAAGAAAGAATACTGGAGAGATGTTCATTAAGTTTGAACATATTTAAAGGTAATTTTGCAATAGGGGCTTAAGCCCCTATTGCTGTTTTAGTTATTTAATGGAGGTAGGCATGGCCGTAGCTGCCAATAAGCGCCCTGTAATGACCCTTTTTTCTGGTGCTAACTGTATGTATAGCCACCAAGTACGCATTGTACTTGCTGAAAAAGGTGTAAGTGTAGATATTCATATGGCTGAAAAGGATAATCTGCCAGAAGCACTTCACGAAATTAACCCTTACGGTACAGTGCCAACACTGATTGACCGTGAGCTTGGTTTATATCAGGCAAACATCATCATGGAATACCTTGATGAACGTTTTCCTCATCCTCCACTAATGCCTGTATACCCGGTCATGCGTGGTCGTAGTCGTTTAATGATGCACCGTATTGATACTGATTGGTACAGCCTAGCTGAAAAAATCATTAACAACACGTCTGAAGCAGCGCAAGCGCGTAAAGAGCTGACAGAAGCATTACTTGCAATAGCACCGATCTTTAGTGAAGCGCCTTACTTTATGAGTGAAGAGTTCAGCTTGGTTGATTGTTACTTAGCTCCACTATTATGGCGTTTACCTGAGTTTGGTATTGAGCTAAATGGTGCAGGCTCTAAAGAACTTAAAGAGTATATGATCCGTTTATTTGAACGTGAATCATTCCAAGCTTCTTTAACTGAAGCAGAGCGTGAGATCCGTTTATAATGACCTCTAATCGTCCTTATTTACTACGCGCTTTTTTTGATTGGATTGTTGATAACGAATGCACACCACACTTAGTGGTTAATGCTGATTTTCCTGCAGTGCAAGTGCCAACACAGTTTGTCCAAGACGGCCAAATTGTATTGAACATAAGCCCTTCAGCGGTTACGCAGTTTTCGTTAGATAATTCTCAGCTTAGCTTTAACGCACGCTTTGGCGGTCAGCCAATGCAAGTGTACGTGCCTTTAGGGGCTGTACTTGCAATATATGCACGCGAAAATGGCGAAGGCACAGTCTTTACTGCAGATGAGTTTTTAGAGGACGAAGACGATTTTGCTCCAGAGCTTGAAAGTGTCGATTCATCACCTGAACTAGTTGATGAAACACCTGATCCTAAGCCTGAAAAGAAAAAAGGCTCACATTTACGGGTTATAAAATAACCCTTAAATGTTAGATAAAAACCGCTTAATAAGCGGTTTTTTTATGCCTGATTAAAAGTAGGCGAAAGGTGAAAGTTCACGGGCGACGAGCTGCGAGAAACGGGTTAAGATTGATTGGTGTAGCTGCGGGTTTATTCCGCGCATGTGGTTTTAGGTAATAAAATTATTCACAAAGAGGTTAAGAGACGCTGTGCTTTTAGAGCTAGTGAAAAAACAATTAATCACTCGGGCTCATGGTTATTGTTTTCTCATTTACTGCTCATTCACTTCTCTTTGTGCAAAAAGATCTTGAAGAGATTCTATTTACCACAGAGGGTGCAGAGCACACAGAGAAAATGATTAAAAACATGTTTTATTTGCTTTGTCTTCTCTGTGTAGCGCGAAGCGCCTCGGTGTTCTCTGTGGTAAGAAATGTTTTGTAGGCGGGGCTTTATGCCGCGCATGTGGTTTTAGGTAATAAATTTATTCACAAAGAGGTTAAGAGACGCTGTGCTTTTAGAGCTAGTGAAAAAACAATTAATCACTCGGGCTCATGGTTATTGTTTTCTCATTTACTTCTCTTTGTGCAAAAAGATCTTGAAGAGATTCTATTTACCACAGAGGGTGCAGAGCACACAGAGAAAATGATTAAAAACATGTTTTATTTGCTTTGTCTTCTCTGTGTAGCGCGAAGCGCATCGGTGTTCTCTGTGGTAAGAAATGTTTTGTAGGCGGGGCTTTATTCCGCGCATGTGGTTTTAGGTAATAAATTTATTCACAAAGAGGTTAAGAGACGCTGTGCTTTTAGAGCTAGTGAAAAAACAATTAATCACTCGGGCTCATGGTTATTGTTTTCTCATTTACTCCTCATTCACTTCTCTTTGTGCAAAAAGATCTTAAAGAGATTTTATTCACCACAGAGGTGGCAGAGCACACAGAGGAAATGATTAAAGACATGTTTTATTTGTCCTGTCTTCTCTGTGTAGCGCGAAGCGTCTCTGTGTACTCTGTGGTAAAAATGTTTTTTAAGTGGGGCTTACGCCGTGCAAGTTTGATTTAAGTTCACGGGCGACGGGCGACGGGCGACGGGCTGCGAGAAGCGGGTTAAGATTGACTGGTGTAGCAGCGGATTTTTAGTGATTCTATTTATCACAGAGGGTGCAGAGCACACAGAGAAAATGATTAAATACATGTTTTATTTGCTTTTTTTCTCTGTGTAGCGCGAAGCGCCTCAGTGTACTCTGTGGTTCAAAATGGTTTTGTAGGCGGGGCTTTATGCCGCGTATTTTACTAAACCCTGCGCGAGGTAAACTCCCGCCTACAGGTATAAAAAAACCTTGCGATGTTAACCGCAAGGTTTTTAAATTTCTCGAACCTCGAACCTCGAACCTTATTCTTTACAAATACTCAAACACTTTAATAACGCGCTCTACGCCAGAGATATTACGGGCAATATTAACGGCTTGGTTTGCTTCAGCGTCAGATACTAGCCCCATTAAGTATACTTCGGCATTTTCAGTCACTACTTTTATATTATTACTGCTGATGTTTTCAGCCGCTAAAAGCTGCGCTTTTACTTTTGAGGTTAACCATGAGTCGTGAGTTTGCGTGGTAATACCAATATTAGAGCCAATGCGTAGTTGGTTGTGAATTTTACGAATGCCAGATAGGTTCTCAATGGTTTTAAACGCTTGGTTTTTCATTTCTTGGTTCGGAACTTGCCCTACCATTAAAACCACGCCATTAACGCTTATAACGCTGATATGAGCAAACTTATTAAGACGTTCATCTTCACTAATAGCAATGCTGGCTTTTATTTCAATGTTGTTGTCGTCTATTTGCGAGCCAATGGTTCGTCTATCGTTTGCTGCAGTAACAGCACTGGCTGTGCCGGCCACTACAGCAGCAGCACAACCTTGTAATAACACAACGGTGCCTAAAATAATCAGGGAGCGTTTAAACATAATTTTCATCCTGCGGGAAAAGAGTTAAATCTACCAATTCACTTAAACAGTGAAGGTTAACTAAATGCGATTCAATAATGCGACTAGGGCGTTTAGACGGTGTACGTATTTCTACATCGTTGTGCCCAAGTAAGCCAACGAGTTCGCCGCCATCATCACCTACCATTACTATGACCTTCATATCTTTGGTTAGTGCCGCTTCTACTGCAGAAATTATATGTTTTTCATTGCCATTAATTGCTAATGCAAGGAGCAAATCACCTTGCTGAGCAAAGGCACGTACTTGGCGTGCAAAAGTATCGTGGTCATCTATTTGATGGCCTTGACCTAGGTTAATATTTTCTTGGGAGAGAGCGATTGCAGGTAAGCAAGGGCGCTCTGTTTCGTAAAAGTTTACTAATACGCCAGCCATGTGTTGTGCCAACATGTGGCAGTTTGCTGTGCCGCAACATATCAGTTTATTACCATTGATCAGGCTTTGTGCAATGGTGAATGCCGCTGATTCCAATGCGCTAGGAAGTACTTCACCTGCTGCAATTTGAACTTGAATACTTTCTTTAAAAATTTCTTTTATTGTGTCTTGCATGGATTACCAACAATTAATATCTAATTCTGTGTGAGCTCACACCCGCTTTATTAAGGATGATGATTTTTAGAAGCAGCTTGTTAATTTTTAACTACGCATTAATGCATTTAGCTGTTGTAATAATTGCTCACTCATTTGTATGTGCTCGGTATTAAAATACGTTTTTTAGCCAGTTTATGTGTAGTGATGGCTCGCCTGTTATAGCAACATAATCAATACGTAATGGCTGATTCTTTAAGTTTTTAGCCGCGAGGTAATGATAAATAGTTCGTCTTAATTTTGCTTGCTTTTGCGGGCTTAAAGCATAATTAGCGCCGCCTTTTATATTATTTTTACGAAACTTAACCTCAACAAACACTAAGGTGTCACCGTCTTTCATAATGACATCAAGTTCGCCATAGGGGCAGTAGTAATTACGCTCAATCGCTTTTAAGCCTTGTGCTTCTAAATACTTTTGCGCTTGGCGCTCATAATACTGGCCTTTTTCACGACTATTTTGCCACAGCTGTTTAAACCACGACATGTCGACCCCTTAGTTAATTATGGTTATGCCATCGTTAGCTGATTGCATAAATAGCGGTACAGGGCGTTGTGTTTTTAACTCCACCGGTTTTATTCGGCGGTTGCTGTACTGAGCCCATTGCAGTGAACGTTCAATATCACCGGCACTATTAATCGACAATTTACCGCTCAACCCTGAAAAGTATTTATCGGGTGTAACACTCAATTGTCTAATATCGTTAAGCATGGTGACGGAATCATAAGCCATCGCAAATAAACGTTGGCTTATATCGGCTTGTTCAGGCCATAAATCATTGTATTGCTGACGCAGATTATGTTGCTTAATTTGTGAGTCTAACATCCAAGGCAGTTCAGTAAAGTAGAGTCCGTCTAAATCACCTTTGTCAGTGGTATCTATTTGCTTACTGTGGCTTTTAGAGCTGGCGTAAATAGGAATTCTATCGGCAAAGGTACTCACATTAACATCAAGGTAAGGCTTAATTAATCGGGTTTCAATGGCGTCGCCGAGTATGTAAATGGCATCAATATCTCCACGTGAGCGTGTTTCACTTTCAACTTCTTTATTAAAAAGTGCTTTAACAGATTTAATACGCTCTTTTGACTTATCAACTTCTAACAAGCTAGTAATCGTATTGGGCATATCTTTGTTATCGTTATAAAAACCAACTTGCGTGGTTGTTTCACTATAGCGTTGCCACTGCAGATTAAAGTAGTCAACTAAACGCTGGCCATTGGTATTATTTGGCGCTAGCAACATCGGCTTTTGATAACCCTGTGCTAAAAAGTGCTCTAGCGTTTGCTGTACTTCATGTTCAGGATTAAGCGCAAAAAAGTAATGTTGCAGCGAGGTTCTTTCGCCATCAAAGGTATTTAAATGTAAGGTGGGTATATCGAGTAATGTCTCGGTGTTAGCAAGCTTATCTATGTTGGCTTTTAATAATGGGCCAATAACAAAGTCAGGCTGTAATTGCGCAATTTTTGCGCTCAACGCTTCTGTTTCAGTGTTTTCATCTATAAACAGTGTTTCGTTGATCTCTTTTTTATCAAGCGCTGCCAATATACCGGCTTTTAAGGCATCCCCAAGGCGCTTATTAGCACCTGACTGAGGCAGTAAAACAACCAAACGCTCAATATTAATTGGCGCTAATTCATTAGCATACGTTTCTTGTTTTGGCAGTACATTGTTACCAGGATGCCCCAGGTAACGGCGGCGCCAATTATTAATGGCTTGGTCTAAATCAACCGAGCTGTTGGCGTAAACTTGATGATACAAAGCTAAGTTAACCCAACCTTGTTGGATCACAGAACCACGGTTAAATCGTTCTAATGCGTAAGATGAGAGTTGCTTTAAATTTTTCCAAAGTGCATCACTAAGCTGAGGAATTGAAATAGTGTTTTTAGTTGCAGATTCTGACGCCGCAAAAAAATAGGGTGCAGCACGTTTTGGCAAGTTTTGAGAAGCAAAAATGCTGGCAGTTAAAAATTGGTGCCAGGCAAAATGTTCGGGTTGCTTGAGTTGTCCCTCAAGTGAGTTTAAGACTTCAAGTGCTTGCTGGTTTTTATTCTGCTCTTTTTGTGCAAAGGCAATATATAAACGGTTTTGAATTTGATCAACACTGGCAGTAAGTGCAAGCTCGCTACATATTGTTTCGAGTAGCGGCCAGTTTTCTTCCGTAATGGCGCTATCACGGGCACTATAAAGCAGTTGAATTTTATCTGCACCAAAACGGTTTTGCGCTAATTGATAAATCGATTGCGCGTTCAGTGCTTCATTTTTCAGCGTATTGGCACTGCTATTTAAGTTATCGCTGGTTTTAGTTGGTTTTTCGGTTGTGCTACACGCCGATAACCCTGACAATATAATTAATAGACTAACTAGTTTAAGTCGCACAATGATTTCCCATACGTTAACGCGATTTGCTTATATTACTGACTGACGCAGGAGACCTCAATGTTAAATGAGGAGAATTCACAGAAAATTGGCACTCTTTACGTTGTTGCCACCCCAATCGGCAATTATGACGACTTAAGTCAGCGTGCAATCGCGACATTATCGCAGGTTGACTTAATCGCTGCTGAAGACACTCGCCATACTGGCAAGCTACTCAGCCACTTTGGTATTAAGGCTAAAACCTTTGCGTTACATGACCATAATGAAAAGCAAAAAGCGCAGCAAATTATTGATCAACTTAATCAAGGGTTAAATATTGCATTAGTATCCGATGCCGGCACGCCGCTTATAAGCGACCCTGGTTATGCCGTTGTTAATTTATGCCGTGAGCAGGGCGCACTTGTCACACCTGTACCTGGTGCATGCGCTGCTATTACGGCGGTATGTTGTTCAGGGCTGCCAACCGACCGTTTTCAGTTTGTTGGCTTTACGCCCGCTAAAAGTAAAGCACGCCAAGATTTTTTTATTGATGCGGTTAACTCAAGTATTACCAGTATTATGTATGAAAGTACCCACCGTATTATGGCAAGCTTAGACGATTTAGAAGCAGCGCTAGGTGGTGAGCAGCAAGTGGTATTTGCCAAAGAGCTCACTAAAACATTTGAAACCTTTTTTAATGGCACAGTGACTGAGTTAAAGCAGTTTTTAACTGACGATCCTACTAAACAGCGCGGTGAAATAGTACTCATGCTGCCGGGTAAACCTAAGGTAGTTGACGATATTCCGCCAGAGGCACGCAAAATGTTAGCGCTACTTGAAAACGAAATGCCAATGAAAAAAGCCTGTGGCGTGGTGGCTGATTACTTTGGTATGAAGAAAAACGCGCTGTATAAAACAATTATTGAAGAAAAACAGTAAATGTTTACTGCGTAGTGTGGTGCTCTCATGTATACTGCGCGCCGAGTTAGCTAAGATAATCGCTGCCTGCAACGAAAATGCGCAGGGGGAGGAAAGTCCGGGCTCCACAGGGCAGAGTGCCAGTTAACGGCTGGGGGGCGTGAGCCCACGACAAGTGCAGCAGAGAGAAGACCGCCAATCTTCGGATTGGTAAGGGTGAAAGGGTGCGGTAAGAGCGCACCGGGCCGCTAGTAATAGTCGGTTGCAAGGTAAACTCCACTCGGAGCAAGACCAAATAGGGTTCCTTATGGCGTGGCCCACGTTGGAACCGGGTAGGTTGCTTGAGCCATAGAGCGATTTATGGCCTAGACGAATGATTATCACTTTCTTCGGAAAGGACAGAACCCGGCTTACCGGCTGACTCACTCATTCAATAAAAAAGCCCGCAGTTAACGCTGCGGGCTTTTTTGTGTTTGGAATAAGCTGTCAGGTTGCGGGCTTAAAACCTAAACTCGACGCGAGACTAACTATCGCCTTCAGGCATAAAAAACCTTGTAATGTTAACCGCAAAGCTTTTAAATTTCTCGAACCTCGAACCTCGAACCTCTCTATATAATATTTTTACCTTGCTCTGGGTCGCGTGATTCATCGGCTTGCTCGCGAATATCATCCGTATCACTACTTACATCATCAATACTGTGTTCATGCTCTGTGATTTTATGTTTTTGAATATGTGATTGCTCGTTAATTTCTTCTGTTGTCTCTGTTTTAGCTTCGTTTGCTATGGGGTAAATGTCTTCACCTTGGCTATTGAGCAATACACGCTCTCTGGCATCGTCAGGCATACTTATATTATGTTGCGTAAAACTGTTAATTAACTCTCTCATAAGCTGTGAGGCTACTTTAACAATGCTGTATTGTTCGCCGTTGACCCAAAAGTAAACAGTAAAATTGATAGTGGCGGAGCCTAAGTTATCAACCAATACTTGGGGAGGTGGATCGCTAAGCACAGAGTTTTGTTTTTTTATAACACTAATAGCAAGACTTTGTGCGTCGCGAATGTCATTATCGTAGCCAATACCGATTGAAAAATGACCGCGCATTTTTGGATTAGCGGTTAAGTTTTTAATGGTATTTTTATACACAGTCGCATTGGGTATTTGAATATGATTGCCATCGTAGTCAACTAAAGTGGTTGCCCGTGCAGTTACTTTTTTAACAATACCAATTCTGCCATCAACTTCTATTACATCATCTATTTTAAATGGACGCTGTACACTTAAAAGTAAACTGGCAATAAAGTTCTCAGCAATATCCCGAAAGGCAAAGCCTAAAATAAGCCCAATTAATCCGGTGCCACTCATAATTGCGACCGCGAATTCGGTAAGTCCTGCCAAGCGTAAAAATAGATAAAACCCGAGTAAAATAATTAAGGTGCTAATACCTCGCCTCGCAACTAGATGTACTAATTTACTCTTGGTCATGTAAGTAACAGGCTTTATTAACAAGCGTGATAATGGTGTGGCAATTAAATAACTAATCACCAAAATAACAATCCCTAATAATAAAGTGGGCAGTAATTGCATGAATGTGTGTAGTAATTGCACGCTTTGATCTTTTAAAAAGCTCCAAGAAATTGAGTTTGGCTTAACGGTGTCGATTGCTGGAATTGATGTGTTATTAGCGAGTGTTGCAATTAAAGCACTGAGCATAGAGGTCATCCGTGTTAGGTCGAAGTAATTAGGGTCTGTGTTAAACAATAGCAGCAAGTTTAATACCAAGCAGTATTTGTTTGGCAAACATTTTGCTACTTAATTAGGAAAAGGGAGTTAACTATGAGTGACTTTAAGCGTGGCCAAAGAGCCAAGCAGCCTAACCATATCCCTCTGCGTGGCTGGTGGGATATTATAAGGCGAATAGTAAAACAAATGAGCCGTGATAATTTATCTTTAGTGGCGGCTGGCGTGGCATTTTATGCGTTACTGGCTATTTTTCCCGCCATTGCGGCATTGGTGTCTGTGTATGCT
>Ga0207891_1000127_pt1 | contig 64856 bp, 59 predicted proteins | sample LinPmetageLP50_FD_184061 | JGI IMG/M metagenome (GOLD analysis project Ga0207891, IMG submission 184061) | Marine viral communities from the Pacific Ocean - LP-50 (SPAdes) | ecosystem: Environmental > Aquatic > Marine > Oceanic | place: Pacific Ocean | collected 2011-08-27 | reverse complement strand
GTCTGCGCTTGTGGTAAGATCCGGTCCCATCATCATCCTCTCCCGAGCAACCCCGCCCGGTGTTTCAGGTTCAGTGTCGGCAGGTCTCCTGACTGACGGATCGCGGCTGTCCCCGCCTTCCCGGACCTTGAGGCCCAGTGGCATGATGGAGGTAGCTCACCGTCTACAGTTGCGGGGGCAGTTCCGGTTCATCCACACCAAAGCGCGGATGGCGAATTCCCTATTATTTCCCGAAGGAAACCGACCCGGTTTCGATGACAGTTGTCCGCCCACCCGTCAAGTTGCGTTTTTGCGGTCGTCATCGCGGGACAAAGGCAAATAACGCGGGCCACGGGTCCGCAGAACGGGCGAGAGGCAAATAACAAACGGATGGAAAACCAAGTGGCAGCCCGTAGGGGAGTCGAACCCCTCTTTTCAGGTTGAAAACCTGACGTCCTAACCGATAGACGAACGGGCCACTTAACTTGTGAGCGCTTCTTTAGGCAAAGCCATCGGCGGGCGCAAGTGCAAGCCGCATGAGAAATTGGGGAAATACGGCAAAAAAATCACAGATTTTGATGCCGTATTCCAAGGGGCGTATGGCGAGAGGGGATCGTCGCGTGAAACGCGCGCCGTGCTCTGGATGCGGGCGCGCGTTTCCCTTAGATTTCCCAGTGAAAACCTGTCGCTTTTTCGGAGACGGTCCAGAGTTTCCCCATCACGGGTTTGTCGTAGGCATGGGGATTCAGCGTGCCTTTGCCAACGGGCCCTCCGGTTTGCATCCATCCGGTCGGGCCATAAAGCGCGCGCTGCGCCAACCCGTCTTCGGTCGCGCACATGACCTCGGGATACGCGCCTTTTTCGGCGGATTGCACCATTGGCGTCTTGCTCATCATCCACCAGGTGACCCGTGTGAAAAGCCCGCCGCTTGTGCTGATCAGCGAGGTCGCCGACGCGCCGGGGTGACAGACATACACCTCAACGCGGCTGTCGGTGGCTTTCAGCCGGTCCTGAAGCTCATAGGCAAACATCATCTGCGCCAGCTTGCTTTGGCTGTAGACCGCGTTGGCGCTATAGTTCTTGTCCCAGTTCATGTCGTCGAACTGGATCGTCTTGATCCCCATGTTGTATCCGAGGCTGGACACCACAACGATGCGGCCCGCGCTTTCCTGAATGCGATCAAACAGCATCCCGCACAGCAGGAAGTGTCCGTAGTGGTTGGTGCCAAGCTGGCTTTCGAACCCGTCAACGGTCAGTTGCTGTGTCGGCACCTGCGCGATGGCAGCGTTGCAGATCAGCGCGTCAATCCGGGGAACGGTGCGTTTCACCTCTTCAGCCGCGGCGCGCACGCTGGCCAGATCAGACAGATCCATCCGCACAAAGCTCACCTCGGCGTTGGGACCGAACGTGTCCTTGAGCGTTTTGACCGCGGCGATGGATTTGTCGGCGTTGCGGTTCAGCATGACGACTTTTGCCCCCTTGGACAGCAGGATGCGCGTGGCCTGAAAGCCCGCACCGGCCGTCGTGCCGGTGATGAGATATGTTTTCTCCTTGAGCGATCCAAGGCGATCAGGTGTCCAGCCTTTGGGTCCGAAAGTCGTGTCCTTCATCGTCATGTTCCTTTTCGATGTCAGCGCGGCAGCGATGCGCGCTGTGTTTGATGTTGAAGGGTAAATAGCTCTCGGCTGGCTCTCAAAACAGGCGAGATCGTCGCGAATACTTGCCTGATTGTATCACGCGCTTGCGAAAGGCGGATGTGACGCAGTAGATTGCCCTCATGAGCAAAGACCAGATCAGACAGCTAATCCAGAACAACGCGACCCAAGAGGGGCTGACGGGAACCGGCATTGACGGGGTGCGCCTGTTTCGGGCCACGCAGGCGATTCCTTGCGTGCCGGCGGTCTATGAACCCAGCGTTATTGCTATCGTCAGCGGGGCGAAAGAGGCCGTGCTGGACGGGCACAGGTACATCTACGACGACAGCCGATATATGTGCTGCCCGATGTCGATGCCGGTGAAGGCCGGCACGCCGACCGCCTCTGCCCAAAGCCCGCTCTACGGGGTTATCATTTCGCTCGATAAGCGGGTGATGACAGAACTGTCGATGGAGATGGAAAATACCGGCAATGTGATTCCCGAGGTCAAAGGCGGTTTGCGCGCGCAGGGGATCAGGCTGGCCGCTTGGGATGATGCCTTTGCCGACGCGCTGCTGCGTTTGCTGCAATTGGGTGGCAATCCGGCGGATACGGCGATCCTTGGCGAGGCACGGCTGCGCGAGCTTTATTACGCGATCCTGAAGGGGGAGGCAGGGCGTTTTGCCAGACAGGCCTTCGGCGCGGGCAATGCGATCGCACGGTCGATCGCGCATGTATCCTCTCACCTGGACGCGCCGATCTCTATCGATGATATGGCATCCCGCGCCGGGATGAGCCGCGCCGCCTTTCACCGCAAGTTCAAACAGGTGACGACGATGGCCCCGATCCAGTTTGTCAAATCCATGCGGCTCAACAATGCGGCGATGAAGATCGCAGGCGGCATGTCCGTGAACGAGGCGGCGGTCGATGTGGGATACGTCAGCCCGTCGCAATTCAGTCGCGAATTCAGGCGGATGTACGGGCAATCCCCGCGCCAATGGGGGGATGCCCAGCAGTTTCCGGTTGAAATGGGCCAATAAGGGGCTGCCATCGTCTGTATGTTGGCAGCGCCTTTTCACAAGTCTGGTGCTATGATCAGACGTCTACGACCACCTTGCCGATGGCTTGCCCGCTGGTCAGGCGGTCATAGGCCCCGCCCACCGTATCAAGGTCGAATCTCTGGTCATCAAGCAAGGGCTTCAGCGCCCCTGCGTCCACAATCTCTGCCAGTTTGGTCAGGATCTCCCCGTGCTTTGCACGGCCTTGGTTGGCAAGCATTGGAAGCAGCATAAAGATGATATGCAGCGACAGCCCTTTGAAGTGCGCAGGGGACAGGTCGATTTCCAGCAGCCCAACGGTCGACGCGATATGGGCGTTCAGGGCGGCGGCCTCGAACGAGTTTGTCATGTTGGCACCGCCCACGGTGTCAAAGATCAGATCAAAGCCCGCGCCATCGGTATATTTGGCCACGTAATCGGCGATCTTTTCTGCGGCGAAATCAATCGGCGTCGCGCCATATCCCTTGATGACGTCGATCTGTTTGTCGCCGGTGCCTGTGCCATAGACCTCTGCGCCAAAGTGTTTGGCCAGTTGCACCGCAAGGTGACCGACCCCGCCAGCACCGCCCTGAACCAGAACCTTCTGGCCCGCCGCGATGCCTGCCCGCTCAAGCCCTTCATAGGCGGTGATGCCGACCAATGGCATGGCGGCCGCTTCGCGCATTGAGATGGATTTGGGCTTATGCGCAATCAGCCTGGCATCGGCGCGTATGAATTCGGCCAGCGCGCCTTGAATATCGGTGACCCCGCCGGCGCAACCGTATACTTCATCGCCCACGGAAAAAGCGGTCACCCCGTCACCGACAGCCTCGATCACGCCCGCAAAATCCATGCCCAGAACAGCCGGCAGTGCAGGGGATAGCGGCAGATCAGCCCCCATAGAGCGGATCATCGTATCCACGGTGTTGATGCTTGTGGCAATGATGCGAACGACAACATGGCCGTCGGTCGCTATGGGTTTGGGCAGGTCGGCAGCTTCGAACGTCGCGTCGTCACCGTAGGCGGTAAGGGTCATGGCTTTCATAGTGGTCATCCTCGAGTGTGTCTGATGCCCCCTATCTAATGACTGCCCTGATTTATGTAATTGACCTAATTTTGAGTTCAGTTTTCTGATTGTGGATATAAAAGGCGAGGCGTAAACCGCCGTCAGAGACATCAGAGCTTAGCCGTCCAGTCCGCCGCGCGAGATCAAACAGCGCAGAAACAGCGGCAAACACATCTCGCCCGGGCTCATGGCGCATTGTCTTCAGAATGTCGGGTAAGGGTACAAGTGGCAGCCCGTAGGGGAGTCGAACCCCTCTTTTCAGGTTGAAAACCTGACGTCCTAACCGATAGACGAACGGGCCACTTAGCTTGTGAGCGCTTCTCTAAGGAATGCGGCGCAGGCGCGCAAGCAGAAATCGAAAGAAAATGAAAAATTTTTACGCAGGTGCCGCATCTTCCAGACGCAGCTGCACGGACTGTCGGCCGCGCCAGGTATTGATGTCCAGACGACCGGCCAGATGGAACCGTGCACCACCGTGATTTTCCAGTGCCGGGCCAAGCGGGCCGTCAAATGCGCCAAAGGCGATGGCGTCCATTTTGGTGTTGTTGCCGTCGCCAAAACTGATCTTGAGGTGGCTTTCACCCACCCGCTTAGCAAAGCGGATCTGCATGTCGGCAAAGGCATATCGCGGGGCAGGGGCACCGGCCCCGAAGGGGCCTGCCTGTTCCACCTGCTGCGCCAATTCCACCGTCGCGGCGGCGGGCATCAACATGCCGTCCAGCTTCAGGTCTGCGGCGCCGGCCAGATGCGCGCCCTGCTTGGCCAGTAGCTCTGACAGCCGCGCCATGGCGGCGTCCAGCTTGTCTTCGGCCACGGTCAGCCCGGCGGCCATTTTATGTCCGCCGCCCTTGATCAGCAGCCCCTCGGCTGCCAGCCGCTGGATCGGCGCGCCCAGATCGATCCCCGAGACAGAGCGGCCAGAGCCTTTGCCGATGCCATCCTCGAACCCGATCACGATCGACGGCCGGTTCGACGCCTCTTTCAAGCGCGAGGCGACGATGCCCACCACGCCCGGATGCCAGCCCGCGCCCGAGGCCCAGACCAAAGGCGCGTCAAAGCCGCGGGCCTCTGCCTGATCCAGCGCGGCGGCGCGAACGGCGGTTTCCACATCGCGGCGCTCGGTGTTCAGCAGGTCCAGCTTTTCGGCAAGCGCCTGCGCCTCATGGGGATCATCGCAGGCCAGCAGCCTTGCCCCCAGATCCGCTTGCCCGATGCGCCCGCCCGCGTTGATCCGCGGGCCAAGCAGAAACCCAAGATGATAGGCCGCCGGGGCCGTATCCATCCGCGCCACATCGGCCAAGGCGGCAAGCCCCAACCTGTCGCGCCGCGCCATGACGCGTAGCCCCTGACGCACAAAGGCGCGGTTCACGCCGATCAACGGGGCGACATCGGCCACCGTGGCGAGCCCCACCAGATCCAAGAGCGCCATCAGGTCAGGCCCGCGTGCGCCCGCTTCGCGCAGTTGGCGCCCTGCCTCGACCAGCATCAAGAACACCACTGCCGCGGCACAAAGATGCGCCAAGGCACCGTCTTCATCCTGCCGGTTGGGGTTCACCACGGCCAAGGCGTCGGGGAGGGTCTCTCCGCCCAGGTGGTGGTCCAGAATAACGACATCCGCGCCGACCGCCGCGGCCACCGGCCCATGCGACAACGTCCCGCAGTCAACGCAGACGATCAGATCATGGGCCGCCGCCAGCTCGGCCATCGCGGCGTCATTGGGGCCATATCCTTCGTCGATCCGGTCCGGCACATAAAGCGTCGCGGCGCAGCCCATCTCGCGCAGCCAGACCAGCAGCAGCGCGGCAGAGCTGCCACCATCCACGTCATAATCCGCAAAAACGGCAATCCGCTGACGTGCTTTGACCGCAGCAAGAAAACGCGTCGCGGCTTTTTCCATGTCGCGCAGGGATCGCGGGTCAGGCAGCAGATCGCGCAACGACGGCGCAAGAAACGCTTCGGCCTCTTCCGCCGCCACACCGCGCCGCGCCAGCACCTGACACAGGGCCAGCGGCAGGCTGGTCTGCTGCACCAGAACTTCGGTCGCGCGTTCCACCTCGACACCGGGGCCAACCCAGCGACGCCCCGTCAAAGACGCATCAACACCTAGAAAGCTCATGCATCTCCCCCTTCCAAATGGTCAAAAATCCTCGCCGAAGGCATCCGTCCCATCCTCCCCACAATGGGCAGGGCAGGGGGGCGGCCGCGCCCCTCGGGGTTACAGATCCTCGATCCGCAGCGCCACGGGATCGCTTGCCAGCACACCGGTTTTCGCCATCGCGGCCAGAGCCTCGTCCAGCGCGGTGCGGCTACATTTATGGGTGACGATCAAGACGGGTGCCTGATCGCTGCGATGTTCGGTCTGGCGCATGCGGTCGATGCTGATGCCGGCCTCGCCCAGAACGGTGGCGACTTTGGCCAGGGCACCGGGTTTGTCCAGCAGGCCCATGCGCAGATAGAAGGCGGCGGGGCGCTGCGACAGGGCCGCGGTGGCCGAGGCGAGCGTTGCCGCCTTCTGGCCAAAGACCGGGCCATGCCAGCCACGCGCGATATCGCAGATATCCGACAATACGGCGCTGGCGGTGGGGCCTTCACCGGCTCCGGGGCCGCGCAGGACGATCTGCCCGATGGCATCGCCTTCCAGCACGATCATATTGGTCCCGCCCGCGAGTTGCCCCAGCGGAGAGCTGTCGGGCACAAGACAGGGCTGCATGCGCTGTTCCAGCCCGCGGCCGGTCATTTGCGCGACGCCGAGAAGCTTGATCTTGTATCCCATATTCGCGGCAGCCTGAATGTCGTCGATGCTGACGCGCTGGATGCCTTCGATCTCGATCCCGTCGAAATCCACCTGCGTGCCAAACGCGATCGACGACAGGATCGCCAGCTTATGAGCCGCGTCAATCCCGCCGACATCAAGGTTCGGGTCCGCTTCAAGATAGCCAAGCGCCTCGGCCTCTTCGAACAGGGAGTTATAGCCGTTGCCGGTCTCTTCCATGCGGGTCAGGATATAGTTGCAGGTGCCGTTCATCACGCCCATGACGCGGGTGATTTCGTTCCCGGCAAGGCTTTCCGTCAGCGCCTTGATCACGGGGATGCCCCCGGCCACGGCAGCTTCATAGCGGATCAGACAGCCCGCGGCTTCGGCTTGTTCGGCCAGCGCCTGACCGTGGATCGCCAGCAGCGCCTTGTTGGCAGTGACCACATCCTTGCCCGAGGCAAGCGCGGCTTCGGTCGCGTCCTTGGCGGGGCCTTCGTCGCCGCCCATCAGTTCGACAAAGACATCCACATCGTCACGTTTTGCCAGTGCGACGGGATCATCTTCCCATGCGTAGCCCGACAATGTGACACCGCGGTCCTTGTCACGGCTGCGGGCAGAGACGGCGGTGATGGTGACGGGGCGACCGGTGCGGGCCTCGATCAAGGCAGCCTGCTTGCGGATGATCCGCACCACGCCAACCCCAACGGTGCCCAATCCGGCAATCCCAAGACGAAGCGGTTGTGACATGGTGCAATCCTTTTGGTGGTGCGCGGCAGCGGGCTGCGGCGTTTAGGGGGTTTAGCCGCGATGTAGCCCTTTCCCACCGCGCACGCAACGCGACATTGCATGCGGCTTATTGCAAACCTTGGGACAAACGCTGCTTTTCCGACCCCGACAGAACCGATCCGCGCAAGCGCGCCGCGCGCGCCTGCAACCGTTCGACCCGCGATGTCAGCCCGTTTTCGGTTTGCGGGATGTTCACCTGTCCGGCCTCGGCCTTGGCAAGCAGCGGATCGACCGGCACAAGCGCGGGATAGTCCGAGGCGAGAAGCTCGGGCGTGGCACGGCTGTCGAGCGCGGGAAACTGCGTGCAGGCCGCGGGCAGGGTCAGCGCGGCAAGGCAGAGCGGAAGAAGGATACGGTGCGTCATAGATCAGTCATGCACCAGCGACGGAATTCGCGCAAGCAGGGGTTTGCCTTTGAACATGCGTTCAATTAACCTTTGCCCCATGGCGCGTACAACCGGATCACATTCTGACATCACTCGGCCCAAAATCCGCGCGGCAGCGTTGCGGCTTTTCGCCCGTCACGGCTTTGCTGCCGTATCCATGCGGGCACTCGCGACGGAAGTCGGGGTGCAGGCGGGCGCATTGTATAATTACACGCCGGACAAGCAGACCTTGCTGTTCAGCCTGTTGCAGGACCATATGAACGACCTGCTTTCGGCCTGTGACAGTGACCCCAGTCAAAGCGCGGTGGATCGCCTGCGCCGATTTGTCGACTTTCACATCCGCTTTCACGCCGACCGCCCGGACGAGGTGTTCATCTCTTATATGGAGCTGCGCAACCTCACGCCCGAGAATTTCGCAGAGGTCGAAGCGCTGCGCCGCCAGTATGAAGACCGGCTAGAGACGATTTTGCGAGACGGGGCGGCGGCGGGGGATTTCGCCATCGCGGATACCAAGATCGCGACCTTGGCGGTGATTGCGATGCTGACGGGGGTGAATACGTGGTTCCGCGCAGGCGGACGGCTGTCGCTGGACGAGGTGATCGCGCAATATTGGGATATGGTGCGCAAGTCCGTCACGGCGGGGTAGGCCCCCGCGCGCGACGCTCGTTTTCAAGGCGCTTAGGGCCGCAGGGCGTTAGTCGTCGAAGCCGACGAACCGCGTGACCTCTTCGACGGGGCGGCGGGTAGACACGACGGCATTGGCCGAAAAATCCTCGTCCGGCCAGCCCATGGCGACGCAGGTCATGATCACCTGATCTTCGGGGATTTGCGCATGTTCACGCACCACAGGCGATTGCATGATGCCCTGACCGTTGATCACGCAGCCCAGACCCTTGCTCCACGCGGCGAGGACAAGGCCGTAGGTCACCGCGCCCAGATCGAAATGCGCGATGGTGCCGTTGTCATCCAGCGACTTGTCAAAGCAGACGACGATGGACACCGGCGCGTCAAACTGGCGGAAGCCGCGCATCACCCAATCCTGACGGCGCTCCTTGTCGTCGCGTTCGATCCCCATGGCAGCAAAGAGCTGTTTCGCGATGCCGACCTGACGGTCCCGGTGAACACCGGCATAGGCCCCGTGATCGCTGATTTCACGCACCGGCGGCACGCCTTGCAACATACGGGTCGAATTCCCTTCACGGACTTTTTCAAGCGGTTCGCCGGTCAGCACATGCAGATGCCACGGCTGGGTGTTCATCGAGGATGGCGCGCGATTGGCCAGTGCGATGACCTCTTCCAGCAGGGCGCGCGGCACGGGGTCTTTCTTGAAGCCCCGGATGCTACGCCGTTCCTGCATTGCCTGTTTCAGTTCCATCTTGCCCTCCCGCAAATTTCCTGACGGCTGTCAGACTGTTGCAGTTCCGCGGTGGGGTCAAGCGCGGGTGGGGCCGCGTGCCGCTGCGTCAGATCAGCAGTTCGGCACGTTGACCGCCAGCCCCCCAAGCGAGGTTTCTTTATACTTTTCAGACATATCCGCACCGGTCTGGCGCATGGTTTCGATGCAGGCGTCCAGCGGCACCAGATGCGTGCCGTCGCCGCGCAGCGCAAGCGACGCGGCGGACACCGCCTTGATCGCGCCAAGTCCGTTGCGTTCAATGCAAGGCACCTGCACCAGACCGCGCACGGGGTCGCAGGTCATGCCCAGATGATGCTCCAGCGCTATTTCGGCGGCGTTCTCGATCTGCTGCGGCGTGCCGCCCATGACGGCACAGAGCCCGGCGGCGGACATGGCGGCGGCGCTGCCCACTTCGGCCTGACAGCCCGCTTCCGCCCCCGAGATCGACGCGTTGAATTTGACCAGCCCGCCGATCGCCGCAGCGGTGAGCAGGAAATCCTCGATATGCGCCTCTGATGCGCCGGGGACGTGATCCAGATAATAGCGCAAGGTCGCCGGCATCACACCCGCCGCGCCATTGGTGGGGGCGGTGACGACTTGCCCACCGGCGGCGTTTTCCTCGTTCACCGCCATGGCGTAAACGCTCATCCAGTCGTTGATCGTGTGGGGCGCGCGCTGGTTCTGGCCGCGCTCCGACACCAGCGCATCATGGATCGCCTTGGCACGGCGTTTGACGTTCAACCCGCCGGGCAAGATGCCATCGGTTTCGAGCCCGCGGTTGATGCAATCGTTCATCCCCTGCCACAGCCGCTTGGTGCCGTCGCGCAGCTGCGCGGCCCCGCCGCGCGATTCCTCGTTGGCACGTTTCATCTGGGCGATGCTCTTGCCGGACTCTGCCGCCATCTGCAGCATCTCGGTTGCGGACTTAAACGGGAAGGGTATCGGCGCGCCCTCGTCTGTGTCCTTGCCCGCGGCCAGTTCGGCTTCGGTCATCACGAAACCGCCGCCGATGGAATAATAGGTCTCGCGCAGGGTGACATCGCCTTGGGCGTCGGTGGCCATCAGCATCATCCCGTTGGCGTGGCCGTCGAGCTTGTTGTCATAGTCAAAGATCATATCGGACTTGGGCGCGAAACTCAGCGTGCCAAACTCGGGCAGGGTGATCGTCTGCGTGCGGTTGATCTCGGCCAGTACCTCTTCGGCGCGGTCATTGTCGTAGTCTTGCGGCGTGAACCCCGCGAGGCCAAGGATCGTGGCGCGGTCCGTGGCGTGGCCTACACCGGTAAAGGCCAGACTGCCGTGCAGGGAGGCGCGCAGGCCCGCGAATTTGAACGGAGAAGCGCGCATCAGGTCCAGAAACCGTGCCGCCGCCACCATCGGCCCCATCGTGTGCGAGGAGGACGGGCCGATGCCCACTTTGAACATATCGAAGACAGAGAGAAACATCAGGTGGCACTTCCTATGGGTGGGGTGGCAAGGTGGGGCGCGGTAAACGGCGTGGGCCCCAGCCCTTCGGCAGTTTGCGCGGCCGCCGTGCAGGGGAGCGTTTCGACCCTTGCGCAAAGCGCGTGCAGATGCGGGGTGGCGCGCAGATCGAACCAGCCGCGATCACGGTTGCGCGGATACAGCGCACACCAGCGCAACAGCGGGGCGAGGTAAAGCGCAAGCGCGAGGGGCAGCGTATCAGCCGCGGCCCGGTCCTCCAGCCTGCGCAGGTGGGTCTGCAACGCTTGGGTTACGGTCGTGTGCAGCGCGTCTTGGGCGGCGTCGTCACCGCCCACGTATTTATCAGGATAAAACAGCATACGCAGGGCAGGGTGCACCGTATTGGCAACGAAAAACAACCACTTGAGGAAATCCGCCCTCGTGGCATCCATCGCGGCAGGGGCCAGCCCCCCGTGCCGGTCCGCCAGCCACAACAGGATCGCGCCGGTTTCGAACATCGGCCCGTCCGGCGTCTGCAACGCGGGGATCAGCCCGTGCGGGTTCAGCGCCCGATAGGCGGGGGCAGACTGCCCCTGCGCCGCGCGATCGACCAGACAGGTGTCATAGGCCACGCCCTGCGCCTCGAGCGCGAGGCGGATGATCAGGGAGGCATTGTCGGGGGCGTAGTGCAGCGTGTAATCGGTCATAGGCCGGTGGTATCCCATTGCGCCGGAGGCGGGCGATTGAAAACGACCGATCTGCGCGGTTTGCGGTACTCTATCCAGATTATCGGCGCGTAACACCCCCGTGGCGCCGTGGCGCAGACCATGTGCCACCGCCCGCAGGCCACGCGACGCGACGACAATGCGGTTTTGAGGGTCGCGCGCCGGCGCGGCTGCGTCTATAAGGGCGTCGATTAACGAGGAGTCGCTGCCATGACCGGAGAATTGTCACCCATCGATAAGGCCAAATTTGTCGCCGCCAAACGCGCTGCACAATTTGTAGAAGACGGAATGCGCGTCGGATTGGGCACCGGCTCTACCGCCGCGTGGCTGGTGCGCTGCTTGGGAGAGATGGTGCGCGACGACGGCTTGCGGATCAAGGGCGTGCCCACCTCCACCCGTACCGCGCAGCTGGCGCGCGAAGTGGGGATCGAGGTGATCAGCCTGGATGAAGCCAAGTGGCTGGACCTGACCATCGACGGCGCGGACGAGTTCGACGGAGAACTGAACCTGATCAAGGGCGGCGGCGGTGCCTTGCTGCAAGAAAAGATCGTGGCCACCGCCTCCGATCAAATGGTCGTGATTGCCGACATCGGTAAAGAGGTCGAAACACTGGGCGCATTTCCCCTTCCGGTAGAGGTTATTCCCTTCGGATGGCAGACCACACAAGCGCTTGTCGAAGAGACTTTGGTGTCGATGGACGTGCTGGGGCGCAATTCCACGCTGCGTATGAACGGCGACATCCCCTTTGTGACAGACGAGGGGAACTACATCCTTGACCTGCATCTCAAGCGGATCGGCAACACCCGCCAGATGGCCTTGGTCATGAACCAGATGCCGGGCGTAGTTGAAAACGGGCTATTCATTGATATCTGTGATGCCGTGGTGATCGGCTATGGCGATGGCCGCGTCGAAGTGCGCGACATCAACGAAGGCACTGTTGATCGCGATAAGATGGAGTTTGTCGAGACGGATAACCTGTTCTCCGACCTGAGCGATTAACAAAGAAAGGCCCCGGCCCAGATGAGCGATTTTGATTACGACCTTTTTGTCATTGGTGGCGGTTCCGGCGGTGTGCGCGCCGCGCGTGTTGCGGCGGGCGAATACGGGGCCAAAGTCGCCCTCGCCGAAGAAGACCGCTATGGCGGGACATGCGTGATCCGGGGCTGTGTGCCGAAAAAGCTGATGGTTTTTGCCTCGGGTTATGCCGAGCTGGTGGACGAGGCGCAGTGCTTTGGCTGGGACATCAAGCCGGGCACCTTTGACTGGCACGCGTTCAAGACCCGTTTGAATACTGAACTGGACCGGCTGGAAGGCGTCTATCGCAAGCTCTTGGCCAATTCGGAGGTCGATACCTTTGACCAGCGCGCCACGATCAAGGACGCGCATACGGTGCAGCTGGCGAACGGCGAAACCCGCACGGCCAAACACATCTTGCTGGCCACCGGCGGCCGTCCGGTACGCCCTGATGTGCCGAACGCCCAGCTTGGGATTGTGTCGGACGATATCTTCCATCTCGAAAGCCTGCCCAAGTCGATCCTGATTGTGGGTGGCGGCTATATCGGCTGTGAATTCGCCTGTATCCTGAATGGCTTGGGCGTCGAGGTGACGATGTACAACCGCGCGGCACAGATCCTGCGCGGGTTTGATGACGAGGCCCGCGGGCTGATCGCTGAATCGATGACAAATGCAGGCGTCGATATCCACTGCGGCACCAGCATCGTCGAAATGGCGCTGGAATCCGAACACGAGGCGGGCACCATGCCCAGCAACTCTGACGCGGCGATGGGGGCCACGGCTGAACAATCGAACGAGCTGAACAATTGCGACGCGCGCGCGGGCACGCAGGGGCCGATCTGGGTCAAAGCCTCCAACGGGGCCGAGAAGGTCTTTGACATGGTGCTGTTCGCCACAGGGCGCGCACCGAATACCGATCACATGGGGCTGGAAGAGGTCGGCGTATCGCTGGGCCGGCGCCATGAGGTCGAAGTCGACGAATACAGCCAGTCGGGCGTCCCGTCGATCTATGCTATCGGCGATGTCACCGACCGCGTGAACCTGACACCTGTTGCGATCCGCGAAGGCATGGCCTTTGTGCAAACCGTCTTTGGGGGCAACCCGACACCCGTGGATCACGACCTGATCCCGTCGGCCGTGTTCACACAGCCCGAATTCGGCACCGTCGGCCTGACAGAAGAGCAAGCGGCAGAGCAGGAACCGGTCGAGATTTATTCGGCGTCGTTCCGGCCCATGCAAACGGCCTTTGCCGAAAAGAACAAACGTGTGATGATGAAGCTGATCGTCAGCAAGGAAACACGCGTCGTTCTGGGGTGCCACATCGTCGCACCAAACGCGGGCGAGCTGATCCAGTTGGTGGGCATTGCCGTGAAGGCGGGGCTGACAAAAGAGCAATTCGACGCGACCTGCGCCGTGCATCCAACCATGTCCGAAGAGCTGGTCACCATGCGCAGTCCGACACGCACTGCTTGAAGTTCGGGCGAATATGCCCAACTCTGCACAAGATAAAACCGCGTAGGCGGTTGGGATAGGGCCGCTGTAGCGGCCATACATAGGGAAGAATTAATGGCTGGAAATACAGGCGGTCCTTGGGGCGGCGGAGGAAACTCAGGCGGTGGTAACAATGGTGGCGACCGCAACCGGCCCGGAGGGCAGCGGCCCACCGGTGGTGGCGGGCGCGGTCCGGGTGGTGACAAAGGTCAGATGCCCGAGATCGACGATCTGGTGAAAAAGGGTCAGGAACAGCTGCGCGTCCTCATGGGCGGCAAAGGCGGGACTCGTAACTCCGGCGGCTCTGGCGGGAATATGGGCGGCGCAGGCCCCAAGTTCACCCGCGGCACAGTGGGTCTGGGTCTGGTGGCGGCCGCTGTCGTCTGGGGGATGGCAAGCTTTTATACCGTGCGCCCTGAACAGCAGTCGATCGAACTCTTCCTTGGGGAGTTTTCGGGCATCGGGACAGAGGGTCTGAACTTTGCCCCTTGGCCTTTTGTCACTGCCGAAGTCTTTGACGTAACCACCAACCGCGCCGAAACCATTGGCGCAGGCCGCGGGGGCGACGACAACGAAGGGCTGATGCTGACCACGGATGAAAACATCGTCGATATCGATTTTCAGGTCGTCTGGAACGTGAAGAACGCCGAGAACTTCAAGTTCTCGCTGCGGGATCCGCAAATGGCGGTGCGAGCGATTTCTGAATCCGCCATGCGCGAGATCATCGCCCAGTCCGAGCTGGCACCGATCCTCAACCGTGACCGTGCCACCATCGAAGCCTCCGCGCGCGAGCTGATCCAGACCACGCTTGATAACCGCGAGACCGGGATCAACATCATCCGCGTCAACTTCAACAAGGTGGATCCTCCCAGCCAGACGGTCACCGTGACGGATGCAAACGGCAACACGACGCAGGAATCCGTCATCGACGCCTTCCGCGACGTGCAAGCTGCCGAACAGGAACGCGATCGGGTCGAACGTCAAGCTGACGCTTATGCCAACCGCCGCACCGCCGAAGCCCGTGGTGAATCCGCCCGCCTGCTGGAAGCAGCCGAAGGGTACCGCGCACGTGTGGTCAACGACGCCGTGGGTGAGGCAAGCCGCTTTGAAGCGGTATTGCAGGAATATGAAGCAGCACCCGATGTGACCCGTCGTCGTCTGTACATCGAAACCATGGAGAAAGTACTGGGAGACGTGGACAAGATCATTCTTGAAAACGGCTCTGACGGAACCGGGCAGGGGGTCGTGCCTTACCTGCCGCTCAATGAACTCCGCAACTCCAACCGAGGATCGAACTGATGCGTAAACTCAATATCCTCATCCCCGTGGTTGTGATCGCAGCCGTTGTCGCCCTGTCGTCGATCTTTATCGTGGACGAACGTGAACGCGCGCTGGTGCTGCGTTTCGGCCAGATCAAACAGGTGCGTGAAGACGCGGGCATCGGGTTCAAAATCCCGCTGCTGGACGAAGTCGTCCGCTACGACGACCGTATCCTGTCGCTTGAAACGCCGATGATCGAGGTCACCCCCGCCGATGACCGTCGTCTCGAAGTGGATGCCTTTGTGCTGTACCGCATCAACAGCGTGCGCCAGTTCCGTCAGGCCCTTGGCACCGACGGTGGCCGTCAGGCGGAAATCCAGTTGAACGGTATTCTTGACGGTCAGATCCGTGCGGTTCTGGGCTCGCAGGGGGTGACCTCCAACACCATCCTGTCGCCCGAACGCTCTGCCCTGATGGACCAGATCCGCGAACGTTCTGACGCGCGTGCGCAGGCGCTCGGTCTGGATGTGGTCGACGTGCGTTTGCGCCAGACCAACCTGCCAGAGCAGAACTTTGACGCGACCCTGCAGCGGATGATCGCTGAACGTGACCGCGAAGCGACCGATGAACGCGCCCGTGGCCGCGAGGCGGCGCAACGTGTCACCGCTCTTGCGGATCGTACCTACGAGGAAATCCTGTCGGAAGCCCGTCGTGACGCCCGTATCACCGAAGGTGAGGCCGACGCCGAGCGGAACAAGATCTTTGCGCAAGCCTACTCCAAGGATGCGGAGTTCTTTGAATTCTACCGCTCGCTCAGCGCTTACGAGCAAGCGTTGAAGGGCGAGAATTCTACCATGGTGATGTCGCCCGACAGCGAGTTCTTTAACTATCTCAAGTCGGACGAAGGCAGCCGCAGCCAACGCGCGACCACCACGGGGACCGGCAACTGATCCTATCCACGGTGCACTTTCAAACAGGGGCTGGCAGAAATGCCGGCCCCTGTTTCGTTTGGGGGCATTACCACTGGATCAACGGGATGATGGACGGCAATTTCGCATAGAAACCGAGGGTCGCGTTGACATGCGCGTGAGGATGACCATCTTTCACCTTGCAGCAGTGGGTTTGCAGATGCACTCTGCCAAGGACACACAAACGGGGTGTATCGCCCCTAATAAAACCGGAGTTGACGAATGCAGCCAAAGGCCGTTTCCCTGTCGCGTACCGACGCAATATCGCCCCAGATCAAATGGTTGATGATGGGTATGCTGGCGCTGGCTTTTGTCCTGATGCAGGCCGTGGTCGCACTGGCCAAACCCGAAAGCCTTGCGCCGCTTGCGGAAAAGATCAGCCCGTCGGTCGTGAATATCACCACCTCCACCACCGTTGAAGGGCGCACGGGCCCCCGTGGCATCGTGCCCGAAGGCTCGCCGTTCGAGGATTTTTTCAAGGAATTCCGTGACCGCAACAATGGTGGCGAAGCCCCCGCGCCACGCAAATCGTCGGCGCTTGGGTCGGGGTTTGTCATCTCTGAAGACGGGTTCGTCGTGACCAACAACCACGTGATCGAAGGCGCCGACGAGATTACCATCGAGTTTTTCACTGGCCTTGAACTGAAGGCCGAAGTCATCGGCACCGACCCCAACACCGATATTGCCCTACTTAAGGTCGAAGCCCCAAGTGCGCTGCCGTTCGTGAGCTTTGGCGACAGCAATGCCGCCCGCGTTGGTGACTGGGTGCTGGCCATGGGGAACCCGCTGGGGCAGGGGTTTTCCGTCTCGGCCGGTATCGTCTCGGCGCGCAACCGTGCTTTGTCGGGCACCTATGATGACTATATCCAGACGGACGCTGCCATTAACCGCGGCAACTCCGGCGGGCCGTTGTTCAATATGGATGGCGAAGTCATTGGCGTGAACACCGCGATCCTGTCGCCTAACGGCGGCTCCATCGGGATCGGTTTCTCGATGGCGTCGAATGTTGTGACGCGTGTTGTGAATCAGCTCAAGGAATTCGGCGAAACCCGTCGCGGCTGGTTGGGTGTGCGTATTCAGGACGTTACCCAGGATGTGGCCGACGCGATGGGGCTTGCCAAAGCGTCCGGCGCGTTGATCACTGATGTGCCGGACGGCCCCGCCAAGGATGCGGGCCTGAAAACCGGTGATGTGATCCTCAGCTTTGCAGGGGTCGAGGTTGAAGACACCCGCGGTCTGGTCCGTCAGGTGGGCAATAGCACCGTCGGGGCCTCGGTCCGCGTGACTGTCCTGCGCGAGGGGAAATCCCAGACGCTCAAGGTCAAGCTGGGCCGCCGCGAAGATGCCGAAGGGGCAGGGGCGTCGGCCTCGGCACCAGAGGATGAGGCAGAGCCCGAAGCGCCTGCGTCAAAGTCGGTGCTTGGTCTGACAATCACGCCGCTGACGGATGATCTGCGTACCGAGCTTGGGGCGGATGATTCAGTCGAGGGTCTGGCCGTGAACGAGGTGGACGAGATGTCGGAAGCCTTCGAGAAAGGCCTGCGTGTCGGGGACATCATCACCGAGGCTGGACAACAGCCGATCCTGTCCATCACCGATCTGGAGGACCGGATCACCGAGGCCAAAGACGGCGGCCGCAAGTCGTTGTTGCTGTTGGTGCGCCGCGCAGGTGACCCGCGCTTTGTGGCCTTGGGTCTGGGCGACTAAACCCGCCCCACATCGCTGGAAAAACGCTGCCCCCGTCGGTCCCCGTACCGGCGGGGGTTTTGCGTGGGGTGCCACTGCACGCTGCCGGTTGTTTCGCATATCGAAAGCCGATAGGATTTACGTCAAATGAAGGACAGCCCCATGCACGACACATCCACGACGGCCATTCGCAGCGATCGGCTGTCTGCGCTGCGCACCCAAATGCTGGCAGAGGCGGAGATTACCAGCGTGCAGAACCAGTCGCTGATCCAAAGCCGCCGCGAACAGATTTGCGAGGCGGCCTTGTCGCTGTTTCTTGAGAAAGGCTTTGCCGCCACCACGATCCGCGACATCTGTGCGCGCTCGGGCGTCAATCAGGCCAGCATCTATGATTATATCGCGAATAAGAACGACATCCTGCGCCGCCTGCTGAACCAGCTGTGGTTCCGCGAGGACGTGTCGACGTTGCCGATCATCCTGCTGGATGAAAACCTGTCACTTGAGGACGCGTTCGAGAAATACTTTCGCGAAAGCTGGTCGATGAAACGGGATGGCACGTTGCTGGCCTATCGGTGCGTGCCGCATATGCAGGCCGAAGACCGCCGCGCCCTGCACGCGCGCGAGTTTGCGGTGATGAAGGATCTGGCGGACCAGCTTGCCCCGCGTCTGGGGATGCACAGCGACGATCAACGGCTTGATATCGTTGCCAATCTGATGGTGTTCCTGTCAGCCTTTGGCCCGATGCGCGACTGGCTGATCCGTGACATCCCGGACGAGGTGATCCTGCGCACGATCTCGGCCGGTGCGGCGGCGATGGTCAGATCGCTTGCGGATCAGACGCAGACCTAAAGCTTGCGGGCGCGAATGACCGTATGGTGGCTGACCAGCTCATAGCCCATCTCGGCCGCGACACGATCCAGCAGCGTAGCGATCTCGGTCCCTGGAATTTCCACCAGATCCCCACTGTCGACATCGACCAGATGGTCGTGGTCCGTGTGGGGCATCATCTCGTAGCGGGCAGGGGCATCATCCAGTACCAGTTTGCGCACCAGACCCGCGTTTTCAAGCACTGACATCGTGCGATAGACCGTGGCGACGGATACAGTGTCATCCAACCTGCGCGCCTTTTCATACAGGTCTTCGACATTGGGGTGATCGTCGGTTTCCGACAGCAGCGACACGATGGTTGTGCGTTGTGGTGTGACCCGCAGGCCCGCTTCACGCAGCAATTGCTTGTAATCAGCGCTGTGGGTCAAACCGATGTCCTTTCTCGTCTGCCTTCTTGTTACGCAAGATTCTCCTTGCCCGCAAGTTTATGCGACCTATTCTTATTTGCATGTTTGACATATGCGACTAATTCGCATTTACATCTAGCGAACGCATTGGTCCTTGGAGGAACAGAATGAGAAAGAATGTGCTGGCGTCGGTTTTTGCTCCGGTTTTTGGTGTTGCAGCGATGGCGGGCGTGCCTGCGGTTGCGGCTGATTTCAAAGTCGTCACGACCTTTACGGTTCTTGCCGATATGGCGCAGCAGGTGGGCGGCGATGCGGCAGAGGTGGTATCGATCACTAAGCCGGGTGCGGAAATCCACGGCTATGAACCCACCCCGCGCGATATCGTGGGCGCGGTGGATGCCGATCTGATCCTGTGGAACGGCATGAACCTAGAGCTGTGGTTCGAGCAGTTCATCTCGAACCTCGGGGATATTCCGTCGGCCACGCTGACCGACGGCGTGGAGCCGATTTCGATCGGGGAGGGGGAGTATGAGGGCAAGCCGAACCCCCACGCCTGGATGGGGCTGGATAACGCGCTGATCTACGTCGACAACATCGCGGCAGCTTTTGCCGAACACGACCCTGACAATGCGGCGACCTATGCCGCCAATGCCGAAAGCTACAAACAGGAAATCCGCGATACGATCACGCCCTTGCGGGACCGGATTGCGCAGATCCCCGAAGACCAGCGTTGGCTGGTGACCTGCGAAGGGGCGTTCAGCTACCTCGCGCGGGATTTCGGGATGAAAGAGCTGTACCTCTGGCCGATGAACGCCGACCAGACCGGCACGCCGCAGCAGGTGCGCAAAGTCATCGATTCCGTGCGCGACAATGATATTCCGGTCGTTTTCTGTGAGAGCACGGTGAACACCTCGCCTGCAAAGCAGGTCGCGCGGGAAACCGGCGCGGCCTATGGTGGTGTGCTTTATGTCGATAGCCTCAGCACCGCCGAGGGGCCCGTGCCAAGCTATCTGGACTTGCTGCGCGTCACCTCGCAGACTGTCGCGGACGGGCTGGATGCAGGCCTGAAGTAAATGGATACCCCTATGCACCCCGCCTCCACCACGACCCCTGATGCCGGGCTTGCGCCCGATACGATCGGCATCAAGGCCACCGATGTGACCGTGACCTATCGCAACGGCCACACCGCGCTTTATGATGCCAGCTTCGAGATCCCGCGCGGTACGATCACGGCGCTGGTCGGGGTGAACGGGGCGGGGAAATCCACGCTGTTCAAGGCGATCATGGGCTTTGTGCCCGCCGCGCAGGGGCAGATCACCCTTCTGGGCAAGACCGTCAAACAGGCGTTGCGAGAAAACCTTGTGGCCTATGTCCCGCAGTCCGAAGAGGTCGATTGGGCCTTTCCGGTGCTGGTGCAGGATGTGGTAATGATGGGGCGCTATGGGCATATGGGGTTCCTGCGCCGTCCCAAAGCCGCCGATCATGCGGCGGTGGACGATGCCCTGCGCCGCGTCAACATGACCGATTTCCGCCATCGCCAGATCGGAGAGCTGTCCGGCGGGCAGCGAAAACGTGTTTTTCTGGCGCGCGCCTTGGCGCAGAACGGGCAGGTGATCCTGCTGGACGAACCCTTTACCGGCGTAGACGTGAAGACCGAGGACCAGATCATCGACCTGCTGCGCGAGTTGCGCGACGAAGGACGGGTGATGCTGGTGTCGACGCATAACCTGGGCTCTGTCCCGGAATTCTGTGACCGGACCGTCTTGGTCAAGGGCACGGTGTTGGCCTATGGCCCGACGGAAACAGTCTTTACCCATGACAATCTGGAAACGGCTTTTGGCGGGGTGCTGCGGCACTTTACCCTCGGGGGGCAAGACCTGCACGATGATGACGACGGGCGCGAGCTGCGGATCATCACCGACGACGAACGCCCCTTCGTGCATTACGGCGAACGCATCGACACCTCCGAGGACGACACATGATCGACCTGCTGCTAGAGCCGTTCAGCTATGACTATATGTTCAACGCCATGTGGGTGTCAGCGATGGTGGGGGCGGTTTGCGCCTTTCTGTCGTGTTATCTGATGCTCAAGGGCTGGTCGCTGATCGGCGACGCCCTTAGCCATTCTGTCGTGCCCGGTGTGGCGGGGGCCTATATGCTGGGGCTGCCCTTTGCGCTTGGCGCGTTTCTGGCGGGTGGCATGGCGGCGGGGGCGATGCTGTTTCTGTCGGGGCGGTCCGGGCTGAAGATCGACGTGATCATCGGCATCATCTTTACCGCATTTTTCGGCCTGGGCCTATTCATGGTGTCGCTATCGCCCATGTCGGTTAGCATCCAGACCATCATTATGGGCAATATCCTTGCCATCGCGCCGCAGGATATCGTGCAGTTGGCGATCATCGGGGTTGTCTGTCTGACCGTGCTGCTGCTGAAGTGGAAAGACCTGATGGTCACCTTCTTTGACGAAAACCACGCACGCTCCATCGGGTTGCGGCCCGAGCTGTTGAAGGCGGTGTTCTTCATGCTGCTGTCGGCGGCGGTGGTGGCGGCGATGATGACCGTCGGGGCCTTTCTGGTGATCGCCATGGTCGTGACACCGGGGGCGACGGCCTATCTGCTTTGTGACCGTTTCCCGCGGCTGATCATCGTATCGGTGCTGATCGGCACGATCACCAGCTTTCTGGGGGCCTATGCCAGCTATTTTCTGGACGGGGCGACAGGCGGGGTGATCGTCACGCTGCAAACCGCGATCTTCCTGCTGGCCTTTGTCTTTGCGCCCAAACACGGTGTGCTGGCCGCGCGGCGCAAGGCTTCGGCGGCGCTCAAATCCTTGCGAGACGGGGTGGCCCCATGATCGAGACGTTGCTGTTTCCCTTCCAGTTTCCCTTCATGCAGAACGCTTTCTGGATCGTCCTGCTGGTCGCCCCGCCGACGGCGTTGCTGTCATGCTTTCTGGTGCTCAAAGGCTGGGCCTTGATGGGCGATGCGGTCAGCCATGCGGTCCTGCCGGGGGTCGTGCTGGCCTGGATTACGGGGCTGCCGCTGATTGTAGGGGCCTTTGCCGCGGGCATGTCCTGCGCGATGCTGACCGGATACCTGAGCTATAACAGCCGGATCAAACAGGACACCGTGATGGGGGTCGTCTTTTCGGGCATGTTCGGGATCGGCATCATCATGTACACCTCGATCACCACGAACCAGCATCTGGATCACGTGTTGTTCGGCAATATGCTGGGCGTCGGCGCGCAGGATCTTTGGACGGCGGGGCTGATCTCGGCCTTTGTGACGGCGTTTCTGGTGCTCAAGTGGAAAGATCTGCTGCTGCACGCCTTTGACCCCGCACAGGCGCAGGCCAGCGGGCTGCACACGGGGGGCTTGCACTATGGGTTGCTGGCGGTGTTGTCGCTGACCATCGTGGCGACGCTGACGGCGACGGGGCTGATCCTTGCGGTGGCGTTGCTGGTCACACCGGGGGCGATTGCCTTTCTGGTGGTGCGCAGCTTTGGCCCGATGCTGATCGTATCTGTGCTGGTTTGCCTGTTGTCGATGTTCGCGGGCGTCTACGCCAGCTTCTTTCTGGACAGCGCACCGGCACCGACAATCGTGTTGATCCTGACGGTGATCTTTGTCCTGGCCTTCATCAACCGTTTGCTGGTGACGCGCCGCACCTCGCGTCAGGCGGCACGGGGGTAGCCTTGAAGGGGAGGGCGGCCTCTAGACCCGCCCGACCTTGAACCCGCGGGACAGATGATTGCGCATGGCAAACAGCAGCAATGCGCCGGGCAACATAGAGGTCAGCGTAAAGGCCATGACCATCCCGATATCTGTCTGAAAGCCGAACATCGCGCCGAGCGCCATAGAGATCGGCTTGCCGTTGGTGGTGGTCAGGATGCGCGCAAAGACGACTTCTACCCAGCTGAACATAAAGCAGAAAAACGCAGTCACCGCGATGCCGGGCGCGATCTGCGGCAGCAGGATTTTCCAGATATAGCGGGGGCGCGAATAGCCATCAAGGAACGCCGTCTCGTCCATCTCGCGCGGGACGGCGGCGATGAATCCCTGCAGAATCCAGATCGATACCGGCAGGTTGAACAGACAATGGGCCAGCGCGATGCCGGTGACCGAGTTGACGATGCCAAGCACCGAGAAAAGCTGGAAGATCGGCAGGGTCAGCACCACCGGCGGGGTGATGCGAAAGGCGATGAAGCTGAAGAACAGGTGTTTGTCCCCCAGAAACGACAGCCGCGCAAAGGCAAAGGCTGCGGGCAGGGCGACGGGGATGGTGATCGCGATATTGATCAGCACATAGGCGACGGAGTTGCCAAAGGCCGCGCGCAAGCTCGGGTCGGCCCAGATGGCGCGATAGTTGCGCAGCGTCGTCTCGCCCAAGCTCAGCCCGTCCTGCGCCAGCGTCGCGGTAAAGCTCAGCACCGTCATCTGCACCAGCGGCAGGCTGGTAAAGAGGATGAACGCCCCCAGCAGCGCCAGTTTGATCACGGGCCATGCCCGACGCGGTATCATCACGGCACCCCCGGTTTGGGATCGTCAAGCTTGGCCTGCACCTTGGTAAAGACCCATGCGACCGACAGCACGATCAGAAAATATAGCACCGACCGCGCGGCCGAGGGGCCGTAGTTGAACGCCTTGATCTCCTCGCCCAGATCCACGGCCAGAAACAGGCTGGCCTCCGCCGGGCCGCCGGCGTTGATCGGAAAGGCCTCGGTGTAGATCATGAAACTGTCCATGAACCGCAGCAGCACCGCCATGAGCAGCACATGCTGCAACCGCGGCAGTTGGATATGGCGAAACACCTGCCACGGGCGCGCCCCGTCGATGGCGGCGGCCTGATACAGCGGATCGGGGATGGTGGTCAGCGCGCTATAGGCGAGGATGACCACAAGGCTGGTCCAGTGCCACGTGTCCATTGCCAAGATCACCACCCAGGTCAGCACGGCGCTGTCTTTCCACGCGGCAGGCCAGCCGTAGCCCACCAGCCACTGCCCCAATATGCCTGTGTCGTCGTTCATCAGGCTCAGCCAGAGCGCAGGGATCATATTCCACGGTACGAGCAGCGGCAGCGACAGCACAGCCAAGGCCGCCCCCGCCCAGATCCGTCCGCGCGGGATGCACAGGGCCAGCGCGATCCCCAGCGGGATCTGGATGCACAGCACGAAGGTCGAGAACAGCGCGCTGCGCCCGAAGCTCGCCCAGAAACGCGGGGCGGTGATCAGGTCGCGAAACCATTCGGTGCCGATCCAGAAGCGCGATTGCAGGGTGAAAATCTCGAAAAACGAATAGTTGATGACGGTGACCAGCGGGATCAGCCCGACCACCCCCAGCAAGAGGCAGGCGGGGGCGACAAAAAGCCAGCCGCGCGGGTCATGCTGCTTCATGGGGCTCTGTCCATGCTTGGGTCAGGCGGTCACAACCGAGGTGCCCCAGCCCGCGCATTCCGCCTTTAGCGCATCGGATAGGTGGTGGTCGGTGAACAGCGTGTTCACATCGCGCAGCGAACAGATCGTCAGCGGGGCCTTGCGCTGGAACTTCAGGTGGTCGGCTACGACCATCACCGTGCGTGACCGCCCGATGGCGGACCGGCTGACCAGCACCTCTTGCCCGTCGAAATCCAGCAGATCGCCATCCGCATCAATGGCAGAACAGCCCAGAACCGAGAAATCGAACTTGAACTGTTTGACCATCTCGGCAGTCAGCCCGCCCACCATGCCACCATCCGCACGGCGCAAGACGCCGCCTGTCAGGATGATCTCGCAGCTTTGGTTGGCGGCGAGGATATTGGCAATGTTGAGGTTGTTCGTCACCACCAGCAGGTTTTCGTGATGCAGCATTTCCTGCGCGACTGCTTCGGTACTGGTGCCGATGTTCATGAACACCGACGCCCCATGAGGAATCGCATGCGCGCAATGTTCGGCGATGGCGCGTTTGCCTTCCTCGTTCAGGCGGCGGCGTTCGTCATAGACGATATTCACCACCCCCGACGGGATCACCGCGCCGCCATGCACCCGTTCCAGCTTGCCGCTTTCAGCAAGCTCGGACAGGTCACGGCGGATGGTCTGCACGGTGACGTTATACGCCTCTGCCAGCCCGTCGACGGTGACTTTGCCGTCCTTGCGCGCCAGCTCCAAAATCTCGCGCTGTCTGAAATTTGACATAGATCCCCCCGTCTTTGGCTGGGGATGCCCAAGGTTTCTGCACGCCCGACCAAAACTTACAATCTACGGAAAGCGAAGCACGTCAAGGCCGCGAATCGTGGTATATCGTCTGTAAGGCGCAGAAATGCGCGTCAGGCGAAGGATTAATGCGCCTAAAATCAAGGCTATAGTCGAAAACGAAAAGAAACGAACGTTCGATCTTGAAAAACGAAGGGGCTTGGTGTCTTTTGTCACGACGTCCCGCAAACCTAGCTGCGAGACGCGAAAATGATGCGGGGAGGCTTCATTGAGCCAGCTTGAAACAGAACACAGCGTCGATCTTTTTGTGATCGGCGGAGGGATCAACGGCTGCGGCATTGCACGCGACGCCGTGGGCCGTGGGTTTAGCGTCGAGCTGGCAGAGATGAACGATCTGGCCTCGGCAACCTCCTCGGCCTCGACCAAGCTGTTTCACGGCGGGCTGCGCTATCTGGAATACTGGGAGGTCCGCCTTGTCCGCGAGGCGTTGATCGAACGCGAAACCCTGCTGAAAGCGATGCCGCATATCTCTTGGCCGATGCGGTTTGTGCTGCCTTATCATAAGGATATGCGGTTCGAGGGGGATACGCCCACCTCAAAGCTTCTGAACGTGTTCATGCCGTGGATGAAAGGGCGTCGCCCCGCGTGGCTGATCCGCTTGGGTCTGTTCATGTATGACAATCTGGGCGGGCGGCAGATCCTCAAGGGGACGACCGCGGTCGATCTGACGCAGGCCCCCGAGGGGGCACCGCTGCAGGACAAGTTCGAAAAAGCCTATGAGTATTCCGACTGCTGGATCGAAGACAGCCGTCTGGTGGTGCTGAACGCCCGCGACGCCCAAGCCCGTGGTGCGCGGATCAATACCCGCACCAAGGTCGTCTCTGCCGAGCAGGTCGACGGCATGTGGCAGGTCACGCTGGAACCGAAAGACGGCGGCCCCCAACGCGTGGTACAGGCCAAGATGTTGGTCAACGCCGGTGGCCCTTGGGTGGAAAACGTGATCCGCAACACCGTGCGCATCAATTCCTCGGAAGGGGTGCGGCTGGTGCGGGGCAGCCATATCGTGACGCCCAAGCTTTATGACCACGACAAATGCTACTTCTTCCAAGGCGAAGACGGGCGCATCATCTTTACCATTCCTTACGAGACGGATTTTACCCTGATCGGCACCACAGATGCCGACCACACGGATGTGTCCGAAAAGCCGGTCTGCACCCCCGAGGAGCAGGATTACCTCGTGCGTTTTGCGTCCAAATACCTGAAAACGCAGATCACCACCGACGATATCGTCTGGACCTACTCCGGTGTGCGCCCGCTGTATAACGACGGGGCGAGCTCTGCCACGGCGGCAACGCGAGACTATGTGCTTAAGGTCGACACATCCGCCGGTGCGCCGGTGCTGAACGTCTTTGGCGGCAAGATCACCACCTACCGCCGATTGGCCGAAAGCGCGCTGGAGAAGATCCAGCCCTATTTCGCCAATGACGCCAAACCCTGGACGGCGGGTGTCGCCTTGCCTGGCGGCGGTTTTCCGGTAGACGGCGTGGCGGCGTTGAAACAAGAGTTGCAGGGCCGCTACGGCTTTTTGACCCAACGTTGGGCGGATCGTCTGGTCAAAGCCTATGGGCGGGAGGCATTTGATGTCTTGGGCGACGCGCAAACCGCGGCAGATCTGGGGCGTGATTTCGGTGCGACCCTGACCGAGCGTGAGGCCAAGTGGCTGATCGACAAGGAATTTGCCCGCACCGCTGACGACATCATCTGGCGCCGGTCCAAACTGGGCCTGCGGCTTGACGCGGATGAATTGAACACGTTGGAAGCATGGATGGTGGAAACCACCGCCACGCCCGCCGACAACACTACAGCCGCCACTGGCGCGTGAAGGGGAGAGGAACATGTCGCTCGTTTTGCAAGGCGTGTCCAAGGTCGTAAACGGCCAGACGCATATTCATCCGACAGATCTTGAGCTGCAGTCCGGCACCATGAACGTGCTGCTGGGGCCGACATCTGCGGGCAAGACTTCCCTGATGCGGTTGATGGCGGGGCTGGATGTGCCCAACACCGGCAAGGTGATCTGGAACGGCGAGGATGTCACCGGCATGCGCGTTCAGGATCGCGGTGTGGCGATGGTGTATCAGCAGTTCATCAACTACCCGTCGATGACCGTCTACAACAACATCGCCAGCCCCATGCGGTTGCTGGGCAAATCCAAGGACGAGATCGACAGCGCCGTGCGCAAGGCCGCCGATCTGATGCAGTTGACGCCGATGCTGGACCGCAAGCCGCTGGAACTGTCGGGCGGGCAACAGCAACGCTGCGCGCTGGCCCGGGCTTTGGTCAAGGACGCGGGACTGGTGCTGCTGGACGAGCCGCTGGCGAACCTCGATTACAAGCTGCGCGAAGAGCTGCGGGCCGAGATTCCGAAAATCTTTGAAGAGGCAGGCTCGATCTTCGTCTATGCCACGACCGAACCCGAAGAGGCGCTTTTGCTGGGCGGGCACACCGCCACATTGTGGGAAGGGCGCATCACGCAGTTCGGCCTGACCCCCGTGGTCTACCGCCAGCCCGTCGATGCCACGACCGCGCGCGTCTTCTCTGACCCGCCGATGAACTTCCTCAACATCACCAAGGCCGGCGACACGCTGACCTTTGGCGATGGCAACACGGTCGCGACCTTCGGGAACTTCAAGACCGTGGCCGATGGCAGCTATGTTGCGGGCTTCCGCCCCAACCACCTTGAACTGTCCAAGCAGTCTGACGACGCGCTGGAGTTTGCGGGCAAGCTGAACGTGACCGAGATCACAGGGTCGGAAACCTTTATCCACCTTGATCACCACGGTGAAAACTGGGTCGGTCTGGTGCACGGGGTCAAAGACCTCAAGATCGGGGCTCCGCTGAACGTCTATCTTGACCCGACACATGTTTACATCTTTGCCGAAGACGGCACATCCGTGGCCCCCGCATCCTATGCGGCAGCGGCCTGAGGGAGGACCGGACCAATGGCAAAAATCACCCTTGATAACCTGGCGCATTCCTATTTGCCCAACCCCACCAGCGAAGATGATTTCGCGCTGAAAGAGCTGAACCACGATTGGGTGGACGGCGAAGCCTATGCGCTTTTGGGCGCGTCGGGCTGCGGGAAATCCACGTTGCTGAACATCATCTCGGGCCTGCTGCACCCCAGTCAGGGCCGCATCCTGTTCAACGACCGTGACGTGACCAACGACCCCACGACCAAGCGCAACATCGCGCAGGTTTTCCAGTTTCCGGTGGTCTATGACACGATGACTGTGCGCGACAATCTGGCGTTCCCGCTGCGCAACCGGGGCGCGGATGCGGCCTATGTCGCGCAGCGCGTGCAGCAGATCGCGGGGATGATCGGCATGGAAGACATGCTGAACCGCAAGGCGCGCGGGCTGACGGCGGATGCAAAGCAGAAAATCTCGCTCGGGCGGGGGATGGTGCGCGAGGACGTGAACGCGCTGCTGTTCGACGAGCCGCTGACCGTGATCGACCCCCATATGAAGTGGGAACTGCGCACGCAGCTAAAGTCGCTGCACCATGAATTTGGTCACACGATGATCTACGTGACCCACGACCAGACCGAAGCGCTGACTTTTGCGGATAAGGTTGTCGTCATGTATGACGGCCGCGTTGTGCAGATGGGCACCCCGCAAGAGCTATTCGAGACACCACAGCACACGTTTGTGGGCTATTTCATCGGCTCGCCCGGTATGAATGTGCTGGACGCGACGGTGACCGGCGACAAGGCCGTCATTGGCGGCCACGAGATCGCCTTGGGCCACGGCTTTGCGCCGCTTGACGGCAAGGTCGAACTGGGCGTGCGGCCTGAGTTCACACGGCTTGCCACGGGCGAGGCGGGGCTGCCTGTCACGATCAAGCGGATCGAGGACGTGGGCCGCCACAAGATCGTGCGTGCTGACTTTAATGGCAATGAAATCAACGTGATCGCCGAAGAAGGTGCCGAGATTTCGCCGGATATGAACCGCATTGTTTTCGACCCTGCCGGGGTGAATGTCTATGCCAACAGCTGGCGCGTTGCGCCGCAGGGGGCCTAAGATGATCCAATCCGCCGCTTTCCCGCTGACCCTCGCTGAAAGGACCGCGTCATGAACAAGACCGTCAATCAAAAGGCCTGGTTCCTTGTGCTGCCCGTGCTGCTGCTGGTGGCTTTCTCTGCCGTGATCCCGCTGATGACCGTGGTGAACTATTCGGTGCAGGATACCTTCGGGAACAACCAGTTCTTCTGGGCTGGCCTCGACTGGTTCCGCGAGATGATTGAATCAGAGCGGATGTGGAACGCCTTGGGCCGTCAGATCGCGTTTTCGGTGATCATTCTGGCGATTGAAATCCCGTTGGGGATCTTCGTCGCGCTGAACATGCCCAAGAAAGGGTTCTGGGCCTCGCTGTGTCTGGTCCTGATGTCGCTGCCGCTACTGATCCCGTGGAACGTTGTGGGCACCATCTGGCAAATCTTTGGCCGTGTGGACATTGGCCTGTTGGGCTACACGCTGTCAGCCTTGGGCATCGACTATAACTACACCCAGGATTTCTATGCCGCATGGATCACTGTGATCGTGATGGATGTCTGGCACTGGACGTCACTGGTGGCGCTGCTGGCCTATGCCGGTCTGCAATCCATCCCCGATGCTTACTATCAGGCGGCCAAGATCGACCAGGCGAGCCGCTGGAAAGTCTTCCGCTATATCGAGCTGCCCAAGATGATGGGCGTTCTGATGATCGCGATCCTGCTGCGGTTTATGGACAGCTTCATGATCTACACCGAACCGTTCGTCGTGACGGGCGGGGGGCCTGGTAACTCTACCACCTTCCTGTCGATCGATCTGGTCAAGATGGCCCTCGGACAGTTTGACCTTGGTCCTGCGGCGGCGTTCTCGATCATGTATTATCTGGTGATCCTGCTGATCTCCTATGTGTTCTACACCGTGATGACGAACCTCGATAAAAGGGATGGCCACTGATGTCTGATCTTGCACAAAAAAGAGGGTTTGCCCTGCCCAAGATCAAGGGCAATGCGATTGTCATGGCGCTCTATCTGCTGTTCTTGCTGCTGCCGATCTATTGGCTGCTGAACATGAGCCTCAAGACCAACACAGAGATCCTCAACAGCTTTACCCTGTGGCCCCGTGATCTGACCTTCGACAACTATATGACGATCCTGACGGATGCGTCATGGTACACGGGCTATCTGAACTCGATGGCGTATGTGGTGATGAACATGGTGATCTCGCTCGCGGTGGCGCTGCCGGCGGCCTATGCCTTCTCGCGCTACAGCTTCATGGGCGACAAGCACCTGTTTTTCTGGCTGCTGACCAACCGGATGGCCCCGCCCGCGGTTTTCGCGCTGCCGTTCTTCCAGCTTTATAGCTCCGTCGGGTTGTTCGACACGCATATTGCTGTGGCGCTGGCGCATTGTCTGTTCAACGTGCCGCTGGCTGTGTGGATCCTCGAAGGGTTCATGCGTGGCGTCCCGAAAGAGATCGACGAGACGGCCTATATCGACGGCTACAGCTTCCCGCGCTTCTTCATCCGCATCTTCACGCCGCTGGTCGCCTCGGGGATCGGGGTCACGGCCTTCTTCCTGTTCATGTTCAGCTGGGTTGAGCTGTTGCTGAGCCGGACGTTGACCAGTGTGGACGCCAAGCCGATTGCCGCCACCATGACCCGTACTGTCGGGGCCGCCGGGATCGACTGGGGCGTGCTGGCCGCGGCAGGGGTGCTGACCATCGTGCCGGGGGCCTTGGTGATCTATTTCGTGCGCAACTACATCGCCAAAGGCTTTGCCTTGGGCCGCGTTTAACAAAGAAAGACCGGAGGAAACATTATGGACTGGATGGCTTGGACTTGGCCCACCGCCGGCTTCTTTGGGATCATCGCGGTGACGCTGATCACCTTTACGATCCTTGCAATCAAATTCCCCGAAGTGCCGCGCGCCGGTATACTGGGGATGGAAACGACGCGCGGTGACCGGTTGTTCATCACGCTTCTGGGCTCGGCCTTTATCAATCTGGCTTGGCTCGGGCTGCTCAGTGCGCCCCAATGGGGGGCATTGGTCGTCTGCCTTTTCTATGCCATCGCGGTTTTCCGCTGGGTTTAGGAAAGGAAAATAAGGGGGGCCGGCCTGCAAGAACCGGACCTCTCAAATGTTCAATTCTAGGGAGGAACATCATGAACTTGCGCTTAAAGGGAACGACTGCGATCGGGCTTGCGGCTTGCATGTTTGCCGCACCTGCGTTCGCCGACATGGAGGCCGCAAAGGCTTTCCTTGATAAGGAAATCGGCGATCTCTCCGCGCTGTCGCGGGAAGACCAGGAAGCCGAACTGCAGTTCTTTATCGACGCTGCAAAACCGTTTGAAGGCATGTCGATCAACGTCGTGTCCGAGACAATCGGCACGCACACCTACGAATCCACTGTTCTGGCCCCCGCTTTCGAAGCGATCACCGGCATCAAGGTCACCCATGACCTGATCGGCGAAGGTGACGTTGTCGAAAAGCTGCAAACGCAAATGCAGTCGGGCGAGAACATCTATGACGCCTATATCAACGATTCCGACCTGATCGGGACGCACTGGCGCTATCAGCAAGCCCGCAACCTGTCCGACTGGATGGAAGGCGAAGGCAAGGCCGTGACCAACCCCGGTCTCGACCTTGAAGACTTCATCGGCCTGTCGTTCACGACCGGCCCCGATGGCAAGATCTACCAGCTGCCCGACCAGCAGTTCGCGAACCTGTATTGGTTCCGCTACGATTGGTTCAACGACGAACAGAACAAGGCTGATTTCAAAGAGAAATATGGCTACGATCTGGGTGTTCCGGTCAACTGGTCCGCATATGAGGACATCGCCGAGTTCTTCACCGGTCGCGACCTGTCGCGTCTTGGCGTCGAAGGCGAAGTCTTTGGCAACATGGACTACGGCAAGAAAGACCCGTCGCTTGGCTGGCGCTACACCGATGCGTGGCTGTCGATGGCCGGTGCCGGTGACGTAGGCGAGCCAAACGGTCTGCCCGTCGACGAATGGGGTATCCGCGTCAACGAAAACTCGCAGCCTGTGGGGTCTTGCGTTGCGCGTGGCGGTGCCACAAACGGGCCAGCAGCGGTCTATGCTGTGACCAAAGCGATCGAATGGCTGCAGAAGTATTCGCCTCCGGCGGCTGCGGGCATGACCTTCTCTGAGGCGGGCCCAATTCCGGCGCAGGGCAACGTGGCCCAGCAGATGTTCTGGTACACCGCCTTTACCGCCGCGTCGGTAGAGCCTGACCTGCCCGTGATGAACGAAGATGGCACGCCGAAATGGCGCATGGCACCTTCGCCCCACGGTGCTTATTGGACCGAAGGCACCAAGATCGGGTATCAGGATGCCGGGTCATGGACGCTGATGAAATCCACGCCGGTCGACCGTGCACAGGCCGCATGGCTCTATGCGCAGTTCGTCACCTCCAAGACTGTGGACGTCAAGAAAAGCCACGTTGGCCTGACCTTCATCCGTGAATCGTCGATCCAGCACGAAAGCTTTACAGAGCGTGCACCGAAACTGGGTGGTCTGGTTGAATTCTACCGTTCGCCCGCGCGCGTTCAGTGGTCCCCAACCGGTACCAACGTGCCCGACTATCCAAAGCTGGCGCAGCTGTGGTGGCAGAACATCGGCGACGCAATGTCCGGTGCGAAGACCCCTCAGGAAGCGCTTGATGCCCTGTGCGCCGATCAGGAAAAAGTCCTGATCCGTCTGGAGCGTGCCGGCGTTCAAGGGGACATTGGCCCCAAGATGAACGAAGAGCGTGACCCAGAGTACTGGCTGTCCCAGCCCGGTTCGCCCAAAGCGAAACTGGAAAGCGAAGACGAAGAGCCACAGACCATCGCCTATGATGAGCTGATCAAATCCTGGCAGTAAGCCACTCTTTCCGGGGCCGGTTCGCTGGCCCCGGAACCTTTGATTTTCCAACAACGCCGACATCCGTCATTGCCCTGACATCTGGTCGGGCCTGCCGACCCTTGCTAGGATACGGCACCATCTGACGGTTGCTACACTTCCAAAGGGACGCGCATGACGTATATCCTTGCCATTGACCAAGGCACCACCTCCACACGGGCCATCGTTTACGATGACACGATGACGTCGATTGCCAGCGCCCAGGAAGAATTCCCTCAGCATTTCCCCCAGTCCGGCTGGGTTGAACATGATCCCGATGATCTGTGGCGCACCACGCAGGCGACCTGCCGCGGGGCGATCGACAAGGCAGGGATCACGGCAGGCGATATCGCCGCCATCGGCATCACCAACCAGCGCGAGACCGTTGTGGTCTGGGACAAGCAGACCGGCCGCCCGATCTATAATGCCATCGTCTGGCAGGACCGCCGCACCGCCAGCCAGTGCCGCACCCTGCGCGACGCGGGCCACGAAGAGATGTTCACCGACCGCACCGGCCTGTTGCTGGACCCGTATTTCTCGGGCACCAAGCTGGCGTGGATATTGGACAATGTCGAAGGCGCGCGCGACCGTGCCGCCAAGGGCGAGCTGCTGTTCGGCACCGTCGATTGCTTTTTGATCTGGAAGCTGACCGGCGGGGCGTCCCATGCGACGGATGCCACCAACGCCGCGCGCACCATGCTGTATGACATCCGCAAAGGCCGGTGGAGCCGGTCGATCTGTGACCTGCTCGACATCCCGATGGAGATGTTGCCAGAGGTCAAGAATTGCGCAGATGATTTCGGCCATACCGATCCCGATATTCTGGGCGCTGCCGTGCCGATCCACGGGGTCGCGGGCGACCAGCAGGCGGCCACGGTGGGGCAGGCGTGTTTCGAGCCGGGGATGCTGAAATCCACCTACGGCACGGGCTGTTTCGCGCTGATGAACACGGGCGACACGCCGGTGCGGTCGGAAAACCGGCTGCTCACCACCATTGCCTATCAATTCGACGGCAAGCCGACCTACGCGCTTGAAGGGTCGATCTTTGTCGCGGGGGCCGTGGTGCAATGGCTGCGCGACGGTTTGCAGATCATTCAGGATTCGGCCGAGACGCAAGGGCTGGCCGAACAGGCGGACCCGCATCAGAACGTGGTACTCGTCCCCGCCTTTGTCGGGCTGGGTGCGCCCTATTGGAACCCCGATTGTCGCGGCGCGGTGTTCGGGTTGACCCGTGGCACGGGGCCCGCCGAAATGGCCCGCGCGGCGCTGGAAAGCGTCGGCTATCAGACACGCGATCTGCTTGAAGCGATGTCCGCCGACTGGAAAGCCGATGGCGTGCAGCCCACCTTGCGCGTCGATGGCGGCATGTCTGCCAGCGACTGGACCATGCAATTCCTGTCCGACATCATCGCCGCCCCCGTTGACCGGCCCACCGTGCATGAAACCACCGCCCTCGGGGTCGCGTGGCTTGCGGGGATGCACGCGGGCGTTTATCCTGACCAGGAACAGTTCGCGAAATCGTGGACACAGGAAACCCAATTCACGCCGAAAATGGACGATGACCAGCGCGACGCGAAATATGCGCTCTGGAAAAAGGCCGTTGACGCGACCCTGAATTTTTAAGGAACTCCCCATGACAGCCCCAACGCTTCGCCGGTATCTGACCCAAAACAGCTTTGACCCCGATCTGGTGTTTCTGCTGGAAGACATCGCATCGGCGTCGCGACTGATCGCTGGTCTCGTGCGTCGTGGTGCATTCGAGGGCAACCTTGGTGCCGCCGGAGAGATCAACGTGCAGGGCGAGGCGCAAAAGACGCTGGATATCATGGCCAATGACGTGTTCGAGCGTGAGTGTGCCAACAGCCCGCGTGTCGCCGCACTTGTGTCGGAAGAGGTGGAAGAGGTCAATTGGCTGAAAGAGCCGCAAAAGGGCGACTACCTGCTGTATTTCGATCCGCTGGACGGGTCGTCGAACCTTGATGTGAACCTGTCGGTGGGGTCGATCTTCTCGGTCATGCAGGTGCAGGCCGATGGTGACCGCAACGTGCTGCACAACGGCCGCAACCAGATTTGCGCGGGCTATGCGATCTACGGCCCCTCGACCATGTTTGTGGTGACCAAAGGCGACGAGGTTGCAGGCTTCAGCAGCGATCCCGACACCGGCGAATTCAGCCTGACGCACCCCAAGATGACCGTGCCCGCCGAGACCTCGGAATATGCGATTAACACGTCACGCGCACGCTATTGGTATGCGCCCGTCAGCCGCTATGTAGACGAGGCCGTCGCGGGCAAGGAAGGCCCCCGTGGCCGGTCGTTCAACATGCGCTGGACCGCGTCCATGGTCGCGGATGTGCACCGTATTCTCACGCGTGGCGGGGTCTTTTTGTACCCCGCTGACAGCAACAACCAGAAGACCGGCGGCAAGCTGCGTCTGATGTACGAGGCGAACCCGATGGCGATGGTGATCGAAGCGGCAGGCGGTGCTGCATCGACGGGGCAGGGCGCGATCATGGACGTCGCCCCCACGGCACCGCACCAGCGCGTTCCGGTGATCCTTGGCTCGCGCGACGAGGTTGCCGTGCTTGACAGCTACCACAAAGACGCCGCTGACAGCTAAGCCGATGTTCTCGTTCTTCTCTCCGCAAGCGCTGCATTTCGGGCGTGGACAGGCCGCGCAGACGACCACGCTGGCCGCTGGCTTTGGGACGCATGTGCTGATCGTGCACGGGTCCAATGCAGCGCGCGCGGCTTGGTTGATCGAGGATTGCCGCGCGGCTGGTCTGTCGGTCACCACACAAAGCTGCGGGTCCGAGCCAAGCCTGCCAGCGCTGGAAGCCGCACTCGCCCGTGTGTCCGCAGATCGGCCGGATGTGGTTGTAGCACTTGGCGGCGGATCGGTGATCGACTTTGCCAAGGCGCTCGCGGCGCTGATCCCCTGCGCGGGGGCACCGCTGGACTACCTCGAAGGGGTAGGGGGCGGCAAACCGCTCGACCGCGCACCTTTGCCGATGATCGCGCTGCCGACCACGGCGGGCACGGGGGCAGAGGTCACCAAGAACGCGGTGATTGCCGTGCCGGAACACGGGGTCAAGGTCAGCCTGCGCGACGCGCGGATGATTCCCGATATCGCCATCGTGGATGCCGGGCTGATGCAGGGCGCACCGCGCCGCGTCACCCTTGCGGCGGGGCTGGATGCGGTCACGCAGGTGATCGAACCTTATCTGTCGGTCAAAGCGACGCCGATGACGGATGCGCTGTGTCAGGCGGCGATCCCTAAGGGGCTGGCCGCGCTGCGCGCCGTGGTTGAACACGACGCTGCGGAAGCGTGGGACGATATGGCCTGGGTCAGCACCTGCGGTGGCTTGGCCTTGGCAAATGCGGGGCTGGGGGCGGTGCATGGCTTTGCCGGTGTGATCGGCGGCCAGACCGGCGCGCCACACGGAGAGATTTGCGGCGCGCTTCTGCCCGCGGTGCTGGCGTCTCACTTGGACAAGGCAGAGGCAGGCACGCAGATCCACACGCGGTTGATGTGGGTGCTTGGGCTGATCGACGCGACATTAGACGTTCAAGACGCGGCAGGGATCACCGCCCTGCGCGATTGGTCCCGTCAGATGGGGCTGCGCACGCTGGCGGAAATGGGACTGAACCCCGAGGATCACGCAGAGGTGGCACGCCTCTCCGCCGGTGCATCCTCAATGAAGGGCACGCCCTTCGCGCTGACACAGGACGAGCTGATCGCCATCCTGCGCGCCTGACGCCTATCGGGGCGGATTACAGCCCCAGCGATTTGCGCAGCATGTTCAGCGCCACGAGGATCAGGAAGACCGCGAACACCCGTTTCAACGGTTTCGGGTCCATCGCATGGGCCAGTTTAACCCCCAGCGGCGCGGTGATCAGCGTCATGGCGATGACAATGGCAAAGGTGGGCAGGTTCACTGCCCCCACCGTCAGCGGCGGGCTGTTGGGCGTGGCATCAACCAGCAGGAACCCGATGACGGAGGGCACGGCGATGAGCACGCCAAACCCCGCAGCCGTTGCCACGGCACGGTGGATCGGCACGTTGAACAGGCTCATCAGCGGCACGCCAAAGCTGCCGCCGCCGATCCCCATCAGCACCGATAGAAACCCGACAGAGGGTGACAGCGCCGCGCGCGCGGCCCCACGGGGCATCGCCTGCCCCAAGCGCCAATGCGCCCGTCCAAAGGCCATGTATAGTCCGACGACCAGCGCCAGCCCGCCAAAGATGCCCTGCAAGACGCTCGTGCGCAGCTGTGCCACCACCAGCATCCCGATGATGGCCCCGATCACGATCCCCGGTGCCCATGTCTTGAGGATCGCCCAATCTACCGCGCCCTTTTTATTGTGGCTATGCACCGACCGCAGCGAGGTCACGATGATCGTCGCCAGCGAGGTCGCCAGACACATCTGCATCAGCTGCGGGCTGTCATAGCCAAGCGCTTGGAACGCATAGAAGAACGCAGGCACCAAGACGATACCGCCACCGACACCCAGCAGCCCCGCCAGCACACCGGCAAAGGCACCGATGGCCATGATCATAAGGACAATTTGCAGAAGGAGGGTGGGGTCTTGCATGGGGGCGATCCTGAATGTCGTGCGGTTGCCCCTGTTGCTATACCGCTTCTTGCGCCTCGGCCAGTGTTTGCATAGCGTCCAGCGCCTCTAGCAGCACCTGACGGTCGGCACCGGGGCGGGAGGCCTGCTCGGACAGGGTGCGCCGCCAGACCCGTGCGCCGGTGCGACCGGCAAAGAGCCCCATCATATGGCGGGTGATCTGGTTCAGCTTGCCGCCGCCGTCGATATGCGCGTCGATATAGGGCAGCATCTGCGCCACGACATCCTCGGGCGTGGTGTCTGCGCCGGTGCCGTAAATGCGGCGATCCGCCTGCGCCAGAATATCGGTCGGGTTATGATAGGCGCTGCGCCCGATCATCACGCCATCCAAACCGGCGTCCAGAAACGCCTCTGCCTGATCAAGCGAGGTGATGCCCCCGTTGATCGAGATATGCAGGTTCGGGAAAAGCCCCTTCATCCGGTGCACCAGCTCGTAGTCCAAGGGGGGAATGTCGCGGTTTTCCTTGGGGCTGAGCCCCTGCAGCCAAGCTTTGCGCGCGTGGATTGTCACCCGTTCACAGCCCGCGCCGACGATCTGCGCCAGAAACTCGGGCAGCACCTCGGCGGGGTTCTGGTCATCCACGCCGATCCGGCATTTGACGGTCACGTCCACATCCACCGCGCGGCGCATCGCCGCGACGGCTTTCGCCACCAGCGCCGGTTGCTCCATCAGCACCGCGCCAAAACAGCCCGATTGCACGCGATCCGACGGGCAGCCGACGTTCAGATTGATCTCGTCATACCCCGCCTGCGCCCCGATCCGCGCCGCCTCTGCCAGCTCGTCCGGGTCAGACCCGCCAAGCTGCAAGGCCACGGGATGCTCCGAGGTATCGTGATCCAGCAAATGCAACGCGCCGCCGCGTACCAAGGCAGGCGAGGTCACCATTTCGGTATACAGCAACGTCTGCTTTGAAAACAGCCGGTGCATGTAGCGACAATGCCGGTCGGTCCAGTCCATCATCGGGGCGACCGAAAGCCGTGCAGCGCGGGTGAGATCGGATCTATGTCCCATGATGGTCTAAGCCTTATCGTCTATCGAGCTGGAAATATGGGGGTTCGGGAGGGTCAATGCTATAGCGGGGCGGGCATGGCAAGGGGCAGGGGGCCGATATCACGCGCCCGTTGTTTGCCTAAATCCGCGACATTGGGCCGGAATGTGCAGGGCCTGATACGTTTATTACCCTGATTTTGCCCAAATACTGCCATATCTTAACACTTATATCACACTGTCGGAGCCAAACTACCGACAGGCGACCGAGAATCGAATCGACCGGCGCACAAATTGAACGACCCGAGAGATGGCAGAGATGGACATGACAGATACAGCGCAAGACCCGCAGACCAATAGTCTTCGCTTCGCGCCCGCAGCGGCGACGTGGCAATGCGTGACCGTGGCGCAGCATTTTGGGGCGACCCCCGTGGTGCCAGCAGCGAATGACAATTACGCGCCGCAAGATCACGAAGGGGCCCAGACCAGCAGCGAAATGCTTGATTTTCTGTACCGCGTGGCCCGCTGAATCCTCATCAACGTTAAGCCCGTTCGCAAGATCAGCCGGTGCTGTCACGCTTGAGCCGCGCAGAACGGCCCCCCCGCCGCTTCGTCAACGCACCCGCCCGCGATGGCAGCTCTGCCATGATGCTGCGGCGCTCTTCGGGCGTCATACGCGACCACGCGCCGATCTCGTCAATGGATCGGTAACACCCTGTGCACAGGCGCGTCTCGGGATGCACCACGCAAAGTTTCACGCAGGGGCTTTCGACTTCGTTCCGCTTCCAGATCTCGTCACTCATCGCTTTATCCTTGCGCTGTCGCGCTTATGTGGCCTCAGGCCGACGCGCCCTGCGCCTTGATCACACGCAAACGGTCCAGCACCCCTTGCAGAATATAGCCCGCGGCCACGTGGTCGATCACCTCGGCGCGGCGGCGACGCGATGTATCGGCCTCCAGCAGCGCACGTTCCGCGGCGACCGTGCTCAGCCGTTCATCCCAGAACCCGATGGGAATATCTCCCAGCCGGTCAAAGTTCCGCGCAAAGGCCCGTGTCGACTGACAGCGCGCGCCTTCCGATCCGTCCATATTGCGCGGCAAACCCAGCACCACCCCGCCGATCCCGCGGGCGGCAATGATCTCTGACAGGCGGGCGGCATCAACCCCGAATTTCTTGCGGCGCACGGTTTCCAGCGGGGTGGCAATCGACAGAAAACTGTCGCTGACCGCAACGCCGATGGTCTTTTCCCCAAGGTCCAGCCCGATCAACGCCTGCATCGGGGGCAGGGCGGCGGCAAAATCTGATATGTCGTCATAGATCATTCGGTCACCCCGGCGCGTTCGCCCGCGCGTTGAATATCATCCATCGCGGCGGGGTCATCGGCAAAGACCTCTACCGCATTCTCGTAAATCGCCCGCGCCCGTGCCGTTTCCCCAAGAACGCCAAGCGACGTGATCAATCGCGCCCAATCCTCGACCGGCCCGCCCTGGCTGGCAAGCCGCGACGACAGGCTTTCGACCATGCCGCCGATCATCTCCATCCGTTCGGCAGGGGTCATATCCTGCGCCGCGTCGATATCTTCGGCCGAGGGGCCGCGCAGCGCGCCGCTGCCAATCTCGGGCACGGTATAGTCCACACCGGCCATCGTGGCGATAGGGGTGATTTGCGCCAGGATAGGCGCGATCCACGGGGCATCTTCGGGGCCGCGGCGCAGCAACCCATCCCACATGCGGAACGCCAGATCAGGGCGCCCGGTTTGCACCAGCATCAGCCCCCAATAATATCGCGCCGTGCCGTTTTCGACATCACGGGTCAGCACCGCGCGCAACACCGCTTCGGCTTCGGGCGAGACATAGCCCCCCGCCGCCATCACCAGCAGCTCCGCATAGCCTGACACATCGTCAATCGAGGCCTCCGCCCCCTTGAGGCGCACAACCTTGCCCTGCGCGGCGGCGGCGGCGGCATAGTTGCCAACGCGCGCCTCGTTCTGGGCCAGCAGGACATGGCCCTGCACATCATCGGGCCGCGCGGCAACTGTTTCGCGCAGGCGGGTCAGCAGCGCTTCATATTCGGGGCTGAGCTCGGGCGGCAAATCGGCGGCGGGCAGCTCTGCCTCGGCGGTGGCCTGATCGGGTCGGTTCCGGCGCATGTCTTCGGCCCGCGCGATACGGTCCTGCAACGCCAGATCCCCATAGCCCGGCGCACCCAACTGCCAGTAGAGCCCAAGGCTCCCGCCCAGCAAGACCAGCGCGATCACCACGATGACGACAGGCGACGGCGTGCCACTTGCGGCGGGAGTATTTTGCCCGGCAGCATCCGCGGCCAGAATACGGCGCGAGATTTCGGTGCGCACGCGGATGGCGTCGGCTTCGGGCAACACCCCGCGCGCGACATCGCGTTCAACCTCGGCCAGCTGGTCGCGATAGACCTGCACATCATGGGCGGGACCGGTCTCGGCAGGCGCGCTGGCCCCACGGGTCAGGGCACGCGCCAGCAACACGGTCACAAGGGCGGCTCCGGCGGCGGCGATGATCCAGAAACTCATAAAGATGCGGTCCAGTAATTATAGGTGCTGCACACCTAACCGCTGCGGCGACGTGACAAAAGAGGCCATATTGCTGCACCTTGTCGCGGCGGCGGCTTGGTTTTTGCCAGATTGCGGCGGATGTCGTAAAACTGTTAAGGAATGCCGCGCCGGGTATCCTCTTTTTCGCCCGAAGACCCAGAAAGAAGCCAAGCCTACGCCACGGCGTACGAATCTTTGCCGGAGACCGCTTTCATGAAGAAATACTCAGCCTTTGCCGTCGCCCGCGAAGCCCTGCGCCATCATACCGGCTGGCAGCGGGCCTGGCGCGATGCACAGCCGAAGAAACGCTATGACGTGATCATCGTCGGGGCAGGGGGGCATGGTCTGGCGACGGCCTATTACCTGGGTAAAAACTTCGGCATCACCAATGTCGCCATTCTGGAAAAAGGCTGGCTCGGGGGTGGCAACACGGGCCGCAACACCACGATCATCCGGTCCAACTACCTGCAAGACCCCTCCGCCGCGATCTATGAAAAGGCGCGGTCGCTTTACGAGACGATGAGCCAGGATCTGAACTATAACGTCATGTTCAGCCCGCGCGGCGTGATCATGCTGGCGCAGACCCATCACGAGGTGCGCGGCTACCAGCGCACGGCCCATGCCAACGCGCTGCAGGGGGTGCAGACCGAATTCATCGGGCCCGAAAAGGTCAAGGAATTGGTGCCGATCATCAATATCGACGGGCCACGTTATCCGGTTCTGGGCGGGCTCTGGCAGCGCCGTGGTGGCACGGCACGCCATGATGCGGTGGCCTGGGGCTATGCGCGGGCCTGTTCCGATATGGGCATGGACGTGATCCAGAAATGCGAGGTCACCGGCATCCGTCAGGAAAACGGCAAGGTGACGGGCGTGTCGACCAACCGTGGCGATATCGACTGTGACAAGCTGGGCATGGTGGTCGCCGGCCACTCTGGCCATCTGGCTGATATGGCGGGCTTCCGGCTGCCGATCGAATCCGTCGCCCTGCAAGCGCTGGTGTCAGAGCCGATCAAACCCTGCATGGATGTGGTGGTCATGGCCAATACCGTGCATGGCTACATGAGCCAGTCCGACAAGGGCGAGATGGTGATCGGCGGCGGCACGGATGGTTATAACAACTATACCCAACGCGGCTCTTTCCACCATATCGAGGAAACGGTCCGCGCCCTGGTCGAGACCTTTCCGATGGTGTCCCGTCTCAAGATGTTGCGCCAATGGGGCGGCATTGTGGATGTGACGGGGGACCGCTCTCCGATCCTGTCCAAAACGCCGGTCGAGGGCGTGTTCGTCAACTGTGGCTGGGGCACCGGCGGGTTCAAGGCGATCCCCGGCTCGGGCTGGGCCATGGCCGAGCTGATGGCCAAGGGACGGTCGCCGCTAACGGATGCTTTTGGCCTGAACCGGTTCCAGGAAGGGCGGTTCATCGACGAATCCGTGGCCGCCGGGGTGGCGCATTGACCGGCGCGCGGAAACCTGCCCACCCAATGGGGCTGTGGAACTTTTTGCCTGTGAACGGGGTTAGCACTTCATATCAAGTTTATGAAGGACCATTCCCATGGCTACGCCTGACAACAACCAAGCGCCACACACCACCGTCAACAAAACCAGCGGCACCGGATCGGGGATCGTCATCGGCGTTCTCGTCGTTCTGGTCCTTGGCTTCGGCTTTTACTTCTTCGCCGGTGGCAACCCGATGGACGACTCCGGCGACATCAACGTCAATGTCGAAGGTGCGGCTGATGGTGCTGCCGATGCCGTTGAAGGCGCGGCCGAGGAAGCAACCGGCAACTAAGCCGCTTTCCACGCTATCCAATATGATCAAGGCTGGCCCTCGCGCGGGGGCTGGCCTTTTTGCGTTTCAACCGACCCTAGAAAGGAGCGCCCCATGCTGACCCTGACATGCCCCAACTGCGGCATCACCGCCGAGGAAACCGAATTCCACGCGGGCGGCGAGGCGCATCTGAAACGTTTTGGTCCGGGGTCCTCGGATAGCGACTTCGAGAAATACCTGTTTATGCGGGAAAATCCCAAGGGCGTGCATTTTGAACGCTGGCGGCATGTCTATGGCTGTGGCAAATGGTTCCACGCCGCGCGCGATACCATGACGCTCGAAGTCTTCGGCACCTATACCGCCCAGACCAGCACGGTCCCGCAAGAGATCATCGACAAGATACAGGACCGTCGCCCCGATTGGCAGGCCTCCGCCGCGCCATGACCGCTGCCGTTCTTCATTTTGCCAAGAAAACTCCCGCCGGAGGCGCCCGCGCTTTCGCCCCACACCAAGGTTTGACTTCATGAGCACCAGAATTGCCACAGGCGGCCGCCTGCTGAACAAATCAAATGCTGTCAGTTTTTCGTTCAACGGAAAGCAGCTGCGCGGCTTCGAGGGCGATACCCTGGCCTCGGCTTTGCTGGCGAATGACCAGATGCTGGTGGGGCGGTCGTTCAAATACCACCGTCCGCGCGGCATCGTGGCGGCGGGCCCGGAAGAACCCAACGCGCTGGTGAACCTCGGGCAGGGCGACCGGTTTGAACCCAACCAACGCGCCACGACCACCGATCTGTTCGACGGGCTCAAGGCGGAAAGCCAGAACCACTGGCCCAGCCTCGAATTCGACGTTGGCGCGATCAACAAACACCTGAGCCGCTTTCTGCCCGCGGGCTTCTACTACAAGATGTTCATCCACCCGCGCCCCTTCTGGAAGCATGTCTACGAGCCGATCATCCGCCACTCTGCCGGTCTGGGCAAAGCGCCCAAGGAGACGGATGGCGATACCTATGAGCATTTCCACGCCTTTTGCGACGTGCTGATCATCGGCGGCGGTGTCGCAGGGCTCGAAGCCGCGCGCACGGCGGCCCTGTCCGGTGCCAAGGTCATCGTGCTGGAACAGACCGCCCATTGGGGCGGCCGCGCGCCCGTGGATGGCGGCACGGTCGATGGCACGCCTGTCGCCGACTTCATCGACGCGCTGGTGGCAGAGCTGTCGGGGATGGAAAACGTCACCCTGCGCACCCGTGTCATGGGGGCGGGAGTCTATGACCACGGCTATGTGCTGGGCTATGAACGGCTGACGGACCACGCGCCGGAGACTGCCGGGCCGCGCCACCGGCTCTGGCGTATTCGCGCCGGTCATATCGTGACCGCCACCGGCGCGATTGAACGGCCTTTGTCCTTTGCTGGCAATGACATCCCGGGTGTGATGCTGGCCGCATCTGTGCGGGATTATCTGGTGAACTATGGCGTGTCGGTCGGGGATCGCACGGTGGTGGTCACCAATAATGACGACGCCTACCGCACCGCCATCGCCTTGACCGAGGCCGGTCTGACCGTGCCCGCCATTCTGGATGCCCGCGTGCTGCCGCAGGATTCCGCGCTGATGACGCGCGCCAAAGATCTGGGCATTCGGGTGATGATGGGTCATGCCGTGGCGCGGGTCACAGGCGGCAAACGCGTCACGGGCGTAGAGGTGTGCAGCCAAGCGGGCGAGGGTGCGGTGCTTGAAACCTTCCCCTGTGACGCCGTGGCCATGTCGGGCGGCTGGTCGCCGGTGGTGCATCTATGGTCCCATTGCGGCGGTAAGCTGACCTGGGATACCGCCGGGGCCATGTTCCGACCCGATGTGAACCATCCGCCGCTGGGGGCGGACGGGCATGGTTTTGTCACCGCCGCCGGTGCTGCGGGTGGGTTCTTTGCGCTGGATGATATCTTGCACGACGCCCATGCCGCCGCGGATGGGGTGGTCACGACGCTGGGGTTCAAGCTGCCCGCCGATGCTGTCTCGCCGAACGCCGACCGGCAAGAGGAAGCGCCGCTCGCCCCCGTGTGGATGATGCCCCAAGGCGCAAATGTGAAGCTGCGCGAGAAGACGTGGCTGGATTATCAGAACGATGTCAAAGTGTCAGACGTGCGGCTTGCCGCGCAAGAAGGCTTTGTCAGCGTCGAACACGCCAAACGCTATACCACGCTTGGCATGGCGACGGATCAGGGGAAGCTCAGCAATATCAACGGGCTGGCAACGCTGGCGGGCGCGATGGATGCGGATATTCCCGCCGTTGGGACCACCACCTTCCGCCCGCCGTACCACCCGATTTCGATGGGCACGATCGCGGGCGAGGCGCGTGGCGATGTTTTTCAGCCGATCCGCCGCACCCCGCTGCATGACTGGCACGACGCGAACGGCGCTGAATGGGAACCCGTCGGCCAGTGGCGACGCCCCTATGCCTATCCGCGCAAGGGCGAAACCACCCATGACGCGGTGATGCGCGAGGTCACCAATACCCGCAGCAAACTGGGGATGCTTGATGCCTCCACCCTTGGCAAGATCATCGTCAAGGGACCGGACGCGGGGCGCTTCCTCGATATGCTTTACACCAATATGATGAGCACGCTGAAACCGGGTAAATGCCGCTATGGCCTGATGTGTTCGGAAAACGGGTTCCTGATCGACGATGGTGTTGTGGCGCGGATCGATGACGACACCTTCCTGTGCCACACAACGACGGGCGGCGCGGAAAGCATCCACCAGCATATGGAAGAATGGCTCCAGACCGAGTGGTGGGATTTCAACGTCTATGTCGCCAATGTCACCGAGCAATATGCGCAGATCGCCGTGGTCGGCCCCAACGCACGCAAATGTCTGGAAAAGCTGGGCGGCATGGATGTCAGCAAGGACGCGCTCGCCTTTATGGAGTGGGCGGACGGCACGCTGGGGGGCTTCAAGTGCCGCGTTTACCGGATCTCTTTCTCGGGCGAGCTAAGCTACGAGATCGCGGTGGATGCAGGGCAGGGGCAGGCCTTCTGGGATGCGCTGATGGTGGCGGGCAATGATCTGGGCGTGATGCCCTATGGGACCGAATGTCTGCACATCCTGCGCGCCGAAAAGGGCTTTATCATGATCGGGGACGAAACCGACGGCACTGTGATCCCGCAGGATCTGGGGCTGAACTGGGCGATCTCGAAAAAGAAGGATGACTACTTGGGCAAGCGCGCGCAGCAGCGGTCCCATATGGTGGACCCGACGCGCTGGAAACTGGTGGGGCTGGAAACAACCGACGGCAGCACCCTGCCGGACGGGGCCTATGCCGTGGGCGAGGGCGAGAACGAGAACGGCCAGCGCAATATGATCGGGCGTGTCACCTCGACCTATCATTCGCCGACCTTGGGTAAGGGGATCGCGATGGGGCTGGTCCTGAACGGGCCGGACCGCATGGGCGAGGTGCTCGATTTCCCCGGGACCGACGGCAAGACCTATCAGGCGAAAATCGTCGATCCGGTGTTCTATGACAAAGAAGGGGCCAAGCAAAATGTCTGAGGCGGTAAGCGCATTGAAAGCGGCGGAATTCACCGGCGGCATTGCCGAGGTGACCCTGATGGACCCGATTGGCATGATCTCTGTCCGCGGGGATCTGGGGGTGGGCTATATGAAGAAGGCGCTGAAAAAGGCCGTCGGCCTGGGCCTTCCCGATACCCGCAGCGTCCAGATCAACGGGGATCGCGGTGTCGCGTGGATGTCACCGGACGAGCTGTTGTTGCTCTGCCCTTATGATCAGGTCAGCGACACCATCGACATGCTGACCAAATGCTTTGGCAGCAATCACACGCTGGCCGTCAATGTATCCGATGCGCGGGCGGTGTTTCGCATCAGCGGGGCGCACAGCCGCGATGTGCTGGCCAAGCTCGTCCCGGTGGATCTGTCGCCAGACAGTTTCACCCCCGGTATGATCCGCCGCACGCGGCTGGCGCAGGTGCCGGCGGCGTTCTGGATCGAGGACGGCGACAGCTTCCGTCTGGTCTGCTTCCGCTCGGTCGCGCAATATGTGTTTGATCTGCTTAAAACCGCGGCACAGGCCGGGTCCGCCCCCGAATATTATAGCGCCGCGCGGTAAGCCGCTGGTCAGGGGCAGGGCGGCGGACTGGTGGGAACATTCGCCCCAGCCAGCCGTTTTACCCTTAAGCGGGTGACGATAGAAGCGCCCCGTCAGCTGTGCCGGTTTCCCCCTTGCGGGTCGATCAGCACTTGACCTTATGACGGGACGGGCTTCATGTGACCCAGACGCAATTCAATAACGGAGGCTTTTCTCATGGCTTTTACTCTTCCTGATCTTCCCTATGCCCACGATGCGCTTGCATCCAAAGGTATGTCCAAGGAAACGCTGGAATATCACCACGATAAGCACCACAACGCCTATGTGACCAACGGCAACAAGGCCATTGAAGGCACCGAGTGGGAAGGCAAGACCCTCGAGGAAATCATCAAGGGCACCTACAACCCTGACGCGGTTGCGCAAAGCGGTATCTTCAACAACATCAGCCAGCTGTGGAACCACAACCAGTTCTGGGAAATGATGTCCCCCGAAGACAGCAAAATGCCGTCCGAGCTGGAAAAAGCGATCACCGAAAGCTTTGGCTCTGTCGATAAGTTCAAGGATGAATTCAAAGCAGCCGGCGGCGGTCAGTTCGGCTCCGGTTGGGCGTGGCTGGTCAAGGACACCGATGGTGGCCTGAAAGTGACCAAGACCGAAAACGGCGTGAACCCTGTCTGTTTCGGTCAGACCGCACTGCTGGGCTGCGACGTTTGGGAACACTCCTACTACATCGATTTCCGCAACGCGCGCCCCGACTACCTGTCGAACTTCCTCGACAATCTGGTCAACTGGGACAACGTCGCGTCGCGCATGTAATCGCGATATGATGGGTTAAGGCATCGCGCCAACCTGTTGAAATATTTATGTGAAAGGCCCTGCAGCATTCCGCTGTGGGGCCTTTTCTTGTGGAACCGCGGGCGTGATTGGGGCGTTTTGCCTGTGAACCCACAAGATGAGAAGGAGACCACGATGGCAGAGCGTCACAGATCGAAGGACGGCGTCAAGGAAACCGACAAATACATCAGCGAGGCCGATGATATTGACCATCAAGGCCGCTCGGGCGGGGGGCTGCAACGCGATGTCGGCACGCAAGACGAAGAGAAACAGGTGGTCGACAAACCCGGCGCTGACACCCGCGTCACTGGCGAAGACAAACGCAACCACGGAGAAGACGCATGACCAAGATTGAAAATGGCACTTGGGTGCTGATCGCAGACGGTGAAAAAGCGCTGTTCATGGTGAATGAAACCGACGGAGAAGATCCGTTCCTCCAGGTCTTCCGCGAGGAAGAGCAGGACAACCCGCCGAACCGCGATCAGGCCGCCAATCGTCGTGGACGCTTCAACGATGGCCCGTCTGTGCACCGCTCGGCTGTGGACGACACCGACTGGCACCAACTGTCCAAGGACCGCTTTGCCAGCGAGCTGGCGGATATCCTGTACAAACAGGCGCATAAGGGCAAGTTCGACAAGATCATTCTGGTCGCACCGCCGAACACTCTGGGAGAGTTGCGTCACGAGATGCACAAAGAGGTCGCGGACAAGGTCGTGGGCGAAATCCCCAAGACGCTGACGAACCACCCCATCGAAGAGATCGAGAATATCGTGAAATCGACGCTTGAAACAGCGTGAGGATGTGGCCGCATAGCAACAGTAGAAATCTGGCTATGCGGCCAAATCTATAGGTATTCGGGTTGCCGCAGGGCGGTGATTTGAAAGGGCATCCAAACGTGGGTGTCCTTTGCTGTGTCGCGCTGGTCGGCAGCGCAGGGAAGGGATGGCAAAGGCCGCTTTAATCTACCGCCTATAGCACTCCTGATCCTGCTTCGCCGCCGATCAACCCGTTGCCGCGCAGGCGCTTTCTGCACTGCCGCGCGGGGCTGCCGGGCGTACCTCTACGCGGTCAGGCTGCGGCGCAGAACGTCCAGCGCGCCGTCAACGTCATCGACCGTTTCCACATAGCCAAGCAGGCTTTCTTCGGCAAAGCCGCGGGCGACGACATGATCCAGAAGCGCGGTTAGAGGATCCCAGTAACCATTTGTATTCAATAGGATTACGGGTTTCTGATGTAGCCCCAACTGGCGCCAAGTCAGCACTTCGAACAGCTCGTCCAGTGATCCGGCACCGCCGGGCAGGACCACCACGGCATCGCAGTTCATGAACATCACCTTTTTGCGTTCATGCATGGTTTCGGTCACGACATAGGTGGTCAGATCGGTCTTTCCGACCTCCCATTTCACCAGATGATCGGGGATCACGCCAAAGGTCGTGCCGCCCGCCGTTTGTGCCGCGCGTGCAACGGTGCCCATTAGCCCCACGTCCCCCGCGCCATAGACCAGCCGCCAGTCGTTCTGCGCCAAAGCGCGCCCCAAAGCGTCGGCTTGTGCGGTATATTCGGGGTCATCACCGGGGCGCGAGCCGCAGTAAACACATACGGATTTCTGGATCATAAACGGGGGTCCTTTTTGCGAATATGCACATGGCATGCAGCTGCATTTTGACCCGTGATAGCCTGCTTGGTACAAGTCCTCAATGTGGGGAAGTTCAAAGGGATGAACGGGATGTCGGTGTTTCAAACGCGGGGTGCTCAGTTTGCGGGCGCCGCGCTGGTCGTGGCGGTTGCCGTTGCGGGATATATCTGGTCGCAAGATGCGGGTCCCGTCGTGCCGGATACGGCGAAAGACACCGCCGCCCAGCCAAAACCCGCGGCCCAGCCCTCCGCGCAGACCGCTACCGCACCCCAAGACACCAAGGCCGCCGCCACCGTTCCCCCTGCGCCGCAAACGCCTGATCCTGCCGCATCGCCCGCCACCCCCAGCTTTGACGAGGTGCGCCGCGAGGGGGACGGGATGACCGTGATCGCTGGCCGCGCAGCACCAGGGGCCCGCGTCAGCGTCATCAGCAACGGGGCAGAGGTCGCCAGCGCGCAGGCCGATCGCTCTGGCAAATTCGCCACGCTTGCCATTTTGCCGCCCGATGGCAGCGGCAAGATCCTGAGCCTGAGCGCGGATGCCGAAACAGGCCCTGTCGCCTCGGTCGAGGAAGTCATCTTGGCCCCGATCACCGCACCTGCCGTGGCGCAGGTGGCGCTGGCGGAACCAGCAGACGTATCCGACACCACATCAGAGGCCATGCACGACGACACGGCCCCTGAAGCAGCCTCCGCTCCGGTCGCGGAACCGCGAGGGGGAGCACCCGATGACAGCGCCCCTGAGATGACCGAGGTCGCCGCCGTGACGCCGCAGCCCAATCCCGCGCCCCCGTCTGCTGATACCCCCGTCGCCCTGTTGAAATCCGACGCCGATGGTGTGGAATTACTGCCCGGCACCGCGCCCGAGGTGACCGACCGTATCGCGCTTGACACGATCACCTATTCCGATGAGGGCGAGGTCCGGCTGGCGGGGCGCGCACAGGCGCAGGCGTCTTCCGTGCGGGTGTATCTGGACAACCGCAGCGTCGGCGCGCTTGAGGTGGACCCCCAGGGCCGTTGGCGCGGCGATATCGAGGATATCAAGACCGGCATCTACACCCTGCGCGTGGATGAGCTGGATCAGGGCGGCGACGTGATCAGCCGCGTGGAAACCCCCTTCAAACGTGAATCCCCCGAGGTGCTGGCCCGTGCCACCGCAGACAACGACGGCCCGATCAAGGCGGTGACCGTGCAGGAAGGGGCCACGCTTTGGGCCATCGCCCGCGAACGCTATGGCGACCCGACGCTCTATGTGCGCGTCTTTGCCGCCAACCGCTCATCAATCCGCGATCCCGATCTGATCTACCCCGGTCAGGTCTTTGATCTGCCCGATTGACGAGCGGCTATGCGGACAGATGAAAGTGCTGCACTGGCATGATCTGGCTGACGGCCCTATGTAAGGGGCAACCACACAGGATCGTTCATGTCAGCCGATAGCCCGCGCACTGCCAGCCAGCCCAAACCCGCCACCCAATATCCCATGACAGAAGAGGAGATCGCCCAAGCTGCAGAGCGGCAGTCGAACCTGCTTGTCCTGCGCAAGGTGGCACCCTACCTCTGGCCCGACGATATGCCTTGGGTCAAGAAACGCGTGGTCTGGGCGCTGATCTTCTTGGTGGTGTCCAAGCTTATTTCTGTCGTTATTCCCGTACTTTACAAAGACGCGGTGGATGCTCTCGCGAATGAGGGCGTGCCGTTTCTGGCGCTTGGCGCGGTGGGGTTGACGATCGCCTATGGTATGGCCCGCGCGATGAACGTGGGCTTTCAACAGCTGCGCGACGCGGTCTTTGCCCGTGTCGGCCAGCGCGCCCTGCGGATGCTTGCGCTGGAAACCTTCGAGCATATTCACAAGCTGTCGATGCGCTATCACATCACGCGCAAGACCGGCGGGCTGAGCCGGATCATCGAACGCGGGGTCAAGGGTGTCGAATTCCTGCTGCGCTTCTTGCTCTTCTCCATCGGGCCGCTGATTCTGGAGCTGCTGCTGGTCGGCATCATCCTGACCGTGCTGTTTGACGCGTGGTATCTACTGATCGTGACGGTCACCATCGGGCTTTACGTCTGGTTTACCTTCGCGGTGACCGAGTGGCGCGTGAAGCTGCGCCGCCAGATGAACGACCGCGACACGGATGCCAATCAAAAGGCCATCGACAGCCTGCTGAACTATGAAACCGTCAAGTATTTCGTCGCCGAACAGCGCGAGGCACAGCGTTATGACGCGGCGATGGCAGGCTATGAAGAGGCGGCGATCAAGACGAACTACTCGCTTGCCTTCCTGAACTTCGGCCAGTCATTGCTGATCACCTGCGGGTTGGTCGGCGTGATGATCCTGGCCGCTATCGGGGTGCAGAACGGTGATCTTACCGTGGGGGATTTCGTTATGGTCAACGCCTATATGGTGCAGTTGACCGTGCCGCTGAACTTCCTTGGCACCGTCTATCGCGAAATCCGTCAGGCGCTGGTCGATATGGGGCAGATGTTCACGCTGCTCGATCAACCGGCCGAAATCTCGGACAAGCCCGACGCCCCTGCGCTGCACGTCTCGGGTGGGCGTGTCACGCTGGACAACGTGCGCTTTGGCTATGACGACGACCGACAGATCCTCAAGGGCGTGTCGATTGAAGCCGCCCCGGGCGAGATGGTGGCGATTGTCGGCTCTACCGGATCGGGGAAATCCACCATCGGGCGTTTGCTGTTCCGCTTCTACGATGTGCAAGGCGGTGCCGTGCGTGTGGACGGGCAAGATGTGCGCGATGTGACCCAAGACAGCTTGCACCGCGCGATTGGCGTGGTGCCTCAGGATACCGTGCTGTTCAACGATACCATCGGCTATAACATCGCCTATGGCCGCGATAACGCCACGCAAGAAGACATCGAGGCCGCGGCGAAATCGGCGCAGATCCACGACTTTATTCAGCGTTTGCCCCACGGGTATGAAACCGCTGTGGGTGAACGCGGGCTGAAACTGTCGGGGGGGGAAAAGCAGCGTGTCGGTATCGCGCGGACCCTGCTGAAAAACCCGCCGATCCTGCTGCTCGACGAAGCAACAAGCGCGCTGGACAGCGAGACGGAGCACGAGATTCAGGATGCCCTGCGTCAGGCGGGCAAGGGGCGCACGGTGCTGACCATCGCGCACCGCCTGTCCACCGTGGCCGAGGCGGACCGTATCGTCGTGCTGGAGCAAGGCGAGGTGGTCGAGCAGGGCACCCATGACGATCTGCTGGCACGCAACGGGCGTTACGCGCAACTGTGGCAACGCCAGCAATCCGAGGGCGAATAGCTGGCGTCAAAAAGGTTTGGTCGGCGCGGGGGTTATTCCTCCGCGATGGCCTTGTCGGTGAGCTTGTCCAGCGCGCCGGTCATTTTGGTCAGATATTCCGCGTCATCGGGCAACCCGTGGTCTGCGGCCAATGTGGCGGGGTCGTGGTAGCTGACATGCACCATGCCGCTGTCATCGGCATAGGCCAGCACGCGCATGGGCAGGTCCAGACCGGCGATCTGACCCTCCAGCATCGCAGGCGTGCCCAGCTTGGGGTTGCCAAAGATCAGCAATGTGGTCGGGCGCAGCTCCATATCCACTTTGGTCGCGCCTTCGGCGTGGTCCACGCGGGCAAAGACCGTGGCACCGGCTTCGGTCACGGCTGCTTCCAGACGGTCGATTGTGTCGGGAACGGAATGGGGGCTCATCTTGGTGATGATCTCGGCGGCGGCGGGCAGGGCGGCCAGCGTCGTGAGGGCGAGCGTTGTCGCGGCGAGTGTCTTGCGGATCATGAGGTCTCTCCTTCGGTTTGCGCGGCCCGCGGGGCCACGGCTTCCCTATGGAACCTAGTACGCCTTGCCCCATGAACGAGCAAAATTCGATCAACAAGCAGTGAATTCCCGGTATATGCATACAAACAACATGGTGCATTCTTGCCGTCGGGTGCATATGTGCTAGCTCAGCGCTGGCCGAGCGCCACGATGCGCGGCACCCCCACAGCCCTGCCCATAAATTTGAAGGACTACCCATGCCTGCCGGAATGTTCCGTACCGCCCTTATTCTTGGCTCTATCTGTGTGACAGGTCCTTTTGCCATCGACATGTATCTGCCTGCCTTGCCCGCGATCGAAGAGGCGCTGGATGTCACTGTCTCGGCGGCCCAGATCACGCTGGTCGCCTATTTCCTCGCCTATGGCGTGTCGCAGCTGGTCTATGGGCCGCTGTCCGACCAGATCGGGCGCAAAAAGACTCTTGCCATCGGGATGAGCATTTTCTGCGTCGGCGCGGTGATCTGCGCTGTGGCCCCCGACATCGAGACGCTGGTGCTGGGGCGTCTGGTGCAGGGCATCGGCGGGGCGACGGTGATGGTCATTCCCCGTGCCATTGTGCGCGATATGTACACCGGAGCGCAGGCGACGCGGTTGATGTCGTCGATCATGCTGGTGATCTCGGTCTCGCCCATGCTGGCCCCCTTGGCGGGCAGCGCGGTGGTGAGTTTCGGCAGCTGGCGCGAGATTTTCCTTGCCCTTGCGATCCTTGCGGCGGCGACGTTGACGATGGCGCAGATCGCGCTGCCCGAGACGCTGACCGCGGACAAACGCCGCAAGGTCAATCTGCGCGAGCTGTCGCGTAGCTGTGGTATCCTGTTCCGCGATCCGGTGTTCGTCGGCCTGACCTTTATTGCGGGTTTCGGCATGGCGAGCTTCTTCTTGTTCATCTCCAGTGCGTCCTTCGTCTACACCGGTCAATTCGGGCTGACCCCGACCGAGTTCTCGCTGGCCTTCGCCTTTAACGCGGTGGGGTTCTTTATCGCCACGCAGGCGGCGGGGCGTCTGGCCGATATGTGGGGGCTTGCCACGCTGATCGGGCGCGGTGTCACCGGCTTTGCGGTTTGCTCTGCGCTGTTGACGGGCGTTGTGCTGGCCGGTTTCGGCACGCTTCCGGTGCTGTTGATCGGGCTGTTTCTGGCCTATTCCTTTCTGGGGGTCGTTGTGCCGTCGGCGATGGTCGCGGCCCTTGATGCCCATGGGCGGCGCGCGGGTATGGCGTCCTCGCTCAGCGGAAGCCTGACAATGCTGACGGGGGCCTTTTGCATCGCTGCGACGACGCCGTTCTTTGACGGCACCGCCGTGCCCATGGTGGTGAGCATCGCGCTGTGTGGTGTGGCCGCATTGGGGCTGGTGATCTTTACCATGCCCAAGCTGCGCCAGCAGCAGGAGGCCGCGGCGGCCGACCAGATGCCCGCCGCGGCCTAAGTAAGGGTCATTCCGCCGGTGGGGTATGGGCCGGCGGTCCGGTGTCCTCCCACTGGATCACGGTTGTTTGCAGCCTGCGTGCGTCGCGCGCCAGCGCCCAGTCCTGCGCGGATTTGCTGGCGCGCCCCAGCGACATCTTGGCCAGCAGCCGCGCGATCCAGCGGGCGTAGGTGGTGGCCCACACGCGGATCGCCAGCATGGACGGGGTGACCAGCAGCGTCAGCACCGTCGCGATGCCCAGACCAAAGACCACCGCCGTTGCGAGCTGTTTCCACCACAGCGCTGTAGGGCTGTCGATGGTGTAGCCGCCATTGGCAAAGTCGAGGCTAAGCCCGAACATCATCGGCGCAAGCCCTGCCATCGTGGTGATGGTGGTCAGCAGTACGGGGCGGATACGGGCCTGCGCCGTGCGAATGATCGCCTCGATCCGCGGCATGTACTGGCTGAACTCCTGATAGGTATCGATCAGGATGATGTTATTGTTCACCACGATCCCCGCCAGCGCCACGATCCCCGTGCCCGTCATGATGATCGAAAACGTCTGATCCATCACCAACATGCCAATCAGCACGCCCGTGGTCGATAGCACCACCGCCAGCAGCACCAGCACCGAGTTGTAGATGCTGTTGAACTGCGCCAGCAGGATGATGAACATCAACCCCAGTGCCGCGGTAAAGGCCGAGGACAAGAACGCCTGACTTTCCGCCTGATCCTCTTGGTCGCCGGTCCATTCATAGCTGACGCCCGCGGGCAGGGGCCGGGTTTCCAGCCATTTGGTCAGCTCCGCAATCCGTTCGTTGGCATTGATCGGGATCATGCGCAGGGTGCCATTGTCCAGCTCTTGTTGTAGATCGACGCCTTGGGCGGCTTTGGTCCGGTTGGTGATCTTGAAGGCCGCGCCCTCGGGCCCCGTGATATCGCCCGCGTCCCCCGCAGGGCGCATCGTAGCGAGGGTGATTGTCGTCTCGCCCGCCTGTTCTGTGTCCGCCTGTGCCGTGCCGGCCTGTGCTGTGCCCGCTTGCGCGGCACCTTGGGTGGCATCCACCGTGCGCACCAGTTTGACCAGCCCGGGGAAGACATCGGCCTTCACATCAAGATAGCGTTTCTGATCGATCCGGTTGATCTCTGCCAGCTTGGGCACGGGGGTCCGGGTGATGAAGTTCGACAGCGGCACCAGCCCATCCGCCGTGCGCACCTTCAGCGTGTCCAGCGTGCTGAGCACACGGTCTTCTTGCGGCAGGCGCACCCTGATCTCGATCTCTTCGTCCGAACTGTCGACCCGCATCGTGTCCAGCAGCAGCCCGCGGGTGACCAGCTGTACCATCGCGCCGACGGTGACCACATCAGCCCCGTATTGCCCCGCCTTGGCGACATCCACGTCGATCTGCCAGTCGATGCCGGGCAGGGGGCGGGTGTCTTCGATCAGGGTCAGGCCGGGGGTTTTCTCGAAGGTGTCACGGGCCTGTGCCGTCGCGGCGATCAGGTCCGTGAAACTGTCGGATTTCAGACGCAGATGCACCGGCTTGCCCGACGCGGGGCCGCGCGCCTGTGCAAGGATTTCGATCTTGATGCCGGGGATCGCGCTCAGCGCTTCGGTGAGCTCTGCGATCACGATGTCGCCGTCCAGTTCCGGGCGCAGGGCGCGGTCTTCCCACGGGATGGTTTCAAGCTGCACCTGACCGATGCTGTCCTTGGGGGCCTGCGCCCCGCCAGTATTGCTGTCGAGCCCGCCTTCACCGGCAAAGGCAAAGGCGGTAGAGACACCGGGATGCGCCAGCACGATCGCCTCCGCCTGCTGCATGATCGCGTCTTTTTCCGCCAGCGACAGGTTGCCCCGGGCCAGCACATAGACGATCGCCTGCTCGGGTTCGGATTCGACAAAGAATTCCACGCCTTTGCTGTTGTTGCCAAAGAAGATCATCGTGGTGCCGACAAAGACAAAGACGACCCCCGCGACCACAAGCGGCATCACCGGATTGCCCGCGATAAAGGCAATGAGCCGCCCGAAGCCGGATCGACGGTAGCCGGCCTTGATCACGGTGGGCTCTTTGCGGAACAGCCGCGATGTAACCCAGCGGCCCCCGCGGCCCATGCGGGTGAACAGCGCGAAAAAGCTGGTCAGCCCCAAGAGCACGCCCGATATCGCCACCGCCACCAGCGCGCAGAGCACGGCGATGCAGATAAAGACCACGGCAAAGACCGGAATGACCGAGCCAAGGATATCCAGCCCGTCCATGCCCGCGAACTGCGCCGAGATCACGGCAAACAGCGGCTGCATCAGCGCCAGCGGCAGGGCGATCATCGCGGCGACAATGGGAAAGAGTAGCAGATGCAGATAGAACCGCAGTTTGGCGATGGCAGTCATATTCTGCGCCATCCAGCGTTCCAGCCGTCCGGTGACGCCGCCCATGACCGGTAGATAGATCAGCGCCACCACAAGCGAGGCGCAAAGCACAAAGATCAGCGTGACCGGCAACATGCCCATGAACTCCCCCGGGACGCCGGGCCAGAACAACATGGGCAGGAACGCGCAAAGCGTGGTCGCGGTGGACGAGATGATGGGCCAGAACATGCGTTTGGCGGCCTCGACATAGGCGGCCATGGGGCCTTCGCCCTGTTGCTGACGCGCGTCGGCATATTCCACCACAACAATCGCGCCATCCACCAGCATCCCCACCGCAAGGATCAGCCCGAACATCACGATGTTCGAGATGGAAATCCCCATCAGCGCGAGAAAGGCAAAACACAGCAGGAACGACGTGGGGATCGCAAAGCCCACCAGCAGGGCCGCACGGATCCCCAGGGCGGCAAGCACCACGATCATCACCAGCGCGATCGCGGTAAAGACCGACCCCAGAAGCTGCTGCACCATACTGTCGACAATGCGGCTTTGGTCGTTCGAGGTGCCAAGCGTGACAGCGGCTTTCAGCCCCTCTGGCCAAGCGGCGCTTTGGGCGGCGACGATCTCTTTCACCTGGGTGGAGGTGTCGATCAGGTTATAGCCCTTGCGTTTGACCACCTGCAGCGCCAGCGTCTTTTCCCCGTTGAACCGCGCGGTGCCTTCGCGGTCTTCAAAGGTCAGGTTGATGGTCGCCAGATCGCCCAGTGTCACCACGCGGTCGCCGTTGGTCTTGACCGGCAGCGCATAGACATCGCGCGGTTCATCAAAGGAGGACGGGATCTTGACCGAGAAGCTGCCCTGATCCGACTGCACTTCGCCCGCGGCAATCAGCTGGTTATTGTTCTGCACCACATTGATCAGCTCGCCCGCGGTCACGTCATAGGCTTCCAGCCGCAAGGGATCGATCAGCACCTCAAGCATCTCGTCACGGTCGCCCGCCAACCCTGCTTCAAGCACCGCATCCACGCCTTCCAGTGCGTCTTGCAGATCACGCGCAACGCGGGCCATGGTCCGTTCGGGCACGGGGCCGGTGAGGTTGACGATGATGATGGGGAATTCGGAAAAGTTGATCTCTGTGATCGAATATTTCTCGTAGCCTTCGGGGAATTTGGATTCCGCCGTGCTCATCGCGTCGCGCACGTCGGCCATGATCTTGGATTTGTCCCAGCCGAATTCGAATTCCAGCGCGACACCGGCGTAGTTTTCGGCGGCGGTGCCGGTCATGGTCTTCAGCCCGTCCAGATCGGAAAGCTCTGTCTCCATCGGTTTGACCAGCAGGGTTTCGCTATCCGCGGCAGAGATGCCCGGAAACTGGACCGAAACGAAAAGCGCCGGGATCTCGATGTCAGGCTCGCCCTCTTTGGGCAAGGTGGAATAGGCATAGCCCCCCACCACGAGGCTCAGCAGGATAAACGCCATGACCATACGGGCACGGCCCGCGGCCCAATCGACCATACCACTCATTCCGGGGCCTCGTCGCGGAAGGTCGGGGTCACGATCACGCCAGCGGTGACATATTCCTGTCCCAGCACGATGACATTCGCCTGCGCGGGCAGACCGGTGACCCAGATGCCTTCGGGCGTGTCGCGCACAAGTGTGACTGCGGCGAAATCAACGGTATTCTCGGCGTCGATCAGACGCACGCCAAGGGTGCCGTCATCATTCAGCGTCAGGGCCGATTGCGGCAGCAGATGCGCCTCGACCCCGGCCGAGGCGATGGCGATTTCGGCGGTCTGGCCGTCGCGGATGCTCAGATCGGGGTTGGGCACCTCGATTTCCACCTGAAAGGTGCGCGTCGTGGGATCGGAGGCGCGCGAGATAAAGGTGACGGTGCCTACGATCTGACGGTCGCCCGCGGCCAGCCGCGCCTGCGCCTGCGCGCCAAGGCTGACGCGGTCAACCTCGGTCTCGGGGACAAAGCCCACCAGTTTGATCGGGTCAAGCTGGATCACCTGCGCACAAAGCGATCCGGTTTGCAGCAGGCTGCCAAGCTCTGCGGTGTCGCTTTCCAGCAGCCCTTCGAACGGCGCGGTGAGGGTCAGCCGGTCAATCTCGGCCTGTGTGCTGGCGACGGCGGCCTCCGCAGCCTCAATGCCGGAATGTGCCGCATTCAGCCCCGCCTCGGCAGAGCTGAGTGCGGCGCGCGCGGCGGCGACAGCAGCTTCGGCGGTGGCCAGCGTGGTCTGCGACGAAAACCCGCCTTCGCCCAGTTTTTGTGCCGCGTTCAGCTTGATCAGGGTTTCATCCAGACGGGCCTGCGCCTCGGCCACGCGGGCCTGTGCCTCCGGGACGCGGGATTGTGCTTCGTTGCGGCGGGCTTGCGCCTCTGCCTGTTGCGCGCCACGGGTGCCGGGGTCCAGCTCGCACAGCACATCGCCCGCTTTCACGGTCGCGCCCTTGCGCAGCGGGGCCGATACCACAACGGCTGAGGTCTCCGCCTTGACCGCCACCTGCCGCGCCGCCGTGGTCTGACCGCGCACGATCACGGCAGAGGCGAGCGGTGCCGCCGCGCTGCGCTGCACCACGACCTTCACCCGCGCGGGCTCTGCCACATCGGAGGGGGACGCGGTATCGGCGCTGTCGGTATCCACCGCAGGCGCCGGAGGTTGCGCGGCCCCCTGTGCCAGCCCCAACAGGGCGTCACGTTCGAAAATTGCCATATACATCAGGGCGGATACGGCGATGGCCGCCAGAAGGGGGAAGATGCGCATTCGGGCCTCGGTTCAGTGAAACGCGGGCTTTGCGGCACCGCAGTATGTCGTATGCTATAGGGCCAAATGCTTAAGCGAATAAAACTGAACTGCATAGTTCACTATTGAAAAAACTTGCGACATGCGACCTTGTGAACAACGCGTGGGTCACTTGCTGTGCAGCCAAGCCCTTGGCAGCCCCGCAGCCGCAGGTTAAGAGGGGCGTTAAATCAGGCGGGACGGGTACCACATGAGCGATACAGACAGTTTCATCGACGAAGTAAACGAAGAGGTCCGCCGCGACCGGTTCTACTTTATGCTCAAGCGCTATGGCTGGATTGCGGTGCTGGCCGTGATCCTGCTGGTCGGTGGGGCCGCGTGGAACGAATACCAAAAAGCGCAGGCCCGCGCAGAGGCGGAAACCCTTGGCGACGCGATGTTTGCGGCACTTTCCGCTGAAGACACAGCCGCCCGCGCTGCCGCCTTTGAAGAAATCGAGGCCACAAACCCCCGCGCCGGTGCCATGCTGGGCTTGCTGACCGCCGCCGAACAAGCCCAAGCAGGCGAGACCGACGCCGCCGTCGCCACCTTGAACGGCATCGGGCTGGATGCGGATGTGCCCGCGATCTACCGCGAAATCGCCCAGTTCAAGGCGATTACCCTGCAAGGATCGGATATGCCCGCCAATGAACGCCGTCTGGCGTTGGAAAATCTGGCGCAGCCGGGCAGCAGCCTGCGCTTGTTGGCGCAAGAACAACTGGCCATGATCGACATCGAAGAAGACGCCCCCGAGGCGGCGATCGAACGCTATCAGGGTATCCTGAACGACGCGGATGTGACCTCGGACTTGCAACAACGCGCCCTTCAGGTGATTGTCGCCTTGGGGGGGGATCCGCAAATGGGTACCGCAGCCCCCGCGCCGCAAACGGACACCGTGCCGGCGCTGGATGCAGACAATAACTAATCCTGCCTGAACCCTTCAGGTGACACGGACTTAAAGAGCAAAGCGAGCAGGGCCATGACCATTCTCCACAGCATCTCCTTGAAACCCACGTCGACGCGCCGTGCCTCACTTGGGATGGGGGCGGTGGTGGCATCGCTGCTGCTGTCGGCCTGCGCCGAACCAGAGGTGATCCTGCCCGGCGTGCGCGAGGATGTGCGATCGGTCCTGCAAGGCAGCGACGGCTTTGCAGCCCCCGCCGATGCGCCGGTGCCAGCCAATACAACACGCGCGATTTCGCTGCCCGCAGCGACCACAAACGCCAGCTGGTCACAAAGCCCCGGCACGCCAAGCACCCGCGTCAGCCACCCCGCGCTTGGTGCGGCACCGCAGCTTGCGTGGTCCGCCTCTATCGGGAAGGGCGACAGCCGCAAGCAGCGCATCACCGCGACGCCTGTCGTGTCGGGCGGGCGTGTGTTCACCATAGATTCCGGCGCGACGGTCACCGCGACCTCTGCCACATCGGGGGCCACACTATGGACCCGTGACCTGACGCCACAAAGCGACGGGCAGGGGGATGCGACGGGCGGCGGCTTGGCCGTCGATGGCAACACAGTCTATGTTTCGCTCGGCTTCGGGTCGGTCACGGCGCTGGATGTCGACAGTGGCGGCACGCGCTGGACGCAGGATATCGATGGCACCGGATCGGGGGCCCCGACAGTCTTTGGCGATATGGTCTATTTCACCTCCGGCGACGATACTGGCTGGGCGCTGAACAAATCCAATGGCCGCGTGCAATGGCAGACCGGATCGACCAGCAGCATCAACAATGTGCTTGGCGCACCGGCCCCCGCCGTGGGGTCGCAGATCGCCGTGCTGGCCTTTGGCTCGGGCGAGGTGCAAGGGCTCTTCCGTCAGGGCGGGCTGGATCGTTGGAACACGTCTGTCGTGGGCAAACGCCCGGGGCGCGCGCTGGCCAATATCTCTGACGTGACAAGCGCGCCGGTAATCTCTGGCGATACCGTTTACGTGGGCAACCAGTCGGGCCGTCTGGCGGCGCTGAGCCTTGGCGGCGGCGAACGCCAGTGGACCGCGCGCGAAGGCGCGATCGGCCCCGTCTGGCCCGCAGGCGACAGCGTCTTTGTCGTGACCGACCTGAACGAGCTGGTGCGTCTGGATGCCAGCACCGGCACCCGCATCTGGGGCACACCGTTGCCGAATTTCGTCAAGGACAAGCCCAAGCGCCAGTCCGAGGTCTTTGGCAACTACGGCCCCATCCTTGCCGGTGGCCGCGTGATCGTGGCCTCTAGCGATGGCACGCTGCGCAGCTTTGACCCCACCAATGGCGCGCTGGTTGCACAGGTGCCGATCCCCGGCGGGGCGACCACTGCGCCGGTCGTGGCGGGGGGCGTTCTGTACGTCGTATCCGCGAAAGGGCAATTGCACGCTTTCCGTTAGGCCGCAAATAGGCTAAGCGGCGGGCTTGACCTAGTCTTCGGAGCCGTTCCATGTCTTTCACCCTCGCCATTGTGGGCCGTCCCAACGTCGGGAAATCCACGCTGTTCAACCGTCTGGTCGGTAAAAAGCTGGCGTTGGTCGATGATCAGCCCGGTGTGACGCGCGATTTGCGCGAAGGCGCGGCGCGGCTTGCCGACCTGCGATTCACTGTGGTGGATACCGCCGGACTTGAAGAAGTCACCGACGACAGTTTGCAGGGCCGGATGCGCCGCCTGACAGAACGTGCCGTGGATATGGCGGACATCTGCCTGTTCATGATCGACGCCCGCGTGGGTGTCACGCCGTCTGATCTGGTCTTTGCCGATATCCTGCGCAAGAAATCCGCCCATGTCATTCTGGCCGCCAACAAGGCAGAGGGCAAAGCCGCCGACGCCGGTGTGATCGAGGCCTACAGCCTTGGTCTTGGCGAACCGATCCGCCTATCTGCCGAACACGGCGAGGGGCTGAACGACCTTTACACCCATCTGATGCCAATCGCCGACGGTTTCGCCGAGCGGGCGCAAACCGACGCACCGGAAACAGATGTGGACCTGACCGAGGAAGAAGCCGAACTGGGCGACGAAGAGGCACCCATGCCCGTCCCCACCAAGACCAAGCCCTTGCAGGTGGCCGTCGTAGGGCGTCCGAACGCGGGTAAATCCACCTTGATCAACCAGATCATGGGCGAGGATCGTCTGCTCACCGGACCTGAGGCGGGGATCACCCGTGATGCGATTTCGCTGCAAACCGACTGGTTCGACGTGCCCATGCGGATCTTTGACACCGCCGGGATGCGTAAACGCGCCAAGGTGCAGGAAAAGCTCGAAAAGCTGAGCGTCAGCGACGGTTTGCGTGCGGTGAAATTCGCCGAGGTTGTTGTGGTTCTGCTGGATGCGGATATCCCCTTTGAACAGCAAGACCTGCGCATCGCCGATCTGGCCGAACGCGAAGGCCGTGCCGTTGTGGTTGCGGTGAACAAATGGGATCTTGAGACCGACAAACAGGGCAAGTTGAAAGACCTGCGTGAAAGCTTTGAACGGCTTCTGCCGCAGCTCAAGGGCGCGCCTTTGGTGACCGTTTCGGCCAAGACCGGGCGCGGGATGGACCGCTTGCACAACGCGATCATGCGCGCCTATGAGGTCTGGAACCGCCGTGTCACCACCGCACAGCTCAACCGCTGGCTTTCTGGCATGATGGAGGCGCACCCGCCCCCCGCGCCGCAGGGCAAGCGCATCAAGCTGCGCTATATGACCCAAGCCAAGACCCGCCCGCCGGGGTTTGTGGTCATGTGTAGCCACCCCGATAAGGTGCCGGAAAGCTATAACCGCTATCTTGTCAACGGGTTACGGCTGGACTTTGACATGCCGGGCACGCCGATCCGCTTGTGGATGCGCGGCCAGTCGGACGCCAACCCCTATAAGGGGCGCAAAAAGGCGAAGCCGTCGAAGCTGCGCAAACATACCGACGGGCACCGCAAGGACCGTTAGGGACTGTAGAGCTTTCGAAAAATAGGGACCGGAGTTTTAAAACTCCGGTTCTTTGCGTTTAGCCGCGCCGCCATGACCGGTAGGTGGGCAGGATCAACGCAATCGCGCCCCCCGCGGCCAGCGCGGCAACGGTCGGGGCCGTCGCGACATTCGCCACCACCACAGCGACCAGCGCCCAGATCACCCCGATCCCATAGGTCGGCGCGCGCATCAGCGACGATTGCACCCCCGCTGCAATCACAATCGCCAGCCCGACAAAGACCAGCCCCGCGGTTGGCCCGCTCATCCAGCCATAGCCGGCCGCCAGCAGCCCCAGAGTCACGCAGGAGGCCGCGCTCAGCCAGCCCGCATAAAGCCCCACGGGCAGGGCGGCAAAGCCGCGATCCTCACGCGGGGCGCGGAACAACGCGTAAAGCGCCGACACCAGCATCACCCAGATCAGCACCGACGCCCAGATCGGGCTTGCCACGGCCACGGCAAGCCAGAAACAGCCCACAAACAGCGATAGCGCAAGCGGCAGACGCATGTCGTGCCAAAGGTAATCCTCGCGGCGTTTCCACAGGCCCCAGCCCATGCCGACGATCAGCCAGACATAGATCAGCCCCCAGATCGAGAACGCGTAGCCCGCAGGCTGCACTGGCGGGTTGTCTTGGGGAATGGGGAATTGGTCCGGCGAAAAGCCGTTGAAACCGGAGACAAAAAAAGGCGACAGGGCAAAGCCGATCGCCAGCAGAAAGGTCAGAAGGGCAATAAGAGAACGGGACATCGGGCTACCTTGCGAAAAGTGGTTCCCGCCTCAGATAGCCCGATGATCCCAGCGTTCAATCAGCTGAGCGTGCCGTCAACGCCCAAAGTGGTCTTGCCGCCCAGATAGGGGGCCAGCACGTCGGGCAGTTTGACCGACCCATCGGCCTGCTGGCCGTTTTCCAGCACCGCGATCAGGCAGCGCCCGACGGCCAGACCGGACCCGTTCAACGTGTGCACGAACTGCGGTTTGCCGCCATCTGCGGGTTTGAACCGTGCGTTCATCCGCCGCGCCTGAAAATCCCCCGTGGTCGAGACAGAGCTGATCTCGCGGTAGGCGTTCTGACCGGGGAGCCAGGCCT